>OJNP01000307.1_pt1 | contig 39231 bp, 40 predicted proteins | sample 1597921 | NCBI WGS metagenome assembly OJNP01 (sample SAMN01915213, study PRJEB22387) | human gut metagenome | isolation source: stool | host: Homo sapiens | place: USA | reverse complement strand
GGATGGTGAGCAGCTTCTGGTGGAAGATGCCCGCCGCAAGGCCCGCGTCGATGCCTTTATGATGGAACAGCTCGAGGAAGTCTTCCTTTTTGCCCGCACCGCCGCTGGCGATGATGGGGACGTTCACCCGGGCCGCCACGGCGTCCAGCATCTCGAGGTCGAAGCCGTTCCGGACACCGTCAGTGTCGATACTGTTGAGGCACACTTCGCCTGCGCCGTTGTCCACGCACCATTTGATCCATTCCAGCGCGTCCCGGCCAGTGTCTTCGCGCCCGCCCTTGGCAAAGACGCGGAACTGGCCGTCCACCCGCTTGACGTCGGCGGAGAGGACCACGCACTGGTCGCCGTACCGCTTGGCCGCCGCCGGGATGAGGCCGGGGTCTCTCAGTGCGCCCGAGTTGACGCTGACTTTATCGGCACCACACTTGAGCACCCGGTCGAAATCGTCCAGCGTGTTGACGCCGCCGCCCACCGTGAGGGGGATGAAGATCTCGCTGGCCACCCGGGTGAGGATGTCGGTGAAGAGGACGCGGCCCTCGGCGCTGGCCGTGATGTCGTAGAACACCAGCTCGTCCGCACCCGCCGCGTTGTACATCCGGGCCATCTCCACCGGGTCGGCCACATCCTTGATGCCTTCGAAGTTCGTTCCCTTGACAACCCGTCCGTTCCGGACGTCCAGACAGGGGATGATGCGTTTTGTTATCATGGTCTTGCTCCTTACTTCTGCACCAGCGCGACGCAGCGCCCAAGGTCCAGCGCACCGGTGTACAGGCTCTTGCCGAGGATGGCGGCGGCAGTCCCCATCTCTTCCAGTTCCAGCAGCTCCTTTTCCGAGGAAATACCGCCGCTGGCCGTGATGGCCACGCCCGGCACTTCTTTTGCAAGCTGGCGGTAGAGGGCGAGGTTGGTGCCTTTCATCGCGCCGTCGCAGGCAATGTCGGTGTAGATGATGGCCTTGCATCCAGCCTCAGCCAGACGCTGACAGAAGGCCACGCCCGGCTCAGCGCTGACGTCCTTCCAGCCGTGGATCGCCACATAGCCGTCCTTGGCGTCCACGCCCACGGCAATTTTGTCGCCGTACTTTTTCAGCATCCGGGCCGTAAAGTCAAAGTTCGTCACGGCCACACTGCCGAGGATGCACCGGCCCACGCCCAAAGAGAGGTATTTTTCAATGCGCTCTTCGGTGCGGATACCGCCGCCTACTTCGATATACAGGCCGCCCTGCTTTGCCAGCGCGGCGATGGTGTCGTAATTGGAAAGGGTTCCGTCCTTTGCGCCGTCCAAATCAACGACGTGGAGGTTTTTTGCCCCGGCTTCGAGAAAAGCCCGCGCCTGGGCGCAGGGGTCTTCGCCGTAGACGGTCATCCGGTCGTAATCGCCCTGCGTCAGGCGCACGACTTTGCCGCCCCGCAGGTCAATGGCTGGGAATAGCTGCATATTATTACTCCTAATCTAAGGCTTTCCTTCATACAACCTCTCCGTCTGCACCTTCGGTGCAGCCACCTCTCCTAGTAGGAGAGGCTTTGGCATTTCGTGAAGCTTCGCCTCTTCGCCAGAGGCTCCCCTCGGTAGGGGAGCTGTCGAGCGTATGCGAGACTGAGAGGTTATTTACAGCTCACTGAACGCTTTCAGCAGCCGCAGCCCTGCGTCACCGCTTTTCTCCGGGTGGAACTGGGTGCCGTACACCTTGCCCGCCTTCACCACGCCGGTGACGGGCAGGGAATAGTCGCTGACGGCCAGTGTGTTGGCGGCGCAGTTTTTGCCGTAGTAGCTGTGGACGTAGTAGAAATACTCGCCGTCCCTGACGTACTTGAACAGCGGGTCGTCCCGCAGGATGTGGACGGCGTTCCAGCCGATCTGCGGCACTTTCAGGCTCTTGTCGCCGAGGTCGGGAGCCAGCGGGCATACCTGCCCCGGCACGAAGCCAAGGCCGTCGTGCTCGCCGTACTCGTAGCTCTTTTCAAACAGCAGCTGCATCCCGAGGCAGATGCCGAGGAGAGGCTTCTTCGCCGCTTCTTCCTTGATGACCGGTACAAGGCCGGTGGCCTCAAGTTTTGCCATCGCGTCCCCGAAGGCGCCCACGCCCGGCAGGATGAGCCGGTCAGCGGCGCGGATGTCGGCGGCGTCCGCGCTGACCTTCGCTTCCAGCCCCAGATGGGCCAGACTCGATTTCAGGCTGAACAGGTTGCCCACGCCGTAGTCGATGATGCATATCATACCAGCAGTCCTTTCGTGGAAGGAATTTCGTCCCGATGAGCCGCATCGATGCGGACGGCATCGGCCAGCGCACGGCCAGCGCCCTTGAACGCGGCCTCAAGGATGTGGTGGCTGTTCTCGCCCGCGAACTGAACGAAGTGGACGGTGGCCGGCACGCTGCGGGCAAAACCCAACCAGAATTCCTTGGCGCACTCCACGTCGAAGTCGCCGACTTTTTCGGTGTTGCAATGGATGTCCCAGTTCAGGGTGCAGCGGCCCGAGATGTCCACGGCGCAGAGGATGAGGGCTTCGTCCATGGGCAGATAGAAGCTGCCGTACCGGTGGATGCCCCGCATATCGCCCAGCGCCTGGGCGAACGCCTGCCCCAGCGCGATGCCCACATCCTCGGTGGTGTGGTGATAATCCACCTCCACGTCGCCGTGGCAGGTAAGCACCAAATCAAAGCGCCCGTGCCGCGCAAACAGCTCCAGCATATGGTTCAGAAAGCCGCAGCCGGTGTCCACCTGATACCGGCCTGCGCCGTCAAGGTTCAGGGTCAGCTCGATCTGGGTCTCGTTGGTGTTCCGCTCGATGGTCACTTCCCGCATGGCTCAGCCCTCCAAAATTTCATCCAGCGCCCGCAGAAGGGCGGTCATGTCGTCCGGCGTGCCGATGGTGATGCGCAGCCAGTTCGAAATACGGGGTGCGTCGAAGTGGCGCACCAGCACGCCTTTTTCTTTCAGTTTCAGGTAAAGTTCGCCGCCGCTCTTTTTATCGGTGGAAGCAAACAGGAAATTGGAGCGGCTGTCCAGCACGGCAAACCCCCGCGCTTCCAGCTGCTGCTTTGTCCAGCCCCGCGTCTCCACGATAGCGGCGCGGGTCTTGTCGAAGTAGTCCGTATCTTCCAACGCAGCCTTGCCCGCCTTCAGGGTCAGCCGGTTGATGTTGTAGGGGTTGAGGCTGAACTTGACCCGGTTGAGGTCAGCGATGAGCTTTGCATTGCCCATAGCCAGGCCCAGCCGCGCACCGGCCAGCTGACGGGACTTCGAGAAGGTCTGGACCACCAGCAGATTTTCGTACTTGTTGATGAGCGGCACACAGCTCTCGCCGCCGAAGTCCACATAGGCCTCGTCCACGATGACTACATTGTTGGGGTTGCTCTTCAGGATTTCCTCGATGGCGCTGCGGGGCAGGGCCAGACCGGTGGGGGCGTTGGGGTTGGCGATGACGATGGTCTCGTTCAGGCCATAATAGTCTGCCGGGTCGAGGGTGAAATCTTCTTTCAGCGGGATGATGTGGCTGGGGATGTGCATCAGCCCGCACCAGACACCGTAGCAGCCATAGGTGATGTCTGCATAGGCCAGCGGGTGGTTCTCGTCGCAGAAGGCCCGCAGGGCGAAGAACAGGTTCTCGTCGCTGCCGTTGCCGGGCATGATCTGGTCAGGCTGTAAGTCGAAATGTGCCGCCGCTGCCCGCAGCAGCTCGGCACACGCAGGGTCGGAGTAGAGGCGGAGCTTTTCCACCTCAGCCTCGCTCACCGCCCCCACCACGGCCGGAGAGGGGAGATAAGGGCTTTCGTTGGTGTTCAGCTTAATGTACTGCTGGTCCTGCGGCTGTTCGCCCGGAGTGTAGGGAGTGACAGCTTCCAGCGTGGGAGAAAGAAAACGGCTCATGTTTGCCAGCCTCCGTTTTTATTGCAACTTGACCTCTCTGCCAAAGGCTCCCCTATTAGGGGAGCTGGCGCGAAGCGCCTGAGAGGTTTATTCATATCTTATGGTCACACTGCGGGCGTGGGCGTGCAGGCCCTCCCGCTCGGCAAAGTCGGCGATGCGGGGCGCAGCCTTTTCCAGCGCCTCCCGGGTGTAGTAGATGAAGCTGGACTTCTTGACGAAGTCGTCCACGCCCAGAGGGCTGGAGAAACGTGCCGTGCCGCTGGTGGGCAGGGTGTGGTTCGGGCCGGCGAAGTAGTCGCCCAGTGCTTCGGGGACGTTCCGACCGAGGAAGATGCTGCCTGCATTTTTGATTTCATTCAGCACGCTGAAGGGGTCGTCCACACAGACTTCCAGATGTTCGGGTGCGATGATGTTGCAGGCTTCGATGGCCTTGCGTAAATCAGAGCAGACGATGATCTTGCCGTTGTCGTCCACGCTGGCGCGGGCGATGGCGGCGCGGGGCAGCTGGGGGATCTGCACTTCCAGCTCTGCCTGCACGGCCTTGGCCAGCTCAGCGCTGTCAGTGACGAGGACGGGGCTTGCCAGCCTGTCGTGCTCGGCCTGACTCAGCAGGTCGGCGGCCACCCAGGCGGGGTCACAGCCGCCGTCGGCCAGAACCAGGATCTCGCTGGGGCCTGCTATCATGTCGATGCCCACCTTGCCAAAGACCTTCCTCTTGGCAGTGGCGACATAGATATTGCCCGGGCCGACGATCTTATCCACCGCCGGGATGCTCTGGGTGCTGTAGGCCAGCGCGGCCACGGCCTGTGCGCCGCCGGTCTTGAAGATCCTGGTCACGCCTGCGGTAGCCGCAGCGGCGAGGATGACCGGATCGATCTTACCGTCCTTACCGGCGGGAGTCGTCATGACGATCTCCGAAACGCCCGCCACCTTGGCCGGGATGACGTCCATCAGGACGGTGGAAGGATACGCCGCCGTGCCGCCCGGGACGTAGACGCCCGCCTTCTCGATGGGGGTGTATTTCTGGCCCAGCACGATGCCGGGCTTGTCGTTCATCACAAAATTTTTATGCACCTGCTGGCGGTGGAAGGCCTCGATGTTGGCGGCGGCCTCCCGCAGCGTTTCGAGGAAATAGCCGTCCATGTTCGCAAAGGCTTCTTCAATTTCCTCCTGCGTCACCTGGATGTTATCCAGCTTGGCACCGTCGAACTTGAGGGCGTATTCTTTCAGGGCCTCGTCGCCCCGGGCGCGGACATCGGCAATGATGCCGTCCACCACGTCTTCCACATTCTTCTCCGCGCGGATGTCACGGTTCAATATCTCTTCGGGTTTCAGTTCATCGAAGTGATACAGCTTTATCATTTTTTCTCCTCCTTTGCGGCAAGGGCGGCACGCAGCTTTTCGAGCATCTCGTCCATTTCGCGGTGCTTGAACTGGTAGCTGGCCTTATTGGCGATGAAGCGGGCCGAGATGGGCATGAACTCCGTCACCACCCGCAAACCGTTTTCCCGCAGGGTCGTACCCGTCTCCACAATATCCACGATGACGTCGGACAGGCCCAGGATGGGGGCCAGCTCAATGGAGCCGTTCAGCTTGATGATGTCGATGTCCCGCCCGATGGATGCATAATAGCTCTTGGCGATGTTGACGAACTTGGTTGCCACCCGCACCGGGCGGCTGGGGTCGTCTTTGTAATCTGCCGGGGCGGCGACGCACATTCGGCACTTTCCGAGGCCGGTGTCCAGCAGCTCGTAGACATCGGCAGACGCTTCCGTCAGGATGTCCTTGCCCACGATGCCCACGTCTGCCGCGCCGTGCTCGACGTAGATCGCAACGTCGCTGGGCTTAACGAGGAAGTACCGGATGCCGGCGGCGGGGTTCTCCACCACCAGTTTGCGGGTGGCGTTGTAGTCTTCGGGGCAGCCGTAGCCGATACCAGCCAGCAGGTCATAGACCTTGTCACCGAGACGACCCTTCGGTAGAGCTACGTTCAGCATGGTCTTTTCGGTTTTCTGCTGCTGCACCGGCGGGAGCGGGGCGCTCAGGCGGTCCAGCTCGTCGAGATAGACCGCAAAGCCGATGGCCCCCGCGCCCGGGGTGAACTTCTGCATCAGCAGGTCATACCGCCCGCCCTTGAGCACCGGACGGGGAAGCGACTCCAGATAGCCCTGAAACACAAGGCCGTTGTAATATTCCATCTCACCGGCCAGCGTCATATCCAGACGGATGCTGCCGCCTGCACCAGCCAGCTCTTCGGTGATGGCTTTCAGCTCGGCAGCGGCGGCTTCCATCCGCTCGTTCCGGCAGGCGGCTTCCACACGGGGAAGCACATCCTCACAGCTGCCGCAGAGGCTCATCAGCCCCGCCAGCGCGTCGGCATCGGCCTCATCCAGCCCGGCGGCGGATGCCGCCGCTTTCAGCTCGTGGAGGTTTTTCGCTTTCAGCTTTGCCAGCAGGGCGGCGCGGGAAGCTTCCGGCACGTCCAGCGCATCCAGCAGACCGAACAGGTAGCCCATGTGGCTCACTTCCAGCACCCACGGCTGGCCCAGCTGCTCGAGGGACTGTGCCGCCAGCGACACCGCCTGCCGCACCTGTCCTTCGCCCACATCGCCCAGCATCTCAAGGCCCATCTGGCCGATCTCCTTGAAGGTGTGGCTTTCTGCCGAGGGACGGTAGACATTTTCGTGATAGTAGTAGCGCAGTGTCTCGCCCGGCGCGGGCTGCGCCGTCTTGGCAATGGAGAGGGTCACGTCAGGTTTCAGTGCCAGCAGCCGCCCGTCCAGATCGGTGAAGGTGATGACCTGCTCCGACGAGAGGAAGCTGCGGTTCTCCTGATACAGCCCGTACTCCTCGAACCGGCCCATGTGATATTTGCGGCAGCCCGCCGCCTCATACAGCGCCCGCAGCGCGAAAGAGGCCTGTTCCTTCGGCTGTAAGCAGGAGATGTCAAATTTCATACCTTTTCCCTCACTTTTCACCGGGCGCTTGCCCGCCCCGGCCCCTGCGCCCCGCCTTTTCCCGGGCGCTTTTGTCTTATGATAAGGTTATTTTACTTTATCTAGATAAAGTTGTAAAGTGTGAAAGTGACCGTGTTTTCATTTTTATGATACGATTTTTCTGTGCGTTTGTACAGAAAGGCGAAATGATTTCACGAAAGCCTGCTTTGAGATGATGCAGGCGCAAAAAAAGGAGCCGCTGCACAGCGTTTTCCGTGCAGCGGCTCCTCGCCGTTTTATTCTCAGCCCAGCAGTTCCAGCACGCCGCTCTTGGGACGTGCGCCGACGGCCTGACGAACCAGCTTACCGTTCTCGAACAGCAGCAGGGTGGGGATGCTCATGACGCCGAACTCGGCGGCCAGCTCGGGCTGCTCGTCCACATTGACCTTGCCCACCTTGACGTCGGTGCGCTCCTCGGCCACCTCGTCCACGATGGGGCTCAGCATCCGGCAGGGGCCGCACCAGGCGGCCCAGAAATCGAGCAGGACGGGCTGAGCGCTCTTCAGCACCTCGGCCTCAAAGTTTTCTTTCGTGATGGTGATGACTGCCATATCGTTTTCCTCCATAAAGAGTGTTTTTTCATCTGACAGGGACAGTATACCCCAAACTCCGGCGTTTTTCCGTGAGCAAGTCACATAAAAAGCCCGGGGCAGACATTTTCTGCTCCGGGCTCTGGAAATTATTTTGCGATTTCAGGCTCAGATGTCCTTCAGGGCGTTCTTGCCGGCGACGTAGCCGTAGTACATGGCCATGGAGTGGCTGACGCCCTTCAGGCCGATGGGGTACTCGGTGGCAAAGCGGTTGCCCTGGATGTTGCCGGCGACGTACAGGCCGGGGATGACATTGCGGTCGGCGTCGAAGGTGTGGCAGTCCTCGTCGCTCTCGAGGCCTCCGATGCAGACCAGCAACAGAGCAGTGGTGAACTTGTCGGCGTAGAAGGGGCCGTTCTCGACTGCCCACATACGGGAAGCGGGCTTGTGGAAGTCCTCATCGTAACCGGCCTTTGCCAGCTCGTTGTAGCGCTGGATGGAGTCCAGAGCAGTCTGCTGGGCGGCAGTATCGTCCGGGTAGATCTTTGCCACCAGCTCTTCCAGCGTGTCGGCCTTCACAGCGCGGCCATCGGCCACAGCAGCTTCCAGCTGATAGGGGCTCTTGTAGTTGCGGTAGGTGGTGTTGTTCTTGGGGCCTTCGTCCTCGCTGGCGTAGTCCTCATAGTAGCAGGCACCGCCGTGGGCTGCGGGCATATAGGGCAGCTGCTCAGGCCAGTTGGAGTCGAAGATCTGCCAGCTCTCGCGGTTCTTCTGCAGCTCGATCTGGTTTTCCAGCTGCTGGCCGGGCAGGTCCTCGTTCATGAAGCGCTTGCCGTTGAGGTCGAGGTTCAGGAAGCCTGCATTGCCCATAACGCCCACGCCGGCGAGGTCGGCTCCGCCGCCCATGTGGTGGATCATCGGGGCGTGGCTCTGCTGCACCTGAGCGCCGGCCCACATACCCAGCTGGATACCGTCGCCCTGGTTGGTGAAGTTGCCCTCCACGTCCACATTGGTGAACAGGCACTGGATGTTGTTCTCAATGACCTCGGGGCAGAAGTGCTTGAGCATCTTGGTGTTCTGGGAGTAGTCGCCAGTGGAGAGGATGACGCCCTTGGAGGCGTTGCACTTGATGTACTCGCCGGTAGCAGCATCGCGGGCGTAGAGACCCACGCAGCGGCCATTCTCCATGATGAGCTTTTCAACGAAGCAGCCGTAGAAGGTCTGGACATTGCCGGTGTCGATGGCTTTCTGCATATTGGCCTCGACGGTGACGTGCTGGTCGGGCTTGAACTAAACGGAAGTGGGGTAGCAGGGGAAGCGCTCCTGCTTCCAGTCGTAGTGCTCGGGCAGCGGGTAGAAGATGGGGATGATGAAATTGTCCGCGCTCTCGTCGGGAATAGCGCTGCGGGTGGTCTCGGCGTAGTACAGGTCGGGGTTTGCCTCCACCCACCAGTCGAAGGTCTCGCCGATGTTGTGGGCCCACTTGCTCATGATGCTGCGCTTGCAGCGGTAGGTGCTCTCCACCATGTGGGAGTCGATGATGTCGTCGATCTGCTCGCGGGTCCAGGTGTCGCGGCCCCACTTGGCCTGCACCTTGCCGTTGATGACGGCGTACTCGCCGCTGCGGCACTGGGGGCCGTCGGCCTTCTCGAAAGCAGCCACCAGACCGCCGTCCTCAGCGACGCTGCGGCAGGCGGCAACGCCTGCGATGCCGCAGCCCACGACTGCCACATCCACGTCAACGGTCTTGGCGACCTTGCTCTCGTCGATCTCCGGCTCGGTACCCAGCCAGTCCTCATCGGAGGAAGATGCAGCGGTGTCGCCGCCTGCGGTGTGGACGCCCATTGCCTGCTCGATGCAGCTTGCGGCGGCCTTCTTGACGGCGTTGGTGGTGATGGTAGCGCCGGAGATGTTGTCGATCTCGGTGCTCTGAGCCGCCATCAGGGCGTCCTTCAGGGTGGGAGCTGCCACGCCGCCGATGCTCTCGGTCTCGTTGGAGGCGTCAATGACCACGTCGGTGATGGCGGTCTCGCTGAAGGTCATGGTGACCTTCACCTCACCGATGCCGGTGGCGGTGCCGGTGTAAGTGCCGGGGGTGTAGATGGCCTCGCCGGTGGAGGCGGCAGTGCTGCTGGAAGAGCCTGCGTTGCAGGCGGCCAGTGCGCTGGCGGTAACGCCGCTCATAGCGGCAGCGGCGGCAACCTTCAGGAAGCCTTTACGAGAGATCTTTTTCATCTGGAATGCTCCTTACTCTTTCTTCTTTCGACGTTTTCAGGTAGAAAATCGTTCTTCCGAGAGATAGTATAAAATATAACGAAGTAAAAGGGAATTAAAAAATCTTAAGCATCCTGATAAAAAAGCTTTATAAGTGTCCTATTTCCTGCTATACTGAGGCTGTACGGATGTCCCGCCGCCGGAAAGGAGTTTTTTATCATGAACGAGCACCAGCTTCTCTGCTTTCTCACCGTGAGCCGGACGCTGAATTTCTCCGCCGCCGCGCGGGAACTCTACTGCACCCAGCCCGCCCTGAGCTACCAGATACGCAGCCTCGAAAAGGAGCTGGACGCCGCACTGTTCCGCCGCACGACGACGCAGGTGGCCCTCACCGAGGCAGGCCGCGCCCTGCTGCCCCATGCGGAAAACATCTACCGCGGCATCCTCAACGCCCGCACGGCGCTGAAAGGCTTCGGCACCCACCACACCCTGACCCTCCGCCTGCCGCCGGTGCTTTTGCAGCGGGACCCCATCTACCCCATCCTGATGGCGAGGCTCCACGCCGCGCTGCCGGGCTATGAGTTCAAAGTGGACACCACGCCTGTCCCCTCCAGCTACCACCACATGCTCTGCACCGAGGCAGACGCGGCGCTCTACCTGCCCTTCGGCCCGCTGCCGCCAGAGATACGCTGTGAGACCATCATCGGCAACTGGTTTTACCTCATCGCCGCGCCGGAGCACCCATTCTCCGGCCAAAGCAGCGTCAAGCTTTCTGACCTTGCCGGACAGCAGATATTTTACGAGCCCCTCTATCAGGATATGGTGGATTTCGCCCAGAAGCAGCCGGGGATGCCCTATTCCACACCGGTCTGGCAGATGGTGGAAAACTACGAGTCGGTCTACGCCGAGCTTCTGGCCGGGCGGGGGATGTTCCTCTGCCCGATGATATACCCGGCTTTCCCTGCCGGGTGGCACATCCCGCTGCATCTGTCCATCCCGGACACCCGCCTGCTGACCCTGCGGGATGACCCCCGCCCCGAGATATGCACCCTGCGCAAAGTCTTCGCCGAGGTGTACGCCGAGAGGGAAAAGCTGATAAAAGCTCTGTGAGATGCAAAAACGCCGCCGTGCAATGCACAGCGGCGTTCGTTATTTCAGAGAAAGAGCTTACTTGCCCAGCATTTCCTTTGCGGTCTTGCAGATGGTGGCAGCGTCCAGACCATACTCCTTCAGCAGGTCCCATGCGGGGCCGGAGCAGCCGAACTTGTCCTGCACGCCGACGCGGCGGACAGGGGTGGGCAGCTTCTCGCTGAGCAGGGAGCAGACAGCCTCGCCCAGACCGCCGATGACGTTGTGCTCCTCGGCGGTGACGATCTTGCCGCACTCCCTGGCAGCCTTGAGGATGATGTCCTCATCCAGAGGCTTGATGGTGTGGATGTTGATGACGCGGGCGTGGATGCCCTCGGCGGCCAGGGTCTCAGCGGCCTTGCGGGCCTCGTTGACCATCAGGCCAGTGGCCACGATGGCAATATCATTGCCCTCGGTGAGCTGCTCGCCCTTGCCGATCTCGAAGTGATAGTTGGCCTCGTCGTGGAACACGGGAACAGCCAGACGGCCAAAGCGAAGGTAGACAGGACCCTGCATCTCGTAGGCGGCGCGGACAGCAGCGCGTGCTTCCACGTCGTCGGCGGGGCAGATGATGGTCATGCCGGGCAGGCTGCGCATGAGGGCAAAGTCCTCGCAGCACTGGTGAGAAGCGCCGTCCTCACCGACAGAGATACCGCCGTGGGTAGCGCCGATCTTCACGTTCAGGTGGGGGTAGGCCACGGAGTTGCGGATCTGCTCAAAGGCACGGCCCGCAGCGAACATCGCAAAGCTGGACACGAAGGGAACATAGCCCATGGTGGACAGGCCGGCGGCGACGCCCATCATGTTGGCCTCGGCGATGCCGCAGTCAAAGTGGCGGTCCGGGTGAGCCTTGCGGAACATACCGGTCTTGGTAGCGGCAGCGAGGTCGGCGTCCAGGACCACCAGGTCGTCGTGGCCCTCAGCGGCCAGTGCTTTCAGAGTATTGCCGTAGCTCTCGCGGGTAGCGATCATTTTCACATCTGCCATCTTACTTGTCCTCCTGTTCCAGCGCGGCGTAGGCTGCGTTCAGCTCCTGCATGGCCACAGCGTACTCCTCGTCGTTGGGGCCTTTGCCGTGCCAATCCACAGAGTTGGTCATAAAGGAGACGCCAGTACCCTTGACGGTGTCCAGAATGATGCAGGTGGGCTTGTCGTTCTCGGCGTGGAACGCCTTGATGGCAGACTCGATCTGGTCGTAGTCGTGGCCGTTGATGGTCAGGACGTTGAAGTTGAACGCCTTGAGCTTTTCTTCCAGCGGGGCGCTGTTCATGACCGTCTCGGTGGTGCCGTCGATCTGGAGGTGGTTGCGGTCCAGCATGACGCAGAGGTTGGAGAGCTTATAGTGGGCGGCGAACATGAAAGCCTCCCAGCACTCGCCCTCTTCCACCTCGCCGTCACCGAGGATGGTGTAGACATTGATGGGCTTGCCGCTGTGCTTTGCGCCCAGAGCCATGCCGCAGGCGGCAGACACGCCCTGACCCAGACTGCCGGTGGACATATCCACGCCCGGAGTCTCATTCATGTTGGGGTGGCCCTGCAGGTAGCTGCCGATCTTGCGCAGGGTCTTGAGGTCTTCCACCGGGAAGAACCCGCGCTCGGCCAGCGTGGCGTAAAGTGCCGGAGCTGCATGGCCCTTGGACAGCACGAAGCGGTCGCGGTCCGGTTTTTTCGGCTCCTTGGGGTCGATGTTCATATCCACGAAGTAGAGGTAAGACAGCACCTCGGCGATGTCCAGACTGCCGCCCGGATGGCCGCACTTGGCGCTGTGAGTTCCCTCGATCACGCCCATGCGGATGTGACAGGCGTGCTTGGCAAGGGTAAGCTTTTCTGCATTTGTCATGATGGTCCTCCCGTATGAACCTCAGAAGTTGCAAGTATACAGCCGCGCAAGGCACAGCTCCCGCCGCCCCATTGCGCTATAATTCAAGTTTATATTATCTATTCTGTGCAAAAAGGTCAAGCTTCTTTCAGCAAAATGTACACAGGCGGTCAAAAACTGCTCCAAACGCTTTCTTTTTTGGTCAATTTGCAGCCTGTCCGGGGGCTGTCTTGACAAATCCTGCGGCACTCTGCTATAATTTTCACAATTTCCGGCAGGAAGCCGGGCCTGCGGGCCGAAGCCCGCCTTACACTATTTTCAGCCGCCGCATTTTTGAAACAGACGCCATGAAGGGGTCTGCCGTTGGCTTGCAAGCCGACTGGCAGGCCCCTTTTTTTGTTTTTCTGCGGCGCAGTCACAGGAGGAAACAGATGAAAACCAAAAACTCTTCTCCGGCCCGCAATGTCGTGCTGGCCGCACTCTTTCTGGCGCTGGCCTTCGTGCTGCCCATGGTGACGGGCCATCTGCCGCAGGTAGGCAATATGCTCTGCCCGATGCATTTCCCCATCCTGCTCTGCGGCTTCGTGCTGGGCGGACCTTGGGGTCTGGCTGTGGGCTTTGCGGCCCCGCTGCTCCGCTCGGTGCTCTTCGGGATGCCCCCGATATTCCCCATCGCCATTTCGATGGCTTTTGAGCTGGCAGCTTACGGTGCTGTGTCCGGCTGGCTCTACCGCCGGGTGAAGCACACCCTGCCCATGACCTACGCCACCCTCGCGGCGGCCATGGTGGCTGGCCGCCTCGTCTGGGGCGTGGTCCGCTTCGTGCTGGCGGGTCTGTCCGGCTCGAGCTTCCCCTTCTCGGCCTTCCTGTCCGGTGCGCTCTTCACCGCTGTGCCGGGCATCATCGCACAGCTGGTGCTCATCCCCCTCATCATCACCGCTCTGCAGAAAGCAAAGCTTATGGGCTGAGCTTATACAGAAAAATGGCTGAGGCCTCGCGGCCCCAGCCATTTTGTTTTGCATATTACTTGCGGAGGAAGTCCGGCAGGGGCTTGCCCTGCTTGAGCCACTGATGATACTCGGCGGTAGCGGCGAACTCCACGTCGCCGGCGGAGTTCAGCGCAGTCTCCACAGAGTCCTGGATCACGCCGATGATGAAGCCGACACCGACCATCTGCATGGCCACATCGTTGGAGATGCCAAACAGGGAGCAGGCCATGGGGATGAGCAGCAGAGAGCCGCCGGCCACGCCGGAAGCGCCGCAGGCACCCAGAGCGGACATGGCGCTCAGGACGATGGCGGCAGGCAGGGTCACGGGGATGCCCAGCGTGTTGGCCGCAGCCAGCGTCATGATGGTGATGGTGATAGCCGCACCATCCATATTGATGGTAGCGCCCAGAGGGATGGAGACGGAATACATATCCTTATCGAGGCCCAGCTTCTCGCACAGGGCCATGTTGACGGGGATGTTGGCCGCAGAGCTGCGGGTGAAGAAAGCGGTCAGGCCGGACTCCTTCAGGCAGCGGAACACCAGCGGATACGGGTTGCAGCGCAGATAGATGAACATGATAAAGGGCGAAACGATGAGCGCCATGAAGAGCATGGTACCCACCAGCAGGGCCAGCAGCTTGCCGTACTGGGTAAAGATGGCCAGACCGTTACCGGCCACATTGGTGTACACCAGACCCATGATGCCGAAGGGAGCCAGATTGATGATCCAGCGCACCACCTGCGACACAGCGTCGGCGGTATCGGCAAGGAACTTCTTGGTGGTGTCAGAGCCGATGTTCTTTATGGCAAGGCCGAACATACAGGCCCAGAACAGGATGCCGATGTAGTTGCCGCTCATCAGAGAGCTGACAGGGTTGGCGACGAAGTTGGTGAGCAGGGTGCTCAGCACCTCGCCCAGACCCTGCGGCACCACGTCCGACTGGGCAGCGTCTGCCAGAACGACCGACACAGGGAACATGAAGCTGGTGATCGAAGCGATAGCAGCCGCAAGGAAGGTGGTGAGCATGTACAGCCAGATGACCGTACCGAAGCGGCGGTCCAGCTTGGAGCTGCCCTGTGCCAGCGCGCTCGCCACGATGACGAACACCAGCACCGGAGCGATGCCCTTCAGTGCGCCGACGAACAGACTGCCCAGCTCGCCGACCCAGCCTGCACCCGGCACCGCAAGCGCCAGCACCGCGCCGATGACCAGACCGACGACGATGCGAAGGATGAGGCTGACCTCATTGTACTTCTTCGCAATGGCTTTTGCACCATTCATCATATAAAACACTCCTCTGTATTTGTGCGTCCTCGACGCACACTTTTCCTGTCTCTTACCCAAAGACAGTTGTTATTATAGCACACACGGAAGAAAAGTCAAAGATTTTCAGTGAATTTTTCAGGCTGTTTCGGCAGATTTTTTGTTTTCGGCCTTCCTCCGCGCCGCCTTATATGTGCGTCGTAGAAATACACAATCAAAATATTTCACCGCTTAGGGCAGAAAAATCCCCCGGCAGAGTTTGTCTGCCGGGGGTAGTCATTCTTATTTATTTTTTCTGATTTTTCAGTCGTCCAGATAGGTCACTTTGCCGGGGACAAAGCCCTGGATGCCCATGCCGGGTGCATCCGAGACGGTGATATTCTTCTCGTCGAAGACCGCGCCGCCGAGGATGTGGTCCTCGCTGCAGAGCACCGGGCCGTCCAGGTCCACTTTGGTGATGATCTTCTTGGCGCAGGCCAGCTCCACGGCTGCGTTGACCGAGATCTTGGCTTCCAGCATACATCCGATCATGCACTCCACGCCGTAGACCTCTGCCGCCGAGGCGATGCGGAGGGCGTTGGTGATGCCACCGCACTTCATCAGCTTGATGTTCACAAAGTCGGCTGCGCCGGTCTGCATGATGCGCAGGGCGTCCGCCGGGCTGAACACGCTCTCATCGGCCAGTACCGGCACGCTGGCGTGGCGGGTGACGTACTGCATCCCCTCGAGGTCAGCCGCAGGGACAGGCTGCTCGACGAACTCGATGTCCAGGCCCTTCTCCTGCATCTGGTCGAGGATGCGGACAGCCTGCTTTGCATTCCACGCCTGATTGGCGTCGATGCGGAGCTTGACGTCCTTGCCCACGTCCTCGCGGACGGCGGCCAGACGGGCCACATCCAGCTCCGGGTCGATGCCCACCTTGACCTTCAGGCAGTCATAACCGCGCTGGATGGCGGTGCGGGCGTCCCGGGCCATCTCCTCGGGCGGGTTGACGCTGATGGTGATGTCCGTCACGATATTGCTGCGCGCGCCGCCCAGCATCCGGTAGACCGGGGCGCTGTACTTCTGGCCCAGCAGGTCCCACAGGGCCATATCCACGGCAGCCTTGGCGCTGTTGTTGTGGACGAGGGCCTTCTGCACGGCGGCGGTCAGATCCTCGAACTCGTCGAGGTCGCGGCCCAGGATGGCCGGGGCGATGTGGTCGCGGATGGCGCCGATGATGGCACCGGTGGTGTCGCCGGTGATGACGCCGGTGGGAGGTGCCTCACCGTAGCCCACCGCGCCGGTGTCGGTGTGCAGCTCAACGATGACGTCCTCCACGCTGCTCACGGTGCGCAGCGCTGTCTTGAAGGGGACGCGGAGCGGGGTCGAGATGCGGCCCAGCTTTACCTGTGTGATCTTCATGCCAGTCCCTCCTTATTCTTCCTGCATGTGTACGGTGGCCGACAGCTTCTGGTAGGCGACGCGGGGCGTGCCGTCTTCCACATGGATGATGCCGCAGCGGGCAAAACCGTTCTTCTCGAGAAGATGCTGCATGATCTTGTTGTCGGCGTGGGTGTCGGCCCGCAGGCTCTCGCAGTGCTCGAGGCACCATGCGATGACCTCAGACGCCACACCCCTGCGGTCACCCGTCGAGGCCAGCCGGTGGATGGTACCGTAAGGCACCTCATCGTTGAGCCACTGGCCGTCTTCGATTTTCGCGTAGGTGGGGTCCGGCCCGAGGATGAAGGCAAACACCGCCTCGAGACGGCCGTTCACCGTATAGACGAACAGCCGGTTGGAGTCGATGTCTTCTTCCAGCATCTCCTGCGGCGGATAGCTGTCGCCCCACTGGGTCGGGTTGCCCGAATCCGCCATTGCTTTCCGGGCATGGGCATAGATCTCTAAAATTTGCTCCAGATCAGAGCGCCGTGCTCCACGAAACATTCCGTTTCCACCTTCTCTTTCCGTGCGCCGCAGCGCACTCCCGCATTTTTTCAGGTCTGGCTTTTATTGTAACACACTCTGCATCGTTTTTCCATCTTAAGACATCAAAAGACGTCCCGCAGACACGGGACGTCTTTTTTCGCGGTGTGCTCAAAGGTCAGGCCGGTGTGCGGGTGCGGGCCGCGCGGCTCTGACGGTACTCACGGGGGCTCTGGCCGTACCGCTCGTGGAACAGGCGGTAGAAATAGCTGGTATTCTCGTAGCCGACGTAGGTGATGATCTGCTGGATGTTCCAGTCGCTGCGGCGCAGCAGGCGGGCGGCAGTCTCCATCCGGTGCTTCTGGAGCAATTCCTTATAAGTACGGCCTGTCTGCGCCCGGACGCACTCGCTGACATAGGCCAGAGAGACGCCGTAACTGCGGGCCACATTGGAGAGGCTGGCCTCACGGTAATTCTTGGTGATCTCATCCAAAGCCGCCTGCACCAGCTCTTCGCGGCTGACGGCCGCGCCGTAAGCTTCCAGCGGGAATTTCTTGATGCTCATAGGTATCCTCCGTTGCGGCGCAGCCGGGGACATGGGGGGATGTCGGAGCCGGGCCGCGCTCAGGTCTCATAAGCGTCCCTCTGTTGGGAGGCTTCTGCTTATAATACGGCGCAGCCGGGCCGGAAATTGCATAAGACAAGAAAATTCTCCAAAATTTTTCAGACGGGGTTTCGACAAAGCAAAAGCTGCCGCCCGCCTCGGGCAGCAGCTTTTCAGGAAAAGAAAAAGAGGAAAACAGAACTCAGAACATCTTCTCGTGGTGATACCGGCCCGTGCGCAGGAACTCCACCCACTCGGCGATGTTCACGGCGTGGTCGCCGATGCGCTCGAGGTACTTGATGACCATTAGCACATCCAGCGCGGCGTCCACCTTGCCGGGGTCGGCGGCGATCTCCGCCGCCAGCATCCGCTTGATGGTGTTGAAGTCGTAGTCCACCGCGTCGTCGGCGTCGATGACGGCTTTTGCCGCCGCCTCATCTTCTGCCGCAAAGGCGCTCATGGCGTCCTGCAGCATCTTGTGGGCTTTACGGCCCATCTCAATGCTCCTGCTCACGGCGGGGTCGCCCGCCTTGCGGACGCCGGCCAGATGGGGGACGATCTCCGCGATGTCGGCGGCATGGTCACCGATGCGCTCCACGTCTGTCACCACTTTCATGGCAGCAGAGATAAAGCGCAGATCACTTGCCACCGGCTGCTGACGCAGCAGCAGGGTCATGCAGCGGTGCTCGATGTCCCGCTCCATCCGGTTGACCTCGGTGTCGCCCTTGATGATGCCCTTTGCTTCCTCGGCGTCCGCCGTGCAGAGGGCTTCCAGCGCATCTTCCACCGCGTCGGCAGAGAGCTGGCTCATCTTGGCCAGCGATCCCTTCAGGGCCGCGAGGTCGGCTTCGTACTGTGTGCGTGTGCTCATATCGCAAACCCTCCTTTTTAACCGAAGCGGCCCGAGATATAGTCCTCGGTGCGCTTATCCTTCGGGGTGCTGAAAATCTCGCTCGTGGGGCCGCACTCCACCAGCTCACCCAGCAGAAAGAAGGCCGTGCGGTCGCTGATACGGGCCGCCTGCTGCATGTTGTGGGTGACGATGACGACGGTGTAGTTCTTTTTCAGCTCGCTCATCAGCTCTTCCACCTTCATGGTGGAGCCGGGGTCGAGGGCGCTGGTGGGCTCGTCCATCAGCAGGACTTCGGGCTTGACAGCCAGAGCCCGGGCGATGCACAGGCGCTGCTGCTGGCCGCCGGAGAGGCCCAGCGCGCTCTTTTTCAGGCGGTCTTTCACCTCGTCCCAAAGGGCAGCGCCCCGCAGGGAGCTTTCCACCAGCTCATCCAGCTCCGCCTTATTGCGGACGCCGTGGAGCTTGGGACCGTAAGTAATATTGTCGTAGATGCTCATGGGGAAGGGGTTCGCCTTCTGGAAGACCATGCCCACGCGGCGGCGCAGGTCGGTCAGCTGCATCTCCTTTGAGAAAATATCCTCGCCCCGGAGCCGGACGTCGCCCTCGATGCGGACGTTCGGCACAAGGTCGTTCATCCGGTTCAGGGTCTTGAGAAAGGTGGATTTGCCGCAGCCCGAGGGGCCGATGAGGGCAGTGATCTCCTGTTCGCCCACGTCCAGCGAGATGCCCTTGAGGGCCTTGAAGTCGCCGTACCAGAGGTTCAGATTTTTTGCCGAGATGACCGGCATATTGTTATCCATAAAATACCCCTTACTGTTTCTGTTTGAGCTTTGTTTTTGCCAGACGGGCTGCGAGGTCGATGAGAAGCACCAGAACCAGCAGCACTGCGCCGATGCCCCAGGCGGAGGCGAAGTCGCCGTCCTCGAAGGCCCGCAGATAGAGCAGGACGGAGAGGGTCGCGCCGTTGGATGTGTAAGCCTTGGCGATGCTGCCTGCAATAACTTCCGCCGCACCGGCGGTGAAGAGCAGGGCCGCGCTCTCACCCACGATACGGCCCACGGCCAGGATGCAGCCGGTGACGATGCCGTCGATGCTGCAGGGCAGCACGATGGTGCGGATGATGTGCCACTTGCCCGCGCCGAGGCCCAGAGCGCCCTCCCGGTAGCCCTGCGGCACCGTTTTGAGGGACTCCTGCGTGGTGCGGATGATGGTGGGCAGGTTCATGACCACCAGCGTCAGGCTGCCGGAGAGCAGGCAGGTCTTAAAGCCCATGGTCTGGGCGAAGACCAGCATACCCACGAGGCCGTAGATGATGCTGGGGATGCCCGCCAGCGTCTCATTCGTGAACTCGATGACCTCAATGAGCTTCCGGTTGGAGGCGTACTCCGTGAGGTAAACTGCCGCGCCCACGCCCAGCGGAAGGACGATGAGCAGGGTGAGCAGGATGACATATAACGTGTTGAGGATGGCGGGCAGGATGCCGTCAGTGCCTTTCAGGACGCTGGCGGTGGTGGAAAGGAATTCCCAGCTGATGTGGGGGATGCCCCGCACCAGCACCAGCCCGATAACGCCCACCGTGAGGGCGATGACCAGCACTGCCGCCGCCCAGACCACAGCGGTCATGATGACGTTCCATGCGCGACGGGAGGGGGAGAAGTCACTTTTCATCCTTGTTTCCTCCCTTCAGCACAGCGTTGAGCAGCACATTGATGACCATGATGAAGACGAACAGCACCAGCGCGATGCTGAACAGCGCCTGCTTCTGCAGGCCGCTGGCGTAGCTCATCTCCTTGGCGATGGCCGTGGTCAGGAAGGTGACGCTGCGGAAGAGGCTGTCCGGCATATTGGGGCTGTTGCCTGCCACCATCATGACGGCCATTGCCTCGCCGATGGCGCGGCCAATGCCCAGAACGATACCGGCTGCAATGCCGCTCCTGGCCGCCGGGATGCTGATCTTGAACCACGTTTCCGTATCGGTCGCACCCAGTGCCAGACTGCCCTGCTCATACTCGGGCGGCACGGCGTTGAGGGCCGTCACCGACACCGACACGATGCTGGGCAGTATCATGATGGACAGCACCACGATGGCCGACAGCAGGCAGGCGCCCGACGCCTTGCCAAACACCTTCGCCACCGCAGGCACCAGCACCTGCATGCCCAGCAGGCCGAACACCACGCTGGGGATGCCGCTCAGCAGCTCCACCGCCGTGACGACCACATTGCGCACGCCGGGAGCTGCCGCTTTCGAGAGGAACACTGCTGTCAGCAGACCCACCGGCACGCCGATGAGGGACGCGCCCAGGGTGCCATAAATACTCGAAAGCACGAAGGGCAGGATGCCGTACTTCGGCTCGGACGCCGTGGAGGCCCACTCGGTGCCGAAGAGGAATTTCAGCGGGCCGATCTTTCCGATGGCGGGCAGGCCCGACAGGAACATATAGATGGTAATGACAGCCACGCAGCCCACAGCAAGGATGCCGCAGAGGAAGAAGATGGCGTTCATGACAGCTTCCAGCCATTGGGCCGGGGTGCGGGGCAGCTCGAATTTTTTCATAAAAACACCTGAGGGATCCCTCACAAAGTTACTCGTTCACCGGTACAGCGCCTGCGGTGCGGATGAGGTCGGCAGCGTCGGTGCTGGCAGCAAAGTCGAAGAATGCCTGAGCCTGAGCGGAGAGGGTGACGGAGTCGTTGGTGACGAACACGAAGGGACGCTGCACCTCATAGCTGCCGTCCTTGACGGTCTCCTCGCTGCACTCCACGCCGCCGACGGTCACAGCCTTGACGGTGTCGCCAACGGCAGACAGGGAAGCGTAACCAATGGCCAGAGGATTGGCCTCCACAGCGCTGATGACAGCGCCGGTAGCCGTCAGCTCCTGCGCGTACTTGCAGGAATCCTTGACGTCCACGATGCTCTCGAAGCCATCGCGGGTGCCGGAGCCAGCCTCGCGGCCCACCAGAACGATCTCGCCGTCGTCGCCGCCGACCTCGGACCAGTTGGTGATCTCGCCGGTGAACATCTGCTTGAGCTGGTCAACGGTCAGGTCCTCGACCTTGCTGTCCTTGTTGACGATGATGGCGATGCCGTCCAGAGCTACGATGGTGCCGGTGACGCCGGTCTCGTCAGCCTTCAGGGCGCGGGAAGAAAGGCCGATGTCCAGAGTCTTATCGGTAGCGCCGGTGATGCCTGTGCCGGAACCGGTGGGGTCATAGCTGATGGTGACATCCGGCTCGATCTCAGCGAAGCCCTCGGTCAGGGCGGCGATGACGTTCTTCATAGAGGTGGAACCGCCGGTGGCGACATTGCCGGACAGCGCAGTCGTAGAAGAAGCGGAAGCTGCGGTGCTGGATGCGGCGGCAGAAGAGGCAGCAGTGGAAGAAGCTGCACCGCCGCAGGCGGTCAGGGCAGCAGCAGCGGCAGCAGCGCCGCAGATGGACAGGAACGAACGACGAGTGATCTTTTTCATAATAATATCTCCTTCAACTGGGCCGACCCTTTTGTTCTGGCCGGGCTGTTTTCCTTTTCCTCGTTGTATCTCTCTTGGGACGCCTTTATTGTAGCGCACCGCTCATCCAGCTGCGACCATGGCGGCGCAAAATGCAGGTAAAGCTTTGTGTGGTGTTTTTGCGCTGCTGTCATCCTCTGGTAAAGCCGGTGTGGAAAACAGGACACTTGATTTTACATTTCCGGTCAAACTGTCAAAAATCTGCACTTTCGTTTGTGCATCCCGCCCGCTGAAGGGTGCAAAAAGCCCCGGACGCTTCGAGGGGAAACGCCCGGGGCTGAGATATGTTATGAAATGAATTACTCGATTTTTTCCTTTTTGGGCGGCAGGATCCAATCGTCATTCGTCATCGAGTAAGCAAAGACTGCTTCATAGCCGCCGTATGTGATTCTGAACTCGACCTTCTGGCTGACTGCATTTTCCGGAATCTCTGCCTCCGTAGTCAAACTAAAGTCGCCGATCTCCGTTGGCAGCTCATTGCTTGGGGTAACCTGTGCCACGATGTCATCGTGGTCATATTTCATCGAATAAGTCTCCTCGTTTCCGTCGATCTTGCAGTAGTAAGTACCGGTGATGTCCGATTTCTGGATAGTCACGTTACTCTTCGTCTTATTCCGGATGAGCAAATCTGTGCCAAATTTGACATGATGCTCCCCATCCAGAGTATAAGACGAGCTTCCCACCATGAACTTCACTTCGCCGATGGTCACGCTCACAAAATCCATATCCTGCAGCGATTCTACTACATCGCATCCGCTCAGCATCCCCGCACAGGAAACAGCCAGCACACCGGCACCGGCCACTTTGATAAATTCACGCCGCGTCATCATAGTGTTTTCTCCTTTCATATCAGCAAAGCCCTACCGGAAAATACCCGGTCTTTTCCTAAGGATACTGTTCTTTTCCGGGATTGTCAATGAACTCCTGCAAGAAATCTCAGAATTTCTCTTCCGTGCCGTCCGGGCGGTAGAGCTGGACATATCTGCGCCACTTGTCCGCGCCCATCACCCGGCTGTAGCAGTCGGCCAGCTCTTTGTTGGCCGTCTCTGCATCCAGCGTCTCACCCTTAGCGAGCAGGACCAGCACCCGGAACCATGCGTCGAAAAGATGCTCCGTCCAGCCGGTGTCAACGGCCCCGCAGCGGGCATAAAAGCCCAGACGCCGGACGGCCATGGCCTCGTCGTCAGCCTTCTCGGGACACTCGGCCTCGATGAGGATGGCCTTTGCGCCCTCCTCGTGGGCGGGCAGAGCGGCCAGCAGCTTTGCGCCAATGCCGGTGCTGCGGTAGGCGGGCAGGACAGAGAAATAGTCCAGCTGGCTCACTTCACAGCCCATAGGCCGCACCATCAGCAGATAGGACACCAGCGTCTCCCCCTCGAACACGCCCCAGGTGTGGGCCATGCCGGCGGCTTCGCTGTTCAGAATCATGCTCAGGGGTTTCAGCTCGCTGGGCGGGAAGTCGCGGCGCATCTCGTCCAGATACACCCGCGTCAGCTCGTCGGCGGTGAGTTTCTTCCACGTAAAGGTCTGGGGCTTCATATCAAAATTCCTTTCCGATAAAAATACCGCCGGGCCGGGCGCAGCGGCCCGTTCCCGGCGGTGTTCGAGAAGCTGTTTGCGTAAGAAAACAGCTTCTTAGTTACAGCTGCTTGCGCAGGGCATCGTACACGGCCTGCACATCGCCCTTGATGACCACCTGGCAGGCGTTCTTGGCCGGGCGGATGACGCCCTCTGCGCCTGCGGCCTTGGCAGCGGCCTCGTCCACGGAGGCGTAGCTGTGTACCTCAAAGCGGAGGCGGGTGGCGCAGTAGTCCACCTTGACGATATTATTCTTTCCGCCGAGGGCTTTCAGGATGCCGGAGGCCAGTGCCTCGCTCTCGGCAGAGCTCATGCTGGGCGTCTCGGCCCCGCCGTTCTTATGGTTGTGATAATACTTGCGTCCAAAGTAGAAGCAGGCCATGGCCACCATGGCAAGAACGATCTTGAACGGCAGCGTGATCGGAAGGAATGTGACGATGAGCGCGATGACGATAGCAGCGATCCAGCTGTAAATATCCATTCCCAAAAACATACGATAATTCCTCCTTTGGGGAACGATGCGGCGGGCGCTTCCGGCAGGAAGCCGCCCGGATCCAGTCCGGGTACAACACCATATTAACATACTGCCGGGAAAAAAGAAAGCCTTTTCGGGTATCTTTCGGCCCGAGAGCTTGCATCCCGGGCCGGAATCGGGTACTATAAAGACAGTATATCCCCAATACACGGAAGGAGCATCCTTATGGAATGGACTGATATTCGCCTGACCGTATCCAAAGCCGACGCCGAGGCCGCCGAGGCCGTGGCCACCATGATCGCGGAGGGCGGCATTTATATCGAAGACTACAGCGACATCGAGGAACAGGTGGAGCAGATCGCCCACGTGGACCTCATCGAGCAGGAGCTGCTGGACAAGCCCCGGGACACCGTCATCATCCACATGTACCTCGAGCCGGGCGCTTCGCCGGTGGAGACGCTGGCCCTCATCGCGGCCCGGATGGAGGCCGCAGGCATCCCCTACACCTCCGAGACCGAGGGCGTGGAGCAGGAGGACTGGCAGAACGGCTGGCGCAAGTATTATCACCCGATGGACGTGGGCCAGCGCCTCGCCATCGTGCCGTCCTGGCAGGACTACGACACCGACCGCGTCAAGCTCATCCTCGACCCGGGCCTTGCTTTCGGCACCGGCGGCCATGAGACCACCAACCTCTGCCTCGAAGTGCTGGACGAGCGGGTCAAGGGCGGCGAGCGGGTGCTGGACATCGGCACCGGCAGCGGCATCCTCGCCATCGCAGCCCTCAAGCTGGGCGCAGCCGTGGCTGAGGGCGTGGACATCGACCCCGTGGCCGTCCGCACCGCCGGCGAGAACGCCGCCCTCAACGGCGTAGCCGATAAGCTGACCGTCCTCGTGGGCGATCTGTCCGACAAGGCCAGCGGCAAGTACGACATCATCACGGCCAACATCGTGGCCAACGCCATCATGTCGCTGGCCCCCGCCGTCCCCGTCCTGATGGCCGACGATGCCGTCTTCATCGCCAGCGGCATCATCGACAGCCGGAAGGATGAGGTCATCGCCGCGCTGGAAGCCGCCGGCCTCGCTGTGCTGGAAGTGAAGGAGAAGCGCGGCTGGGAGTGCATCGTCTGCAAGAAGGCATAAGGCCAACCTCTCAGTCAGTGCTTCGTACTGCCATTGCCGGGTTGCTGCTTCCGCCACTGGCGGCGGTCGTCGTTATTGCCCCTGTGAGGGGAGCCTAAGATGTAAAGGATCAAAAAATATGCCGCACCGTTATTTTACCACTGAAATTTCCGACGGCACCGCCGTGCTGCGGGGGGCCGACGCCCACCATCTCTCCCGCGTGATGCGGGGCAAACTGGGGGACACCGTCATCCTCTGCGACGGCAGCGCCGTCGAGTATACTGCCACCATTACCGGTTTCGGCGACGAGACGGTGGAGTTCAGCGTGGAGCCGGGCTACCCCAGCGCCGCAGAGCCCACCGTGGACGTCACCCTGCTGGTGGGCTACCCCAAGCAGGACAAGCTGGAGCAGGTCATCCGCCATGGCGTCGAGCTGGGCTGTGACCACTTCATCCCGTTTTTCAGCCGCTATTGCGTGGCCGCGCCCAAGAAGGAAGAGCAGAAAAACGAGCGCTACAACCGCATCGCCTTTGAAGCCGCCAAGCAGTGCGGCCGGGGTATCCTGCCGGATGTGGCCCTTCCGCTGCCCAACTTCGGGGCCGTCTGCCGCAGCCTCGACCAGTATGACCTCGTGCTCTTCTGCTACGAGTGCGGCGGCGCACCCCTGCGCCAGCTTCTGGCTGAGGCCACGCCCGCCGATGGCGAAAAGCTGAAGATCGCCATCATCACCGGCGCAGAGGGCGGCTTCGCCGCCGAGGAAGCTGAGATGGCCGCAAAAGCCGGCGCAAAGACCGTCGGCCTCGGCCCCCGCATCCTCCGCTGTGAGACGGCCCCGCTGGCCGTTGTCTCTGCCGTCATGACCCTGACGGGGAACCTCGAATAAGTTCTGACATCAGAAACGGCGTCCCGCCGAGGTGGGACGCCGTTTCTCATTTATTCTGCATCTGCATCCCGCAGGGCCTTTTTGATGGTCAACAGGTTCTGCGGGCTCATGGAGAAGCTGCGCAGGCCGAGGTGGAGATACTGGGTCGCGTTGACGGCATTGCCGACGGCGAGGCCGCAGATGGTGACGGGGATGTCCGCTTTCCTGGCGGCGTCCACCACCATGGCGATGAGCTTTTTCATGGCCGGGCTGGCGGGACGGTAGTAGTGCTCGGCAATGGCCAGTTCCCGGCTCACCGCGTGGGTGTACTGGGTCAAATCGTTGGTGCCGATGACGAAGAACCGGCAGCCGTGAGCCGTGAAGTCCTCTGCCGTCAGGCAGGCGGCGGGTACGCTGAGCATGACGCCGAAGGGGACATCCGGCTCGAACTCCACGCCCCTCTCGGTGAGCTTGCGGCGGCAGTGGTCTACCACCTGCATGGCGGAATCCCAGTCCTCGATGTCTGTCACCATGGGGAACATGACCCGCAGCGGGCCTTTTGTGGCGGCACGCATGAGGGCGCAGATCTGTACTGCCATCTGGGGCAGATTGCGCAGACTGCTGCGGATGCCCCGCAGGCCCAGCTTGGAGGACTGGACGCCCTGATAGGCGTCGGCCATGGTGCGGTCAGCACCGAAGTCGAAGGTGCGCACCGTCACCATCCTGCCCCTGGCGGCGGCGAGGCAGGAGGTGTAGAACAGATACTGCTCCTGCTCATCCATGGCGTGGCCGGGCATCATCATGTAGCTGCTGCGCAGCAGGCCCACGCCGGACGCGCCGGACTCCATCGCGGTTCCCACGTCCTCGGGGCCGAAGCAGTTGGCCAGAAGCTCGAATTCTTCGCCGTCCCGGGTGCGGTTGGGCAGCTCAAGCTGGGCGTTCAGCTCCTCGTTCTGGCGCTGCATCTCGCAGATGCAGGTGATGGCTCTCTGCCGGGCGGCGGCATCCGGGTCAAGGATGCACTCACCCTCGGTGGCGTTCAGGATGACCTCGCGGCCGTCGCAGTCTTTCAGGAAATCTTCGCCCACCTGGGTGATGCCCGGGATGTTCAGCGAGCGGGCGATGATGGCCGCATGGCTCTGGCCGCTGCCCTCGGCGGTGATGAGGCCGAGGATGCGGCCCGCCGGGACGCTGAACAGATCGGTGGGCATGAGCAGGTCAGACGCAAGGATGACCGGGTGGTCGAGGGCCAGCCAGCTGCGGAGCCGGTGGCAGAGGATGTTGGTGATGCGCTGGGTCACGTCGAGGATGTCCACGCTCCGCAGCTGCATGTAGGCGTTGTCCTTCATGGCGGCCAGCTGGGCGGCGTAGCGGCGGCCCACACGGTCCATCGCCTCGGCGGCACCGACGCCGGCTTTTATCTGGAAAGCCACCTCATTCATGAAGCCCTCGTCTTCCAGCATCATGCTCTGGAACAGGAAGATGGCCTGCTCCGAGGGCGCGGCGCGGCCAGCCATCTCGTCCAGCTCCTGCTGAGCGACCTTGATGGCGTCTTCCAACGCCTGCTTTTCCTGTTCGGGGTGGAAAGGCCCCTCGCCGAACACCAGCGGCGGGCGGTCCAGCCGGCTGACCTGACCCAGCACGAGGCCGGGCGATGCGGTAAAGCCCTTATATACCTTCATGTTTCCATCTCCTCCGGCGGCACTCTGCCGGTCAGCGCCCGGCAGACCAGTGCCTGCAAAAAGGTGTTGGGCAGCAGAGCGGCCCGTGCGGCCTGCGCCGGGCCTGCTTCACCCTCGAACAGCGGCTCGAAGCTCCTGAGGCGCTCGAAGTCGCATTTTGCAAGGAAAGCTTCTCCCAAAGTACGGGTGGTGTAGTAGGGGGCGGGGTCTACGCCCACGTCCTCAGCCACGGCTTCCAGCGGGGCAAGCTCTGCATCTGAGAGTTTTGCCAGCAGGAGAGCAGCGTCTGCCGTCAGGGTGGAGGGGTGCTTTTCCCGCACGTCCTTCTGGACGGCCTCGAAGGCCGCATGGAATGCGGCGGCATCCGCGCTGCTCTCAGCCCCGCTGTCCACAGCGTAGGCGCAGCCCCGCAGCCGCCCGAAGGCCCGCAATGTATCGTGGTAGCCCAGCTCGATGTTCCGCCGGGCAGTGGCGGGCTCGAAGTGGAGGATGTCGCCCAGCTCCCAGTAGCTTCGGATGAGGGTGGTGGGCAGGCCGGTGCGGTTGGGGCGGGTGATGCCCACACCCTCCAGGTCTACACAGACCAGCTCTTCTGCGCCCATCTTCTGGGCCAGCGCGGTGGGCATATTGTCCCGGTAGCCGCCGTCGAGGTAAGACACCCCATCGATGGTGTGGGCCCGCAGGGCTGGGAAGCAGGCCGCAGAGGCCAGCAGGTAGTCTTTCACCTTGCCCTCGGGGATGTCTTCCAGCGGAAGCTCCCGGGCCTTGAGGGTCTTCTGCTCCACGGTCACAAGGCCCAGCCGGATGGGGCTTTTGCGGAGTTTCTCTTCGTCCAGCACCCGCTCGACGATCTCTTCCAGCGGAGTGACGTCCATGCCGCCCTGAGTCACAGCGTCTTTGAGAAATGCGTGCAGCTCGGAAAGCGGCGCATCCTCGGCGGGCAGCTCCATCACATCCTGGCTGCGGATGGTCAGCCACATGTCCCGGGCCGTCTCGTAGAGGTCGAGGGCGAACATGGCGCCGTTCAGGCTGCCGACGCTGGTACCCGTAATGATTTGGGGCCGCCAGCCCAGCTCGATCAGCGCCCGCCAGACGCCCACCTGATAGCTGCCGCGGGCGCCCCCGCCCGCCAGCACCAGCGCCTTTACGGGGGTGTTGTTCTGCGCCATGTTTTCTGCCTCCTTTGATGTGTTCCGGTTTTGCCTAGATTATAGCATATTTCCCGGGAGATTTCTCTCTGTTTTTGTAACAAAAAATGTGCTATAATAAATTCACCTTGCCAGAACGATTCAGGAGGACGACAGATGCACCGCAAGCAATGGATTTTCGACATGGACGGCACCCTCACCGACAGCATGACTGTGGTGTGGCAGGGCGCACCGCTGGAGCTGCTGCGCCGCTATGGCCGCACCGCAAGACCCGGCATCCACGATGTTCTGCTGAGCATGGGGATGGTGGAGGGCGCGGAGTATCTCATCCGCACCTACGATCTGCCCCTGACCCTCCGGGACTACGAGCCTGCCATGCGGCAGGTCATCCGGGACCTGTACAAAAAAGTTGAGCTGAAGCCCGGCGTCCGGGAGATGCTGGCCCGGCTGAAAGCCGAGGGCGTGCGGATGTGCATCTGCTCCAACACCTGGGCAGAGCAGTGCGAAGAAGTGCTCACCCGGCTGGGCGTCGCAGACTATTTCGAGTTCTTCTACACCGCACAGGGCGCGAAGAGCAAAGCTCACCCCGAGGTATTCCACGAAGTCCTCGAGCGGCTGGGCGGCAGCGAACCCGCCGACGCCGTTGTCTGCGAGGACGCTGTCTACGCCACCCGTACGGCCAAGCAGTGCGGCTTTTACCTCATCGACATCGAGGACGAGACCAGCGCTGCCGATAAGCCCGAATTGCAGCGCCTCGCCGACCAGTACATAACGGATTGGACACAGCTGGACTGGACAAAATTATAAAGCAATGGGGAGGCTCTTCCGGGCCTCCCCATTGCTTTATCGGAACTGCTTTTCCAGATAATCTTTCAGCGCCGTGCGGGCTGCAGGCTCCCGCCCGCGGGGGACAGGGACCCGTGCGCCGCTCTGCATCCAGAACTCGCCCGCCGCCAGCTGGGACACCGCCGCCAGATTGACCACATAGGAGCGGTGGAGCTGGACGAAGCGCTCATCCGTTAAAAGCGGCTGGGCCACCTGCGCGAACGGCACCCGGACGGACAGGGACGGCACATCCTCGCCGCTGGCGAGATGGAAATGCACCACATGGTGGGTACACTCGAGGTATTCGATGTCCGCGAAGGGCAGCACCCGCAGACCCGACGCCGTGGCTACCGGGATGGCCGGGCCGTACTCCGGCTCGGCGGCCCGGGCCAGCAGAGCGTCCAGCTGTTCCGGCGGGACAGGCAGCAATAAATACTGCATGGCGTCCACCCGGTAGGCGCTGTAGGCGTGGGCGGGCGTATGGGCCAGAAAAGCCAGCGGGCTGCGCCGCCCCCGGCTGCGGAGTGCAGCCGCTGCCCGCAGCGACGCGGCAGCTGCCGTGGACGGCAGCTCAATGAGATACAGCTCGTACCGCTCCCCGGCGTCGTCCCGGGCCAGCAGGGCCTCCGGGCTGTCCAGCTGCTCGATGATGCAGGCGTCGTCCCGCCGGGCATAATAGTCGAGACACTGCCGCTCCACCCGGCTGCGGAGGACGCTGTCCGGGCTGCACACCGCGATATGAAATATCATTCCGAAGCCCCCTTTCGGGCCTGCCGCCGGCGCTTGCTTTTTCGGCCCGGCGGGAGTATCATTGCTATAAAAAACAGAAGGAGAAACTGCTATGGAAATGCCTCTCGTCAGCATCATCGTCCCTGTGTACAATGCCCAGAGCCACCTGAGCCGCTGTCTCGAAAGCATCTGCGGGCAGGAGTACAAGAACCTCGAGCTCATCGTCATCAACGACGGCTCCAAAGATAAGAGCCTGCCCGTCTGCGAGGAGTTCCGCAAAAAGGACAGCCGCATCCTGCTGGTGGACAAGGCAAACTCCGGCGTGTCCGACACCCGGAACCTCGGCCTGAAGCTTGCCGGCGGTAAGTACGTCCAGTTCGTGGACAGCGATGACTACATCGCCCCGGACTACACCGCCCGGCTGGTGGAGGCGGCAGAGAAGACCGGTGCCGACCTCGTCATCTCGCCCTACACCATGGTCATCCCAGCCGGGGCGTCGAAGCCGGAACAGGTGCTGGAAAAAATCCAGGACGACCTCGGCGTCATGCATGTTGCACGCCCGCCGGAGAACCGGGAATACGGTTTCCTGCCCGAGGGCGTCTACGACAAGGACACCTTCGCCCGCCGCCTGATGGATAAGCCCGCCTCTTACTTTTACAGCGTGCTCTGGAACAAGCTCTACCGCCGCGACATCCTCACCCGGCACGACATCCGCTTTACCAGCGAGATGCGCTGGGCCGAAGACCTCGTGTTCAACATGCAGTATATCCAGTACGCCGAAGTCTTTGCGTCCATCCCGCAGCCCGGCTACTACTACGTCCAGAACCCTCAGAGCATCTGCCACACCCAGATAAAGCCTGCCACTCTGGTGCAGAACAAGATCCAGGTGTTCCACTACTACAAGGACCTCTACACCCGGCTTGGGATGTATGAGCAGGTGCGGCCCCAGCTCTACAAATTCCTCATCGACATTGCCGAGAGCACTTACCCCTCCGGCCCCTTCAAGAAGGTCATCGACGAGGCGAAAGCCTACTGGAAAGAGCACAAGGCAGAGCTGGAACTGAAATTATAACGAGAAACAAAAACGGGCTGTTGCACATCCCAACCTCTCAGTCTCGCTGTCGCTCGACAGCTCCCCTACCGAGGGGAGCCTCTGGCGAAGAGATAAAGCTTTACGAAATGCCCAAGCCTCTCCTCGATAGGAAAGGTGGCATTGCGAAGCAATGACGGAGAGGTTGTCGATATGCCGCAGCCCTTGTTTTATTTGTTACGCTCCGATGGCGGCACACTTCTTAGCCAGCCAGTCGCGCTCGTCCTCGGTCAGGCGGGGAGCCAGCTTCTCGAAGACCTCGCGGTGGTAGGCGTTCAGCCAATCCAGCTCGTCACGGCTCAAAACGCCCGGGACGATGGGGGAGGTGGCGATCGGCACGAACGTGATGGGGCGGAATGCCAGGAACTCGCCGTACTGGTTGGATGCCTTGTGGTAGCACTCCAGCTCATTCTCGATGCGGATGCCGACGACGCCGCCCTCATAGACGCCCGGCTCGTCGGTGACGATCATGCCCGGCTTAAAGACGGTGGTGTTGCGGCCGTTCAGGGCGTGGGGGCCTTCGTGGACGTTGCCCACGTGGCTGACGCTGTGGCCGGTGCCGCAGCGGTAGTTGATGAGGTGGCGCCACAGCGGCTCACGGGCGATGGTGTCCAGCATATGGCCGTCGCAGTAGTCCAGCCAGACAGCCCGGGCGATGTCGATGTGGCACTGTAAAGTCCAGGTGTAGAACAGGCGCCCGTCCTCCGTCAGCTCACCCAGCGGGTAGGTGCGGGTGATGTCGGTGGTGCCGTCCATATAGGTCGCGCCGCTGTCCACCAGCAAGAAGCCCTTCTTCTCGAGCTTTGCGTGGTCTTCCTCGGTGGCGTGGTAGTGCATCATGGCGGCGTTGGGGCCGTAAGCTGCAATGGTGCCGAAGCTCTCAGTCAGGAACTTGTCCTGTGCGCTGCGGTACTTGTGCAGAATCTCGTCGATGGTCAGCTCGGTCAGCTCTTCGCCGGCAGCCAGACGGTTCTCCAGCTCGATCTGGAAGCGCACCATAGCCACGCCGTCGCGGATGTGCGCTTCGCGGGTGTGAGCCAGCTCGACTTCGTTCTTGACGCCCTTCATGGGCAGCAGGGGGTCGGCCTCGTCCTTGACGGTCAGAGCCGGGTTGGCCTGCAGGGTCTGGTAAACGGCGTAGTTGACGGAAACGGGGTCGGCCAGAACGGTCTGTTCTTCGGTCTGGGCGGCGAGGAAGGTAAGCACATCGTCGTACTCAGCCAGCTCCACGCCGTTCTCCTTCAGCTCCGCAGCAGCCTCAGCGCTGACGCGGGCGGTGTCGATGAAGAGGGTCGCCTTATCGGGGGTCACATAGCAGTAAGCCATTGCATAAGGGGTGCATTGAATGTCCATCGCACGCAGATTGAGCAGCCATGCCAGATTGTCCAGCTTGCCCACCAGCTGTGCGGTGCAGCCCAGCTCAGAGAGCTTCGCACGCAGCTGACCCAGCTTCTCGGCAGGGGAGAAGCCTGCGTACTCTTTCGGCAGGAGCCAGGCCGGGGTGGCGGGCAGGGCGGGACGGCCCTCCGTCCACAGCTCGTCCTCGAGGTTCAGCAGCTTGATGGTGCCTTTCTTAGCGTCCAGTTCTTTCTGCAGGCTGCGCACCAGACCGCAGGAAGCAGTCAGGCCGCAGAGGCCCAGCTTGCCGCCCTCGGGCAGGACTTTGCCGCAGTACTGCTCGGCGGTCGGCACGCCCGGCTCGCCCATCCGCATCAGCTGGATCTCTGTGCCAGCGATCTCCTTCTCGGCCTGCACGAAGTAACGGCCATCGGCCCAGACAGCACTCTCGGTCATGGTGACGACGAAGTTGGAGTTCTCGCCGTGGAAGCCGGAGAAGTAGGTCAGGGCAGTGTAGTGGTCGGGCATATACTCGCTGGCGTGCGGGTCTCCCACCGGGATGAGGTAGACGTCCACGCCGTTTGCCTTCATGGCCTCGCGCAGGGCGGCCAGACGCTCGGGAACGGTATTCATGCTCATGTCAAAAAGCCTTCTTTCTTTATTATGCCGGAAAAACGTCCGGCGGCGATGGTTTGCTGTACCTTATTGTATCATTCCGGGGCGCAGAATGCAATTCGCAGGCATCATTTTGGTCCTGCCGCCCGAAAACGCAAGCAAATTGCAAAAAATGTTACAAATTTCTCATCAAAAAGGCCGGTTTGCCATTGACAGCCTTGTTATAATAGGAGTGTAGGAATTTTACGGGTCAGCACTCAGCGGCCCGGACTGCTTGTAAGGCCCGACGGGCCTGCTGGGCAGCGCCTTTGCGGCGTCTGCATAAAAGAAAGAGGCATTTCAGACTATGACCAAGATCGATATTTTCTCCGGCTTCCTTGGCGCCGGTAAGACCACCCTTATCAAGAAGCTCATCAAAGAGTCCTTTGCAGGCCAGAAGGTCGTGCTCATCGAGAACGAGTTCGGCGAGATCGGCATCGACGGCGGCTTTTTGAAGGAGTCCGGCATCCAGATCAATGAGCTGAACGCCGGCTGCATCTGCTGCTCTCTGGTGGGCGATTTCCGCGCCGCCCTGCAGCAGGTGGTGGAGCAGTACCACCCCGACCGCATCGTTATCGAGCCCTCCGGCGTCGGCAAGCTGTCCGACGTGACCCGCGCCGTCGAGGGCGTGGCCGAGCATCTGGATGTTCAGCTGAGCAGCTTCGTTACCGTGGCCGACGTCAACAAGGTCAAGATGTATATGAAGAACTTCGGTGAGTTCTACGACGACCAGATCAGCCACGCAAGCTGCATCATCCTGAGCCGCACCCAGAACGCCACCGAGGAAAAGATCGCCGCCGCTGTGGCCATGCTGCGTGAGAAGAACCCCACCGCTACCATCGTCACCACCGCCTGGGACGCCCTGACCGGCGAGCAGATCCTGAAGGCCATGTCCACCAAGGACGACTTCAAGGCTGAGCTTATCGCTATGGCTGCCAAGGCCAACGAGGAGCACGCCCACGAGGACGAGGAAGAGGAGCACGAACACCATCATCACCACGACCACGATGATGACCATGATGAGCATTGCTGCTGCGGCCATCATCATGATGACGACGACGATAATGAAGACGAGCATGAGCATCATCATCACCACCACGACCATGATGACCACGACGAGCATTGCTGCTGCGGCCATCATCACCATCATCATGACCACGACGCCGATGAGGTCTTCACCAGCTGGGGCGTCGAAACGGCCAAGAAGTTCTCCAAGGCTGACATTGAGCACGCCCTCACCGAGCTGGACACCGGCAATTACGGCACGATCCTCCGCTCCAAGGGCATCGTGGACGGCGGCGCAGACGGCTGGCTGGAGTTCGACTACGTTCCCGGCGAGTGGGAAGTCCGCGCACGCGGCGCAGACGTCGGCGGCAAGCTGGTGGTCATCGGCTCCAAGCTGGATGAAAAGGCCATCGCTGCACTGTTCGGCTGCTGATCGACCCTGAAAGGATAAAAGATTATGGCAAATGAGATCCCGGTTTACCTGTTTGTGGGCTTCCTCGAGAGCGGCAAGACCAAGTTCATTCAGGAGACTTTTGAAGACCCCAACTTCGACTCCGGCGACAAGACCCTTCTGCTGGTCTGCGAGGAGGGCGAAGAAGAGTACAATGAGAAGAAGTTCGCCTTCCCCGGCGTGACGCTCTACAACCTCGAGGACAAGGCTGAGCTGAACCCCCAGAACCTCGCAAAGCTGGCCAAGGAGGCCGACGCAGGCCGCGTGGTCATCGAGTACAACGGTATGTGGATGCTGCAGGACCTGGCAAACAATCTGCCTGAGAACTGGATCGTCTACCAGTGCATCGCCACCGCCGACGGCACCACCGCGCTGACCTACGCCCGCGACAACTCCATGCGCGCGCTGATGCTGGACAAGATCGCCCGCAGTGAGCTCATCGTCTTCAACCGCGCCGAGGCCGTCAACAACGACGCCGCCCGTCAGGAGCTGCACAAGCTGGTGCGTCAGGCATCCCGCAAGTGCGACATCGCCTACGAGTTCAAGGACGGCAGCGTGGCTTACGACGACATCCCCGACCCGCTGCCCTTCGACATCAACGCCCCGGTCATCGACATCCCGGACGACGATTACGGCATCTGGTATATGGACTGTCAGGACGAGCCCCAGAAGTACGCGGGCAAGACCGTCAAGTTCCTCGCACAGGTCTGCCAGACCAACCGCGCCGGCAAGAACAGTTTCGTGCCGGGCCGGTTCGCCATGACCTGCTGCGTGCAGGACATCCAGTTCGTGGGCTTCCCCTGCAGCTACGACGGCTATAAGGCCCTCGAGCAGCGGGCATGGGTCAAAGTGACCGCAAAGGTCGGCTATAAGTTCCATAACATCTACCGCGGCAAAGGCCCGGTGCTCACCGCACTGTCGGTGGAGCCTGCCGAGAAGCCGCTGAACGATGTTGTCACCTTCTCCTAACTGCAACATAACTAAGGAGGTCATGGCATGAAAGCAATCTTCCGCATTCTGGGTACTGCCGCCGCTGTGGCGGCCACCGGTGCCGCCATCGTCATCATGGACAAGTTCCTGAACGAGAAGGCCGCACCCATCATCGAATCCATCGAGTTCCCCGAGGAAGCCGAAAAGGACGACGCAGAGGCCGCCAAGACCGCCGAGGCATACGCCGAGGGTGAGGCCAAGGCGGAGGCCGAAGCCGCCGCACCGGCAGAAGAGACCGCTCCCGCTGAGGAACCCGCTGCCCCTGAGACGGAGGCAGCGCCCGCTGAGGCCGCAGAGCCTGTGACTCTGCCCGACCTGAGCGAAGAGCGCCCGGTCTGTGACCCCGAGGCTCCGAACCCGAACCCCGTGGAGGCCGGCCCCGCCGTCGCCCCCAAGGACGAAAACGGTAAGTTCGACCCGACTAAAATCGCCGACGTCTCTGACTTCGGCGACTGGGAAGAGCAGGGGTGCAAAGGGTAATTCCCTTTGATAGCAAAAATGCCATCGCGCTTAGGCACGATGGCATTTTTTATCGCTCGTAGTGAGTCCAAAGACTCAGAATTTTGATGGTCTTTTCTTCCTCATAGATCTGATAGACCAGTCTGTGCTGTAAATTGATGCGGCGGCTGTATGCGCCGTTCAAATCTCCGACCAGTTTTTCATAGGGCGGCGGTTTCTGGAAAGGGTCGTCCCGGATAATATCTATCAGAGCCTTCGCCTTATCTGCCAGATGTGCCGCTTTCAGTTTTGGAACATCCTTCGCTGCTGTTTTGGTGTAGACGATTTTATACATTTACCACTCCACCACATCTTCGTCCAGACATTCGTTCAGAGGCTGTTTCAGGCCGTCCATGATTTTTTCCCTCATGCCGGGTACTGAAACCAGATACAGCGTCTCCATCAGGCCGCTGTAATCTTCCGCGCTCAGCAGAACGGCATCGCCGTCCTTCGTGCTGATGTTCAGCGGCTCGTTGTACTTGATGGTCTGCTCCACATAGTTGAACGCATTCTTGCGGAAATTGGTGATGTTCGTCGTGGTCATGTTATCGCCTCCTATGTACATAATAGCGTACATAAAATGAAATGTCAAGCAGTTTCAACGACTCTCCGCGATTTTTATATGGTTCACCACATTCTCAGAACTTCTATGCAGAGTTTCAACGCTTTCCGCAGCGAATCCTTTCCCCAGTCACGGTCATCATGCTGCTCTGCATTTGCAAGGGAATCCGCTGTGTACAGAATTTGTCCAAAAGCTGCTCCGCGCTTTTTGGCGCAGGCCGCAAGGGCAGCACATTCCATTTCTACCGTTGCGCAGCCTTCGGCTTTCCGATACGCCACCATATCCCTTGTTTCTCGGAAAAAGCCGTCTGTCGTCCATGTGATGCACTCACGGAAGGGAAGACCCAGCGCACGGAAGGTCTTTTCTATGGCCTGCACCGCTTCCGAGGCCGGTTCTGCATACCGGGCGGCAGGAAGATAGTGATAGGATGTGCCCTCATCCCGCAGCGCTTTGGTCGGGATAAGAAATTCGTTCTCTGCCATTTCGGTCAACACGCCGCACGAGCCTGCCGTAACAATTTTCCTGCACCCGCAAGCAATGAGACAATCCATAAACTGCGCCGCAGCGGGCGCTCCCAGCGGGGCTTGACAGAGGCAGAATTCTTCGCCGTCATTTTTTACAACATAAATCGGGTAGGTCTTTGTGATCGTCTCAAAATGCTCTGCAACTGCCGCACCCGTCTCGGCGGCATAGGAGTCGATGGTGTCCCCCAGAAAAGCAAAGACGCATTTCTCCGGTAGAGTTAGCTGCTCCGCCCCGTGGTTGGGCTTTAATATCTCTGTCGAGTCGAAATCGTATTCCAAAATGGGAAATTCATTTTTCTGTATCATGCTTCACCTCTCGCGATCCGGTTCAGTCTTTCCTTGTCCAATACCTCTACCCCGCCGCGATAGAGCTTCACGATGCTCTCACCGGCGAAGTATTTCAGCAGGCGGCTCACCACCTCGCGGGCGGAACCCATGTACTTTGCCATCTGGTCCTGGGTCAGGCGGACATCGTCGCCGCCGGTCTTGGCAAGCTCGTCCGCAAGGAAGATGGCCAGCCGCCGGTCGGCGCTCATGAAGAGGATCTGCTGCATCGTCCACATGGTGTCAGAGAAGCGCTCAGCGGTCATCTGGTAGGCGAAGCACCGCACCTCCACGTTTTGCTGCATGAGACTGCGGAAGACGCCTGCGCTGATGCAGTAGGCCTCGGTGTCCTCTTCGGCGTCGATGTAGAGGTCAAAGTTCACCGAGTCCATAACGCAGGAGGCGGAGAGGATGCAGATCTCGCCGCCAAAGAGGCGGTAGAGGGTCACGTCCCGGCCATCGTCGGAGAGAAGATACGCCCGGAACTGGCCGGTGCGCAGCAGCAGGATGCCCACGCAGTTCTCCACCGGGCTGTGGACCCGCTCGCCCTTGCGATAGCGCACCGGGCGGGTAGTGCGGCAGAGTATCTCCTGCTGTTCGGCGGTCAGCTTGTCCCAGAAGGGGAAGGCACAGGCGAGACACTGGCGGTGCTCGCCGCATTTAGGGATAGGCAGGATTTCCGGCATCTTAAATCACCCCTTCCGCAGCGCTTTGGCGGCTTCGGTGCCTGCCAGAGCGCCCTCATAGACGGCCTTCGCCACCTGCAAAAGCCCACCGGTGCAGTCTCCGGCGGCGTAGAGGCCGGGGACGGTGGTCTGCATTTTTTCATCTGTCACGATGCGGTCATTCTCCACGGCGGCTCCGATTTTCCGGGCCAGCGCCGTACTGCCCGCAACGCCCAGAGCCACAAACACACCCGCCAGCTCCACCACATCGCCGCCGGACAGCTGGACACCGGTGACTTTCTGCTCGCCGAGGATCGCGTCGATTTTTTCAGGCCGGACAGTCACCTCCGGCGGAAACTCTGCCGCCAGCGGCGCACCATTCAGCAGGAGGGTGACGCTGGCCGCCACCGGCAGGAGCGCCTGCACCTCATGCAGGGCGTATTCGCCGCTGCCTACCACGGCCACATCTTTGCCGCGATAGAAAAAGGCATCGCAGGTGGCGCAATAGCTGACGCCGTGGCCTTCGAGGCCCGCCAGCCCCGGGATGCGGGGCGTCGCCCGCGAAGCACCTGTGGCGAGGACAACAGCGTCCGCCGGGTAATATCCATCGAGGGTTTCTACAGTGAGTTTATCGGTATAGGTCAGACCCACAGCCTCGGTGGTCACAAATTTAACGCCCACAGCCTTGGCCCCCTCGATGCCCTGACGCTCCAATTCCGCACCCGATATGGGGGCGGCGAAGCCGTAGTAGTTCTGGATAAGCTCTGCACGGTCAAGCGCACCCGGCCCCCGAGTGAGGACGGTGGTGTCCACCCCCGCACGGGCAGTGTACAGCGCGGCGGACACCCCCGCCGGGCCGGAGCCGATGATGACGATGTTGGACATAGTGGGCCTCCTTGTACTTCTTGTATTATCGTAAAATCAGTTACTTTCTTTGCGCGCCGGTGCGCGGGCCAGAGCGCTCTTGCATTAAGGCTAACTGTTCTCTTTTGATGTCAAAAGAGAACCAGAAAACCACCAGCGATTTCGACGCGC
>OJNP01000286.1_pt1 | contig 40471 bp, 29 predicted proteins | sample 1597921 | NCBI WGS metagenome assembly OJNP01 (sample SAMN01915213, study PRJEB22387) | human gut metagenome | isolation source: stool | host: Homo sapiens | place: USA | reverse complement strand
TGCAACAATTGCAGAAATGTTGCCAAATTAAAATATAAATCATTTGTTTGCACAAATCGAATACCGACATTTTGTGCAATGTGACGGTGAAATGTCATGTGATTTTGCGGCAAGACAAACTATCCCAAATAATCTGTAGGGGCGAACAGTGTTCGCCCACGCTCAGAACTTGTACAAATTCAGAACTGTAGGGGACGACGCCCTACATGGTTTGTGAAAATATAACGAATGTACGAATATCATAAAATTGTCGGGCGATATATGCAGGCGAACGCTGTTCGCCCCTACCGTATATCGTGCGAACAACTCAGTCGTGGATATAAAAAAAGAGCCGACCAAAGCCGACTCGTTTTTATAGAAAGAATTATCTGATAGCTTCCTTGACCTTAGCTGCCTTACCAACTCTGTCACGGAGATAATAGAGCTTAGCACGGCGAACCTTACCGCTGCGTACAACCTCTACCTTTTCAACTACAGGTGAATGAACAGGGAAAACTCTCTCGATTCCACAGCCGTGAGCTACTCTACGAACTGTGAATGTCTCGTGGATTCCACCGTGCTTCTTAGCGATAACTGTGCCCTCGAATACCTGGATTCTGGACTTGTCACCCTCTGTAATTCTTACGTGTACCTTTACTGTATCACCAACATTGATAACAGGTGCCTCGGATTTAAGGCTTGAATTAGAAATCTGCTTTAAAGCGTCCACTTTAAATTCCTCCTTAATATTTTCAGACATTCATTCGCTTTATGGCAGCTATCGCTGCAAAGCCAGAGGACTGCCCGCTTTAATGTCGTACCTTTCGTTCAAAGGCGTGGCATTAACTCTCGTCGGAAGAACCGACGGTAATTCAAATGCTTTAATATTATACCACATCTCAAAACCTTTTGCAAGGATATTTATATAAAATTTTCGCCGTTTGCCATGAGTATTTTTGTACGTTCTGTATAAATTTCCGATATTTCTATACCATAACGCTCACAGAACGTGTCTATGACTACGTTCACATTAAGATTGAATGAGCTTCCGCAGGGCAGCTTTAAAGTCACCTCAAAGCTGTCCTCTAGCTCTTTGCTGTCAAGCACTGTGATATGTGGCTTTATATCCACAAGATTGACAGTCTTTTTCTTGGTCCGCTTTTCTATCTCTATCTTGTCAAGCGCTATGAACTTGCCGAAAAGCTCCGCCACTTCATGTACGCTCTTATCTGTTTTCAGCCTTGCCACATACTCCGCCGCTGTAATATCGGTGTGCTTATGCTCAGGCTTTGAAACGCTCACTATCTCCAGACCAACAGGCGTTTGTGCATTCATTCGCTCCAAGACCTCGTTGTATGGGATATCCTCCGTGAGAGCAAAGTCCATTATCTCTACCCTGCTGTCAGTGCCAAGGGGCAATGCAAGCGGGAACATTATATACACATGGGGATTGAAACCCTGAGTGTGCCATATGGGCAGGTGCGCCCTTTTGAACACTCGCTGAAAGGCTCTCATAAGGTCAAGATGAGAAATGTATTTCGCCCTGCCTGTTTTTGAAAATACCGCTCTGTATTCAAATCTCTCCAAACGGAGATTAACATTCTTCGGCTCAGCGTTTGCCACAGTAAACACCTCCGTATTCGCATTTTATGCCACAGCCTGAACAGCCCTCTTTGCAGTTTCGTGTAGTCACTGCCTGATGTGCTTTCTTGTTTTCACGAACGAAAAACTCGTGGCTCACAAGATAATCAAGGTGCGACCACGGCGCTATCTCGTCATAAGAACGTCTGCGGTGAGCATAGAAGCTTGTATCAAGCCCGCACTCCTCAAATGCTTCCTGCCACTTGTCAGCCTTGAAATGCTCGTCCCAGCCGTCAAGATAGCAACCCTTTTTCCATGCGGTGTATATCGCCTTACCAAGACGTCTGTCACCTCTTGCAAGAACTGCTTCCAATATAGATGTATATGACTGATGAGTGCTAAGGCGTATCTTACGGCTTGTAAGACTTTTGAAAAGGTGTTCCTGTTTCTCTTTTATCTCCTCGGGAGTTGCCTGTGGCTCGAACTCGAACGGAGTAAAAGGCTTTGGCACGAATGTTGCAGTAGAAACTGATATTTGCACGCTCTTGCCACGCTTTTCTTTTGGTGTTTCGTAATAAAGGTCAAGGACTTTCTGTGCAAGCTTTGCGATACCCTCAACGTCCTCGAGGGTTTCCTCCGGCAGACCAAGCATGAAATAAAGCTTTACAGTGCTGTAACCGCCCTCAAAGGCAGTGCGGCAGGTACGCATTATCTCGTCTTCGGTGATGTTCTTGTTTATTACGTCACGAAGCCTTTGTGTGCCTGCCTCAGGAGCAAAGGTCAGACCGCTTTTTCTTACGGACTTTATTTTCTCCAAAAGCTCTTCGCTGAAATTGTCTATTCGCAGCGAAGGCAGTGAAAGGTTTATCTGCTCGCCGTCGGTATATTCTACAAGATTTTCCAAAAGCTTGTTTATCTCAGTATAGTCGCTCGTAGACAAAGACGACAAGGACACTTCCTCATAGCCTGTCTGCTCACAAAGGGACTTTGTTTCGTTCTTTATGGTGTCGATGCTTTTCTCTCTGAACGGGCGGTAGATAAAGCCTGCCTGACAGAATCGACAGCCTCTTATGCACCCTCTCAGTACCTCAACCACCGCTCTGTCATGGACTATCTGAGTAAACGGCACAACAAAGCCCTCTGGGTAATATACCTTATCAAAATCCTTGATAACACGCTTTTTGACCCTTGCAGGTGCCTCAGGAACGTTTGGCGTGATAGACTTCACAGTACCGTCCTCATTGTAATCAACGTCATAGAAAGACGGAACATAAACGCCCTCCAGCTTTGCGGCTTCTCTTAGAAACTCCTGTTTTGTAGGCTTCAGAGGCTTCATTCTCTCGTAAAGTTCAAGAAGCTCAACGTTGACTTCCTCACCCTCGCCAAGAATGAACAGGTCGAAAAAGTCAGCCATAGGCTCAGGATTGCAGGCACACGGACCGCCTGCGATAACAAGAGGTGTAAGCTCAGTTCTGTCCTTTGCAAGCACTGGCACACCTGCAAGGTCGAGCATTTCAAGCACATTATTATAAGAAAGCTCATACATGAGCGTAAAGCCAATGAAATCAAAATCCTTTATAGGGTCAAGGCTCTCCAGTGCGTAAAGAGGGATATCGTTCTCACGCATAAGCTTGTTGTAGTCCTCCTCAGGCATAAAGACACGCTCGCACCACCAATTTTCACGGGCATTTTTCAGACCATAAAGTATTTTCATGCCGAGATGTGACATACCCACCTCATAAGTATCAGGAAAACAGAAAGCGAACCGCACGTCCACCTTATCCTTATCCTTCACCACGCTGCCCACCTCGCCGCCGATATACCTAGACGGACGCTGCACTTTAAGCAGCAACTTTTCTATTTTCTTTTTCAGTTCTTCCAAAGTTTTATCCTCCGATATTGAATGTACATAACAAGCATTCAAGCACTAAACGGGCGAACACTGTTCGCCCCTACAGATACATAAGCATTTCATATCATTATACCAAAAATTTATTACAAAAGCAATAAGCAAAGTGTTAATATATGACTTCCGAGAGGACGATAAAACAAAAAGTTGCGGCGAAGGATATGCTGACGGTTCCGTGGAGTATCATATGTATCATAGCCACCGCTGAGAGTAGTATAAACACCGCTCTGAAAAACTCGCAGACCTTGCCATTGGCAAGCAAGGCGAGTATCCTGCCGCCGTCAAAATAGCGAAATGGCAGTAGGTTCAGCGCACCAAGCAGAAAGTTTACCTGACAAAAAAAGCCACCACCATTTGCCATATATGACAGCAGGCAGAGGGCAAAATTTACTGCTGCACCACCGAAAAGCACAGCAAGATCGTGGTATTTAGACAGCTGTTTATTATCAGGGGAAATGCGGATACCGCCGCCATAGACAACAATTTCTTGCGGTGAGCTTCCGAAAGCGGTCATGAGTACGAGATGACCCAGTTCGTGGAATGCACAGCTCACAAGGGTCATGAGCAATTTTTCCGTTTGGGTCGCAGAGCATATCGTCACGAGGGCTATAACAAAGAAAAAGCTGAATGAAATTCCATAAGTCGTATTTTTGATTTTTAGCTTAAACAAGTTCATCACCGAAATATGTATATTCGGTATTTGCTAAAATAATGTGTAGGGGCGAACACTGTTCGCCCGTCGAAGAAATAAACCCTGATTATTACGCTGTTTGGCAAACGTAAAAAACTCCCATACAGTTCTGAATTTGTACAAGTTCTGAGCACGGGCGAACGCTGTTCGCCCCTACAGATTATTCGGGAAAGGTTCTACTGCCGCAAGATCGCTACGCTCTTTGCTGGTGCTTTGTTTGAGTTATAGAAAAGCGGTGTGAGTTTTATTTCTCGACACCGCTTTGATTATTATTTAGTTTGGTAGTTTCATTTCTGCACCCCTCTGCACCATATAGCAGAACAAACAAAGTGCATACATTTACCTCGTACTGAAGAGCCGCAAGGGTCAGCTATGCCAATTCCTCACTCCTCACTCCTCACTCCTCATTTGTTACAGCATCTTCCTCAAATACTGTCCCGTATAAGACCTGTCGCAAGCCGCAATTTCCTCAGGCGTGCCTGTGCAAACGATAGTTCCGCCGCCGTCACCGCCCTCAGGGCCTAAGTCTATGATATGGTCTGCGGTCTTTATTACATCAAGATTGTGCTCGATAACAAGCACTGTATTTCCTCCGTCTGCAAGCTTCTGCAATACCTCTATAAGCTTATGCACGTCCGCAGTATGAAGTCCTGTAGTCGGCTCGTCTAGGATATATATAGTTCTGCCTGTGGCTCTTTTTGAAAGCTCTGTTGCAAGCTTGACTCTCTGCGCTTCACCGCCTGAAAGCGTTGTCGCCGCCTGCCCTATCTTCACATATCCAAGACCAACTTCATACAGTGTTTCAAGCTTACGGCTTATTTTAGGGATAGCACTGAAAAACTCAACGCCCTCTTCCACTGTCATTTCAAGCACGTCATAAATGTTCTTGCCCTTGTATCTTACCTCCAGCGTTTCACGGTTATATCTCATACCACCGCAGACTTCGCATGGCACATACACGTCAGGCAAAAAGTGCATTTCTATCTTGATTATACCGTCGCCCTCGCAAGCTTCACATCTTCCGCCTTTGACGTTGAATGAGAAACGTCCTGCACCGTAGCCTTTCATCTTTGCATCAGCGGTCTGAGCGAAAAGTTCTCTGATATCAGTGAAAACGCCTGTATAAGTGGCAGGATTAGACCTTGGCGTTCTGCCGATAGGCGACTGGTCAATATCTATTACCTTATCAAGATGCTCTATCCCCTGCATTTCCTTGAATGCTCCAGAGCGTATTTTCGCGCGATTTAATCTGCCCGCAAGCTCTTTATAGATTATCTCGTTCACAAGTGATGATTTGCCTGAACCTGACACACCTGTTACGCAGGTGAAAGTGCCCAGTGGTATCTCAACATCTATGTTTTTCAGATTGTTCTGTGTTGCACCGATGACTTTCAAAAACTTGCCGTTTCCCTTTCTGCGTGTTTCGGGAACAGGTATCTTCTTCTCGCCGCTGAGATACTGTCCTGTGATAGAACGCTTGCACTTCATTATATCGTCAACAGTTCCTGCGCAGACTATCTCGCCGCCGTGAATGCCTGCACCGGGGCCAACGTCAACCACGAAATCTGCCGCACGCATGGTGTCCTCGTCATGCTCTACCACTATGAGAGTATTGCCAAGGTCACGAAGCCTTTTTAAGGTTGCGATAAGCTTATCATTGTCACGCTGGTGCAGACCAATAGACGGCTCGTCAAGGATATACAGCACGCCCACAAGTGATGAGCCTATCTGCGTTGCAAGCCTTATACGCTGGCTCTCACCGCCTGAGAGAGTACCTGCGGAACGTGACAGGGTGAGATATTCAAGTCCAACGCTTTTGAGAAAGCCAAGACGTGACCTTATCTCTTTTATTATCTGCTCACCTATAAGCTTGTCACGGTCGCTTATCTCAAGGTTTTCAAAAAATTCAAGGGCTTTTGCAACGGACTTGTGACAAAGCTCTGCGATATTTATTCCGCCAACTGTAACGCTCAGGCTTTCTTTTTTAAGCCTTTCACCATGGCAGGCAGGACACTTTTCATCGCTCATATAAGCTTCTATATCAGCCTTTGCCCAATCGCTGTTGGATTCCTTGTAACGTCTTTCAAGGTTTGGTATAACGCCCTCAAATTCAGCCTGATAGTCAGCCTTATAGAACTTATTGCCACGCTTTAGGTGAAGCTTCTGACCTTGAGTTCCATAAAGGAAAATGTCTAAAGCGTCCTTGTCGAGATTTTTCACAGGCTCGTCAAGGGATATGCCGTAGGTCTCAGAAATTGCGTTGAAATACATCATGGCGATAGAGCCTTCTTCAAGGCTGTTCCAGCCACTGGCTTTGATTGCGCCTTGTCTTATAGAAAGGTCTTTGTTAGGGATAATAAGCTCAGGGTCTATCTTCTTGAACACACCAAGACCTGTACACTTTTCGCAAGCTCCAAATGGATTGTTGAAAGAGAACATTCTCGGAGTCAGCTCGTCGATAGAAACACCATGCTCAGGGCAGGCGTAATTCTGCGAGAAAAGCATTTCCTCTCCGCCGATAACGTCAACTCCCACAAGTCCCCCTGTAAGCGAAGAAACAGTTTCGATACTGTCGGTAAGACGGGACTTTATGCCCTCTTTGATAACAAGTCGGTCAACGACTATCTCGATAGTATGCTTTTTATTTTTCTCTATCTTTATCTCTTCCGAAAGGTCATAGGTTATGCCGTCTATACGCACTCTCACATAGCCCGACTTTCTTGCACGGTCAAGCTCTTTAGTGTGCTCGCCCTTGCGTCCTCTGATGATAGGAGCTAAAAGCTGTATCTTAGTGCCCTCTTCAAGCTCCATTATCTTATCCACTATCTGGTCAACAGTCTGCTGACGTATCTCTCTTCCGCAGACAGGACAGTGCGGCACGCCTATACGGGCGTACAGAAGTCTGAGATAGTCGTATATCTCGGTGACTGTTCCAACAGTTGAACGTGGGTTTTTGGAAGTAGTTTTCTGGTCTATGGATATAGCAGGGGAAAGCCCCTCTATGCTGTCAACATCAGGCTTGTCCATTTGACCCAAAAACATTCTCGCATAAGATGACAGCGACTCAACATAACGTCTTTGTCCGTCGGCATATATGGTATCGAATGCAAGAGAAGATTTACCCGAACCTGAAAGACCTGTCATAACAACAAGCTTATCTCTCGGTATGGTAACATCAACATTTTTGAGATTATGCTCTCTTGCACCTTTTATAACTATCTCGTTAATTGGCATTGGTATTCTTTACTCTCCTTTTGGTATTGAAAAATCACATATTGGTATGGAGGCGGGCGAACGGTGTTCGCCCCTACACACGTTTTGTGGATATATATCCGTTTTATGTTTCGCAAGGCTTTTTATTTCTTCTCACCCTTTAACTCCGCAATTTTATCACGCAAGAATGCGGCGTGCTCAAATTCAAGCAGCTTTGCCGCCTCTTTCATTTCCTTTGTGAGCTTTTCTATGAGCTTTGCAGTTTCCTGCTTTGAAAGCTTTGTTTTCTGCCTTGCCTCGTATTCCACCTCTTCCTTGGTGGATATTTCTATTACATCTCTTATATCCTTGACTATAGTTTTCGGAACTATGCCGTGTTCTTCGTTGAACTTCATCTGTATTGCACGACGTCGCTCCGTTTCGGTGATAGCCTTTTCCATTGAACGTGTCACGGTGTCGGCATACATTATTACCTTGCCCTCGGCGTTTCGAGCGGCTCTGCCTATGGTCTGTATAAGCGCGCTTTCAGAACGCAGGAAACCCTCCTTATCAGCGTCAAGTATCGCCACAAGAGTTACCTCGGGCAAATCAAGACCCTCACGCAAAAGGTTGATACCAACGAGCACATCAAACTCGCCCAGTCGCAGGTCACGGATTATCTCCATACGCTCGATAGTGTCGATATCGTGGTGCATATATCTCACCTTTACGTCAAAGCTCTTGAGATAATTTGTGAGATCCTCAGCCATTTTCTTTGTGAGCGTTGTGACCAGCACACGCTGGTTTTTAGCTGTGCGCATATTAATCTCGCTGAGCAGATCCTCTATCTGACCCTCAGTCGGCTTTACGATTATCTCAGGGTCAAGCAGACCTGTCGGTCTTATGACCTGCTCCACTATCTGCTGTGACCTTTCCTGCTCGATAGGTCCTGGGGTAGCGGACACGAACACCGCCTGATTGATATGAGAATAGAACTCATCAAAGGTCAGCGGTCTGTTATCCAAAGCTGACGGCAGTCTGAAACCGTAGTCAACAAGGGTCTGCTTTCTTGCCCTGTCGCCTGCATACATACCCCTTACCTGCGGCAGAGAAACGTGTGACTCGTCCACGAAAAGCACAAAATCCTCAGGCAAAAAGTCAAGCAAAGTGAACGGCGTAGAGCCTGCGGGACGTCTTGCAAGCACACGGGAATAGTTCTCGATACCGCTGCAAAAGCCTATCTCCTCCAACATCTCAATATCATAGTTGGTGCGCTGTGCGATACGCTGAGCTTCGATAAGCATATCGTTGTCTTTGAAATACTTGATACGCTCGTCAAGCTCCTGCTTGATCTCCTCGATAGCGTCGTGCATTTTATCACGGCTGACAATATAATGGGAAGCAGGGAAAATTGCAGCGTGGGCAAGTGAGCAAAGCACCTCACCGGTCACTACGTTTATTTCAGTGATACGGTCTATCTCATCGCCGAAGAACTCCACTCTTATGGCAGTGTCTGTAGAATTTGCAGGAAATATCTCCACCACATCTCCCCTGACACGAAACTTGTTTCTCACGAAATTTATATCGTTTCGCTCATACTGGATACCCACAAGGTCAGCGATAAGCCTGTCACGGGATTTCTCCATACCACGACGTATAGACACCACCATGGACTTATACTCCTCAGGGTCACCAAGGGAGTAGATACAAGAAACGCTGGCAACGATAATAACGTCACGGCGTTCAGCGATAGCGGAAGTAGCGGAATGTCTGAGCTTGTCTATCTCGTCATTAACGGAGCTGTCCTTTTCGATATAAACGTCCTTGCTTGGCACATAGGCCTCAGGCTGATAATAGTCATAGTAGGACACGAAATATTCCACGGCATTGTTCGGAAAAAACTCCTTGAACTCAGAGCAAAGCTGAGCGGCAAGTATCTTATTATGGGCAAGCACCAGCGTTGGACGGTTTATCCTAGCAATAACGTTTGCCATAGTAAAGGTCTTGCCGGAACCAGTAACGCCCATAAGGGTCTGCTCTCTCATGCCGCTTTCGATACCCTTTACCAGAGCGTCCACCGCCTCAGGCTGATCCCCTGAAAGCTTATAATCTGAAACAAGCTGAAACTTATCCATAAATGCCTCCTCAATCGAACAGTTGTTTTAATTATTATATTACATTTATTTTTAATTGTAAAGGCTTTTTTATCAATATTTTTTGAATTTGCGTATATGTACGATTTTTCGGACTGGTATTGTTACTCAACCTGCGGTATCAGCTCGATGTATGTGTAGGGGCGAACGGTGTTCGCTCGTCGAAGTAATAAGCCCACGGTAACAACAAGGTTCGGCAGCAAAAAATTCTCCCCGACAATTCTGAATTTACAGCAAATCCTGAGCACGGGCGAACGGTGTTCGCCCCTACAGATTATTCGGGAGAGTTTGTCATGCCACAAAATCGCTACGCTCGGTGCTTGTCCACATCTCTGTTCAGCTTTTTCCACTCCTCGTTCCTCGCTCCTCACTTAATACCGCTCCCCTCTTGCATTATCCCACACTTTAGGTTATAATATCACTATAGTAATAATTTCAGGAGGACGTAACATGAACAGATCATATGACGAATACAACTACACCCTCTCAAAGCGTGAACTGGAAGAGCTTAAATTCTTGTTCATCTCTGATGATGTGGATTACAACGACACTGACAGCAACGGGCTTACTTTCCTGCTCACTGCGATCGAAAGTGCAGACCTCGTGGAGCAGGATGGTGTTCTCAAGCCTGACAAGCGAAGTGTTGATTTCATCAAATGGCTCATCGCTCAAGGCTCAGATGTGAACTTCCCTGCTGACAAAAAGCCTTTACAATATGCTATCAAATGTGAAGAGGAGATATCTCGCCGTAAAGGCAAAGCCTGCGATATGTCAGAAATTCTTCTGCTTCTCCGTGAAAGCGGCGCTGACAGCACGGGTCTTGACGAGCTTATTGACGGAGGATTCTCCGCTCGTGTGAAGCTCTGAGGTATGGCATGAGAGAATTTACCATAAATCAAAATGACGCAGGTCAGCGTGTTGACAAGTTTCTCACAAAGGCTGTGCCGAAGCTGCCTAAAAATCTGCTGTACAAATATCTGCGCCTAAAGCGTATCAAGGTCAACGGCAAACGCTGTGAGATATCCACACGGCTTGCTTGCGGTGACGTTATGCAGCTTTACATCAATGACGAATTTTTCGAGGGCGAAGTTGCTGACAGACCTGCTTTTCTCAGTGCGCCAACGTCTTTGAATATTATTTACGAGGACGAGAATATTATCCTTTGCGACAAAAAGTGCGGACTTGTGGTGCACGAGGACGAAAGCGGTTCGGTGGACACGCTCATAAACAGGATACAGCACTATCTTTATGAAAAGGGTGAATACCGTCCTGAGGAGGAGCTGTCTTTTGCTCCTGCCCTTTGCAACAGGATAGACCGCAACACAGGGGGCATTGTAATATGTGCGAAAAATGCAGAGAGCCTGCGTGTGCTTAATCAGAAAGTCAAAGACAGAGAACTTGAAAAGCTTTATCTTTGTGTGACCGTTGGCATACCAAAGGAAAAGTCTGCTCGGCTCACGGCTTATCATCAGAAGGACGAGGCGACAAAGACCGTCAGGGTATCTGACAAGAAATTTGAGGGCAGTCGCACCATGATAACCTCTTATCGTGTGCTTGCGGAAAACAAGGCTGATGACCTTGCACTTCTCGAAGTTGACCTTGTCACAGGCAGAACGCATCAGATAAGGGCGCACCTTGCTCACATTGGCTATCCACTTCTCGGCGACGGCAAATACGGAATAAATAAAGTCAACCGTGCATACAATGTGAAAACGCAGGCACTTTATTCGTACAAGCTCACCTTTAAATTCACCACTGACGCAGGTATACTTGAATATCTAAACGGCAAAAGCTTTCAGGTTAAAGACGTATGGTTTTGCGAAAAATTCTTTGGATATAAGCTCTGATATTTCGTTAAATCGCACTATTTCGACACTGTGGATTTGTCATATACGACAAAATAATATAATTTTCGTGCAAATTTTGTGTAAATTGTTCAAAAGTGCTTGCAAATGTATATAAAATATGTTATAATTATTTAGTCAAATTTAACGGCTGTACTATATATACAGAAAATGACAGATATATTTTATAGATTTGGAGGAACAAAGGTATGACAGGAGATCTGCATTGTCACACAACACTGTCTGACGGCTCGCTTGGTATAGAAGAGGTCATTGTTCAGGCAAAAAGAATGGGACTTGACTTTCTTGCGATAACAGACCATGACACTCTTTCATCATCAAGCAGAGCGCAAATACTTGGTGAACGATATGGGGTAAAGGTCATTCCTGCGGTAGAGCTTTCCGCATGGGACAAGAAGCGCAATTCAAAAGTACACATTCTTTGCTATGCGCCTCAAAAGCCTGACAGGCTGGAGGGTCTTTGCCTGAAGTCATGCCAGATAAGAAAAGATTGTGCAAAAGAAATGATAGAAAAGGTAATGGCAAGATATCCTATTCCTGCCGACGCTGTACTGCACTACACGAAAAGCTCTAAAAGCATTTTTAAACAGCATATCATGAGAGCATTGGTAAATTACGGCTATGCCACTGAGCTTTACGGGTCTGTGAACGACAAGCTGTTTGCTTATCCAAACGGCGAATGTCTTGTTACCCGTGAATATCCTGATGTGAACTTTGTGCTTGATCTTATCCATTCCGCAAAGGGCATTGCTGTTATGGCACACCCTGTTATGTTCAACAACACCGAGCTGCTTCTTGAACTTATCGAGGCAGGCAAGATTGACGGAATTGAAGCTTATCATTACTCTGCTACTCCAACTCAACAGCAGAAGCTTGTGGATATCGCAAAGGAACATGACCTGATAGTGACTGGCGGCTCTGACTTCCACGGTCTGTATAACGAAACAATGACGCATATCGGAAGCATGACCACTGACAAGGAAAATCTTGATAAGCTGTTCAAGCTCATTCATATAAATTCACAAAAAGCTAACAAAGCGGCTGTGAAAACAGAGAAATAATATGGTATAATAAAGGGACATTATCATGCGGTAATGTTCCTTTAATGCGTAAAATAGAGAGGACTGTATAAAATGAACGTAATGGAAGAATCACTACAGAAACACAGAGAATGGAAAGGCAAGATAGAGGTCTGCTCAAGAGCAAAGGTAAACAATGCAAAAGACCTGACTCTCGCATATACTCCGGGCGTTGCTCAGCCTTGCCTTGAGATACAGAAAGATCCCGACCTTTCATATGAGCTTACAAGACGTGCAAACCTTGTTGCTGTTATAACAGACGGCTCTGCGGTGCTTGGTCTTGGAAATATCGGCGGTCTGGCAGGTATGCCTGTTATGGAGGGCAAGTGTGCGCTTTTCAAGGAGTTCGCAGACGTTGACGCTTTCCCGCTTTGCATAAAGTCCAATGACGTTGACGAAATTGTAAACACTATCGCCATGATATCAGACAGCTTCGGCGGCATAAATCTTGAGGATATCGCCGCTCCAAGGTGCTTTGAGATAGAGGCAAAACTTAAAGAAAAAGTTGATATTCCTGTTTTCCATGACGATCAGCACGGAACTGCTATCGTTGTCGGTGCGGCACTTATGAATGCCTGCAAGGTAGCAAACAAGAAAATAAGCGACATCACACTGGTAATAAACGGTGCAGGTGCGGCTGGCTGTGCTATAGGAAAGCTTTTGCTTTCTCTTGGTATCGGCAACCTTATCATGGTAGACCGTGAGGGAATAATCTGCGAGGGCGATGATTATCTTAACGAGGCTCACGCTGAAATGGCTAAGGTCACAAACAAGAACAAGCTCCACGGCTCTCTTGCTGACGCACTCAAGGGTGCAGACGCTTTCGTAGGTGTTTCCAAGCCAAAGCTTGTGACCGCTGAAATGGTTAAATCCATGAACGATAAGCCTATACTTTTCGCAATGGCTAACCCGACTCCTGAGATAATGCCTGACGAAGCAAAGGCAGCAGGTGCGTTTATCGTTGGCACAGGACGTTCAGACTTCCCTAACCAGATAAACAACGTTATCGCATTCCCTGGCATTTTCAAGGGTGCGCTTGCGGTAAGGGCTTCTGACATCAACGAAGAAATGAAAATGGCTGCAGCAAAGGCTATCGCAGGCTGTGTTCCTGAGGACAAGCTCAATGCGGAATTTATTCTGCCGAACTCTTTTGACAGATCAGTACCGGTCGCTGTGGCTGAGGCTGTGGCAAAGGCTGCAAGAGAAACAGGCGTAGCAAGAATTTAGGAGGTTTTTCAAATGGCAACGATCAGCTACACTCCAAAGGGAGTATGTTCAAGAAAAATAGATATCGAAGTAGAGGACGGTATCGTAAAGAAAGTGCATTTCACAGGTGGCTGTAACGGCAACACACAGGGTGTATCAAAGCTTGTTGAGGGCATGAAGGTTCAAGACGTTATTGACAGACTTGAGGGTATCGACTGCAACGGACGTGGCACATCATGTCCTGCTCAGCTTGCTGAGGCTTTGAAGTCTGCACTCTAAGCTTTCGTACTGAACATTACACGGATATAATAACGGGCGAACACTGTTCGCCCCTACAGAAAAAATACACGGGCTGCATTTTGTTTGCAGTCCGTTTTTTTGTACATATTCTAATTTTCTTTCGTTGCGCTTTGAGTGAAACTCATTGAAACAAATCCCGTACCAGTCACCGTAATATCGGTATGATTACCGTCAGACCACTGCTCTGCACTGTTAATGCCGTTCGTTCGATAAAACTGAATGTCATATTGATTTTTCTCGGCAGAATTGACTTTCAAAGTTGCAGTGGCTATGCCAGAACTGTCCTTTGAAATAGTCAGATCATAAGTATTCTTAAACCATGGGCTGATATCAACATAGTTTGTATTCCAAGTCAGGGTTATAGTACCCTCGCCGCTGCCTGACAGGCGGTAGTTGAAGCCGTCAAGATCTTTAGGCGAGGTAGCATTGTCGATGAATGTGCCTGTCCATGTTGCTGATGTGTTATTATTTATATAGATAACGCCAAGCTTTGCGGAGAGCGGTTTCAACTCAGCCTGATTTGTAGGAGTGGCTGTCACTCTCATGTATATGTCAGACTTTGTGAGCTGTGACTTATCAAAAGTCAGCACAAATTCATGCTTGTTGAAATCGTCAGCCATAAGTTTCAAAAGTGAAAACTCTATTTTTGAATTGCTTCCAAAAGTCTTTTTTTCACCATTATATTCAACTGAGTATTTTGCAGTTTCTTCTCCGGTAACGACATTTCCGTTGCTGTCCACAAGCTCTACTGTCAAAGTGTATGTGATATCCTTGTCATTATGCTTTATCAATGTTTGCGGATAGTTGCACACATTGACTGTCACACAAGGCGAGTTTTCCATACTGCTAAAAGTTATCGTCCTTGGAAGATCATTTTCATCTGTTGTAAGATAATTAGATGAAAACAGCATGCCAGCTCCCTTTTGTGTGGATACAACTCGCTTTACACTTGAAACGCTGGTATAAGCCGCCAAGACACCAATAGTACTGAGTGCGGCTGCCGCAAAAGCTATCCATATTGCAAGCCACGATCTTTTAAGCTTTTTTATAAATTGGTCTTTCATAACAGCCACCCTCCTCTCTATTTTGTGATTTATTACTTTCTCTGAACTGTCAGGTAGACCATATCAGTTTCTTTATTGTTTTGGACTTTATCATTCCATTTTACTCTGATTATAAAATAATCGCAAAACGGATCTTTATTGTCAATTACCGTCAGTGTATCCGATTGCCAATAAAGTGCTTCGGCATTTTTCTGAACATTGCTATAAGTGTCATAGGACTTTTCGTGAAGTGTGCTGTTAGCAAGTATCTCCGAGCCTTGCTGATTGAGATAATGTCCTGAGATCTTATTGCCGTCTATTTTGTAATAAAACGTTTTATTCTCTTCATCAGAAACATAAACGACAGCTTCTGATTTTTCAGTTTCACTGACGCTTTTCGCACGATATATCTCATACTCAAAAGGGATATTCGTTGTATGTGCAAGCTGTATTTGATATTGTTGCACGTCTGCCCCGCCTATGCCGAAAACAAAGTCTTTATAACTGCCGTTCTCAACGTCTATATCTGCCATTTCAAGATTTGCCACAGATTCTTTGTTTCCTGCGGTGATATAAAGCTGAGTAGGGGCATTTATTTTTGTTGTAAGAGCAATAGAACGTTTGTGAGTAAACCACGCATAAACAGGCAGTGCCACAAGCAGTACCACCGAGATGGATACTGCTATGACCAGCTGGAGCTTCTTCTTTTTTTCTAATTTTCTGAATTTTCCAAAAATGCTTTTTGTCATAATTTTCTCCTGAAAATGCCTGCTTATTATGAATTTATAAAGCCTGTTTCTATTTTTGCGTTTGTGTAAACAACATAGTCGCTTGAGGTAGTTCCATTAACAACTGAGTTGTTATCATTAAGCAATACCGCGGTAAGCTCAACTCTATAGTTCGCATAGGTAAGTCCCTGCTCCTCAAAAGCCTTGCCTGTTTTTACTGTAAATTTCGTAACGGCTGTGTTTTGTTCTTCGCCATTATAATCAGTTGTAAAAACGCACTCCTTGCCATTCAGACCACTGCTTGATGTGGCGTTTTCCAAAGTAAAGCTACTGAGGTATTTGCTAATATCGTTTGTCTGCTTATAATCGCCACTATTGTCCTTAACATACAACCTCATTGTATACTGTATTTTTTTGCCACTGTCCTTTGTTGATCGACTCAAAGCAGACAGATCATAGATAGCATTTGCTGTTATTGCCATTTCTTCTGTAGTCATATCTTTGGCATTGATACCAAGCTGCGAAAATGGTGAATCCTTCGACTCAAGAACCGTTGACTCTGCAACGTTATAGTTTAGCTGTGCCACCGTCATTGCCTTTCTATAGTAGCGTCTGGCAGGCATAACTCCACTTGCAGAGATAGAGCTGTTCTCAATATTGTTCTGGCTATATGCAACATAAGACGCCGCATTTACGCCAATACCGGTTTTTGTATCCCCGTCCTTACGTTCAGGAAACTGATCTATGATCCCCGCAGTACCATAAGTTAAGCTGATATCAGCCTTGACAGTTATAGAACCATTTGTGTCACTATTGATATAATCGTAGACCGAATCGGGATACATCAGCATATAGCTGTCTTTAGCTTCTGAAAGTGTCTCAGTCTTGCTTATTTTTGCGTTTGATAACTCTGTGTCTGAACTGTTTAAAATGCTGTAATCAACATTCACCGAAGTTCCTGCAATGATCTTTGCATTAGCTCCCGCATCGTTTTCATCAAAGCTCTTCATAGAGAATTTAAAAGCCTGATACATATTGAAATCGTCACTCTTATAGCCATTAAATGTATCTCTAAGGCTCGGATCAATGCTTATCTTTGACGTCATTGTCGCACGGACAAAATTATTTGACGCTGTTATCTCCTCTGGGTCATAAGCAACAACGCTTACTTCCTGCTTAAAGAAATTTGCAATAACATATGCACCAGTGTCACTATTTGTCACTTGGACAAGGTTTGTAGGAATATTGCCATTGAGTTTTCTTGGCTTATTACCGCTATAATAATTCACAAAGTTTTTGATGACTTTTTTTGTGCTTCCCGTTTCCGGAATATTGATAGTGAGATAATAGTTCTCGCTTATTATCATTTCGTCATTATCATTTTTTGGTGTATCACTATTCGCTGAAACAGTTATCTTATAAGTGACTGTTTCATTCTCACCAGCAGGTCTATAATACTTGCCGTCGCTTGTTTTTACAGTAGCTGTAGCTTCATCAGCAGCCTCAACAAGTGTTCCGTCAGATGATTCTTTAGCTGTTACCGACGCATATCTTAACAGTACATCATTCATTGTAACCGGTTTAAAGCCACTTATATTTGTCAAGTCAAGCTCACCAGTTGTTTTATTAAACTTAGCATCACTTGCGGTAGAATGATAAGTCTTGTCATTGTTATTTGCATCAACAAGAGTTAGCTTTGTATCATCGGTAAGCACACCACTGTCAGTGGCATTATCACCAATAAGATAAAGCTTTTTGTCAAAGCTCCAAAGCAGACTATCACCGTTATTGAGCATTTTTTCCCATTCGTTAGCGGATTTGTAATAGGAATACTTAAAATAAGTAGTAACAGGTGCATCAAAGCTCTCAAAAGCAAGCTTTGTTTTATCCGTATAGTGAGAATGGTTATAGTCTGTGCCTGAGATAACGTAAGATTGGAAGCTGAAATCAAGCACCTTTCTTACAAAAACAGGAACATGAAGTCTAAGAGCAGTTTTGCCACTTCCCGTTGGGTCGGTATAATCGAGAGTAATGACAGTAAATCTGTTTGTGCCGTCATTATCGTACTGACCGTCTGTGACCTTGAAATATCCTGTCTTGCTGTTAAATGTAAGAGTTGTTTTGTCTGATTTTTTTAAACTGCCGTTATCATACACATAAGTCGCTGTGCTGACATTCATAAGGTCTGTTGTTTTCAGCTTATTTGAACTGCTGTCTAAAACATCACAATTTGTCAGAACTGAGATATACTTTGCGAGCATTTGTGTGATATTCAACGATGAGTTATCATCTATAAGCAAAACTGGAAGATCATTCAGCTCCTGAACATCAAGCTCAGAGGCCTGACGAAATGTTGTAAGCTTTGAATTAGCCAGATCCTCTGCATATGTCTTTATGGTACTGTTTATGCCATAGGATTTTTTCTTTGTGCCATTCGTATAAGAAGCAGCGTCACTGATGATAGTCTGCATATTTCCGCCAACAAGATCGCCTGCGAAAGTCTTACCGCCGACAGTAACGCTTGGGTTTATATTGACATAAGGTGAATAGATATCAACGTGTGTCCTGCTTCCATCACCGATATTTTGAGTATTATTCTGATCGCCGTTATAGTCAGCATGAACTGCGGTGAAGCTGGCAGGTATCTGTGAAGCATTATACTGTATATCAGGTAAACAATCCGTGTTATTTACCGATACTCCAATAAATTTAGATGATAGATTTTTATCCTTGTTCCAACCTATCAAGTTAGAAACAGACACGCTGTTGTTGCCTCTTACATAGCCTAATTTATTTATGAGAATATCATAAGCATATGTGCTGCCACGGTCATTATGACCGATCACGCCGCCTGCACCTGCACCATTGGACTTATCTTCTGCTGACAGAGTAACATTGTTGACTTCACAATCAGTTATCTTCAGATCACCGCTTGTTTTAATGCCAACATAACCTCCGATACCTACATTATCAGTTTTAGCAGCTGGTATACCTATCGTTGCATTTTTTACAGCAGACTTTGATATGGTCACAGCCGCATTCTGTGTGCCGACCATTCCGCCTGAACTTGTATAGCCATAAACACCGCAAGCTGATGTTTCAGATGTTTCTCCATAGTAACAGTCATTGATAGACAACTGGTTTTTGTTTATTCCAACGAATCCACCGGCATTACTACCATAAACATCGACGCTGACGCTTGTTTTTGTTATTGTGCATGCTCCGTTAGACAGTCCTATAAGACCGCCCTCGTTCATTGTCTGGGTTGCAAGGGGTTTATTGTCTTTTTTTGAACCGATAAAGCTGTCTTCATTATAGGCTGTAAGCTGAACATTGCTTATTGTCGTTTTGATATTTGCAGAACCTGCGATTCCACCTACGCCAAACCAAGTTTTTGTGCCTTTATCAAGATTAGCAAATTCAACTTTATTAATTTTTATCTTAGAATCCTTAACAGCGAATTCGTTGCCTTTCTGAGAATTTCCCACAAGACCGCCTGTTTCAAATCCGCCATACACATAAACGCCACTGTTTTCAGACTTAACGTTACTTATATTGATATTATTTGTTGACTTTCCTATAAGTCCTCCCACAGTATATGCACCATATATTTCAAGATCAGTCAATGTTATTCCGCTAAACGTGCAAGAACTCTGTACTCCGCCAACAATACCACCTGTAGAAAGGTCTTCATTAACATACGATTGTCCATCGTTGTTATACGTCTTAACGCTGATCTTGCCGGAAAGCTTAAGGTTATTTACAGTTAAAGCATACGTTGAACAGTTTATTAACCCAACTCCTTTTACGGAGGCAAATGCGGTACGATATTTATAGTTATCCATATCTTGGATTTCAATAGTGCTACCGCTCTTGTTATCCGTTATTTTCACAGCATAGGCTTTTATATCTGTATCGAGCTTTATAGTCTGATCATTTCCCTGGATAGTTGTCAAAGATAAAGTATAATCACATTTAATGTCGCCAAGGTTACTATCCTTTGCATCAAACAACTGATTTATACCACGAAAACCTGTGTTGATGAGGTCATAGGTTCCATTTCCTGTGAGTTTAACAGTAAAGTTCTTATTTAATTCGTGTGCCCACTTTGCTTCATAAAGACCTTTTTCACTTGGCTTTGTATATTTTTTTAGCATTACAGAATTTTTCTTTTCATATTCCCTGCTTGTAGCCTTTTCAAGTCTTTGATAATCTGAGAGCGCAGTTTTGTAATCTTTATCATCAGAAGTCAATGTAGCTGTGCCAACTTTTGAATAGTCTGCATTTCGGGTAAAAGTATAATGACCATATCCGCAAGTATTGTTATTACGGTCTGTATATCCCATACCGGACTGTGATATGATAGACAGCATAAACAACGCCTGTGCATTAGGTACTTCAATAGTATTGGTCGTGCCGGCAATAACATTTAATTTCTCATCATCACTTAGCTCACTCTTAAACTGCGTGATGAGATAATTTTTCCTGCCATTGTTAAGGTTAGTTGACTTACCAAACGTTGTTCCCTCTTCGATAGCAAAGCCGTTTACAACTCTGCCTATATATGGATTGATAAAAAGATTGGTATATACGTTTTCACCCACTGCCTCAGTATTGTTGGTTGTAAGCGCACTATCTTTGGCAACGATGTCCATATTTCTGAAAATAACGCCGCCGTAAACTATGGCCCAACATATCCGCCTGCAGTAATGAGATGTTGTTTGCTGTTATCGTTATTTGCAAATGTTATATTAGGATTTGTTACCTTGACATTATCAATGATATTATCTCCACCGAACACAACGCCCATAACACCGCCATAATACTCCGTCTTTTTGGTACTATAGTTTAATTTATTATTATTGTTTTTTGAAAGCGTTACTTCTTTGGTATATTTTATATTGATATCTTTTACAACACTTCCGCTGCTGAACCTGATGAGAGGGCTTGCAGAATTATTGGTGATAGTTGGATATGTTCCGTCGGATTTCTTCTGCCCAACAATAACGCCCCTGAAAACGTAACTGTTTGATGTTCCGCCAAGACCTGCAAAAGAACTGCCGAGAACTATATCATCATTTATCTTGTAATAAGCCTCGCAAAGATATTTGATAATGTTATCTTTTAAAACTGTTTCATTTCCGCTTACGAAATTGCCTGTTCCATCATAAGTATAAGTTTTATGATTATTGCCTTTACAAAAAGCACTATTAGCATTAACAGTCGATTTATCGGCAGAAACATATGCATTATAGTTTACTTCCCAGCCATTTGTAGGTGCGGCTGTACTGATAACTCGTGCGACCTCTGCCAGTGTAGAAGCGTCAAGGATATATGGATCAGAGTATGTTCCGCAACCCTCGTCCAGATATGGTCGCTCAAGGTTTACGTCTATCTCATCATAGTTTTGGGTGGTATCATACGATATAGCAACATATGGCTTGTATTCAGTAAAGCTATATTCCTCTGTTGCGTTATTTTGGTCAGGAGAAGTATACCTGTCATCCCTACTCCAATCACCATGATACTTATTCTGCCTGCTCACATTATCTAGACTATTCTTTATGGTGTCAGACACTTCTTTTCCGTAGGTTACATTATGCTTTTCTTCTGTACCCCAATCGTCGTCCCATTTATAATTGTATATTGCAGAAGAGCCTGCTCCGTCAGAATGCTGAAAACTCTCAAGCAAAGTAGCATTTTTGAAAATTGAATTTTTATTACTTGCGTCAAGCTTGATATTTGAGAAAGTCAGAGATATATTTTGACCCTTTTCGCTTCCTACATTGCCTATAAGGCTTGTTGCAGCATAATTCTGATCGCCTTTGTAATATTTTTCAGCAGTCATACTGTGTTTTTTCTGTGACACATTCTGTATAGTGATCTCTGTCATGTTGCCTATCTTATTTATAAGCAAAGGGGCATAAGAATTTTCACCATTTAAACTTAAAGAAGTATCATTCACATACAGATCATCAAGAACGATACTGCCGGTAATTTTGACAGATTTTTTTGTAGTATTGGTGTCGTCAGCAACCGAGCCGCAAACCAATGCACCTGAACCACCATTCACCTTACCGATATTTCCCTTAAAGGTCAGTTTACCACTTATGGTAACAGCTCCATTTTCATTCCTGAAAAGTCCGCATTGCATCATGTAATGTTGATTATGGTCATTAGTTAAATTTGTTCCATCTATTCCGTCAGTTGTACGGGCATAATTGTCACTATTACTGCTTGATACCATTTCAGACTGATTAAAGCCATTATTTTCAAAAGTAATAGTTGAATTTGATTTTATATTACAACCATTTGTATCAACAGGATAAAATGAATATCCTGTCAAATCTATTTCTGCATCTGTTGGAAAATCTATATTTGTGCTATTAATATATGCTTTTATATTATTTGCCGCAAAAAGCTTTGCACTCCACTCAACAGCCTTAGCTCCGCCTGTGGTGGCTTTACCGTTTTTATATACATCAAGGTTATAATAATATCTTGCCCAAGAATTATTTTTCCACACAGCACCATTATTTGTTGTTTGATTTTGATAGGTATTGCAGTTCTTTCCGTCCATATACAGCAAACGCTCTCCGTCCGCTGTAACAGCAGGAATTGAAATTATGGCTTGACGATTAGACATAAAACTAGCTGAAGAAGAATAATAAATACTACAACGAGCTATCTCATCAAAATACGAATAGCTTGGGCTTATATTTATCTTAGTATCTTGTGAGATCTTATATCCATTAGGTTTAGTAAGTTCAAAATAAGTTGCATCTCGTGAGCTTCTGTAATTATTGACATTTTCACCTTTAAAATAGTCAAAGCCATAAGAGTCATAATCTCTGCCAAAAAGAGTTGAGGCAAGCATGCCGAAATTTATACATTTTGTTGCTTTCACTGTCACACCGTCAAAGCTAACCTCTTTTATGCTCCAATAACCTGTTGTGGAAAGTACAAGACCGCCCAGTTCTGTGCCATTGTTCACTGTTAATCTTGAATTGTTTACATTCAAACTATTCAAATCAATTTCTACTCTATACCAGTTATGCCCTAAAAATCCACCGCTATTTGATTTACCACTAGAATTTATTGTTAAAGCATTAATATTAACATTGGTGATAGATATCTTATTAGGTACAACAGAAGCTGAATTATCCTTAGCACCGACCTCTGCAATGAGTCCACCAACTCTGGAGTTACTTCCTGTGTGTTTGTCAGTTATATTTCCGTCAACAGTGACATTATTAAACTTAATACCAGTTGTAGGTTTTGATGTAACAGCTCCTACCATTCCGATAACTCCGCCAAGACAAGTACAATCTACCTTTGTTGTGCTATTATTGTATGTAAGATTTGCTGTTACAGCAGAATTAGTGAACGAAACTTCACTTGTGGCGTCAGCAACATATCCAACCAGACCTCCGACAAAATTAGTATACGCACCACTTGGAGATGCGGTCACATCAGCGGTCACTTTGTCAATAGTCAAAGTTCCGCTGTTGTATGCAGACACAGAACCAATATAACAAGCATCACCGCCAGAAACATTGTCACCAACAATATTAAAGTTTGAAACAAGCTTTAAATTACTTATTTTTGCACTGCTTGTCTTTGCAAAAAGTCCGTTGTGAGTATGGAAAACTATCTTATCATTTTCTGTTCCCACTGTCATGGTAAGTTTATGACTATTGCCATTCAGTGTGCCTGTGAATTTATCCTCACCATTATCACGCATAAAGCCGGTTAGACCTGTGTCGCTTATATCAACATCTGCACTAAGAGTAAAATTCGCCTTAAGTATTGCTGTTTTATCTATAGAATTTTCGCTATACTTAACAAAATCATTGCTATCATGCTGCATTATCAAAGCCGCACGGGCAAAATCTGCCCTATTGCTTATGGTAATATTATTATTAGAAAATCCATTTATTGTAACAGTATGCCCCGATCCATCAAAAGACAGAACACTGTCAGCACTCTCAAGCAGATCGGAATCGTTAAGGCGAAGCACTCCGCCCCAATCCATATTGTCTATGACTTTTGAAGATGTCCTTGCAAATGACCAGCCGCTTAAGCTATAGATCAAAGCATTGCCTCTATTTCCTACTATCTGACATCCGTTTTTGTTAGGGTCTTTAGGATAAAAGCCTGAAAGGTCTGTTTCACCGCCAAGCCTTACAACGCCATTTTTATTAAATTTGCCAACAATGCCACCTACGCTCTGGTTTGCAGAAACATCATTTGCCGTAACTGTGACTTTTCCGCCAACATCAATAAAAGCCTGATCTGCATAGCCCACAAGTCCGCCATAATTATTTTGTGATGATGTGGGATTATTAATACTTATAGTGGTATTCTTGACGCTTACATAAGCCTTGCTGTTATCACCTATCTTACCAATAAGGCCGCCAAAATCAAGGGCATTGCATAAGCCAGTCACATTTACAATGATATCACTTAGTGCTAGTTCAGAGCCAAGAGCATTGGCAGAATATCTTCCGACAATACCACCATAAAAGCCTGCCCTGACAGTGCCATTGAAGTTTGAAGTGATAGTATCATTAGCGGTGCCCGTGATACTAATTTTTACACTATCTGCGCTGTTTGTCAGCAGTCCGAAAACAGAACCAACAGCCGCACTGTCAGCGGTATCTCCTGATGAACAAGCAAGTGCCATTTTCATACCACTGAATTTTGAAATATCAAATGTCTTTTCGTCGGCTTTACTGTATGTATAAGAGCCGAAAAGACCGCCCGCAGTTACAGAGCCTGTAACGCTTCCGGTCATGGTAAGGGTGACATCTTCGCCGACATTTATTTCTGCATTCTCTGCACTTCCTACAAGTCCGCCTGCGTTGTTTGCGGATATATTCACGTCTGTCAAGGCATCGCACTTGTCAATGTTCAGTGTTGCACCAGCACTCATTTTTCCGACAAATACACCTGCGTTCGATTTGCCAGAAACGTCAAGCAAATTACTTGACAAGCTTACAGCAAGACTTGTGTTTTCGTCCATAGAGCCACAAGCAAGACCTGCATTATCCCCGCCTGATACTTCCACCTTGACATCATTACTTAGAGTGATATCCAGATCGACCGTTGCTCCATTTTTCATATTGCCTATAACAGACGTGAAGGATTTATAATTTGTAGCACCTGAATCATCTACAGGATCAGCTTTTATTTTCCACTTATTAGCTGAAGCCACATCGCCATGTATAACATTCTCAGCAAGCAAAGCTGAATTTTTGTCTTCCGGTCTAGCAAAAATAATAGTATCTAAATTTGCACTGTCACTAAGATATTCAAACAGAGCAAAATTAATAGGAAGATTAATAGCTGAGCCCTCATTTGCTTTGACTGTTCCCATGAAAGGATATTCTTCATTGCCAAGTCCTTTTTCTATTCCTGTAAAATCAGAAGCCTTAAACTGAGATTGGTTGTTTGAAAACAATATTGTGATTTTCTGATAGTCAGCAGGGTCTGCATTAAGAAGCTTTTTAAAATCGTCTGCATTCTGTATCGTAAAAACGTCATTTTTGATATCGTTAGTTATGTCAGTATATGTATCTGCCGCCATAGCCGTAATAGCATTGGTGACAGTTGATACCATTTTAGACACAACGCCTGAAATGTCTGCAAGCGGCATACTCGTGACAAGCAATACGACAGCGGTAACTAAAGAAATAACATTCTTGCGATACTTGCTGTAAAGCTTGTGGCATATTCTATTAATTTTCTGATTTCTATTAGCTTTCACTTTCAACTGCCTCCGTGCAAAGTTAATATTCTTATCTATACGTTTAGTTCAACAAGGATATATTGCACCTTTGTACCTATCTTTTCGTCAGCGTCATTATACATGGAGCTTAGTGATGATAACTGTGCTGTGCTGTATTTATCACCATTAAGTATTTTCTCAATAACTGTTTTATTCTGTTCTTTATCAGCATCACCTGACAAGAACAAGCTTAAATTACCCTTTATATATTCCGCAAAATTCAAACGTTCTTTACTGTCATCATCAAACAGCACATTTTTCTCTGTCAGATTTTCATCTGTGCTTTTCATTAGTACCTGACCAAGCGTGTTCGGCCACACCCAATATACGTTCACTTCCTGCGGAACGTCTACTTTACAATCTTTAAGCGTCCTTGTGAATGTTTCATCATGAAGAAAATCGGAATATGTGTGATTGTTCTCATCATATTTCTCAAAAAACATGATATGTCCATTCATAAATCTAGTTACTTCTTCTTCAGTAATCTTTTCATAAGAAACAGCGTCTTCGTTTTTATTCTCTGCATACCCCGTGATACTCAACTTGAACTGTATCTCCATTTCCCCCGACTGGTTCGGGACAACATAAAAAGTAAGCTTTCCATGACTACCAGGATTAATACCATTCGTCATACCGCTTTCTTCATCAAGAAGCCAGTAGATCTTGTCGTTCTCGTCAGAAGTGATGTTGCTCCCATCACACACCTTAGAGTAGTCATTGCTGTCAAGTATCTCAGCTTTAAGCACATTGGCACTGCCTACTGTTTTCAGTTCAAATGGCGAATCTACGCTTTTCATTCCAAATGAATCAAGATCAAGGGCTTTATCAATGGTAAACCAAGCCAGACTGACCGCAATAAGTATAAATGCCAGCACTGCAACTGGTATTATTTTTATAATAAGCAGTTTGCGTTTCTTCTTTTCTTCCTCGCTGTCTGCTTTCTCTATCACTTTATGCTCAGCCACTTTGGCGACCTCCATTATTTCATCGAGTCAAGCTCTTTCTGCAATTCTATCATGTGGTTTCTGCAAGCGGTTATCTCGCCTGTGTATTTGTTGAACCACTCAACGTCCATTTCGTTAGGCTCTTCCTGCAAAAGAATAGCCTGAACGAGTGCTGATTGTGAACGTGATCTCTTACGCTCTATTTCCTCTATAGTAAGTCTGCATTTCTTTATTTCTCTTTTAAGCTGCCCTTTACTGCTCACGTTATTGTCCTCCTTGCATTAATTTCCCATTTTATCAACCGAATCAACTATCTCGTTGACTTCCCTATAGCCTTTGTCAAGATTTTCGGTGATATGGTCAAGTGCTTTTTTTACGTCCTCAAGCTTGCCCTGCATTTGTTCGGGATACTTCACAAAGCAGTAATGCAGTTCGTTTATTGCTTTCTGCTCATCAGTGTAATCGTCGATAAGAAACACCAGCGACCTTGCCGCACCCATATCCGAAAGTATCATGTTGTATCTCGTTGGAAGATCCTTGCCGCTTTCAAGATAAGTGTCTATCTCCTCAGAGGCGGCAGACAGATTTTCCATATACTTAGCGATGTAAGTCTTTCTGACTTCCTCGGACTTGTCCATATAAAGCCCGATAAAAACGAACAGCCCTGCAAGTGCCGCAATACAAATAACGATAGCCGTTATCATTTTAGCCTTCATTATCTTTTCCTGATTCAAAGCTGTTCGCCTCCTTTTTCTCGTTTTCCTGCATTTTCAGCCGCTGAACTTCCTTTTCAACAGCCTCACGCATAAGCTTTTCCTTTTCTGCCTCAGCCGCTTTCAAGGCTTCATCACGGGAATATATTTTTATCTCAGCGATAGTTTTTACCTCATACATCGCCATGCAAACTGTTGGGATTATCACAAACAGTATGAGGAGCTTCTTTGTTGATGCAAATGACCCAAGCCACTTGAAAAATCTGAGCTTTCCATAGTATTTTCCAATAATGCTGACTTTTTGCACCGTCACGCTGTCCTCTATTTTGTTAGCATCGCCTTTAGTAACAAAAGTGCCGTCGCTCAAAACCTCAGATATCCTGTGAGTATTTATCTCGCCTTTAATACTATCATCTTGAGAGTAGAACGAAATGATATCCCCTGCCTTTAAGCTGTCAGTATCCGTCCTTTTGATGTAAATATAGTCACCCTCATGTATAGACGGCTCCATACTTCCGCTCACGACCTTCAGTACACTGTAACCAAAAATGCTTGCTGTTTTGCCGATACAGCCGCAGACCATTATGTACACCGTCACACTCAGCAGTGCCGCAAACACAGCAGAGCCAAGTATTGTCAAAGCTATTTTTACTATCCTCAACGCCTTGCCGATGATAACGACTCTCCCTCCGTGTTATTGTTTCCTATATTTCTCTTTCAAATGCCTTGCCATTCTGCCAACTGCTGAAACATGATACTCCTTATAGAGTCGTTTCATTTCAGTGTCGATAGCCTTTTGCTCCTCAGCGGTGCGCTGTGGCGGAATATATGGTCTTGGCGGTCTGTTCTTTCGCTCAAGACGTTTTCTCTTTTTAAACTGCCTGTTTTTGATACGCCTCTTTACATCATATTTCAGATACGGAGCATATTTTTCATAGATAATCTCAATTTCACGCTCTGCACGTTTTCTCTCTGCCTCAGCCAGTTCTTTTTCCTTCTTGACTTTGAACATCCTGATATAGTCCGGATTATCCGTCACAACAGGTATGATCCCAAATGCGTGAGCCAGAACATATGTTATGCCACGTTTCGCCATGTAATATGGATTTTTGGAATATTCTTTAAATATCTCATTGATATTTTTATTTTCAAAGCTTTCACGTTCAGCTTTAAGACGCTCAGCACGTTCACGCTCACGACGTTCCTGCTCACGCTGCTGTTGTGCTTCTTTCGCCTTTTTTGCAGCGATCTCAGAGGACTCATACTCTGACACAAAGCTTGAAGACACGGCTTCTTCATTCGTGCTGATCTGCTGATCCATAGCAGATCCAAGGCTGCTGCGGACGAGCTTTTTCTCCTCTCGGATCCTAGCTCTTTCCTCACGGACACGCTGCTCCTCTTCACGGCGCTTACGCTCTTCCATTTGCCTTTTGCGTCTTGCGATCTGCTTGATCTCTTCCTCTTTTTCACGGCGTTCACGTTCCTCACGCTCCGCCTTTTCTCTTGCAGCCTGCTCCGCCTGCTGTTTTTGGATAAGCTCCAATCTTCTGCGTTCAGCTTCCTCATGCTCCAGCCTTATGCGCTCTTCTTCCTCACGCCGCTGACGCTCCAGCTTTTCCTGCTCTGCACGTTTTCTTTCAGCCTCGGCAGCCGCAAGCTCCTCAGCCTTTTTGCGTTCCTCCTCGTCTTTGAGAAACTGCTTTTCTATCTCGACTATTCGGTTCAACTCTGCCGCAAGGCTTCCCTCCTCTTCGGCAGTCATACCCATAACTGTATTACTTGCACTACTTTGGTTGCCCTCGCCAACTATGACATCATATTTATCAGACGTCTGCTTATCAAAACGCCTGACAACCTTTGGTGCGAGGGTCTTGCTCTTTATGGTTTTAAGCTCCTCCGACTTGTCTGCCCCATGGGTATAGGAGCGGAAAAGCATATAGTTCATTGCGGTCAGACCATATATATCCTCGATATAAGAGTCATCAGGTCTTTGTGCAGTATCAGAAACGTTGACCTCGTAGCCTGCCTTATCGTAGCTTTCGATAAACTGCCAAAGGGTAAGACACGCCATAAGGTCCACATTTTTAGTGATAGCGTTTGTTCTCATAACAAGCGGTCTGATAAAAGCGTTGCCAAGAGTGGTACAAAGCACTGAGCCTTTATAGCCCTCGATAGCCTTTTTGACCCTTTCAAGCCTTGCCCAAACGTCAGTATCCTTGCTGCCGCCGACAAGACTGTCAACAGTTTCTATCTTAAAACTAATGTTGACCTTTCTCCCGTCGCCGCTGTCAGCCACGGTGTCGTAATTAAAAGAATAAGCCTCCTGCGCCTCTGCGGTCTGGACAAGCTTATTGTATCTTATATTTATAAAAATGTATAGCCTGTCGATAAGGGTATTTACAAATCTATTTTCATATGTATCGAGAGTTTCCTCTTTATGAATGTTCAGTATCTTTGACGGAGTTATCTTTCCAGTCTTTTTGTCGATATCCTGAATAAGATCGGTGTGCTGTCCTAGATGTTTTATGGACTCTACCGTTATCTTCCTTGACATAGCGATAGGCACGATCTCTTCCACTTCTTTAATGGTGTTTCTGGGATTTCTTATTACCGTATCAAGATGTGGCAGAGCTTTTTCTATCTCTGTGAGCCAGGACGAATCTATATTCTTCTCGATTATCTTACGATTAAAAGATACAGTTTTTTCGCCCGAAAGAAGCAAGGCACGGGCTGCCGCAAAGCTGTTATTGCCGTCAAACGTCTTTACAGCTTTGTCAAAAGCTGCACGCTGTTCGTTGTATTCGCTCATGCCCGTCCCTCCTCTCAAAGCTTATGAGTACAAATTTTAGTACAGTTTTTGCAATCTTTCAAGATATGCTATAGATTCTTTCATAGTGTTTCTGCCAAAAAGCTTCAGCATATAGGTGCAAAGCTCTTTCAGCTCTTCTCTTAGCATTGCCAAGTTAAGCGACTCAAATTTTCTGAATATCTTTGTGGCAAGCACATAGTCAATGCCGTCAAGTTCCTCTCCACCGCAGGCAACATATACAGGAACAAACAAGTTCATCTGTTTAAGTATACGGTTACCGAAAGCCACTCTCAGCTTTTCAATTACCCACAGGTCAAGCTGCTGGATCTTTTTCAGACTGTCCTGTGAAACAGGATACATCTGAAAGGCCTCTTTGAAAAGTGTATCAAGATGTTCAAAGCTTAAATTCATAGGCGGCGTGTCAGGTGCGTCAAAGGCAACTCCCTTTGCGTCAAGATTGATAGGCTGTGCACGGTCGTATACCTTATCTGAGATAGTGAACGTGGAATCGTCGTTGTTGGCAGTACCGATATACCAAATGTTCTGCGGAATGCGCAGCTTGCCCTTATCCAGGCGAACAGGGTCGGTACTCCACACGTTAGGAACAAGATCAAGCTCCCACTCGGCAGGATCAGGCATTTCAAGAATTGAAAGCATTTCTGCAAAGTAATATTCTACTCTCGCAATGTTCATCTCGTCGAGGAGTATGAAGTTTACATCGTCATTGTATTCAGAAGAATAAATTCTTTTGAGGACTTCTGTTTCATTAAAGTTCTTCGTGAACTCGTTGAAGTAGCCAAAAAGCTCAGTTCTGTCACGCCATGACGGCTGAACAGAAGCAATAGTGGTATCTTTCTGCAAGAACTTACCAAATGAATATGGCAATGATGTTTTACCAGTACCAGAGATACCTTGCAGGATAATGAGTTTTGTTGAAGCCATGCCTGCAATGAAAAGTCGGATAGTTTTTATGTCATAATAAAGGTGCATTCTTGAGCAGGCAAAGTTTCTGTATGCTTCGCAGATACCGCTAAGGGTGATGTCATTATTGTAAGCAGGCGGCTCGTATGTCTTGTAGTAATTGTCCACCTCGATAAGCTTTGAAAAACGGCAGTCTGCTGTCTGAACAACGCCGTCCACAGTGGTTTGAACTTCGCCCTGTGCAGGCAGCTGCTCACCCTCTGCAAGCTTTGTTTCACCCTCTGCAAGAGCCGTGTTGTCATATACGCCAAGCTGAGCCACCTTCATTGCCATGATCTCATCTTTTTCCTTAGTCATTTTGACCACCTGACGCTGCAGGTCAGATATCTCTTCGATAAGATCCTCATTGCTGACGATAGAGTGTCTGAATCTTATGTACTTTCTCACAGCAAGCACTATCATAAAAATAATAAGCACAAAAATAGCCACAACAACGATAATTGCAAGCACAGAAAGTATCCAGCCCAGCGCGCCAAAGTCTGCCGAGTAGGTCTTGAATATCCTTATGTAGTTTTTTATATTGAAGATCTGTTTTATGCCGTTCCACAGACCCTTGAAGATCTGTCCGAAGCCTGCAAGCATTGACGACATGAAAACAAAAAACCATTTCAGAAATCCATTCATAATGTATCACCCAAGCAGCAGTTATTTGTCATTTTTCTCCTGCTGTGCATTTTCCTCTTCCTTTTTCTTCTGCTGTGCAAGGTATTCCTCAACTGCACGTCTTTTTATTTCTTCCTCATCGCTCTCTGTGATAGCAGGACGCTTTATCTCGATTATGGTTGCGATAAGCTTATAAAGCTCAAAGAGGAAAAACAGTGCTATCGGCAAAAGTATGCAAATGAAAAATCCCGTTTTTGTTCTGAGAAAATCCATTACCTTGCCGAAACCGCCAATTTTTGCACCTTCCCACTGACCGATTATATCACCTGCATAAACAGTGTATGTATCATCTACGTTATTAGCATCGCCTCGTGTGATAAAACCTACAGAGCCGTTATCATTGAGTACCTCTGCGATACGGTGGGTATTCTTCACCTTTTTGCCCTCTATAAGAGTCCAGAAAGTGATAACGTCGCCTTTTTTCAGAGAATTGATATCGTCTATTTCCTTTGAGATAATAAGGTCGCCTTTTTTGAAAGTTGGTTTCATTGAGTCAGATTCAACTGTGAGCGGGATATATCCCAGCAGACTTGCCGTACCATTATTCTTATCAGACGAGAACACTAGAATTGTTATAAGCAGTGCAAAGATAAGCACCACCCATGCGATAACATTAAAAACGATCTTCAAAGCTTTTTTCATAATTCAAAACCTCGGAAACCCGAGGCTTCCTCCCTTCTAATTCTTTAAGTTGTTTCAACGATCTTGAAATTCATACCAAGCTTCATTGTGCCACCGATTATTTTGTCAACACAATCAGGGTCATTTCCCTCAAGCCATATAACCACTGTATACTTGTCTTTCTCACCAGGACCAAGCTTTTCACGTCGGTCCTTCATGACCTCAGTAGAGGAGGCGAACTCCTTGTCGCAATCGCTTTCCTTACCGCTGCCGTCAGACTTTGTTTTGCCATAAACAGTTTTCTCACCATTCACGAAAAGCTCCACTCTGATAGCTTCATCAACACCGTTCGTGACGTTCTCGATAGTCATTTCGCTGTCATAGCTAAGTGTGTCTTTACCGGAATTTATGAGATAGAAAGTATAAGCTATATACCCCTCGCCATTATGGCTGCCGTTTATCTTGTCGATATTATCAGGGAGATCTTCGCCACTGATATTTGTCATATCATAGAGGATATCCGCATTGAGCCTTGAATTGCTCGTGGTATAGTCAGGAGTTTCCGAAAGAGTAAGCCCCTGATTTATCATATCATACTTACTTATCTTAACTGTAAAGCTACCATACTTGTCGTAAAAATAAGACACCGCATAAGCCGCCGCCACGATAGCGATAAGTATAATGGCAAGTATTTTAAGCAATCTCATCAATACCACATAGCGTTTAGCTTCCTTGGCGGTCCTGCGAAGTGCAAGGGTATCGACTACTCTTGTATTTTTATCTATATTTTTACCGTCCAAAACCGTATCACCCGTTTATTACTCATTTCTATTGCGAACGTATCTTTCCGCAATATATTTTCCTGCATTTTCTCCCGAATAGTAAAGGCACTGCATACCGCTGAGCTGTTTCACCTGCTTATCATCAGTAATGCCGTCAGCTATGACCTCAGCATTAAGGTCAAAAACGAAATTCAGCAGAGAGTTCACGCAGGTATCATACCTGTCGCTCTTACCAAGAACCTGAGCCACTGAGCCGTCAAGCATGATATTATCTACCTTGAACTCAGCGGTCTTAAGCATTTTAAAGTCCTCAGTGCCGAAGCCTGTAAGCAGAAAATGAAAGCCCTGTCTTCTCATAAGAGCCACGTTATCTGCCGCTGTGCTGTCAGCTTCATCAAGCACATCAGGCGACAACTCGAAGCAGACACGCTCATACTTCACGCCGAACTTATCGCAATAATCTGCCACAACTCTCGGAGCTTCCGTCTGCCTTAAAAATCTTGCAGGCACGAACACGCTTGCCCAGTCAACGTCCACTTCCCTTTCGTGAAACTTACCCAAAGCCTGCAAAAGCTGAACGAAAGCAAGCTTGAAAATGCTAACACATCGGTCGGAAAGCTGAGCCACAGGGAGATAATCCGCAGGCATGAGCGTTCCCATAACAGGTGAATTTAGCCTTGTTTGCGACTGCAAAAAAGTGACCCTGCCGCTGTCGGTATTTTTTATAGGTCTATAGAAAAGCTCCACGGCACGAACGCCGTCAACTGTTGAATTACCGTTCAAAGCAAGTCACTTCCTTTCCTGTTCCAATATATCATTATAGCATGTTTTCGACAAAAAGCAAAGAAAAATCGGGAGATTTCCCCAAATATGGAAAATTATTTTTTATACCCATTTACCAAAAAACGCCGAATTTCTTCGGCGTCTTTTTTGTTTTATTGTTTATTGATTAGTTGCCTGCGTTATCCTTTGCCTGGAAATCGAGCTGAATTGTCCAATCCTGATTTGCAGTTGCATCATTACAGAATTTGCTTTCGCCCTCAATCCATACTCTTACAACAAAGCCCTCAACTGAATACTCGTTGTTTCCTGCACCAGCAAGTTCAAATACAGTAGTAAGATTGTCCAAGCTATCTCTGCTAGTTGGAACGGCTTTTTGTGCTGTACCCTTGGTAAAAGTAATGGTATCAAGTTTAGCACCATAATTAGCACCCTCTGTTGTCTTTATACCCTTATTATCCGTGTAGTTGTCCCAATTAAGACCAAATACACTCGCTTTATCGCCAAGAAGAGTGTACTTTGTATCTGCATAGCCAGCAACTGCACTAGCTTTTGTAACAGATAAAGTATTTGTAACTGTTGTACTATCATTTGCCTCAGTTGCAGTTTTCAACGGCAAAACAGCAACTCTAACTGCTTTTTGCAAATCATTTTCAGTATTATTCTCACTATCCTTATTCTTAATTGTAACACGACACTGAACGTCCTGTTTAGTCTGTTTTGTTGACCTTATCCACATTGGAACGTCAACATAATATCCGTCAGCACCAAAAGCTTCATCTGTTGCAAGAGCTGTATTTGCGGTTGTAGTTCTCGCTGTCAAAGTTGCTTCATCAGTTGCGGCTTTAACCTTAGTATCAGCCATAACAGCTCTACCACCAGCGTATATACCACTATCCTCAGCGTAGAACAAGCTATTACCGTCAACTGTTGAAGCTGGCTTCAATTTTCCAACTTTTTCATAATACTGACCAATATCAACTGTGCTTACCCAAGAAATGTTGTCAGCTGTAGGAGTCAAATCAGATGAACTCAAAACACCATTATCAACCTGTCCGAGTGAAATTTCAAGTGAGCCACCTGCTGTAGCGGCAAGGTTAAGTCCTGTAACTTCAGCAGTCTTGCTGAGCGTAAACCAAGCGTAAGTAGCAGTAGAAAGCATTACAGCGGAAGTTGTGAGCATTGCAACTGCAGGTATAAGTTTCTTCTTAGCAGAAGTATTCTTCTTTTCATTAGTTTTCATATCTCTTCGTCCTTTTCATAATAATTTGTCGGTTTATACTGTCCGATACAGAGGGCGCTCGTTATAGCCGATTTGCGGTAACATGACCGCCAAGCACCTTTTGTTTATGTCAATCTTATACTAAATTCGACCCACTTTGTCAATAAGCTACCAGCTTAGTATACATTATATTTATCTTAATACTTATTAACCGTTCAGACACATTTCATCATTTTCCGACATGATAATACGATGTAATAAAAGCAAAAAGCACGAAATAACGTCATTTGTTATTCCGTGCTTTTTAAAACGATTATTCAATAAATTTTTTTGTTAAACTTCAAACGTTTTTGTACATACTAAGTTTATATATGTACACAAAAGTTACCATGCGTGAAATTTACAAAATATTTATATTCATTCTGCGCTGTCAAGCATTTTAACTGCCTTCATCATGATAGCACATTCAAGACGCTTCTTCTGTATCTGACATGACAGCTTGTGCGCATTGTGGATATCACCTGCGTAAATGTAGTTGTTTGCATTGCAACCGCCACTGCAATAGAACTTTGCCCAGCACTTTTTGCACTCTGGCTTGTTGTAAACGTGTGCGTGAGCAAACATATCTTTCATTTCCTCGTTAAATGTACCGTCATAGAGATTGCCCATTTTGAACTCGGTGATACCAACGAACTGATGACATGGGTAAATATCGCCGTCAGGAGTAACAGAAACATACTCATTACCGCTTCCACAACCCCTAAGTCTCTTTATCGCACAAGGGCCTTGGTCGAGGTCTATCATAAAATGGAAGAAGTTTATGAACTTGCCCTCGTCCCTTATCTTCTGTATCTTCTCAGAAAGTATCTCATACTCCTTGAAGATCCTCGGCAGGTCAGCCTCAGTGATAGCGTAAGGCTCGCTAGGGTCAGCCATAACAGGCTCAACGGATATCTGGTCGAATCCAAGGTCATAAAGGTGCATTACATCATTTGAGAAGTCAAGATTATACTTCGTGTAAGTGCCTCTTACATACCAATCCTTGTTCTTAGGACGCTTGTCCACAAGCTTCTTAAAGTTAGGGATGATCCTGTCATAGCTTCCTGAACCGTCAACACGCACTCTCATTCTGTCATTGACTTCTTTTCTTCCGTCGATAGACAGAACAACGTTGTACATTTCCTTGTTGATGAAGTCTATCATCTCGTCAGTGAGGTGTACGCCATTTGTGGTAACAGTAAATCTGAACTTTTTGTTGTGAGGCTCCTCCTGTGAACGTGCATACTCAACAAGCTTTTCTACCGTACCGAAATTCAGTGACGGCTCACCGCCGAAGAAGTCCACCTCAAGAAATTTTCTGTCACCTGAACGCTCTATAAGAAAATCTATAGCACGCTTGCCTGTTTCATAGTCCATGAGCATTCTGCCCTGACCGAAATCGCCTGTTGAAGCAAAGCAATATTTACATCTCAGGTTACAGTCGTGAGCAATATGCAAACACATAGCCTTGATAGGCGAAGCCACAGCAGACAGTGCATACTTCTCGTAATCGTCCTCGCTGAACAATATCTTGTCATTATAAAGAGAAACTATCTCCTCATAGCAATCCTCGATATCCTTGCTGTCATACATCTTTGACAGCTTTTTTACAACGTCCTCAGGACATTTCTCCTCAAAAGGCGGCTCAACATTGTCTAACAGATCATATGTCAGATCGTCTATAATATGTACTCCGCCACTGTTCACGTCAAGCAGTGCATTAAAGCCGCCAAGCTTAAACTTGTGTATCATTTAAAAATCACCTTTCGCATTTATATTCATATACAAATTTATACAAAAATAAAGGGACATAAAAATGTCCCTTTAGCAAGGCGTGTGTACGCTCGCACGCCTCAGAAAGATCGGAATATTAAGCTTCTCTCTCGCACTTCTGGTTAGCAACTGTGCAGGAGGTCTTGCAAGCTGACTGACATGATGCCTGACACTTGCCGCAGCCACCCTTAGCAGCAGTCTTCTTGAGATTAGCCTTATTGATCGTCTTGATATGTTTCATAGGATTTTACCTCCAATAATTGATTTACATTAATTATACCACATATCCCACTATGTTTTATGAACGAATGGTTAATGCAGTATAAATATTTATCCTTATCAAAAACGGCTGCTTTTAGAATTTACACCTACAACTCCGCCTACGCCTGCACACACAAGGGTAAGCACAAGCTTTGCAGGCACGGAAAAGCTTTCGGCTGCCTTAGAAAACAGTGCACTGAGAATGACAATGATAAGAAAAATGAACACTCCGCACAGCACACCTGACAGCAGACCGTTTCTACGTTGCCTTTTTCCGCAGACATATCCCCCTGCATACGCTCCGATACCAAGTGCCGCTGTTGACATCACCGACAGCATAAGGTCGGTGGCATCTATCTTAGTGATAACATACGCAAAAGCAAGCACAGCAACAAATATCGCACCGCACCCCACGCAGGCAGACAACGCCGTTGACGACAGCACCGACAGCTTTCTGCCCCAGAAAAGTCTGTTGTTTTTCATATCCGCACCCCCACACTGAATATCCTAAAAAAATTATATTCAAAGTCACGGACAATAAGAACACAAAAAGGGACGGATAAAACTACCCGTCCCTTAAAAGCGATATTTACTTTGCGTCACCGTCATGAATTGTTTCGTTCTTAGCGATAGCCCACTTTTTAACACGGATCTTACTTCTATCGCCGCCTGTTTCGATAACAACAGTGTCGTCCTTGATAGAGAACACGATACCAACGATTCCGCCGTTTGTAACGACCTCGTCACCTATCTCAAGGTTATCTCTCATCTCAGCGTCTTTCTTATCCTGCTTTTTCTGCGGACGGATAATAAAGAAGTAGAAGAACACGATTATGAGTACCAGTGGGATAAAAGTCATGGCAAGTGATGCAGGCGAACTCTGCTCAGCTGCCAAAACTGAAATAATTGCTGACAAATTCATCAAAAGACCTCCAAATCTAATAATACTATATTAGTATATCAGATATTTGCACAAACTTCAAGCCTTTTAACAAATAATTTTCATTTACAAGAAATTATTTCTTGTTCTTGATATACTCGTCGATAGCAGCGGCAGCCTTTTTGCCTGCACCCATAGCGAGGATAACAGTAGCAGCGCCTGTAACAGCGTCGCCGCCTGCGTAAACGCCTTCCTTAGTTGTTGACTCGTTCTCGTCAACGATAAGGCAGCCGTGATCGTTTGTTTCAAGACCAGGAGTTGTACTTCTGATAAGTGGGTTAGGTGATGTACCGATAGACATGATAGCTGTATCAACGTCAAGAATGAAGTTTGAACCCTCGATAGGGATAGGACGTCTTCTGCCGCTTGCGTCAGGCTCGCCCAGCTCCATTTTGATGCACTCCATGCCTTTTACATGACCGTTCTCGTCGCCAACTATCTTAACTGGGTTATTAAGAACGAGGAACTCGATGCCCTCTTCCTGAGCGTGATGAACTTCTTCCTTTCTTGCAGGAAGCTCGTCCATTGAACGTCTGTATACGATATAAACATGCTCAGCGCCAAGTCTCATTGCAGAACGAGCAGCGTCCATAGCAACGTTACCACCACCTACTACAGCTACGTTCTTAGACTTCATGATAGGAGTCTCATAATCGTCCTTGTATGCCTTCATAAGGTTGATTCTTGTAAGGTACTCGTTAGCAGAGTAAACGCCTACAAGACCTTCGCCCTCGATACCCATGAATCTTGGAAGACCTGCGCCTGAACCTACGAATACAGCTTCATAGCCCATGCCCATAAGCTCGTCAATAGAAAGAACTCTGCCGATAACCATGTTTGTCATGATATGTACGCCCATGTTTGTCAGATTGTCTATCTCGTGCTGAACGATAGCCTTTGGAAGTCTGAACTCAGGGATACCATACATCAAAACGCCGCCTGCTGTATGGAATGCCTCATAGATAGTTACATCGTAACCAAGCTTAGCAAGGTCGCCTGCAACTGTAAGGCTTGAAGGACCACCGCCGACAACAGCTACCTTATGACCGTTTGGCTCAGCCTTTTCAACTGCAACTGCCTTGTCCATCATATAGTCTGCACAGAATCTCTCAAGTCTGCCTATACCAACAGGCTCACCCTTGATACCTCTTACACACTTGCCCTCGCACTGGTGCTCCTGTGGACATACACGTCCGCAAACAGCCGGCAGGGCGTTTGTTGTTTTGATGATAGCATAAGCTTCTTCAAACTTGCCCTCTGCTACCTTTGCGATAAATTCAGGAATTCTAACGCTTACAGGACATCCTGTCATACAAGGCTTGTGCTTGCAGTTAAGACATCTCTGAGCTTCTTCTATAGCCTGCTCAGGGGTGTAACCCAAAGTAACTTCCTTGAAGTTTCTAGCTCTTACCTTTGGCTCCTGCTCTGCGATAGGAGTCTTTGTCAAACTCATATTAGCCATTATCTTACACCTCCAGTAAGTCTGCACAAGTGAGCCTTTTCCTGCTCCTTATAAGTTGAGTTTCTTCTCATAAGCTCGTCGAAATCTACCTTCTGACCGTCAAAGTCAGGACCGTCAACGCAAGCATACTTGATCTTGCCGTCAACAGTTACACGACATCCGCCGCACATTCCTGTGCCGTCGATCATGATAGGGTTGAGTGAAACGAGAGTCTTGATGTCATAAGGCTTTGTTACCTTGCAAACGAACTTCATCATTGGAACTGGTCCGATAGCGATGACCTCGTCAAACTTAGCACCACCGTCAATAAGTTCCTGAAGCTTGTTTGTAACAAATCCGTGATAGCCGTATGAACCATCGTCTGTACAGATGTGAAGATGTGAAGAAGCCTTGCCCATTTCGTCCTCGAGGATAACGATATCCTTGCTCCTGAAGCCTGCGATAAGATCAACTTCAACGCCCATGCTGTGGAGTTTCTTAGCCTGTGGATAAGCGATAGCACAACCAACGCCGCCACCTACTACTGCAACTCTCTTGATACCCTCGTCATACTCTGTAGCAACGCCGAGAGGACCAACAACATCATGGATATAGTCGCCCTCATTAAGTCTTGCAAGCTCAGTTGTAGATGCACCTACTACCTGGAAAATAATTGTGATCGTGCCCTTCTCTCTGTCATAGTCAGCGATAGTGAGCGGAACACGCTCGCCCTTCTCATCAACTCTGTAGATGATGAACTGACCAGCCTCAGCCTTAGCGGCAATGTAAGGTGCGTCGATCTCCATAAGAACAACAGCGTCGTTGAGCTGTCTTCTTGTTACGATTTTGTACACTAAAATCCCTCCCTGAATAATTAGCAAAATAATATTGTTTTAGGCAAATAATACAAAAACATTTTCTATTATCGCCTTACAGCATATAACATTATACAATATTTAAAAAGAAATTTCAATAGTTTTTTGTTT
>OJNP01000274.1_pt1 | contig 41466 bp, 35 predicted proteins | sample 1597921 | NCBI WGS metagenome assembly OJNP01 (sample SAMN01915213, study PRJEB22387) | human gut metagenome | isolation source: stool | host: Homo sapiens | place: USA | reverse complement strand
CATGACCCGCACATTTATCTGGTTCGTTGTTATTCAGTTTTCAAGGTTCCTGCCGCGATTCTCGCGACTTCTAAATAATATCATCCGGTTCGATTCTTGTCAACCGTTTTTTTGCATAATCCACCAAAAGGAACGTGCAGCCCTTTTCCAGGCTCCAGGGATCCACATCGAACTCCTCGACGGCATAGTGTTTGTGCACGTCCCGCCAGTTTGTGAAGGCAAAGCCGGGCAGGTATTTCTGTACGGTCTCCCCGTTCCGCCAGAAAGTGGTGACGCGCCCGTAGTTTTCCGCCGTATGCCAGCCCAGCCAGTCCGGTTTGAAACGGGGCATGGCGACACAGACGTCGAGCCGCAGCAGTTCCTTCCCGACGGCAGCCTGCCCGGGCATGCGCTCTTCCATGTAATCCAGGAGCAGCCGTGCCGTATCGATGCCCGTATGGCCAAGGCCGCCGTAACCTTTTTCCCTATACCACAGGGTCAGCCCGCGGTAAAAGGCGAACGCGTCGTCTTCGCCCGTACCGGACTGCCGGCCGCCTTCCCGTTCCAGATAACGCAGCGTGAAGGGGAAGCGTCCGGAATTGGCCGTCAGGTCAAACACTTCGTCCATCCTCTTCAAGAACCGCAGTTCCGGGTAGCCGATATAGTTGGTGGACAGGATTTCATACGGTTCGTGATCCATGAAGACCAGGCCGTCCTGCTCCTTCCGTCCTTCCATGACCGTTCCCGGCAGCACTTTCAAAAAACCGAGCTGCAGTGCTTGCGGGTGCAGGGCATGCACTTCATTGAAGGAGCAGGCGAAACTGTCCATCCCCTCCAGCGGCAGGCCGGCGATGAGGTCCATGTGGATGTGCATGTTCCCCGCCGCCAGGAGCTCTGCCACATTGTCCCGCAGCTTCCGCCAGTTGTCTTTGCGGCCGATGGCGTCCAGTACATCGGGATTGGTGCTCTGCACGCCGATTTCCAGCTGGAAGCGGCCCGGCGGTACCGTTTTGAGGAAATCCACGAGGCGGCGGTCCAGCAGGTCGCCCTTGATTTCGAAATGGAAGGTCGTGTCCGTCCGGGCGGCCGCCAGATGTTCCCAAATCGGCAGATAATGGGATTCATCGAGATTGTATGTGCGGTCGACAAATTTCACGAGAGGGACGCCGGCAGCCATCATGCGGTCCAGGTCATCCAGGACCAGCGGCACGCTGCGGCAGCGGACCATACGGGAAAGGCCGGACAGACAGTAGGCGCAGTGGAACGGGCAGCCGCGGCTGCTTTCGTAGTAGACGATCTTGTGCTGCCGCACGACGTCATCCAAATCGGGGTACGGGAACGGCAGTACGTCCAAATCCTCCACAACGACCGGGGCGGCCGGAGCGGTGACGGAGCCGTCCTGCCGCCGGAACGCGAAACCGGCAGGTGCCTCGAAGGCCTGCACCACCCCGGTACGGGTGAGGCCGGGCTGCCTCTTCACGAAACGTTCCAACTCATTCAGGAAGGCCGGAACCAGGACATCCCCTTCCCCGCAGACCACATAGTCGAGGGCCGGGCAGGCCGCCAGGGTCCGGGCCGGATGGAACAGGACCTCGGGCCCGCCGGCGAACACAACGCACCCCGGCAGGACCTTGCGCACCAGTTCTGCCAGTTCCAGCACATACGAGCGGTTCCAGATATGCACCTCGAACCCGATGGCGTCCGGTTCCGCTTCCGTCAGGCGCGCCAGCACAGACAGCACCGGTTCGTTGACCGACACTTCGACCAAGGCTGTGTCCAGCCCGTTCCGCCGGCAGTTCTCCTGAATGTACCGGACCCCCAGGGCCGTATGGATGTATTTGCTGTTCGTTCCGACAAAGACCGTCTTCATTTCGCTACCTCCCATTGGGTTTTCCTTACTATTGTACCCCAAATCCGTCTCCATTGACAGGGTACACCTTCGTGCCGTAAACTGGTAACGTACGGTCGTCGGGCCGCACCATCAGGACGCCCGGCAATCTGTCTGTTGAATACAAAGGAGAACACCATGAACACACCGGAACACGGAAGCAAAACGGATCGGAAGGACATTCCGGCCGCGTACAAATGGAAGATTGAAGACATTTACGCCTCCCCTGCCGACTGGGAAAAGGCCAGCGGCGTGCTGCGCGAATTGATTCAGGACATGGAGGCCCTGCAAGGCTCCCTGTCCTCCCGGGAAACCCTGCTGAAGGCCCTGCGCCTGAAAGACCACCTATCGCAGGAAATTGAAAAGATTTACGCCTACGCCCGGCTGCAGCAAGATGCGGACAACGGCAATGCCGCCGTCCAGGCACTGGCCGGCAAGGCGGAAAGCCTGCTGGCCGCCTACGGCCACGCCGTATCCTTTGTGGACTCGGAAATCCTGGCCCTGAAGCCGGAAGAACGGCAGGCCCTCATCCAGAATCCGGACTTTTCCGATTATGACTTCTATTTAAAGGACCTGGAACGCCAGTCCCCCCATATCCTTCCCTCGGAGGAAGAAGCCCTGCTGGCGCAGAGCCAGCTCGCCACGACGGCCGGGAGCAGTGCCTTCCGCGCCCTCGTCAGTGCCGACATGGCCTTCCCCGACATCACGGACGGCGAAGGCAATCCGGCCACGGTCAGTGAAGGCAGCTACATGCTGAACATGTCTGCCCCGGACCGTGTTCTGCGGGAAAATTCCTTCCGCGCCCTCATGGGCACGTACGGAAAGTTCCACAACACCCTGGCTGCCACGCTGACCGGCACGTGCCGCAGCAGTTACTTCTACGCCCGCGCACGCCACTATAAGGACACCATGGAAGCCTGCCTGGCCGGGGAAAACATTCCGGCGTCCCTCTACCGGAACCTCATCGACACCATCCACCGGAACCTGGAACCCCTGCACGAATACATCCGTTTGAAGAAAGCCGTGCTCGGCTATGACGAGCTGCATTACTATGACCTCTACGTGCCCCTGTCCCAGGCCGGCAGTGAAAGCTTCGCCTGCGACTACGGAACGGCCTGCGCCAAAGTCCTCGAAGCCTTGCAGCCCCTGGGCAAAGACTACGTCGCCACGCTCCGGAAAGGCATGGACGAAGGCTGGATTGACATTTACGAAAACAAGGGCAAACGGAGCGGCGCCTATTCCTGGGGCCTCTACGACGTACATCCCTACGTGCTGCTCAACTTCCAGCCCCGCTATTCGAGCATCAGCACCATCGCCCACGAACTGGGCCACTCCCTGCACAGCTGGTACTCCGCCCGCACACAGCCTTACGCGAAGTCCGACTACACCATCTTCTGCGCCGAAGTCGCCTCCACAACGAACGAGAACCTGCTCTTGGAGTACATGCTGCAGCGCGCCACGAAGGAACAGAAGATCTACCTGCTGAACCAGTTCCTCGAAGCCGTGCGCACGACCGTCTACCGCCAGGTGCAGTTTGCCGAGTTCGAGCAGTACATCCACGACAAAATCACGGCCGGCGGAACGCTGCAGGCCGAGGATCTGGAAAACAACTGGCGCGAAAGCAACCGCACCTATTACGGACCGGCCCTGTTCATCGACCCGGAACTGGGCAGCGAATGGAGCCGTATCCCCCACTTCTACACGCCGTTCTACGTCTATAAATATGCGACGGGGTATGCCGCCGCCACGGCCTTCAGCCAGGCCATCCTGGACGAAGCGGCAGCCCGCCGCGGAGACGGCCGGGACCTGACGCAGGAAAAGGATTCCGCTGTCGCCCTCTACCTGGAATTCCTCCATTCCGGCGGCAGCGACTACTCCCTCAACCTGTTGAAGCGGGCCGGTGTGGATCTGGCGACCCCCGCTCCCGTCCAGATTACGCTGGACAAGTTCGCCGTCAAACTGGCCGAGCTGAAAGAGCTCCTGGGCCGGTGATGTATCGCCCGCAGGCCGCAACTGCAGCCATAAAAAAGGCGTCTGCCGTACGTACGGCAGACGCCTTTTCGGGTTTTCAAGGGGTTTTCCCCTGCTTTTTCCTGGCCGCGCCCTTTTCCGTTTCGGCAGGAGACGGTTCCTTTTCCGTTACAGCGGGAGCCGGTTGTCCGCGCACGATGCAGGAATACAGGACGAGGCCGCCCTGTTCTGTCTCCTTCTGCCATTCCGTTCCCCCGAGGACACCGGCATACCGGTCGAACGCAGGCTGCGGCAGCACGATGAATTTCGAACCTTCATCTTCCCGGAAGGAGGCCACAGACCGGGCATCCGCCGGATTCAGTACCAGGCCTGGATTGCCGCTGTAGAAGGCCAGGGCCGGACGATACTCCGGCAAGGTGTACAGCGTGACCGCCTGCCCCGCCGAGCGTGTACGGAACTCTTCCGCCACGGACCGGACAATGAAGGTCCCCGGCACAACGGGCAGGAAGAAGGAATAGGCGACGACCATGGTCAGGATGGCCGCTGCCGCATGGAGCCACTCACCCAGGGCGGCATCCTTGTAAAGCAGCAGCGCGATAGCGACGGCGATTCCGAACAGGACCGTAATGCCGGCCATGATGAAGGAACCGAAGGCCAGCTGCGGAAGCGGGCGCAGCACCCGGATCCAGGCCACGGCGGCCACTGCAAAGGTAAGGATGCTCAGCACGGCCCAGCCCATGTGGTTACGGCCGTCCTCCTTGCGCATACGGTCCAGGTTCCAGCCGATCATGACCGCCAGCGGCGGAAAGGTCAGGACGATGGATGTCGCAAACTGCCGGCTGCAGATTGTGAACAACAGGAACGTGATGAACCACCACACCTGGTAGAACAGGAGGATTTCCAAATCCGAGGTACGGCTTTCGCAGATCGTATCCTTCAGGGACTTGAGCATCAGGCCCGTCCAGGGAAACATGCCCGCCAGCAGCACCGGCACGTAGAACCAGAGCGGGTTGCCGGAATCCGAGGCCGCCAGGGAGACGAGGCCGAAATCACGGAACCGGAAAAATTCCGTCAAAAACGGCATGCCCTGCAGGTAGAATTTGGTGCCGGCCCAGGGGATGCACAGTACGAGGAACAGTACGATGCCCCGCAGCAGATGCATGCGGCCCAGCAGGTGGACCTGCCCTGTCAAGATCAGGTAGGCCGGAATGATGAGGACAGGAAACATGAGGGTCCAGGGTCCGTCAGCGAGGACGCTCAGGGCGCAGAACACATACATCCCCCAGTAATGTCTCCGGATGAAGCAGAGAAGCGTCAACGGTACAAAGAACAGCAGACCGCCGAAAAGGACGGCCGTCTTCACAGTGAAAAAGGTAAGCATCGCCGTCCCGAACACCATACCGGCCCAGAACCCGGATCGTTCGTTGAACGTGTGGGTCGTCGTGATGTAGATGGCCATGGTGAGCAAAATGGTTCCCAGGGCAGCCGGCAGGCGCACGGCGAATTCCGTCGCGCCGAACACATCGATACTCAGGGCGCTCAGGATATAGGACAGGGGCGCCAGTCCCAGGACGAACTTGTCAAAGAGCCTCGGGGACAGGAAATTGCCCGCTTCGGCCATCTCCCTCGCCACCTCCCCGAAAGCGGCTTCGTAAGGGTTGCGCAGAGGCAGGCTGCCAATGCCGAAAAGCAGGGTGATGCCGGTCAGGGCCAGCAGCACGAAAAAGACATTGCGTGTGACGCTCTTCATAAAGCACTCCTTCAGGAAACTCCTCCGTCCTTGCCATGCGGCAGTGGTTCTTCCTCTTCCGTCCTGTTCAGTTTATGCAGGGACTGGTTTTCCACGGCCTTATTCTTCAAGGCCTGCTGCTTCATATGCTGCTCCGCAACGGAAAGGACATTGGAACCGAACGCGCGCAGGGTGATCACAGCGCCCAGCATGAACGGGACATATTCCGCTGTGAAGCGCCACAGGACGGCCAGGATGCCGACCGTGCCGCTCGGTACGACGTTCGAGAACAGGACGACGAACCCGGCTTCCGCCACACCGCTGCCGCCAGGCGTCGGCGTGAAATACAGGACCAGGTTCAGCAGATACAGACGGCCCATGGTCAGGATCCAGTCGAAATGGAATTTCAGGGCCGTGAAATAACAGGGAACCGTCATATAGATGAATGTCAGGCTCAGGCCGGATTCGACAAAAGCACGGAACACCATGAGTGGCTGCCTGCCCATGATGTAGACGGCATGCCGGAAGTCATGGTAGGCCCGGAAGGCCTGGCGGCGCCGTTCGTGGCTGATATGGCGCGAGGCGCTGTAGATGGCGCGCTCCGGATAATCCGTGTGCATGAGCAGCACCGCCGCAATCGGCAGCGCCAGGAACAGGGCGCAGAAGAACGTGATGACCGGCATGGGGATCCACATGGTGATGCCCTTGTCGATGCTCATGAAAAACGGCAGCATAAGAATCAGGAAGGTGATCGACATGAGCGTCCGCACCAGGATGATGACCGTCGAACGCGTGACAGGCACGCCGGCCCGCCGCATGAACATGATCTGCGCAATCGCTCCGCCCGTCGCGCCAGGCGTAACCAGGGCAAGGAAATAGTTGCTCAGGACGACCTTGACAACATCGGACAATCCCAAGTGTTCATCCGTCACTCTGGCCAGGGTCACAAGACGCATCCCATCGAAAAAGAGGCCGATCGTCAGCGACCCCAGCGCCATCAGCACGCACTGCGGGGAAAACAGGCTCAGATACTGCAGGGCCCGTATGTCAAATGTGAAATAGATGACGGCCGCCGAAATCAGGACGACCAGTCCAACCAGAAGAATGATCCTTTTGTATAACTTGTTATGCATTACGCACCCACCAGGTTTAGTGATGTACTACAAACTTTTGGTATTCGCAAAATGCAGCTTGACGAAATGGGCCAGCTTGTCACGGCCGAACCGGGCAGCAAGCCGCGCCGCGGCATCCGTGGCCGCGCTGCCGCCCCCTTTGGGCAGGGCCGGCACACCGGCTTCCGCCGCCAGTTGTTCCATGGCGTGCAGGAAACAGGCCCGGGCCAGCACGCTGGCCGCGGCCACGGCGATATCCTCTTCCGCCCGCGGCCGGCAATAGGTTGTGACATTCGGGCAGGTCTCCCCCATTTTCCGCAGGATCCCGTCCGCCCGCATGAATTGGTCGATCAGGGCCAGCCGGCAGGCCGGGATCCGGCGTCCCACTTCGGACAGGACATCGGCATGGGCCTGTACCAGGAGGGCGTTCAGGGATTCCCCCCGCACGCGGTATTGCGCGTAAACCGCGTTGTATTCCTCCGGGAGGAGGGTCTTCACACTGCAGGCCAGGACATGCTCCCGGATGAAAGGGGCCAGACTGGAAATCCTGGCGTCGGACAGGTTTTTACAATCCCGCACGCCACCCTTGATCAGGGCCGCGCCGCACCGCTCGTCGATGCACACGGCCGCTGCCACCAGCGGTCCGATATAGTCCCCTTTACCGGACTCGTCGCTGCCCATCCAGATTCCGTCGTACTCCGGCACCTCCCGCAGCAGGAACCCCGGTATACCCTTACGGATCGGATGCACCGTGGTGCTTGAAGCAGGAACCGCCGGTGCGGAAACAGTGGAAAAAGAAGTATCGAGCACCGCTGCCGCCAAAGCTTCCGCCTTTTCCTTCAAATCAGAAGCGGCGCCTCCCCAAATGGTTTTAACGCCTTTCTTTCCATTGTATATATTTAGTGTAACTTTTTTAGTGTTTTCTGTCAAAACTAATTGCTTACCGTAATTGATGGATCTGACCCGGACCGCACCCAGGGAGGAAAACGCCTGGACGAGCCGGTCCACCAGTTTTTCGAAATCCATGTCACACCTTTTTGGCAGCCTGCAGGGCCGCATATTCCACAAACTTCAAAGGAACGCCGGCCTTTTCCGCCAGGACACGGCAGTCTTCAAATTCCGGCACGGCGTTGACCTGCCGGCCATCGAGGATGCCTACCTTGACGCGCACGGGCCCCCATTCGGTCTGCACCATCTCCCAACGGCGCTCCAGCGCCGTACGCTGCACGAAATAACAGCGCACGCCCAGGGTCGTCGTCTCTTCAAAGAGCAGGCGGGTCAGGCGGTCCCGGTCGGCAGGCTGGCAAAGGGCCTTGATCATCTCGGCCGGGCGCCCCTTCTTCATGATGACCGGCTGAAGCCAGGCATCGGCCGCACCGGCCGCCAGGAGCTGGTCAATCACATAGGGCATGATTTGGGGGTTCATATCGTCGATGTTGCATTCCAGCACCAGCATCGCCTTGGCCGGAACGCCTTCTTCCTGCGTGATGGCGGATAGTTCGCCCACATTGATGCGCAGCACATTCGGAATGGACACGTCGCGCGTGCCGGCTCCGTAGCCGGTGATTTTGCCCACGAACCCTTTCGGGATGTCCCGCACCGGGCTGGCCAGGGCCTTCAGGAGGGCGGCGCCGGTCGGGGTCGTCATTTCCTTGTCGACCGTGCCCCGGTAATGAGGCAGGTCCTGCAACAGTTCCGCCGTAGCAGGCGCCGGCACAGGCATGAGGCCGTGGGCACATTCCACGAAGCCGTAGCCGGTGCAGACCGGCGCCGTAAAGATCTTTTCGATTTTAAGGTAGCGCAGCGCCAGGATGTTGCCGACCACATCGAAAACCGTATCGATGGCTCCCACCTCATGGAAATGGATTTCCTCCACCGTTGTGCCGTGAACTTTCGCTTCGGCTTTGGCGATTTCCAGAAACACCGCCTTGGCCCGGGCAATCACTTCGGCATCCAGCTCGGAGCCGTCGAGGATGGCCTCGATGTCGTGCAGGTTCCGGTGCAGGTGGTGATGATGATGTTCATGCCCATGCGGATGGTCATGGTCATGTTCGTGCTCATGGTATTCCGGCAGATCCACATCGAAATAGGTGGCCTGGATGCCGCTCTTGTTGACGGATTTATGGATCAGGGCATACCGGCCCAGTTTCAGTTTGGCGAACTCCTTCTCCAGGTATGCGAAGGGGACCCCCGCGTCCATCAGGGCGCCAAGGAGCATGTTGCCGCTGATGCCGGCAAACGGTTCGATAAACAGTGCTTTCACGTTAAAACCTCCCAAAGTCCAATGTACCTGCTGCAACCGGGACCTGTCAGCGCATATGGTTGATGATGCTGGCCATACGGCCGGCGCCGAAGCCGTTGTCGATGTTGACGACAGCTACACCGGCGCTGCAGCTGTTCAGCATACCCAGCAGGGCCGACAGGCCGTGGAAGTTCGCACCATAGCCGACACTCGTCGGCACGGCGATGACCGGCTTGTTGACCAGGCCCCCCACCACACTGGCGAGGGCCCCTTCCATGCCGGCCACGACGACGACGACGTTAGCCGCGCGGATGACGTCGATCTTGCCCAGCAGGCGGTGGATGCCGGCGACGCCCACATCGTAGACGCGGACCACCTTGTTGCCCATCACCTCCGCCGTCAGGGCCGCCTCTTCCGAAACGGGGAAGTCGCTCGTGCCGGCCGCGACGACGGCGATGACCCGCTTGTCATCCTTGGGCAGGGGTGCCTTCTCCAACACGATGAGCCGCGCCTCTTCGTAGTACACCGCGTCAGGCAGGTCCTTCTTGACGGCCTCGTACAGCTCCCGGCCGGCCCGGGTACCCAGCACGTTGGCATGGCGCCCGGCAAGGGTTTTGAGGATGACCGCGGCCTGGACGGTGGTCTTGCCTTCGCAGTACACCACTTCGGGAAATCCCTGGCGGAGACTGCGGTTGTGGTCCAGTTTGGCAAACCCCAGGTCGGTCACGTTCAAATCCTGTAATTTTTCCAGCAGTTCTTCATCCGCCATCTTGCCGTTCCGGAATTCGGACAGGAGCGTCTTCATATCGCTTTCATAACCCATATCTGTATATCCTTTCTATGACCGGCCGCGCCCTTGTTCCGCCCGTTTCCGGGCCCGGCGCTTCTCCAGCCAGGTTTCGGAGAGCATGTAGATCAGGGGGATGACGACCAGCGTCAAAACCGTCGAAGTCGTCAGGCCGCCAATCAGGACGACACCCATGGACTGGCGCAGTTCCGCGCCGGCACCCAGACCCAGCGCCACGGGCAGCATGCCCAGCAGCGTCGAAAGCGTCGTCATCAGGATGGGTCGCAGGCGCAGGGAACAGGCCTCCAGCACGGCATCGCGGATAGGGAGGCCCCGCCCGCGTGCCTGGTTTGCATAATCGACCAGCAGGATGGCGTTCTTCGTCACCAGGCCCAGCAGCATGGTGATCCCTATCAGGGACATCATGTTCGCCGTCTGGTTCGCCACCAGAAGGCCCAGCACAGCGCCGATGATGGCGAAGGGCAGGCTCATCATGATGACCAGGGGCTGGGACAGGCTTTCGAATTCGGCAGCCAGCACCATGTAGATCAGGACGATGGTCATGACGATGGCTATGACCACTTCGTGGCGCACCCGGGTCATCATGTCCGAATCGCCAATCAGTTTATACCGGTAGCCGATATCCATATTCAGGTCCGGAATGAGCTGCGTCTGGATCGTGTTCAGCAGTTCGCCGGGCGAAATGCCGACGGTGTTCGCATACACGGCGATCTGGCGCTGCCGTCCCTCGCGGTCGATACGCGTGGGGCCGCTGCCCAGCCGGACTTCGGCGATATCGCCCAGACGCACGAACGTGCCATCCGCTGCGGACACTTTCAGGTTCTCCACATCCTGCATGTTGCGCCGGTCGGCCCGCTCCATCTGGACGATGATGTCGTAGTCGTTGTTGCCGATGGTATAGGAATTGCCCGTGCTCTTGCCCTGGAAGGCGTATTTCACGACGTTGCCCACGCTCTGGTTATCCAGGCCGAGCTGGACCGCCTTTTTCTGGTCCAGCCGGATCATGATTTCCGGTTCGGGATCCACGCCGATGATTTCCACGTCCGTTGCACCGGGCACCTGGCGGATCTTTTCCGCCAGCGTTTCGGCATACCCCGTCAACTTCCCGATATCACTGCCGCGCAGGCCGATCTGGACGGGACGCGGGTCCCCGCGGGAGCCCTGGTTCGTGACGACGGACACCTGCATGTCGCCGATGTCCCGGAAATCGCGGCGCAGTTCCGCCATGATGTCAAGCATACCCCGCCGCCGTTCCTCCAGCGGTTTGAGTTTGACGTTGATCGTGCCTTCGTTGACCGGTGTGCGCGTACCGCCCAGTTGCATGGCTTCGACGCGTACTTCGGGAATCTTGACGATTGTGTCTTCCAGCGGTTTCGCCCACCGTTCCATCTGTTCCAGGCTGACGCCCGGCGGCGCCTTCATGCGTACGCGGAATTCGCCCGAATCGTAAACGGGCTGCAGTTCCGTGCCGACAAAGGGAATCAGCACCAGGTTCAGGGCCAGGGAGATGACGGCGCCCCCGATGATCTTCCCGGGATGCTGCACGGCGTAATACATGCAGCGGTTATATTGCAGGCGGATGTATTGGAACCACCGTTCGAAACGGTCCAGGAAAGCCGTCAAAACCCGCGGGCGACGGCTGTCCTGGCGGCGGCTGTCCTGCTTCCGCAGCCAGTGGGCCGACACCATGGGTGTCAGCGTATAGGCCGAAATGGTCGAGAAAATCAGGGCGAAGGCCACCGTCAGGCCGAACTGCTTGAAATACTGCCCGACGACCTCGCCCATGCTGCCGATAGGTACGAAGACGGCCAGAAGGGACATGGATGTGGCCAGAATGGCCAGGACCAGTTCCTTCGTAGCATCCGCCGCAGCTGTATAGGGGTCCTTCCCCAGTTCCAGATGATGAAATACGTTTTCGACGAGCACGATGGCGTCGTCAATCAGGAACCCGACGGCCAGAGACAAGCCCATGAGGGACATGTTGTTCAGGGTGAAGCCCATGAGCCGCATCAGGTAGAACGTGGCGATGATGGAGGTGGGAATGGCCAGGCCGCCGATGATGGTGGCCCGGATATCGCCAAGGAACAGGTACGTAATGAACAAGGCCAGGAACCCACCGAAGAGGATCGTGTTCCAGACGTCGGCCACGTTTTCGCGGATATACCGCGACTGGTCCATGACGATGTCCATCTTGATGTCCGGCGGCATGTCGCTGGCCATAATCTGCTGCAGCCGCTCGTTGACCGTGTCGATGACCTGCACCGTGTTCGTGCGGGACTGCTTGCGGATCGCGAGTGTCACGGACGGCACGCCGTTCGTGCGGGAATAGGTCTCCTCATCTTCCCAGGAGTCTTCCACATCGGCCACGTCGGTCAGCAGGATGGGCTTGCCGTTGCGGCTGGCGACGGCGATGTCCTTGAAATCGTCGACCGTGTTCATCTTGCCCATGGTGCGGATGGTGATGGTGTTGTCGTCCCCACGGATTTTGCCGCCAGGCGTGTTGATGTTGGCGCTATTGACCTTGGACAGGACGGTCTGGACGGGGATGCCGTACTGGTTCAGCTTGTCCGGCTTCACATGGATCTTGATGGCGCGGTCGCTGGCACCGGAAACGGACACATCGGCCACGCCGTCCAGCATTTGCAGGTCGTCGACCACGGCATCATGCAGAATCCGGCGGATTTCCCCCGTACTGCGTTCGGAGGAGGAAAAACTATAGGTCGCGATGGCCATGGAGGCCATATCGAAACGCTGTACGACCGGCTCGTCGATATCGTCGGGCAGCCGTTTGCGCACGCCCGCCACCTTTTCGCGGACTTCGCTGGCCATCTGGCGCGGATCCGTTCCAATCTCGAATTCGAGGACCGTCTGCGAATACCCCTCGCGGATGGTGGATGAAATTGTCTTGATGCCGGAAACCTGGCTGACGCGGTTCTCAATCGGTTTGGTGACCAGCGTCTCCATCTCTTCCGGCGCCGTGCCTTCGTACGTGACGGTGACACCGACGAGGGGCAGGTCGATATCGGGGTACAGGTCGATGCCCAGGGTCGGGTACGACCGGATGCCGAACACGACCAGCACAAGGATGAACATCGTCGTGAAGACAGGGCGCTTGATGAATGTCTCAATCATGATGTCCCGTCAGTCCTTTTCTCCGGAAACCTTCACGGAACTTCCTTCGCGGATCTTGTTCTGTCCGCCTGTAATGACCAGATCCTGTTCCGTGACGCCGTCCAGGATCTCGACCAGGTTGTCGCCGATATAGCCCGTCTTGATGATGCGGCGCACGGCGTGGCCGTCCTGGATGACGTAGACCGTCCGCTGGTCATCGCGCATGACGATGGCCGACAGGGGTACGGTCAGGGCGTTCTCCTTGGGTACGGCCGTAATCGTCGTGTCGGCGTACACGCCGCCGCGCAGGCGCCCGTCCCCGTTGTCGACGCCCACTTCCGCCTCGAAAGTGCGCGACGCGCCTTCCGCGACAGGACTGATATGGGTGATGGTTCCCGCCACGTGCTTGTCATTGCCCTTCATGGATTCAATCACGAAATCCACCGTACCGCCCGGTTCAATGCTGCTCACATACCCTTCGGGGACGTTGATCTTCGCCCGCAGGGTGGAAATGTCCGCAATGTTGAACAAGGCTGTGCCTGTCTTGGCGTAATACCCTTCCTGGTAATAGCGTTTCTGGATGATGCCGGCCCGCGGCGTCAGGACCGTGGTGCCGCCGCTCTCCGACTCACGCAGTTTCAGGTTGCCCCGGGCGGCGTTCAGCTTGCCCCGCGCGTTTTCCAGGGCAAAGCGCATGTTGTCCAGGGTCTCCTGGGAAATGGCTCCCTGCCCGTACAGTGTCTCGTAACGCTGCAGGTCCGTCTGGGCCTTTTCATAATTCGTCTTCGCGTCCATATAGAGACCGCGCGCATTCAACAGATTGGCCGACGTATCGGCCTGTTCCAGGACTGCCAGAGGCTGTCCCGCCGTCACAGCCTGTCCTTCCTCGACGAGCACCTTCTCGATACGCCCGTCGACCTTGGCAGCCACATCGGCCTGCCAGATTGGATCCAGAGTGCCGGAAAAGCGGAATTTCGGCACAATCGTCTGCCGCTTCGGGTGGTCCGCCGTGACGACGGCGACCCTGCCCTGGCGGCTGCTCTTTGCCTCGTCGCTCCGGGCCAGGATGTTCGCAACGACCCGGAACGCGACAATCCCCACCAGCACGGCGAGAATGCCGATCAGGATTTTCGCCCTCTTATCTCGAATCTGCATGGTGCCTCTCTCCCTTATCCGCCGGACCGTTTTTTCCGCCCGGGAAAGCCATATAGGCGCACAAACGGGCCTGGAACGCAAGACGTCCCCCCGGCCCGGAACGCAAAATTCCTCCGCGGAAGCGCTTGCAGCCGCCCGTTTCCTCTACCGTTTCCAGAAACCGCAGCCAGTCTGCGAAAGGCGCGGTCCCCTCCAATTCCAGTTCCAGATAGTGCCTGCCGTCCTGTCCCCTGACAGGTACGGGCTGCTTCTGCCGGAGCAGGCCGAGACGTATGCCCTGCCTCGCTGCTTCCGCAGAAAGAGCCGCCATAAGGGTTCCGCCGTCCGCCCGGTCCGGCAGACGGCATCGTAAAGTTTCCAGTTCCTCCCGCTGCTGCCGGGACAGACCGTCCACGTCCTGTATCCCGGTGCCGGCAACCCGCTCGTACAGGCGGATTTCCTGTTCCCGTCCGGCCGTTTCCGTCTCCAGGGATTCTGTCTGCGCCGCCAGGGGCGCCGTGACGCGGACCTGTACCAGGACGCCCGCCAGAACGGCCGCCAGCAGTACCAGTGCTTTCCGGCTTTCCGGTCCCAGGCGGGATGCCACCCGGTCCTCATAGAGGCGTTGCAACGGAATAAGCCAGGCAGGGATGCCGTACTTCATCGGACCGTCACCCCGCCTTCCCCGTTCCGCCCGCGGCCCGGACTGCTGTTCGGGCCGCCGGAGCCGCGGTGGGGCGGTTCCGTTTCCGGCAAAGCCGCCACGGTGCGGAGCGTGAACTGCAGCCCCGCTGCCCCGCCGGTACCCGTCTCCAGCAGCACGGTCTCCCTGAACAGGGGATGCTGCCGAAGGGTGCCGGCAAAACGCTGCACAGCTTCAGCCGACAGGGCCTCCCCCCGCAGCACGAAGGCCTCCGTCTCCTGGCGCACCTCCGTCAGGCGGCAGGTGTCGGGGATGCAGCGGGACAATGCCTCCAGAATCATGTGCCAGCGGACCTGCCCGCCGCCGGACGCTGCAAGGGCGGCCCGGCGTCTCCCGATCTCCTCTGTCACCATCTGGGACCGGCGGTACCGGCGGGCCGGTTCCGCCAGCTGCGTCAGCCGGAATGCCGCCGTCGCGGCAGCATCACGGGCCCGGACATAGCGGAAGGCGGTCCAGCCGCCGTGCAACAGCGTGACAGCCAGGACCAGGACCGCGGCGGCACGGTAGGCCAGCCCTTTGGCACTGCCGTCCTGCCGTTTCTCCCGCGGCAGCAGATTCACATGCAGGGGTCGCCCCGTCTCCGGGGCGGCCGTATCCACCTGGACGCACGTCAGGCCCAACCGGGCCGTCAGTTCCTCCAGAGCGTCGCCCCGCTCCCGGGGCAGCGCCGCCAGGACCAGTTCACTGTCCCCTTCCTGCGGTTCCCGCCGCGTGCGGAAGACGCCGTCCAGATAAAACGTGTCCGCCTCGTACGGTACATACTGCCCGGCTTCCCAGGCCAGGAATTCGCGGAGTTCCCTGTCATTCAGCCAAGGCAGCTGCAGGACCTTCACTGCACAGGCTCCGGGCGGTAAAACCCAGATGCACGACGGGGCACCGAACCCCCGCAGCCGCGGGCGGATCCATTCCGCCGTTTCCACGGGGTGGTTCAGGAAATTGAGCTCCCGGAAGGCCGGTGGCAGCACCTCGCGACGCTCCCGGCCGTCCCGCCGGATGCAGATTTCCGCTGCCGTCCATTCCAGCGTGACCGGCACCGGATGTATCAGATGCCGCACAAAGGGCGGCATCAGTCTTTCCGCCAGCCGGGCCGCCTGCCGCGCCAGCGTCCGTTCTGCCGGCCGTTCCGCCGGCGGGGTGGTCTGCACCGTCATCGTCCGCCACCTCCCAGCAACAGGGAGTAGAAGCAAGACAAGAGCGGCGCGCCATGGAAGAAGGCCGCCCAGGCTCCCCCGCCGAGGAAGGGTCCGAACGGCAGTACCCGCTGCCGTCCGGCGCGGCCGCAGCAAAGCAGGACGAAGGCCGCTGCCCCGCCAGCCAGGAAAGCCGCACCGAGGCAGAGCAGCATCCGTTCCGGTCCCAGCCAGAATCCCAGCGCTCCGGCGAACTTCACGTCGCCCCTCCCCAGGCCGCCGCGGCTGATCCAGCGAATCAGGGCAAGCAGGCCGCCGCCAGTCAAGGCACCGGCCAGGGCATGGGGCCAGAACGTACCCTGCCAGGCGGCACGGAGCAGCCCGGACAGGGCCAGCACGACCAGTCCTTCGTCCAGGATCAGCAGATGATCCAGATCCTCGGCGACAGCAAAGACCAGACACGCCGCAAACACAAAGACCGGCAGCAGTTCCGGGCCCGGCGGGACCTGGCGTCCCGCGGCGGCAAAGGCCAGTCCGGAGGCAAGGGCCGTCCAACGGCCCCGACACAACGACGCGGATCCCGTCAGGCGGACTGCCTGCCTGTGGAGGAACCGGCCAGTGGCGAGCCCTCCCAGAAAATACAGCATCAAAATGACTTTCATGCACACTCCTTTCCGCTTGCGCGGCCGTGCCATGAAAGAAAGAACCGGCGGGCGCTTGTGCGCCCGGCCTGTCTGCCGTAAAAATGAACAGAAACAGGCAACATAATTATACCACAAATGCCGCCTGTTTGCGCCTTGTTTCACGCTGTCCGGCGCGGTTCGGAGCCCCTGTTTCCGCAAAGTTCATACTTATTTCAAATATGAAGCGGCAAAACAAAAGACCTCCGGAATGGAATGCCGGGGCATTCCTTCCGGAGGTACAGCGCATGTGCAGCCACATGCCGTTATGTATACAGTCGGGGCGCGGCAGCTTCAGGACAGGCTGCCGCTGTCAGGATGGACGGTGCCGGTGCGGAACCGGCCTCACCATTCGATGTTTTCAGCTTCCTGGCGGCCTCTGTGCGTCATGGCATCGAGCAGGATGCGCTGTTCCACATGGGCGGCCAGTTTCTTCGTGAACTTGACTGTGTCGGGATTGACGGACATGCTGTCGATACCGCTCTTGATCAGGAATTCGCAGAATTCCGGATAGACGGACGGTGCCTGGCCGCAGATGGAGACGGTCTTGCCGTCCTTGTGGGCCACTTCAATCAGGTGACGGACGGCACGGCGTACAGCCAGATTGCGTTCGTCATAGATGGAGGCCACCGTGTCATTGTCGCGGTCACAGCCCAGAACCAGCATGGTCAGGTCGTTGGAACCGATGGAATAGCCGTCGACGAACTTGTTGAACTGATCGGCCAGGATGATGTTGGACGGAATTTCCGCCATCAGCCATACCTTGAAGTCCTTGCCGCGCTTCAGGCCCTGTTCCGCCATGATGGCCGTTACCTTTTCCGCTTCGTCAACGGTGCGGCAGAACGGAATCATGACATTCAGGTTCTTCAGGCCGTATTCTTCGCGGACTTTGCGGACAGCCTGGCATTCCAGCCGGAAGGCATCGATGTATTTCGGGTCGTAGTAGCGGGAGGCGCCGCGCCAGCCCAGCAGGGCGGACGGTTCATGAGGCTCGAACTCATCGCCGCCTTTCAGGTCGCGGTATTCGCTGGACTTGAAGTCGCTGAACCGCAGCGTGACCGGCCGCGGACTCATGGCCTGGCATACCTTGCGGATGCCTTCGGACAGCATGTCCACGACCTTTTCCGGATGGCCCGTCTTAATCAGGTACAGCGGATGTTCGTGGATGTAGGTCGTCCAGATGAATTCCTCGCGCATCAGGCCGATGCCGTCGCAAGGCAGGGACGCATACTTCTCCGCCAGGTCCGGATCGCCCAGGTTCATATAGATCTTCGTGCCCGTCGGCGGGAAGAATTCCGCCGTAACGGTGCCGGCTGCCGGAGCAGCAGCCGCCGGTTTTTCCGTTTCCAGGATGCCGTCGTAAACGACGCCGTGCGTGGCGTCAACCGTAATATCCTGGCCGTTCTTGATGGTCGTCGTTGCTGCGTCGCCGCGGCTCTTCGTGCCTACGATGCAGGGGATGCCCAGTTCGCGGGATACGATGGAGGCGTGGCAGGTCATGCCGCCGCTGTCCGTGACGATGGCCTGGGCCTTCTTCATAGCCGGAACCCAGTCGGGAGCGGTCATTTCCGTAACCAGGATTTCCCCCTGCTTGAATTCACCGATGTCGGCCGGATCCAGGATGACGTGTGCTTTGCCCGAAACCAGGCCCGGGCTGGCCGGTGCGCCTTTTACAACAACCTTCTTTTCCGTGGCGGGTACAGCTCCCTTCTCTTCTTTCTGTGCATTCTGCGCTTTGCGGCGGGACCAGACGGTTTCCGGACGGGCCTGGAGGATCCAGACCTTGCCGTCCCGTTCGTCAATGCCCCATTCCATATCCATGTAGCAACCGTAATGTTTTTCAATCTTGACGGCATACCCGGCCAGCTCGACGATCTGCTCGTCCGTCAGTTTCTGCTGCCTGCCTTCCTCTTCGGGCACGCGGACTTCCTCCACGTCGCCGCCGGGTTTGCGGATCAGTTTGACTTCCTGCGGGTTGACCGTCTTTTCGACAATCTGCAGGGTCTTTTTATCGACCAGGTAATCATCGGGTGTAACCGTGCCCTGGACCACATATTCGCCCAGGCCGTAGGCACCTTCGATCAATACATTCTTATCCTCGCCGTTGGCCACGTTCACCGTGAACATGACGCCGGCGGCCTGGGAATGGACCATCATCTGGATGACGGCCGACAGGGCCACGTCCAGATGGTCGAAACCCTGTTTCTCCCGATAGTATACGGCACGGTCCGTAAAGCACGAAGCATAGCATTCCTTGACTTTGCGGATGACCATGTCGGCGCCGTGCACGTTCAGGTAGGTATCCTGCTGGCCGGCGAAGCTGGCATCGGGCAGGTCCTCCGCCGTGGCAGAAGAACGGACGGCCACATAGGGATCCGTTTCATGGAGCTTCCCGCCCAGTTCGCCATATGCCTTGGTAATGGCTTCCTGCAGGTCCTGCGGCATTTCCTCGTCCATGATGGCCTGGCGCAGCTGTGCACTGACATCGCGCAGCAGGACCGTGTTTTCCACGTCCGTCAGCTGGCCGATCAGGTCGGCCATCTTCTTCTTCAGGCCGGTCTTCTCAATGAAATAACGGTACGCATACGCGGTGGTGGCAAAACCGTACGGCACAGGAACATCCGTCTTGGCGGTCATCTCCCCCAGGGAAGAGGATTTGCCGCCGACAATGGCGACATCTTTGCGCTCCATCTGTTCGAACCACAACAGGTACTGTTTTTCTTTGTCCATCTTGATTGCTCCTTTTGCTGCTGTTTCAAATTTGAATAAGTTATACAATATCGAAGTTCATTCCTCAATATAGTATATACTATATCATCATCAGGCCCACTTTTCAAGAGGATATGCCGCAATTTTTTCTATGTCACAGGACGAGTCTGGACAGGTCGCCGACGCAGTTCAGCATCTTCTGGACTCCGGCCAGCAGGGCCAGGCGGTTGTTCTTGACCGCCTCGTCCTTGTCCATGACCATCACGTCGTCGAAGAACTTGTTGACCGGATCGATCAGTTCCAGCGGCAGGAGGGACGCTTCGCCGTATTCGTGGCGTACCACCAGGGCCAGCACTTTGTCGCCCAGGCCCTTGCCCGCATCGAAGAGCGCCTGTTCGGCCGGTTCCTTGAACAGGTCCGGATTGACCTCGACGGGGTTCGTGATCTTGCCGCACAGGTTGGTGACGCGCACGGCAGCCTGCACGATGGCCGGCGCCTTGGCGTCATGGACGAACTGCTGCAGTGCCTGGGCACGCAGGTACAGGTCGTACACATCGTCATTCTTCATATCGGCCAGCACCGCATCGATGACATCATAGCGGATACCCTGCTCCAGCAGCAGGTTGCGGAAACGCAGGCGCAGGAACTCGGACACCTGCAGGAGCAGGTCCTTCAGCGTGCCCTGCTCCACCTTCAGCAGGAACATGGCGGACCCGAAGATCTTGCGCAGGCCCAGATGGTACTTGCCGTCGATCAGGATGTTGATGATGCCCAGGGCCTGGCGGCGCATGCCGAAGGGGTCCTGGGAACCTGTGGGTGCCTTGCCGCGGCTGAAGGTAGCCGAAATGTTGTCCACCTTGTCCGCAATGGAAAGGATGCGGCCGATTTCCGTGCCGGGCAGCGCGTCGCCGGCGAAACGGGGCTGGTACTGTTCGGCGATCCCCGTGCAGACATCTTCCTTCTCCCCGTCCAGGCGGGCATAGTCGCGGCCCATGATGCCCTGCAGTTCCGTGAACTCCGTCACCATGCCGGTCACCAGATCGCACTTGCTCAGTTCCGCGGCCCGCTTCAGGTCGGTCAGGTCGCACCTGTCTTCCAGCAGGAAATGGATGCCTTCGACCAGGGACATCAGGCGCTGGCTCTTGTCGTACATGTTGCCCAGGCCTTCCTGGAAGACGACGGTCTTCGTCTTTTCCGCATAGCCGGACAGCGGTTTCTTGCGGTCCTCGTTGAAGAAGAATTCCGCGTCGGCCAGGCGGGCACGCAGCACGCGCTCATTGCCGCGGACCACGTTCTCCAGGTACTCCTTGCCGCCGTTGCGGACGGCGATGAACTTGTTCAGCAGCTTCCCGTCCTTGCCGCGGACCGGGAAATAACGCTGATGGTCCCGCATAGGCGTGATGATGGCCGCCTCGGGCAGGGCCAGGTATTTTTCCTCGAACTTGCCGCACAGGGCGGTCGGGTATTCCACCAGATAGGTGACTTCTTCCAGCAGGTCCGGCCGGACTTCCGCTTCGCCGCCTTCTTCGCGCGCCAGTTCCGTAATCTGCCGGCGGATCATTTCGCGGCGCTTGTCCTGATTGACGATGACGAAGTGTTCCGCCATCACCGTTTCATACTCGTCGGCCGACGGAATCACCACCTTGCCCGTACTCAGGAAGCGGTGTCCCATGGACTCGTTGCCGGACTGCACGTCCGTCACGGACACAGGGATGACTTCCGTACCGAACAGGGCGACGAGCCAGCGGAGCGGGCGCAGAAAACGGAAATCGAAATCCGCCCAGCGCATATGGTTGGGGAACGGGATATTGTGCAGGATGTCATCCAGCACGGCAGGCAGCATCTCCTTCGTCTGCTTGCCCTGGGTATGCCTGACGGCGTACACGTAATCGTCCTTCACGGTCAGGTCCTTCACATCGACGCCTTTGCCGCGGGCAAAGCCCGTGGCGGCCTTCGTGGGCTGGCCGTCCTTGAAGGCGATTTTCACGGACGGGCCCTTGAACTCCTCTTCCGTGTCGGCCTGCGCTTCGGCCACACCATCCGCCAGAATGGCCAGACGGCGCGGCGTGCCGTATACGGTGATGCTGTCAAAGGGGATGTGCTGTTCATCGAACTTCTTCTCCGCCAATTCCTTCAGATCCACGAGGATGCGGGGCATATAGTCGGCCGGTAATTCTTCCGTACCGATTTCAAACAGTAAGTTTTTCATTATTTGCTCTCTCCCTTCAGCAGCGGGAACCCCTGGGCTTCCCTTTGTTCCACATAAGCCTTTGCGCACAGGCGGGCCAGGCGGCGTACACGGCCGATGTAGGCGGCACGTTCGCTGACACTGATCGCGCCCCGGCTGTCCAGCAGATTGAAGGTGTGGGAGCATTTCAGGACGTAATCATAGGCAGGACGGATGTTGCCCGTGGCGACGATGCGTTCCGCTTCTTTTTCAAATTTTTCGAACATATCGAAGAGCATGTCCGTATCGGCCAGCTGGAATGCGTACCAGGACTGCTCCACCTCGTTCTGATGGAACACGTCGCCGTAGGTCACGTTATCGACCCACTTCACGTCGTATACGTTTTCCACGCCCTGGATATACATGGCGATACGCTCCAGGCCGTACGTGATTTCCACGGCCACCGGCTTGATGTCCAGGCCGCCGACCTGCTGGAAATAGGTGAACTGCGTAATCTCCATGCCGTCCAGCCAGACTTCCCAGCCCAGGCCCCAGGCGCCCAGCGTCGGGGATTCCCAGTTATCCTCCACGAAGCGGATGTCATGTTCCTCCTGCTTGATGCCCAGTGCGGCCAGGCTCTGCAGATACAGGTCCTGGATGTCCTCCGGCGACGGTTTGATGATGACCTGGAACTGATGGTGCTGGAACAGGCGGTTCGGGTTGTCGCCGTAGCGGCCGTCGGCCGGGCGGCGGGACGGTTCCACATAGGCCACGCGCCACGGTTCCGGTCCCAAGACCCGCAGGAAGGTCGAGGGGTTCATCGTGCCGGCGCCCTTCTCAATGTCGTAGGGCTGCGCCAGTATGCAGCTCTGTTCGGACCAAAACTTCTGCAACGTTAAAATGATCTGTTGAAAATCCATGGTTTCCTCCTCCAAGTGGTGTTACAAAAACAAAAACTCCGTTCCTGTAACATCGGAATGTTACAGGGACGGAGATGATTCCGCGGTTCCACCCTGCTTGGCTGCGCTGGCAGCCCGCCTCAATGATGTTCGGTTGGATGCTCGAAGGTGCCTTCCCCCGCTGTTGCCGCCTTGCACCGGCGCGGCTCGCTGAAGGTGCGGGTTACTCGTCCTTTTCATCGCATAAAGACATTATAGGGAGTTACGGCCTATTTGTCAACCGCTGCCGCGGGCCGGGCCGTGTCCCCGACCTGCCGCAGGAACTCCAGGCTCCGCAGGGGACGGTCCGTCTGATACAGCAGATAGGCGTGGACGATGTATTCCAGCTCCATCAGGTCCCGCCCCTGGATACGGAACGCTTCCGGCCGTTCCAGATCCATCAGACGCAGTTTCTGCCACAGCTCCCGCACGGCGGCGCGCAGGGGCGGCAGGCCCGGTACGGCGTCCGACCCGTCCCCTTCCGCCACCTTCCGGTCCCCGCTGCCGATACGCTGCGTCAGGACACTGCGGAAGGCGCCGTAGCAGTTCTGGCAGATGAGGCCGCCCTGTTCGCAGCTGAAATAGGCGTCTTCGTCCGTCGGGTTGCTGCAGTGGACGCAGACCTCGTAGACCGGACCGATACCGCACAAATCGAGCAGTTTCAGGATGAAGGCCAGGGCCACGATGCGCGGGTTGCGCTGCTGGAGCAGCGCCAGGGCCTGCACCAGTAGTTCAAAAACCGCTTCCTGCCCTTCGCCCTGCTCCGTCAGCTGTTCCGTCACCTCGGCCATGAGCGACGCATACCCCAGCTGGGGCAGCGTAAACTGCGGCAGCTGCGCCGCCAGTTCGCAATTCTTCAGCTTATCCACCCGGGCGCCCGTATAGAACGAGGCGTTCAGCCTAGCGAACGGCTGGACCAGGCGCCCTGCCGCACTCTTGGCAAAGCGCGCGCCGTAGGCCAGGAAGACCGTCTTCCCGTGGTGACGCGAAAAGCAGACAGCGTATTTATCCGCTGTCTGCCAGTTTTTCACTTGTAGAATCAGGACTTCGTCCGTATATGACTCTGCAGGCATCGTTTACCTCTGTTCTTCCGGCTTTTCCAGGCGTTCCGCCTTGACGCGTTCCACCCGCAGGTGGTCCATGCGGAGGATCGTGAAGCGCCAGCCGCCGGCTTCCACTTCGTCGCCGACGACGGGTTTGCGGCCCAGTACGCCGAACATATAGCCGCCGATGGTGTCATCCTCATCGGCATCTTCCAGATTCAGGGGCAGCACGTCGGCCAGCTCCTCCAGCAGCACTTCGCCATCCAGCTCGTAACTGCCGTCTGCCAGGGGAACGATTTCCGCCGTCTCCGGCAGGTCATGCTCGTCCTGGATTTCACCGATGATCTCCTCCACCAGGTCTTCCAGCGTCAGCAGCCCCGTCGTGCCGCCGTACTCGTCGACGACGACGGCGATCTGGATATGTTTTTCCTGCATCTGCTGCATGACCTTCGCGCCGCTCATGTTTTCCGAAACCACGAGGATCTTGCGCATGATGGCGCGCAGGTCGAAAGCGTCCTCGTCGGTGCGGTCCATGAGGTCGCGCACGTGGATCATGCCCAACACGTGGTCCTTGTCCTCTTCGCAGAGGGGATACCGCGTATGACAGCTCTCCCGGATCGTGTCCAGGTTTTCCCGGAGCGGGTCGTCCACGAACAGGCAGACCATGTCCTGCCGCGGAATCATGACTTCGCGCGCCACGCGGTCGTTGAATTCGAGCACATTGTCAATCAGGGTGCTTTCCACCTTGTCCAGTTCGCCGTGCTTCTCGCTGGCGTTGACGATGCGCCGCAGTTCTTCCTCACTGCGGGCGATATCTTCCACCGGGGCAGGATGGACGCCGGACAGCCGGACCAGGCCCCGCGCCAGGGCGGACGTAATGACCACGAGGGGATAAAAGACGAAGCGCGTGAACCGCAAGGTCAGCCCCATGGAGAGAAAGACCTCTTCGGTCCGGCCCACCACGAACAGGCGCGGCACCAGTTCCGCCAGGGACACGTGCAGAATCACGATGATCAGGAGCGCACAGAACAGTTCCAGCGGCCAGCCGCCAGGGAACGCCTTCCCGCCACACAGGAACGCCAGGCCGTGCGCCAGCACGGGCCCGCCGTACCAGCCCAGCAGGATGGAGGCCGCCGTGATGCCGATCTGCACCGCACTGGCAAAACTGGCCTTGCGGTCCAGGACGGACAGCATGGCCCCGGCTTTCTCATTGCCGCCTTCCGCCATTTCCTCCAGCTTGCCGCGGCGGATCTTGAACAGCGAGATTTCCGCCATGACCAGACGGGCGTTTATGAAAATCAAGATTAAGATGATGGCTGCCGGTTTCAGGCAAGCTTCCCACGGGAAACCGTCGATAAGTCCTCTCCCCCTTCACAACGAATGACGCCGGCCGCGGCCGCCCTGCGGACTGCCTCAGCCTTCCTCGTCATCCTGGTACCCAAATTCCTTCAGGGCCTTCTTCTTGTTGCGCCAGCCGGGCCGCACCTTCACCCACAGGTCCAGGTACACGTCCGTGCCGGTCAGGCCCTCGATATCCAGGCGGGCCTCCTTGCCAATCTGCTTGAGCAGGCCGCCCTTGGCACCGATGACGATGCCCTTCTGCGATTCCCGCTCCACATAGATGTTGGCGCCGACATAGACATTGCCGTTCGGCCGGTCCTTGAATTCGGTCACCTCGACGGCAATGGCGTGCGGAATCTCGTCCCGCGTGTGGAGCAGCACCTTTTCGCGGATCATTTCCTTTGCGATGGCCCGCATCGGCTGGTCCGTCAATTCATCTTCCGGGTACAGGTCGGGCCCTTCCGGCAGATGCTTCACGATTTCCGCCTGCAGTTCGTCCAGCCCTTCCCGGGTCAGGGCACTTACGGGAATGACGGCCCCAAAGTCCAGTTCCCCGGCATAGGACTCCATGATGGCCAGCAGCTTCGCCTTGTCTTCCAGCCTGTCGATTTTGTTGATGACCAGCAGGACCGGCACCTTGACATGGCGCAGCCGCTCCAGGATGCGCTGCTCGCCTGTCCCCTTCTTCTCCGTCGCATCGACGAGGAAAAGAATCACGTCGACCTGATCCATGGCCTGCCCGGCCTGGCGGTTCATATACTCGCCCAGCTTGTGGAGCGGTTTATGGATACCCGGCGTATCCAGGAACATGATCTGGGCGTCGTCCGTGCTGAGGATGCCCAGGATGCGGTTCCGCGTCGTCTGCGGCCGGTCGCTCATGATGGCGATCTTCTCGCCCACCATGGCGTTCATCAACGTCGATTTGCCTACATTGGGACGGCCTACGAGGGCCGCGAACCCGGAATGGTGCGTCATATATGCCAACCTCTCATGCTTTCTTCCTCTTGCTGCCGGCGGCTTTTTTTGCGGCTGCCGGGTTGCCCGCCTTCTTCCCGGACTGTTCCTGCCCTTCAGCCAGTTCCTCTTCGGAAAAGCCGAACGGCAGCAGGTCCGCGTAGGTCGCTTCCTGCACATCCCCTGCCGCATTCGTCATCACGATGCGGGGAATCTTGAATTCCGCAATCACCTGGCAGCAGGCGCCGCAGGGTGCGATGGGGGCCGTCGTGTTGCCTGTCACCAGCAGCATGCGGAACGTCCGGTGCCCTTCCGTCACGGCCTTGAAGATGGCGTTGCGCTCGGCGCACAGGGACAGGCCGTAGGAAGCGTTTTCCACGTTACAGCCCGTGTAGATGGCGCCATCGTCCGTCAGGACGGCCGCGCCGACCGGGAAATGGGAATACGGGATATAGGCGTTCTGCATGGCTTCCCGGGCCTTGCGGAACAGCATTGCCACGTCGCCGCCGGCCGCTTCTTCCGCATCGGACTTCGCCGCCTTCGCCCCGGCGAGCAGGGTTTCCAGGAACGCGTCCTTCACGTCGTCGGACATATGCATCTCCCCGCCCAGATCAGCCTGGGACAGGTGGATCTTTTCCAGGATCTTCTCTTCCTCGGCCCGCATGGCCTTCTTGTCGGCCGTCTTCTTATGGTCGTAGCCCAACAGATGGAGCAGGCTGTGGACGGCCAGGTAGGCCACTTCGCGGTTCAGGCTGTGGCCGAACTCCCCGGCCTGCTTCTGCGCCATTTCCGCCGAAATGACGATATCGCCCAGCAGATGTTCCTCCGGTCCGCCGACTTCCGCCGGTTCATCCGCCTCGTCAAGGGCGAAGGACAGGACATCCGTCGGACGGTCCACGTTGCGGTAGTCGCGGTTCAGCTGGTGGATTGCCGCATTATCCACCAGAGTGACGCTGACTTCCGTCTCTTTCGGCAGCCGGTGCACGCGGGCGCCGGCCTGCAAGGCTTTGCGCAGAAGGGACTCCGTCTCCTTCGTCACTTCCACTTTATCCTGATCGTTGCGGTAATTGATGATCACCGGTATGCTCCTTTCTCCGTTTCCGGGCGATCCTTGCCGTCCTTGGCGCGTTCATAGGCCTTGATGATGGCCCCCACGATTTCGTGGCGCACGACATCTTTTCCGTCAAAGCAGACCATGCCGATGCGCGGCACATCCTTCAGCACACGGGCCGCGTCTATGAGGCCGCTGGCCTTGCCCGAGGGCAGGTCGATCTGCGTGATGTCGCCGGTCACGACCATGCGGGAACCGAACCCGAACCGGGTCAGGAACATCTTCATCTGCTCCGGCGTCGTGTTCTGCGCCTCGTCGAGGATGATGAAGGACCCGTTCAGCGTGCGGCCGCGCATATAGGCCAGGGGCGCCACTTCGATGACCCCGTTGTCCAAGTATTTCTGCGCCGTCTCGCTGCCCAGCATGTCGTACAGGGCATCGTACAGGGGCCGCAGGTATGGGTCCACCTTCTCCTGCAGGTCGCCCGGCAGGTACCCCAGCTTTTCACCGGCTTCCACGGCGGGGCGCGTCAGGATGATGCGCTCCACTTCGCGTTTCTTGAGGGCCGTCACCGCCATGGCCACGGCCAGGTAGGTCTTGCCCGTGCCGGCCGGCCCGATGCCGAAGGTGATGAAGTTCTCCTTGATGGCGTTCACATAATTGAACTGGCCCAGGGTCTTCGCCTTGATCTGGTGGCCCCGCCAGGTCACGATCAGCGTTTCGGCGTACATATTATGCAGCTTGGCCACGGCGCCGCCCTGCACCATGTAGATGCTGTAGCGGACATCGTGCGATGTAACGGGCAGTCCCTGCCGGTAAAGGAACAGCAGTTCCCGGAACAGCTGGGCGATCTTCCGGACCTCTTCCTCGCTGCCGCTGAAGATGATCTTGTTGCCGCGCGCCATGACGGTCGCGTCAAAGCTGGCATTGATGAGGCGCAGGTTTTCGTCGTTGCGTCCCAGGATCCCCACCATTTCCTGCTGGTTGTTGATTTCAATGACTTGTTCGTCGGCTAAAAAGGAAGCAGACAAAATTACTTACCCTCCTTTGAGGACGGGTCCCCCTCCTCGATGGTGATCTTCCGAATCACGACGGGGAAAACAGGCCGGTCCGATGCGTCCGTGCGGGCATGGCCGATTTTCTGCACCACGTCCATCCCTTCGGTGACATAGCCGAACACGGCATGTTTGCCATCCAGCCAGGGCGTGGCGGCCAGGGTCACGAAGAACTGGCTGCCGCCCGTATCGGGGCCGGCATTGGCCATGGAAAGCGTGCCCGGGCGGTTGTGTTTCAGCTCAGGACTGAATTCATCCTTGATGGTGTAGCCGGGGCCGCCCGTTCCGTTGCCCTTCGGGTCGCCGCCCTGGATCATGAACCCGTCGATGACGCGGTGGAACGTCAGGCCGTTGTAGAAGCCCTTCTTCGACAGGTCGATGAAGTTCTTCGTCGTAAGGGGCGCATTCTTTGTGTCCAGGCGGCACTTGAAGGTGCCCATGCTCGTTTCGAAGACGGCGGTCGCCGGCACGGCGGCCTGCTGCTGCGTTTGTTCCGCTTCTTTGCCGCAGGCGCTGAACGTAACGCACAAAATGAGGCTGAGACAAAGTAAAACGATCTTCTTCATGTATGGCTTTCCTCCTGAAAAATCTGTTGTGTTCCCATTATCAACATTATAAACGGAAACAGGCAGATTATCAAAACTTTATCGCACGGACGCTCCGTCCGTTTCGCCGAGGAGGGACGCCAGCCAGTACCGCGCGGCCCAGCCCGCCTCCTCCCCCTTGCGGGCGAAACTGTGGTCCCCGCCCTCAATCAGGACCAGCTCCTTCGGTCCCGGCAGGCAGTCGTAGTTCGCCTGCGCCTGGTCCCAGGACACGACCGGATCGGCCAGGCCGTGCAGAAGGAGCACCGGACCGCCGGGCCAGCGTTTCAGGCAGGCCGGCAGGTCGTACCGGAAGATGTCCTGTACGAAGGTACCCCGGATCAGGTCGCGGCCCTTTTCGTCCTCCAGGTACAGATCCCGTCCGGCCCGCAGCTCGTCAAAGACAGGCTGCGTCAGCACCTGGACGAAGGTCCGCTGCAGATTGTTCGGCGCGGACCAGAGGATCAGGCCGTCCGGCACGCAGGCCGGGTCGGAACAGGCCGCCAGAATGGCTGTGGCACCGCCCAGGCTTCGCCCCAGGCAATAGAGCTTCTGCGGGGCCAGCGTCCGGCGCACATACGCCACGACAGCCTGGAATTCGGCAATCTGGTTGGTCAGGAGCGTGCACCAGGAAAAAGCGAAACGGACCACCGTGCACAGCGGAGACAGGTCCCGCGCCATGTCGACAGCCCGGCCGCCGCCGTCCATGGAGCCCCGAAAACCATGGGCCATGACGAAGACCCGTTTGCGGGCCGCTTCCGTGGCGCCGTACGTGATGATGACGGGCAGCGGCCCCCAGGGTCCGGGCAGGTAAAACTGCCGGTCCAGCGGCAGGGCCTTGTGCCCCATGGTGTCTTTCTGCATATGGATTCCTCCCGAAACCCCGCCACCGCGGTGTCACGATAGAAAAAACCGTCTGCCGTTTTGCACAACAGACGGTTTGGAACTCAGTCTCCGGCGTGTTTGCCCTGCAGGAACAGCCACAGCGGGCCGGCCAGCAGAATGGAGGTATAGGCGCCGCTGACGAAACCTGCCAGCATGGCGAACGAGAAGTTGTGGATTGTCGCGCCGCCGAACAGGAAGATGGCGATGACCGCGAAGAGCGACGTAATGGTCGTATAGCACGTACGGGTCATGGTGGACCAGATACTGTTGTCAATCATGTCCGTCACCGTCTCGCTGCGGCGATGTACCTTCAGGTTCTCGCGGATACGGTCGAAAATGACGATGGTGCCGTTGATGGAATAGCCGACAACCGTCAACAAGGCCGCCACGAAGCTCGAATCGATTTCCAGCTGCAGCAGGCTGAAGCAGCTCAGCGTATTCGACACATCGATCATCAGGGCGATGATGGCGGCGATGGCGAACTTGAACTGGAACCGGATGGTGATATAGAGAATCATCAGCACCCACGACAGCAGGATGGCGATGACCGCCTGCTGCACCAGTTCCCCGCCGATGGTGGCACCCACGTTTTCAACACGGCGGATCTGGTATCCGCCCAGGGCGGACTGCATGTCGTTCATGACGGCCTTGCGGTTGTCATCGCTGATGACGGCCGTACGGATGAGCACGCCCCTGGCCTCTTTGACATTGGCGTCGCTGCTTTCCAGCTGGATGACGGCATTGCCCAGGTCATGCTTGTCCAGGACATCGCGCACCTGGGAAACCTGTACGGGCTTGGCGAACTCGAGGTCCATGATGCTGCCGCCCGTGAAGTCGATGCCCATGTTGAAGCCGCGGAAGATCATGGAACCGTAGCCGATGAGCAGGAACAGGACGGTGATGGTGAAGAAGATTTTCCAGTGTCTTACAATGGAAAAACGTTTCATTTCCCGGCCACCTCCTGTCCGCTATGTCTGAACATGCCGAACCAGAAGGGGTTCTTCGTAATGTCGGCGTTGATGAGGAACTTCAACAGGAACCGGCTGACCGTGACTGCCGAGAACATACTCAGCAGCACGCCTAACGCCAGTGTGATGGCGAAACCCTTGACCGGGCCTGTGCCCAGATAGAACAGGACCAGGCAGGCCATGAGGGTCGTGATGTTCGAGTCGAGGATGGTCGTCATGGCGCGGGAGAAACCACTGTCCATGGCTTTGCGCAGCGAGCGCCCGTTGCGGATCTCTTCCTTGAACCGCTCGAAAATGAGCACGTTGGCGTCGACGGCCATGCCGATGGACAGGATGATGCCCGCCATGCCGGGCAGGGTCAGTGTCGCATTCAGGTACCGCATGAGCAGCAGCAGGAGCATCGTGTACAGCAGCAGGGCGATATCCGCCACCAGGCCGGACAAACGGTAGAAGACCAGCATGAAGACGAAGACGCCGGCTACGCCGATGAGGAACGCCTTCTGGCTTGCTTCTTTGGAGTCCTGCCCCAGGGTCGGACCCACGGTGCGGTTTTCAATGACTTCGAGTTTGACAGGCAGGGAGCCGCTGCGCAGCAGGATGGCCAGATGGTTGGCATCCTCCATGGTGCGTTCGCCCGTGATCTGGGCGCGGCCGCCCGTAATGGCTTCCTGTACGACAGGGTTCGTCAGGATTTCGCCGTCCAGCGTGATGGCGATCTGTTTGCCCACGTTGCGGGCCGTTACATCGGCGAATTTCCTGGCGCCCTCATCCGTGAACTCCAGGTTGACCGTGGGGCGGTTGCCATTGCCCATAGTGGCTTTGGCATCCTTCAGGTCCATGCCGTTGAGGACGGTTTTGCCCTGGGGATCCTTGAATTCCAGCATGGCCGTCTTGCCCAGCATGTTGATGGCCTTTTCCGGGTCTTTGACGCCGGGCAGTTCCACGATGATGCGGTCCCTGCCCTGCCGCTGGACGACAGGTTCCGTCAGGCCCAGCGCGTTGACGCGGCGTTCAATGATGTGCGTGGCACGGTCCAGCGCGTCGTCATTCACTTTCAGCTGCGGCGTGTCTTCCGCCTGCAGCACGACGTGCGTACCGCCCTGCAGATCCAGGCCCTGTTTGACCGTGCTGGCCAAGGGTCGGATGTACATGCAGAATCCGCCGATGATCGCAAAAGCGACAATCAGGAATTTGCCCAGTTCATTCCATCTCAAAATAAATTTTCCCCTTTCCTATGGAAGCCTTTTCCGCTTCCTTGGTAAAGATATTTATTCCAGAAAAAAGAACAAACGGCCCGCGCCGCCTGTCCCCTTTCCGAATGACACCGTGTTACCGGCTGTGGCAGCGGATCCATCTCGCCTCCGTCACGATGGCCTCCACAGCCTGGTCCCAGGGATCTGTCGGTACGCTTTCCACCACCATATCCTCACAGGCGACGGCCAGGCGGTATCCGCCGCTGGCCGCCAGAAACCGGTCGTAATAGCCGGCTCCGCGTCCCAGGCGCGCCCCCTGTTCCGTAAAGGCGGAACCGGGTACCAGGATGAGGTCTATGCGTTCCGGCGCCACCGCCGTACAGGGCTCCGGCACCGTACGGATTCCGTACCGGTCCAGCGGCAGCCCTTCCAGGGACGGCAGCACGGCCGCCCGAAACTCCGTCCTGGACACGATGGACGGGACCGTCACCGTCTTGCCCAGGCGCAGGGCCTCGCGCAAGACCTCGTCCACAGACAATTCGTTCCGGAACGACAGGTATCCCAAAAGCGTACCGGCTTCGCGGAATTCCCGGGACGCAAGGATCTGCCGGCACAGGGCACGGGACCGGGCGGCAATGCCGGCCTCCCCCATGTCCTCCATGCGGGCCTTCATAATCCGGCGGAGCCGTTTCTTCGCCTCCGCCAGGGTCGCTGCGTCCGCCATCACCGGTCACTCCCCTTTTTCCACGCGTTCCTGCTTGGAAGCGTCCTGGAAAGCACCGATGGCTGTACGGTTCATTTCGATTTCCACGTTTTCCGCAATCTTCAGCGTCACCTTCGTTTCACCGACCTGGGTCAGCTGGCCGTAGATGCCGCTGTTCGTGACGACCTTGTCGCCGCGTTTCAACGCGTTCAGCATGCGCTGGCGTTTCTGCTGTTCCTTCTTCTGCGGACGCCACAGCATGAAATAGAAAATCGCAATCAATAAGATAAACGGGAATACGGCATTGACAATTCCCATGATGTCGCCCATAAACACCCCTCCCATCTGGGTCCGATATCTTCCTTAAACGAGACCATATCACAAACAGTGTAAAAACATTATATCAGAAAATCCGGATTTTGTCTTTCCCTTTACAGCAAGTCCGCCGGACGCGCGTCCTTTTCCTCCCAGTTATCCCAGAAATGGCGGCGGAATTCAGGGAACGCACCGGCCTCGATGGCCTCCCGGATCTGCCGGACGAAATCGAGCAGGAAATGCAGGTTGTGGATGGACAGCAGACGCAGGCCGAAGGTCTCCTCCGCCTTGAACAAGTGGCGGATGTAGGCCCGGGAGAAGTTCCGGCAGGTGTAGCACCGGCAGTGCTCGTCGATGGGCCGGAAATCCTCGGCGTAGACGGCGTTGCGGATTACCAGGCGGCCGCGGCCCGTCATGGCCGTCCCGTTGCGCGCCACCCGCGTCGGAAACACGCAGTCGAACATGTCGACGCCCAGATTGATGCCTTCGACCAGGCAGTCCGGCGTGCCAACGCCCATCAGGTAGCGGGCCTTCTGCTTGTCCATGAAATCCGTCGTGCGGTCCAGGATTTCATACATCACCGGCTTCGGTTCGCCGACGGAAAGGCCGCCAATCCCGTAGCCTGCAAAATCAAGCTCCTGCAGGGCCAGGGCGTTTTCCCGCCGCAGGTCGGGAAACATGCCGCCCTGCACGATGCCGAAGACCGCCTGGTCTTCCCGCGTGTGGGCCGCCAGGCAGCGTTCCGCCCAGCGAAGCGTCCGGTCCGTGGACCGTTTCGTGTAAGCCTCGTCCGACGGATACGGGATGCATTCGTCAAAGGCCATGGCGATATCGGCGCCCAGATCCTCCTGCACGTGCATGGACACTTCGGGCGACAGGAACTGTTTCGACCCGTCGATGTGGGACCGGAACAGTACGCCCTCTTCGGTGATTTTGCGCATGGCGCCCAGGCTGAAGACCTGGAAACCGCCGGAATCCGTCAGCATGCCCCGCCGGTAGTTCATGAACCGGTGCAGGCCGCCGGCTTTGCGGACCAGGTCGCTGCCGGGCCGGAGGAACAGGTGGTATGTGTTGGCCAGGATCACCTGGCTGCCCATGTCGTAGAGTTCCTCCGGGGACAGCGTCTTGACCGTGGCCTGTGTGCCGACGGGCATGAACATGGGGGTCTCGAAGGTGCCGTGCGGTGTATGCAGGCGACCGCGGCGCGCCTTGCTGCGGGAGTCCTCTTTCAGTAATTCGTACGTGACTGCGTGCATGGTGCTCCTCTCGTCAATCCTGGTGTAGTTTCGTGATGAACATGGCATCGCCGAAGGAGAAGAAACGGTATTTCTCCTTGACGGCCTCCGCGTAAGTGTGCAGCATGATTTCCCTCGTCGAAAGGGCGGACACAAGCATGAGCAGCGTACTCTGGGGCAGGTGGAAGTTCGTGACGAGGGCATCGACGAAATGCCACTGGAAGCCCGGATAAATGAAGATGTTCGTCCAGTTGCCGCCGGCCTTGATGGTGCCGGCGGTGCCGGCCGCTTCCAGCGTGCGCACCGCCGTCGTGCCCACGGCAACGATGCGCCGCCCTTCGGCCCTGGCCTTGTTGATGGCTGCCGCCGCTTCCGGCGTGATGCTGTAGAATTCGCGGTGCATGAGATGGTCTTCGATGTTCTCCTCATTGACAGGGCGGAACGTGCCCAGACCCACATTCAGGGTGACGAACACTTCCTCGCAGCCCATGGCCTGAATCTTCTGCAGCAGTTCCTTCGTGAAATGGAGGCCTGCCGTCGGGGCGGCGGCAGAACCGGGCGCCCGGTTGTACACCGTCTGGTACCGTTCCTTGTCTTCCAGCTCGGCCGTAATGTACGGCGGCAGGGGCACTTCGCCCAGCCGGTCCAGGATTTCCTCGAAGACGCCGTCAAACTCGAAACGGGCGATGCGGCCCCCGAAATCCGTATGGTCAATGATGGTGCAGGCCAAATCATCGGAAAACCGGATGTGGGCCCCCACCTGCAGCCGTTTGCCCGGCCGTACGAGCACTTCCCAGTCCGTATTGTTCATACGGGTCAGGAGGAACACCTCCACATGGGCGCCCGTATCCTTGAACCCGTGCAGGCGCGCCGGAATGACGCGCGTGTCGTTGAAGACCAGCAGGTCGCCGGGCCGCAGGTATTCCGGCAGGTCGTAAAAATGACGGTGCTCCATCTCCCCCGTGTCCTTGTCCACCACCAGCAGTCGGCTGTGGTCGCGCGGCTCCATGGGATGCTGGGCGATCAGCTCTTTCGGCAGGTCATAATCAAAATCCGTTACTTTCACGTTGCAGCTTCCTTTCCGTTTGGTTTATATAATGTGCTGGCAGCACCGTTCAATAGACGGTCGTCAGATAGGTTCCGGGATAATAGTGGGCCAGGATCTGGCGGTAGTATCCCGCCTTGTCCCCCGCCGCGTCCGCCATACCGCGGGCACCCCATTTGCTCAGGCCCAGCCCCGTGCCGATGCCCTTGCCGCGGAACAGGAGCATCTCGTCCTTGCTCCCCGTCAGGAAATGGAACCCGGGAATGGTCGATTTCCAGACCGGCTCCGTCGGGCCCTTTACATCGATGGGCATCTCCTTGCGGCCGATCTCGATGCCGGCACTGTTTTCAATGGGAATGTCCAGTTTGTCCGGCAGCGCCTCTGTCAAAAAGACATCAAAGTCGTTGCTGGACAGGGCCAGCATATCGGCAAATTCGCGGCCCGTCAGGGTGACACTTCCCGTTTCCCCCTGCCAGGAGATGTAGCGGACACGGCCGCTGGCAAAGCGGTCCCGTTCGTCCGGCTTGTCCTGTGCCGAAAGGCGGTAGCCCGTCAGCTTGCCGATGGGATGCCCGAGCTGGTTCAAAATCCGGGAGATGGTCGATACGGGAATGCGCTTCTCCCAGGCAAACCCCGGGCAGTCCTTGTCATAATCCTCCACGGAGGGCAGATAGGGAATGTTCCGGCCCAGTGCTTCGGCTGCGCTGACAGTCCGGCCGCCGCTGCTTTCCGACGTGTAGCACGCCGCCGGGGCGCCGTCGTAATACAGCACCTGGCCGACCGTCTGGGCGCTCACCTTCGCAAGGTTCCCGTTAACGGTCCGTTCCCCGCCGTAAAAGGAACCCGGTTCCATGGCGCGGACGGCATAGAGGGACGCGCCCTGGCGCGACTTGAAATACCATGCCAGACTGCGCACCGCCACGGCCTGCGCCTTGATGGCCTCGTCCGGCCAGATGGGGGACGACTTGGGACCCAATACGGAATTGACATACGTTTCCAGGGACACACGGTTCACGACGGTCAGGTCCGTCCCGCCATCGGTCGTATAAATCCAGATTTCACCGGGGCATTCCTGCTTGTTGACAGACAGCAGCCGCTGGGCGGCAGGCCGTTTCGAAACAGCCGGTGCTTTGCCGGAGGCGGCCTTCGCAGCCGGTTCCTTCGGCTCCTGCAGGGTCAGCACGATGCCGTCGGGATAGGTCTTTTTATCCAGGCGGATCCGGCCCTGCCCGGCAGAAAAGAAATATTTCCCCACACCGTATTCTTCACGGGACCCGTCGGGCAGCGTGATGATGAAGCCCGCCGGGGCTTCCACTTCCGCCGAATACTGGGAAACGACGAGGCCTATGTCGATGGTCGGGGCTGCCTGTACCGCCGGCATCAGCAGGATGCACAAGGCGGACAGGACCGTAAAAAGCAGTTTCTTCATGATACCTCCTCATGGATACAGGATATGGTCCTGTTTATCCACCTGGATGATCTTCTTCGTAATGCGTACGAAGCCCTTGTCTTCCGCGGGCCGGGCCGTTTCCGTCCCCTCCGCCCCGGGTTTCTTCCACTCCATGTAGCGGTCCCGTTCGCTGAACACGCAGCCGCAGTAAGGCTGGCGGTAAAGGCCCAAAGCCAGGCTGATGTCCACGCCTTCCTGATAATGGGGACGCCAATCCTCGTAATGAAACGGGATGCCGGATTCTTCCGACGCCGCCTCCGCCGCCCTGCGGATCAGGTCGTGCTTCTGGTACGGGCTGTACAGCAGGGTCGTGCTGAAGGCATCGAACCCGTGTTCCTTCGCGTATGCCGCGGTATAGCGCATGCGCATGCGGTAACAGAAGGCGCAGCGCGGACCCGGATTCTCCGCCAGCATGCCTGCCACGCACTCCTCCAGCGGGTAGGTTTTGTCGATGACGAGGCGGCAGTCCCTCTTTTCCGCCAGTTCCCGCAGCGCCGCCAGGCGCCGTTTGAACTCCTTGTAGGGGTGGATGTTGGGATTGTAATACAGCAGCGTGAAGTCAATGCCCCGGTCCGTCAACTCCTGCACAGGATAGCAGGCACAGGGACCGCAGCACGCGTGCAGCAATAATTTCATGGTCGTTCTGCTCCTTCTTACGGGCCGGGTACGGAATCCGTGCCGTCACAACAGCGTCTGCTGCTCCGGCGGCACGCCGCTCCCGGTTTCCGGATACGGCAGGCCGAGATACTGATAGGTCTTGCGCGTAGCCACGCGGCCGCGGGGCGTGCGTTGCAGCAGGCCGAGCTGCATCAGGTACGGTTCGATGACATCTTCGATGGTACCCGTCTCTTCGCTCACGGCAGCGGCAATGGTGTCTACCCCGACGGGGCCGCCGCCGAAGCTCTTCACAATGGTGCTCAGGATCCGGTAATCGTTCCGGTCCAGGCCGTACTGGTCGACTTCCAGCCGCGCCAGCCCTTCTTCAGCCACCTGCTTGTCAATGGTGCCGTTCCCCATGACCTGGGCGAAATCGCGGATCCGTTTCAACAGCCGGTTGGCCACGCGGGGAGTCCCGCGGGAGCGACGCGCGATTTCCAGGGCGCCGTCCTCCGTAACGGCCACGTTCAGCTTTTCCGCCGACTTGGCGATGATGATGGCCAGATGTTCCGGCGTATAGAATTCCAGGCGGCACTGGACGCCGAAGCGGTCCCGCAGCGGAGCGGCCAGCGACCCCAGGCGGGTCGTGGCGCCGATCAGCGTGAACCGTGGCAGCGGCAGGCGCACGTTCTGCGCGCCGGGTCCCTTGCCGATGACGATGTCCAACTGAAAATCTTCCATGGCCGAGTAGAGGATTTCCTCCACGGCCTTGGGTAGGCGGTGGATTTCATCGATGAACAGGACTTCCCCTTCGGCCAGGGTCGTCAGCACGGCCGCCAGGTCTCCCTGGCGGGTGATGGCCGGTCCGGACGTGACCCGCATGTTCACGTGCAGCTCATTGGCGATGATGTTGGCCAGCGTCGTCTTGCCCAGGCCCGGAGGCCCGAACAGGAGCACGTGGTCCAGTGCTTCCTTGCGTTCCAGGGCCGCCTTGATGAACACCTCGATGTTCTTCTTGACCTTGTCCTGGCCTATATATTCCGTCAGCGTCCGGGGACGCAGGCTGTATTGCTCCGTATCGGACGACTGTTCCGAGCCGTCCACGATGCGATCTTCAAAATCCATGTCGTCCTCCCAGAATCATCTTTGCGCAAAAATCTGCAGTGCCTTGCGAATCAGTTCATCCCGTCCCAATCTGCCGTAATCGGGAATCCTGCGCAGGACGGGCTGGATTTCCGAACCGGCATACCCCAGGGCCGCCAGTGCCTCCATGGCCTGTTCCACGGCTCCGCCCCGCTGCTGTGCCACCAGGCTGGCAAACTCCTCGTCCGCTGCGCGGCCTTCCAGGGTCCCCACCTTGTCCTTCAGTTCCAGAATCAGGCGTTCCGCCGTCTTCTTCCCGATGCCCGGGAGTTTCGTCAGTGCCTTGATATCCCGGCTCTGTACGGCCAGGTAGAAATCGCCGGGCTTGACGGAGGACAGGATGCCGATGGCCCCCTTGGGCCCTACGCCGCTCACTCCCAGGAGCAGCGTGAACAAATCGTAATCCTGCTGGTTCAGGAAGCCGTACAGTAAAATGGCATCCTCCCGCACTGCCGTATAGGTCAGGACCCGCGTCTCCTGCCCGATGGCCAGCTTCTGCAGCTGCGCCGCCGGCATAAAGACCCGGTACCCCACGCCGCCAGCCGTCTCCAGCAGACAGCATTCCGGCGTCAGGCTGGCAACGGTCCCTTTCAGTGATCCGATCATATCGTTCCTCTCCTCGTCGCTTCCGCTTTATTGCCGTTCCCTGCTTTCCGTTTTCCGCGCGCTCACCGCTTGCTCAGGGGATTGCGCTGGGCCTCCAGGATTTCCTGGAGGCGCGCCCCTGTCCCGTTGTTGCGCAGGCGCAGGACCCGCTCCTCATAGAGACCGCAGATTGCCATGGCCAGCGCGTCCGCCGTATCATCAGGGTCAATCTTCCCCCGGATGCCCAGCAGGCGCTGCACCATGAAGATCACCTGCTTCTTGTTGGCCGAACCGGTTCCCGTCACCGCCTGCTTGATCTGCATGGGTGTGAATTCCAGGACTTCCAGCCCCTGCTGCGCCGCCGCCAGCAGCACAACGCCGCGGGACTGGGCAACAGGGATAGCGGTATTGACGTTTCGTGCAAAAAACAGTTTTTCAATGGACATCACCTCCGGCCGGAACCGGGTGATGACGTCCGTAATCTCTTCATACACCTTTTTCAGCCGCAGCTCCGGCCGCAGTTCCTTGTCCGTAAACACAGAACCGTAATGGACCGGCCGCAGGACATTGTTCTTCAGTTCCACGACCCCGTAGCCGCAAATGGCCGTTCCCGGGTCGATGCCCAATGCCAGCATAATGGGTCCCCCTTTGTCATCATATGAATTCATTATACCTTATTTAGGTAAATTATTCATGGTTTCAGAGGAAATTTTTGTGAACATTTATTTGCTTTTCCCGCCGCCTCCTGTAACGGTCCCTCCGTCCGCCAAAGCACGGTGCGCAAAGAAAAAGGCAGGCTCGGAATAAGCCTGCCTCCGTATCGCATTGTCACTCTTCTTCGTCTTCCTCATCGGGCAGATCGGCGTTCGTGTAGACTTCCTGCACGTCGTCCAGGTCTTCGAACATTTCGATCGTCCTGCGGACCTTTTCCGCGTCCTCGCCTTCCAGCGCCACCATCGTATCGGGAACCATGGTGATTTCGGACATGACAGTCTCGATGTTGTTGTCCGCCAGGGCCTTTTCCACCGCATCGAAGTCGTCAGGCTGGGTCAGGATTTCCAGGCTGTCGTCGTTCGACTTGATGTCTTCCGCGCCGGCATCCAGGGCAATCATCATGATGTCGTCTTCGGACTTGCCGTTCATGCCTTCTTCACAGTCAATCGTGAAGATGCCCTTGCGTTTGAACATCCAGCTGACGGAACCGGATTCCCCCATGTTGCCGCCGTGCTTCGTGAACACGTGGCGCACATCGGCAGCGGCGCGGTTGCGGGAGTCCGTCAGGACATCCAGCATGATGGCCACGCCGGCCGGGCCGTAGCCTTCGTACGTAATCTCTTCGTAGTTGGCGCCCCCCGTCTCCCCGCTGCCCTTGGCAATGGCGCGTTTGATGTTGTCTTTCGGAATATTGTTAGCTTTGGCCTTCGCCAGCGCCAGTTTCAGGCGCATGTTGCCGACCGGGTCAGGACCGCCCATGCGTACGGCAATCGTGATTTCACGGCCGATTTTCGTGGTGATCTTGCCTCTGGCAGCGTCAGCCTTGCCTTTTTTGTGTTTGATGTTGGCCCATTTAGAATGTCCGGACATACTCGAAAACCTCCAATGATTACCTGTCAGGATAATTTGAATTTAACTGTTATATTATAACTCTTTTTATCGTGCTTGACAACAGGAATCATCGAAGTCACACTTCGAAATTGATTTCCTTGACGGCTTCCACCGCTTCCGGATTTTCCAGGCTCGTCTTCTTGCCCGTAGCTGCGGCGAACTTCGCCACCAGCACGCGCGTCAGGCCCTGCATGGCCAGGGCTCCCGGCCCATCGACACAACCGTTGGCGCAGGCCATGCCTTCCAAATAATCGGCTTCCAGCTTGCCGTCCTTCAGCTGCTGCAGTTTCTCATGGCAGTTGCGCAGCCCCGCGGCATATTCCAGCTTGGCGTTCTGCTGCACGTCCTCCGGCAGGACCTCCTTCATGGATGCCTGCACGCCGCGCAGCAACGGGAACCCGATGCCGCCGGCCGCCGCCTCGCTCTTCACTTCTTCCGGCGCCGGTTCGTTCAAATCAATGCCGATGCCCTCGAACAGGCATTGCAGCTCTTCGAAGGTCAGCACGAAATCCATGCAGTCCGGATTGGCAACGCATTCGGCCTTTTTGGCGATGCAGGGCCCGATGAAGCAGGTCATGGCGTCAGGATACTTGTTTTTCAGGTACCGTGCGCACGACACCATGGGCGACGTCGTCTTCGAGATGTTGTCTTCGTAATTCGGGAAATGCTTCTTCACCAGATCGATGAAGGCCGGACAGCAGGAACTGGTCATGAAGTCGATGCTCTTGGGCACCTTCTCCAGGAACTCCTCTGCCTCGTGAAGCGTCGTGATATCGGCGCCGACGGCCACTTCCGCCACTTTGGCGAAGCCCGTCTTCTTCAGCCCCGCCACCAGCTGGCTGAAGGTAACCTTCATGCCGAACTGGCCGACGAACGAAGGCGCCAGCATAGCGATGACCTTCTTTTTCTGTTTCAGGGCCACGAGCAGGGGCATGATCATGCTGCGCTCGTCGATGGCGCCGAAGGGGCATGCCGTACGGCAGTTGCCGCAATGGACACACTTATTGTAGTCGATGACCGTCCGCCGGTCCAGCCCGGCGGAAATGGCGTCGAGGGCGCAGGCCCGCATACAGGGCCGGCTGATCTCGATGATGGCGCCATACGGGCACGACTTGGCGCAGCGGCCGCATTCAATGCACACATCGCGGTTGATGAAGGCACGGTTGTTTTGGATGGAAATCGCATGTTTCGGGCAGTTGTTCATGCATTTATGGGAAATGCAATGGCGGCACACATCCGTCACATAGTATTTTTCGATAGGGCAGGCATCGCAGGCATTGGGCAGCACATCGACAACGGGCAGCCTTTTGTCGAAAGACCCGTTCAGCGCCTCCTTGGACGCATTGATGATGTTCAGGTGTATATGATACAGTAAAAATACCCGCTGTCATCATCCAAAAATCCCCATTTCAT
>OJNP01000269.1_pt1 | contig 42119 bp, 40 predicted proteins | sample 1597921 | NCBI WGS metagenome assembly OJNP01 (sample SAMN01915213, study PRJEB22387) | human gut metagenome | isolation source: stool | host: Homo sapiens | place: USA | reverse complement strand
CTATTGAGTGTGTTTCTTGATTATGAGTGTTCAAATTCAACTTGCAATTTACCATTTTATTTTGTCGACCTGTTCCAGACGGTCCAGATAGGCCTGCAGGCGGGCCAGTTCCTTAGGGTCCGTGACGGGGCGGTCCGTGTAGTAGTATTCCGGTTCGACTTTGGGCAGCTGCTCCAGCAGGCCCTTCTCTTCCAGGGTACTGGCCAGGCGGCTGAGCACGATGTCGCAGGCGTCGGTCATGTGCACGTTGGCGGGCAGGATTTCGCGCAGGGTGTCCTTAAAGTAGTTGAAATGCGTGCAGCCCAGCACCAGGGTGCTGTATTGGCTGAAGTCGTACGGAGCAAACTGCTTTTCGATGTAGGCTTTCACTTCGGGGCCGTTGAAGTTCATGGCTTCGGCGAATTCCACCAGTTTCGGCATGGGCAGCGTGTCCACGAGGCCCTTCTTGTCAACGCGGGCAATCTGGTCCTGCAGCATCTTCCCTTTGCATGTGATGTTCGTGGCGATGACGAGCACCCGGTGGTCCGGATCCCGATCCAGGGCTTTGGCGACAGCCGGTTCCATGCCGAAGATCGGCAGGCTGTAGCGGCGGTGCAGCTCCTCAATGCCCACGCTCGTCGCCGTGTTGCAGGCAATGACGATGGCTTTGACGTTCTTCTTCACCAGGAAATCCGCAATGTCCAGCACATAGCCCAGCACTTCTTCCCGCGGTTTCACGCCGTACGGCACGTGATCCTCGTCGGCCAGGAAAACGAACTGTTCCCCCGGCAGCAGCTTCATGGCCTGGTGGAGCACCGTCAGGCCGCCGATGCCGGAATCAAAAAAGGCAATCCTCATATCCGTCCCTCCTTTGCAACCGTTCCAGAGACTTTCCTTTACCAATTAATTATACCTTTTTTGCGGCGGGGTGACAAGGCGGGGGCGGCGGACAGCAAAAAGGCCCGGCGGACTTTCCGCCGGACCTCTTCCCTGCATCTTTTATTTCACCAGTTCGTAACCGGCGTCGGCAATGACCTTGGCGAATTCGTCCATGGGGATATCGCGGTCTTCCTGCACGGTCGCCGTCTTCTTTTCCAGGCTCACGTCGACCCCGGTGACACCGGCCATCCTGGCCAGGGCGTCCTGCACGTGTTTCTGGCAATGGGCGCACATCATACCTTCTACTCTCAACACTTTTTCCATAACGTTTGCTCCTTTCGTATCAGCAACTGTATTTTCAACCGGCCGGGCAGCCGCTGCCGCCCCGTGCCGTTCGGAAACGATATGGCCGATCTGCACCGCCGCCGCGGTTTCTCCGGTGGACGATGTCCCTTTGTCGCTGGGCCGGAACCCTTTCAGCCGCAGGGCGTTGGTGACGACCGTGACAGAGCTCAGGCTCATGGCCAGGGCGCCGAACATGGGGTTCAGGTGGATGCCCCAGGGCATGAGGGCGCCTGCCGCGACGGGGATGCAGATGACATTGTAGAAGAAGGCCCAGAACAAGCCTTCCTTGATTTTGCGGATGACCGCCTTGGACAGGCGGACGGCGTCGACGGCATCCATGAGGTCGCTCTTCATGAGGACGATGTCCGCACTGTCGATGGCCACATCCGTGCCGGCCCCGATGGCGATGCCCACGTCGGCCCGGGCCAGGGCCGGCGCATCGTTGATGCCGTCCCCCACCATGGCGACCTTGTGGCCTTCGGCCTGCAGCCGGGCCACGACCTTTTCCTTGCCGTCCGGCAGGACGCCTGCGATGACTTCGGGAATGTCCATGCGCCGGCGGATGGCTTCGGCCGTACGCTGGTTGTCGCCGGTCAGCATGATGACGCGGATGCCCATCTTCGCGAAATCGGCAATGGCCTTGCGGCTCGTCGGTTTTTCCACGTCGGCCGCTGCCACCAGGCCCAGCAGCCCGCGGTCCTTTGCGAACAGGAGCGGCGTCTTGCCTTCATCGGCCAGGCGGTTCAGGACCTCTTCATAGGCAGTAGTGTCCACGCCGGCATCTTCCATGAGTCTGACGTTGCCGCCGTAATAGGTGCTGCCGCCGAGCTGTGCCTTGACGCCCTTGCCGAAAACCGTCTCAAACTGTTCCATGGCCGGGGCCTGCACGCCTTTTTCCCTGGCGTAGGCCAGGACCGCGCCGGCCAGGGGATGGCTGCTGCCCTGCTCCAGGCCGGCCGCTGCCGTCCACAGTGCCTGCCAGGCCGGGCTGCCTTCGCCGCCCCCGCCGGCCAGGATCATGTCGGTCACGCGGGGCCTGCCTTCCGTAATGGTCCCCGTCTTGTCCAGCACCACCGTATCGATGTGATGCGCCGTTTCCAGGGCTTCGCCCGATTTGATCAGGATGCCGTTTTCCGCGCCTTTGCCCGTGCCGACCATGATGGCCACCGGCGTAGCCAGTCCCAGGGCGCAGGGGCAGCTGATGACGAGCACGCTGATGCCCGTCGAGAAGGCGAATTCAAAGCCGGCCCCCGTCAGGAGCCAGAAGACGGTCACCGCCAGGGCGATGAGCATGACCACCGGCACAAAGACGCCGGCAATCTTGTCCGCCGTGTGCGCGATGGGCGCCTTGCTCGACGACGCCTCGTCCACCAGGCGGATGATCTGGCTGATGGTGCTGTCCGCACCGACGCGCTGCGCCGTGAAGCGGATGAAGCCCGTCTTGTTCAGCGTGGCGCTGATGACCTTGTCCCCTGCCTGCTTCTCCACGGGGATGCTCTCGCCCGTGATGGCCGCCTCGTCGATGCTCGTCGTGCCGCTCGTGATGATGCCGTCCGCCGGGATGCTCTCGCCGGGACGGACGACGACTTCATCCCCCGGCACCAGTTCCTCCGCGCGGATCTTGACTTCTTCCCCGTCACGGAGGACCGTCGCCTGCTTCGGCGCCAGATCCATCAGTTTTTCAATGGCCGACGATGTGCGGCCCTTCGACCGCGCCTCCAGCCATTTGCCGAAGGTGATGAGCGTCGTGATCATGCCCGCCGACTCGAAATAGAGGTTCGTGCGGTACATTTCCACGAGGGCCGCGTCCCCGTGGCCCAGGCCCCAGCCGATGCGGTAGATGGCGAAGATGCCGTAGACCAGTGCGGCGCCGGAGCCCACCGCCACCAGCGTGTCCATGTTCGGGCCGCCCAGGAAGAGGCTCTTGAACCCGCTCGTGAAGAAATGCTTGTTGACGAGCAGGATCGGGAATACGAGGAGCAGTTCCGTAAAGGCCAGCATCAATGCGTTTTCCGGTCCGTAAAAGGAACGGGCCAGGATGTCCGGGACTTCCACGCCCGCCATCCGGCAGAACATGGGCGTCATGGACAGGATCATGGTCGGGATCAGGAAGACCAGGGACCACGCCAGCCGGTGCCGCAGCTGCGCGATGGCGTCGCGCGCCGCCTGGACCGCCGGGCTCACGCCGGGCGTTCCGCCCGCCGCACCGGCCGCAGATCCGCTGCCGGCCGGCCGGGCCGCTGCCCCGAATCCTTCGAGGCGGCTGGCGCCGTAGCCGGCGTCTTCGACAGCCTTCACAATCTGCTGTTCCGACAACCTGTCTTCATCATATTCGACCTGCATGGAATTCGTCAGCAGGTTCACACTCGCCTTCCGCATGCCGCCGAGCTTGCTCACCGCTTTTTCCACGCGGCTCGAGCAGGCACTGCACGACATGCCCGTTACAACGTATTTCTCTTTCTTCATGGTTCCCTGACTTTCTTGAATACTTAAAAGGGCACTTGCCAGACCGCTTCCCAAGCCGGCCTTACTTGACGAGCTTCTGCAGCGTCGTCACCAGTTCATCGACGGCCTCTTCGCGGCCGTCGCGCACATCGTCGACGACACAGGTGCGGATGTGGTCGGCCAGCAGTTCTTTGTTGAACGCGGCCAGGGCGCTCTGGATGGCCGTCACCTGCGTCAAAATATCGATGCAGTAGCGGTCGTCCTCGACCATCTTCTCAATGCCCCGCACCTGCCCTTCGATGCGTTTGAGGCGGGCCATCATCCGTTTGTATGTTTCGCCGTCTTTGTCACGGTGTTTATGTTTGAAGCAGTCCTGGCAGGAGCTTTTGCCGCTGCCGCCGCAATCCTGCATGCTGCAGGCCGTTTTGGCCGCTTTCGTTTCCTGCATTTCCTTCGTCATGGCTATGCACCTCGCTCTGTCAATATACCCCCGTGGGGTTTCCTTCCGGCAATTCGGATTATACCCCTATGGGGTACTGGTTGTCAAGAGGGGGCTTCGGGAGCAAGGTGCGTCACACGTCCCATGTTCCTACAGTTCCGCACCTTGCTCCCGAATCTTACCATGAGGGAAGGCAACCCATACAGGTGGTTGGGTTGGTGTTTTGCCGTCACGTATCAAAAACGGCTCTTCCCGTATTTTTAGGGGATGCCGGAGAGGAGGCTTTTCCGGCCCGTCTGCGCAAAAAAAAGAACCCGCGGCGGCAATTCCGGGGCACAGGGGAACGAAGTGACGCGTGCCGGAAAATTGTTGCCGCGGGTGTTTCTTGTTTGTGTCGGGACCCCGGGGGCCTCAGTTGTTTTCCTGTTTGATGGCTTCGGTCAGCGGCGGGATGATCTGCTTTTTCCGGCTGAGGACGCCGGGCAGGAAATAGAAACCGCCCGGCTGGCGTTTGCCGAAGATGCGGTCGAGAAGGCTGTCGCGGTTGCCCGATTCCATGAGGTCGGTGCTTTCGCCGAGGACGTCGGTCAGCATGAGGAGGCACATGCCGTAGCCTTCTTTGGCGCGGAAGGCGTCGAGGGCTTTCTGGAGGGCGGGCATTTTTTCGCGGGCCTGGGTGCGGTCCATGATGTTGATCTGGCTGACGGTGACGCGGAAGTCGCCGAAGTCGAATTCCTTGAAGTCGTTGCGGATGAGGGCGGCCGGGGACATGCGGTTGAGCACGCTGCCGGCGCGCAGTACGGCCATGGCGAGGGCTTCAGGGTCGGCGATGCCGGCGATCCGGGCGAGGCGGCCGGCGGCGGCCTGGTCGGCGGGGGTGGTCGTGGGAGACCGGAAGCAGAGGGTATCCGACACGACGGCAGCGAAGAGGATTCCGGCGTATTCAGGCGGGATCTCGACGTTGAGGCTCTGGAACATGTTGGCCACGATGGTGGCGGTGGAGCCGACGGGTTCCTGCCGGATATAGATGGGGGTGCCGGTGGTGAGGCCGCCGAGGCGGTGATGGTCGATGATTTCGAGGATCCGGGTCTCTTCGATGCCTTCAACGGCCTGGGAACGTTCGTTGTGATCGATGAGGATGACCTGCTGGCGCTGGGGCTCGAGCATCATGCCGCGGTCGATGACGCCTTTGTAGCGTCCTTTCCGGAGGACGGGATAGCTGACGTATTTGGCGCTGACGATTTTCTGTCTGACATCCTGCAGAAGGTCGGTGGTGTTGAAGCATACGACGTTGCGGGACATGAGGAGCCGCACGGAGATGCTCTGGTTGATCATGCGCGCCGTGGTGTAGGTGTTGTACGGCGTGGTGATGATGAGGCTGCCGCCGGCTTCGGCGGCCGCTTTGACGGCGGCGGACACAGGCGTGTTGCGCGTGAGGACGAGGCAGATACGGCCCGTTTCCAGCAGCTCGCGCTGGACATCTTCCCGGTCCCCCAGGATGACGAGGTCGCCGGGGGCGACATCGGCGGCGAGGGTGGCGGCCCGGGAGGCGCCGATCTTGATTTTGCCGTGGAAGAGGCCGGCGGCATCGCCGGTGACGAGGGTGCCTTCGAGGGTGCGGATGATGTCGGCGAAGGTGGTTTCGCCGTTTTCGAGTTCGCGGATGGAGTCGTCCTGGTAGTAGCGTTTGGCCAGGTCCCCGACGGTGATGATGCCGACGACGGCGTCCCCGCCGTCGACGACGGGCACGGATTTGAGGTGCGGGTTTTCGACGAAGAGGCGCCCCACGTTGCGCAGGGTTTCAGCAGGCGTGACGGTAGGCGCGTCGTAGAGGTCGATGTCCTCGAGGGTCGGGTAGAAATAGTTGATGAGCCGTGGTTCTTCGAAGCCGAAGCGGCCGAGCACGTAGCGTGTCTCTTCGTTGAGTTTGCCGGCGCGGGCAGGCCGGGCGTTCATGCCGAGCTGCCGTTTGAGGTAGGCGTAGGCGATGGCGGAGCACACGGAGTCCGTGTCGGGGTTCCGGTGGCCGATGATCCAGACGGGGTTCTCTTTGTTTGACATTCTCTTTTCCTTCGGCGGCCTTTCAGTATTTGCTGTTATTCTCTTTTTGGCGGCGGCCGCTCAGTTCTTCGAGCAGTTCCGCCGGCGTGATGCCGTGCCAGGCCAGGAGGACCATGCAGTGGTACCACAGATCGCTCATTTCATAGATGACTTCGTGTTTGCTGTTGTTCTTGGAGGCGATGATGGTCTCGGCGGCCTCTTCGCCGACTTTCTTGAGGATCTTGTCCTGGCCGCTGTTGAAGAGGTACCTGGTATAGGACTTTTCGCCGCCATGGGCGCGCTTGTAGAGGATGACGCGGTAGAGTTCGGCGAGCACGCCGTAAATGCCCTCGTTTTCGGGGACGGGCAGGTTTTTGCCTTCCCCTTCGTTCCACAGCGGGGTGAAGAAGCAGGAGCGGTGGCCTGTATGGCAGGCGGCACCGGTCTGGTCGACTTTGACGAGGAGGGTGTCGCCGTCGCAGTCACAGGTGATGGAGGCGACTTTCTGGACATGGCCGCTGGTGGCCCCTTTGTTCCACAGTTCCTGGCGGCTGCGGCTCCAGAACCAGGTGTAGCCCGTTTCCACGGTCTTGGCCAGGGATTCGCCGTTCATATAGGCGAGCATGAGGACTTCGTCGCTGTACACGTCCTGCACGATGGCCGGAATCAGGCCGTGGGCATCGAATTTCAGGTTGGAAACGTCTAATTTCATTCTCTCTATAACCTCACTTCCACGCCACGTCCGCGCAGGTATTCCTTGACCTGGCGGATCGTGAACTCCTTATAATGGAACACCGAGGCGGCCAATACGGCATCGGCCTTGCCCAGTGTCAGTACATCGTAAAAATGTTCGAGCGTCCCCGCGCCGCCGGAGGCGATGACGGGTACCGGTACGGCTTCGGCAACAGCCCGCGTCAGGGGAATGTCGTAGCCGTTTTTCGTGCCGTCGGCGTCCATGCTGGTGAGCAGGATTTCGCCGGCGCCGAGGGCGACGGCCTTTTCAGCCCAGGCGACGGCGTCGAGGCCGGTGGGCGTGCGGCCGCCGTTGACACAGACTTCCCATTTGTCCGTGCCGCGGCGCCTGGCATCCAGGGCGAGGACGACGCACTGGTTGCCGAAGAGTTCCGCCCCCTGCGAGAGGAGGGACGGGTCTTTGACGGCCGCCGTGTTGAGGGACGTCTTATCCGCCCCGGCGTTGAGGCAGTTGCGCATGTCCTCAACGGAAGCGATGCCGCCGCCCACGGTGAGGGGCATGAAGACGCGGCTCGCCGTGCGGTCGATGACATCGAGCATGGATTTGCGTTTTTCCACGCTGGCCGTGATGTCGAGGAAGACGAGTTCGTCGGCGCCTTCGCGGTCATAATACGAGGCCAGTTCCACCGGGTCGCCGGCGTCGCGCAGGCCTATGAAGTTCGTCCCTTTGACGACCCTGCCTTCTTTGACGTCGAGACAGGGGATGATGCGTTTGGTAAGCATGGAACCTACCTCCTATTATAACACTTGCAGACCGGACATCCAGCAGGGAACCGGAAATACGCGCGGCCGCTGCCGGCGGCTGCTGCTGTCACTTGCCGGCCGCGACGGCCAGTGCTGCCTTCAGATCCACGCGCCCCGTGTAGAGGGCTTTGCCGATGATGACGCCTTCGATGCCGTCGGCTTCGCGCGCTTTGGCGCGGCGGATGTCGTCGAGGCCGGCGACGCCGCCCGAAGCGATGACTTTGACGCCGGAGGCGCGGGCCAGGGCGGCCGTGGCGTCCACGTTGAGGCCTTCCAGCCTGCCATCGCGGCTGATGTCGGTGAAGATGATGTGCCCAATGCCGATGTCGGCCATGGCTTTGCCCAGGTCAAGGTAGTGCATGCCGCCGCTCACGCCCCAGCCGTCGACGGCGACGATGCCGTTCCTGGCGTCGATGCCGGCGGCCACCTGACCCGGAAAGGCCCGGGCGATGGCCCGGGCGGCCTGGGGATTGCGGGCGGCCAGGCTGCCTAAAATGACGCGGGACACGCCCATGTCGAGCAGGGAGGCCGCCGCTTCCAGGGAGCGGATGCCGCCGCCCACTTCGACGTGCAGGGGACCGGCGTGGTCCAGGATGCGGCGGATGACGGCGCGGTTGCGGCTTTCGCCGGCCAGGGCGCCGTCCAGGTCGACCACGTGGAGCCAGGCAGCGCCGGCTTCGCGGAACTTGTCCGCCATGTCCGCCGGATCGTCGGCGTACACGGTCTCTTTGTCGAAACGGCCTTCCACGAGGCGCACGCATTTGCCGCCCCGCAGGTCGATGGCCGGAAACAGGATCATGGGGAACACTCCTTTACAGGTCGATGAATTTACGCAGCATTTCCAGGCCGGCGGCGCTGGATTTTTCCGGATGGAACTGGAACCCCGTCACACGGCCTTTCTGCACGGCGGCCACGACGGGATACCCATAGCCGGTCACCGCCGTGACCAGGCCCTTGTCCGCCGGTTCGCAGCAATAGCTGTGGACGAAGTAGACATAGCGCCCGCCGGCGCCGTCCAGCAAGGGACAGGGCGCCTTGAGCTGCAGGCTGTTCCAGCCCATGTGGGGAATCTTGAGCCGCGTGGGGATGCGGATGACCTTGCCGGGCAGGATGCCCAGGCCCGGGACGCCGGGCGATTCTTCGCTTTCCTCGAAGAGGACCTGCATACCCAGGCAGATGCCCAGGAAGGGTTTGTCCTGCCGGATGTGGTCCCGCAGTACCGTAATCAGGCCGGACTGTTCCAGGTTCCGCATACAGTCGCCAAACGCGCCGACGCCGGGCAGGATCACCTTGTCCGCTGCCGCCACGAGGGCAGCGTCGCCCGTGACGACCGGGGCGCCCCCCGCCGCGGCGACAGCCTTGCGCACGCTGTGCAGGTTGCCCATGCCGTAATCGACGATGATCACTTGTTTTGTCATAGGGACCTCCCGTTCAAAATTCCGGGCCCCCGGAGGGGACCTCGTTCACAACACGCCTTTGCTGCTCAGGACGCCGTGCACGCGCGGGTCGTGCGCCACGGCTTCGGACAGGGCCCGGGCAAAGGCCTTGAAGACGGCTTCGATGATGTGGTGCACGTTGCGGCCGCAGAGCACGCGGATGTGCAGGGTCAGGCCGCTGTGCATGGCGACGGCGCGGAAGAATTCTTCCGTCATTTCGGCGTCGTAATTGCCCAGTTTCACTTTGGGGATGTCCGCGTCGAAGACGAGGAAGGGCCGGCCGGAAATGTCCAGGCAGACCTGGGCCAGTGTTTCGTCCATGGGCAGGAAGCAGTTGCCGTAGCGGCGGATGCCTTCCTTGTTCCCCAGGGCTTCGGCCAGGGCGTCGCCGAGCACGATGCCTATGTCTTCGACGGTATGGTGGCTGTCGACCTGCAGGTCGCCCCGGGCCTGGACGGCCAGGTCCAGGAACCCGTGTCTGGCCAGCAGGGTCAGCATGTGGTCCAGGAAGCCGACGCCTGTATCGATGTCCGCCTGCCCCGTCCCGTCCAGGTTCAGGGAGAGCCGGACCTGCGTTTCCGCCGTGCTGCGTTCCAGGGCGGCCCGGCGGCCTGTGTTGTCCGCTTTCATGTCAGATTGCCTCGCTTCCCAGGATTTCGCGGCAGATGTTCCGCAGTTTGCTCAGGATGATGCCGTTTTCTTCCGGCAGGCCGATGGATTCGCGGATGCAGCCCTGCAGGGCCGGATGTTCCGTGAAGTCCCGCAGCAGGACCTTCTGCTCCAGCATGTATTTGAAGAGGAATTTGCCGGCCTTCGAGGCCTGGCTCAGGTTGCCGGGGCCGTACTTTTTGTCGTAGGCCCGGGCCAGGGCTTCCTGCAGGCGTCCTTCGGGGCGGTAGCACAGGAAGTTGGTCTGGGACGGCCATACACGCATGCCCATGTCTGCCAGGTTCTGGGCCATGAGGTCGCGCTGGCTGCGGATTTCCGCAATCTGCGGCGCGAAGGCGTCGCGGTGTCCGTAGCATTCCATGGCGCACAGGAGGGAGTAGGCGTTGACGTGGTACGGCAGCAGGGTCTTGCCCAGGATGCCCGTCATGAGGCTGCTGCCGACGGCGTATCCGACGCGCATGCCGGCCATGCTGTAGGCCTTCGAAAAGGTCTTGTAGACGAGGAAGTTGCTGTATTTGTACAGCAGGGCCAGGGCGGAGCCGGCCACGAGCTTGAGCTGGTCCAGGGGCCGCAGGTCCCGGGGATCCACGCCTTCGCCTTTGGCGAATTCCATGTAGGCTTCGTCGACGATGACGGGGCAGCCCGCCCCGGCGATGATCTTCTCCACGACCGGCAGCGGGTTGTAGTTGCCCGTCGGGTTGTTCGGATTGTTGATGATGAGCAGGTCCGGCCGGTTGTCGGCGCAGAACTGCAGCACGGCGCCGGCGTCGAGGTAGCCTTCCACGTTCAGGGGGTAGCGCAGCACCTCGCTGTCGGACATCTGGGCGTAGACGCCGTACATGGAGAACGACGGGTACGGCACGGCGATTTTCCTGCCGGGGCCGCCGAAGGCGTAGCAGGCCATCTGCAGCAGTTCGCTCGACCCGTTGCCGACGCGCACCTTGTCGGCGTCGATGCCGAGGCTTTTCGCGATGGCGGCGCACAGGTTTTCGCACTTCATGGGCGGGTAGCGGTTGAACGCGAACTCCGCCGTTTTGGCGACGATGTCCCGGCGCACCTCGCCGGGCAAATTATAATTGGACTCATTGGCGTTGACGATGATGTCGGCGTCGATGGTCTCCACTTCGTATTCTTCCAAGTCCGCCAGACTGGGGCGGACCGTAAAATCAGCCATTGGGAACCTCCTTCTCCGTTTCCTGCGGAACAACCCGTTACTTCCTGCTGCTTTCCTTGCGCTTGCGGATGGCGTTGGCATGGGCGCGCAGGCCTTCGGCCTCGGCCATGTTGATGATGTCGTCCGCCGCTTCCATGAGGGCGTCGTGCGTGTAGGAGATGATGCTCGTCTTCTTCATGAAGGTCTCCACGTTGAGCACGCTGTAGAATTTCGCCGTGCCGCCTGTCGGCAGGATATGGTTCGGGCCGGCGAAGTAGTCGCCCAGGGGTTCCGGCGAATCCTGCCCCAGGAACAGGGCGCCGCAGTTGCGCAGAAGCGGCAGGAGGCGGAAGGGCTCCTTCGTCATGACCTCCAGGTGTTCCGGCGCGCTGATGTTAGCCATAGCGACGACCGTGTCCATGTCTTTCGCCAGGATGACCTTGCCCATGTTCTGCAGGGAGGCCGCGGCGATTTCCTCGCGGGGCAGCTCCTTCAGCTGTTCTTCCACTTCCGTGGCCACGGTGCGGGCAATGCGCTCGCTGTCCGTGATGAGGATGGCCGAAGCCAGGGGATCGTGCTCGGCCTGGCTCAAAAGGTCCGCCGCCAGGTAGACGGGGTTCGCCGAGTCATCGGCCACAATCAGGATTTCCGAGGGGCCGGCCAGCATATCGATGTCCACGTGGCCGTACACGGCCTTTTTGGCCAGGGTCACAAAGATGTTGCCGGGGCCCGTGATCTTGTTCACTCTGGGTACGGATTCCGTCCCGAAGGCCAGGGCCGCGACGGCCTGGGCGCCGCCCATCTTGTAGATTTCCTTGATGCCGATCTTTTCCGCCGTCACCAGCACGTAGGGGTTCAGCTTGCCGTTCCGTCCGGGAGGCGCCGCCATGACGATGCGGGGCACGCCGGCCACTTTGGCCGGCACGGCGTTCATGATGACGGACGACGGATAGGCCGCCGTACCGCCCGGCACGTAGATGCCCACGCTGTCGAGGGGGGTCATCTTCTGGCCCAGCAGGGAGCCGCAGGCCCGGGGCGTGAACCAGGATTTCGGCAGCTGCTCCTCGTGGAAGCGTTTCACGTTGGCAATGGCCCGCGTGATGGAATCCACGACGGCCGGGTCGACGAGGGTGCGGGCTTCGTCGAATTCCTTTTCCGTGACGCGCAGGGTGTCCGCCGTCAGGCCGGCCTGGTCGATGGTGTTCGTGAAATGGAGCAGCGCTTCGTCGCCGCCGCTGCGGACGGCGTTCACGATGCGGTCCACGATCTGCGCCGCCGACAGATGCTCGCCCCACATGGCGTCACAGCCTGCCTGGACACGCGGGGCCAGTTCCTGTTCGTCAAAGGCCTTTTTCTTCAAAAGCGCCGCGATTTCCGCGGGGCTCATCTTTCTGGCATCGGTAATCTTCATTGCTGTTGTCCCTCTTTTCCTTCCTTTTCTTCCTGCAAAACCCGCTGCAGGTCTTCCACCAGGCCGTGCAGCCGGTCAAACTTCAATTTGAAGCTGACGGGGTTGGCGATGAGCCGTGCCGTCGACGGGAAGATGCACGCCACTTCGGCGAGCTTGTTCTCCCGGATGGTCGTTCCCGTTTCCACGATATCGACGATGCATTCCGCCAGGCCGATGAGGGGGCCCAGTTCGATGGACCCGTTCAACTTGACGATGTCCATCTGGATGCCCTGGGCGTCAAAGAACTCCTTGGCACAGCGGGGATACTTGGTCGCTACGCGCAGGTGCGCGTAGTCTTCCATTTCCGGCCGCAGCTTCGCTTCCGGCACGGCCATCATGAGGCGGCACCGGCCGAAGCCCAGGTCCAGCAGTTCGTAGACATCCTTCTCCTCTTCGCGCAGGACATCCTTCCCGATGATGCCGATGTCCGCCGCGCCGTATTCCACGTAGGTCGGCAGGTCGACGGGTTTCGTGATGATGAAGCGGATCTTCTTTTCCTCATTGGCGATGACCAGCTTGCGGGAATCTTCGGACACGCCCTCGGCCTCCCAGCCGACCCGGGCCAGGAGGGAAGCGCTGCGGTCGAACAGTTTGCCCTTCGGCAGCGCGATGGTGATGTAGTCGTTCATGGTGTCACTCCTTCACATAGCGGAACGTGTCACAATTATTGATGCGGGCCTGGTTCTGCACTTCGGACCCGTCCATGGCGAATGTGGCGACTTTGACGCGCTGCCCCTGGCGGCGCAGCTCCATGGCCAGGCGGATGGCGCCGGCAGTCCGGCCCGGCGCGTAAGCGACGAAGAGGGCCGGCGGCACGGCCAGCTTCACGGTTTCCTGCCGCTGCAGCGTGAGCAGGATGCGCTCGATGCCCAGGGCGAACCCCGTGGCGGGACAGGGTGAACCGAACTGCTGCATCATGGTGTCGTAGCGGCCGCCGCCGATGAGGGAGTAGCCCATGCCCGCGGCGTAGCCTTCGAACAGCATGCCCGTGTAGTAATCGAGGCTGCGCGTCAGCCCCAGTTCGAAGTTCAGGTACTGCTCCACGCCGTAGCCCCGGCACAGATCGTAGATCCTGCGCAGGTTTTCCAGGGCGTTCCAGCAGCGCCGGCTCAGCACCCGGCCCTGCATGTCGTCCAGCAGTTCCACGCCGCCGTGCAGGAAGAGCAGCTCCCGGAAGATGTCCGCCAGCTGCTTCGGGATGCCTGCCGCCGCGACGGGTTCCCCGAGGCCCACGACGTTGCGCTTGATGAGGCACTGCTTGATGTCCCGTGCCTGGCTTTCATTGAGGGCGGCCGCTTCGATGAGGCCGTTGATGAACTCCATCTGCCCCAGGCTGATGGAGAAGTCCTGCAGCCCGGCTTCCAGCAGGGTCTGCACGGCCAGGGCGATGACTTCCGCGTCGGCTTCGGCGCCCGCGGCGCCCATCATTTCGATGCCGCACTGCGTGAACTCGCACAGCCGGCCGGCCTGCGCCTCTTCGTAGCGGAACAGGTGGGACCGGTAGGACAGGCGTTTCACGCCGGTGTCGCGGCGGAACCGCGTCGCCACCATGCGGGCGATGGGCGTCGTCATGTCCGTGCGGAGCATGAGGGAATGGCCGTGGCGGTCCAGGAACTTGAACGCCGTCAGGTCCGGCGTTTCCGCATTGGAAAACGTATCGAGATATTCAAACGTCGGGGTGTCGACCTCGTCGTAGCCCCAGGCGTCGAAGAGGCGGCCTATGCGGTCTTCCAGGCCGCGCCGCACCGCCCCTTCGCCGGGGAGGATGTCGCGGGTGCCGTAAGGCACCTTCAATATTTTGTCACTCATTGCTCTTTCCCTGCCTTATCGTGAATCTGCCGAAACGCCGGCGTCCGGCGGCCTATTTTTCGAAGGGCGTGTCCCCATGCATCTGGCGCTTGATTTCGGCCCGTTCCTTTTCAAACTGCACTTTGCGCTGTACCCGGGGTGACCGGTCACCGTGTCGCTTGGCGTCCAGATTGGCCAGCGCCCGGGAGTAGCCGTCCTTGCCATAGACCAGGCAGCGTTTCACGCGGGAAATCGTCGCCGTGCTTGCGCCGGTCCGGGCCACGATCTCCTCGTACTTGACGCCCTCGTCCAGCAGGCGCGCCACCTCGAAGCGCTGCGCCAGCGCGCGGTATTCGCTGATGGTGCAGACATCTTCCAGGAAATTGGAAATTTCGCGTTTATCCTTCAAGGAGAGGATCGCTTCGCACAACTGTTCTGTCAGGTTGTTTTCGATTTTCTCTGCCATGGTGGACCTCCTTTAATTTCTGTATTTATCAATTTACTACTTTATATTGTAAAAGTCAATCATTTTTTTAGTTGACAACTATGCGCATTGCGAGTATTATTATTACAAAATTCCTTAAAACTTCTTCACTTCATCAAGAGTTGGCAGAGGGACTGGCCCTATGACGCCACGGCAACCATCCGGAAGGAACGGTGCCAAATCCAGCGGGAATTCTCCGGAAGATGAAACGGTTTCTACCAAAAAGTAAGGCCCTTCATCAATCGGTGAAGGGCCCGTTTCATTTACAGCGGAACAGGCCTCCGGCCCGTCACCGCCATCGTGCAGAAAGGAGGGACGCGCCGCGTCCGCAAGGGCGGGCAGACGCGAACCACATATGATCAAACTGGTCAACGTAGAAAAAACATACTACAGCAAAGCCGGCAACATCGAGGCCCTGCAGAAGACGGACCTCGAAATCAAAGACGGCGAGATCTTCGGCATCATCGGCTTGTCCGGCGCCGGCAAATCGACCCTCATCCGCTGCATCAACATGCTCGAGGTACCCACGGGCGGCCAGGTCTTCGTCGACGGCAAGGAAATGACGGCCCTGCACGGCACGGAACTGCGCAAGGCCCGCCAGGACATCGGCATGATCTTCCAACACTTCAACCTGCTGGCCAGCCGCACGGTCGAACAGAATGTGGCCTTCCCCCTGGAAATCCAGGGCATGGCCAAAGACAAGATCAGGAGCCGCGTGGACGAACTGCTGAAACTGGTCCAGCTCGACGAGCGCAAAGACTACTATCCGAGCCAGCTCTCCGGCGGCCAGAAACAGCGCGTCGGCATCGCCCGCGCCCTGGCTTCGAACCCGAAGGTGCTTCTGTCCGACGAAGCGACGAGCGCCCTGGACCCGCAGACCACGAAATCCATCCTGGCCCTGCTGAAGGACATCAATAAGAAGCTGAACCTGACCATCGTCATGATCACCCACCAGATGGAGGTCGTCAAGGAAATCTGCGACCGCGTGGCCGTCATCGAGAACGGCCGCATCATCGAGCAGGGGTCCATGTACAAGGTCTTCACGGAACCGCAGGAAGAGACGACGAAGGAGTTCGTCCGCACGGTCAACGACATCAAGATTCCGCCCATCATCAACACGGCGGACATGAAGCCGGAATACTTCCCCGGCTCGTGCCTCCTGGCCAACCTGGAATTTTTGAGCGATCCCGATGCCGCGGAGCATCCGGAAAAGAAGAGCGGTTCCGCGGAAGCGGACCAGCCCGTCGTGTCGGCCCTCGTCAAGAAGTTCGGCGTCGACGTCAACATCATTTCCGGCAAGGTCGACTACCTGAAGGATACGCCCTACGGCACGCTGCTGGTCGAAATCATCGGCGGGGAAAAGGCCATCCGCGATTCCCTCGCCTATCTGAATGAAGTCAAAGTAAAACTGGAGGTCCTGGGCTATGTCAAATAATCTGATGGAATTACTGTTCACCTCCCTGGGCGAAACGCTCTACATGGTCGTCGTGGCCATCCTCATCGCCTGCCTCATCGGCATCCCCCTGGGCATCATCCTGACGATCACCCGCAAGGACCACATCCTGCCCAATGCGGCGGTCCACAACGTGCTCGGCGCCATCGTCAACGCCATCCGTTCCGTCCCCTTCATCATCCTCATGGTCGCCATCATCCCCTTCACGCGCCTCGTCGTAGGCTCGTCCATCGGCACGACGGCCGCCATCGTACCCCTGACCATCACCTGCGCGCCGTTCATTGCGCGCATCATCGAATCGTCCATGCTGGAGATCGACCCCGGCGTCATCGAAATGGCCCAGTCCATGGGCGCCAGCCCCTGGCAGATCATCGGGAAGGTCATGCTGCCGGAATCGCTGCATTCCGTGACCCTGGGCATCACGCTGGCCCTCATCTCCCTCATCGGCGCATCCGCCATGGCCGGCGCCCTGGGCGGCGGCGGCCTGGGCGATCTGGCCATCCGCTACGGCTACCAGCGCTTCCAGACCGATGTCATGATTGCCACGGTCATCGTCCTCATCATCCTGGTGCAGGGCGTCCAGGCCCTCGGCAACGCCGTGTCGAAGAAGCTCAACAAGACGAAGATCTCCTGACCATGCAAACAACCCCCGGTCCTCTCCCGGCGGCCCTTCGGGCATTTGTCCCGAACACAGGCTGCCGGCGGAAACCGGGGGTTTTCGTCTGTCAGAAATGGACGTAGCGGTGCAGTTCGTCCGCTATCTTCTGCCGCTTGGACGGTTCCACCAGGCCGAACAGGAAATGGATGGCGATGTTGTCGGCCAGCTGTTCCATGGTCATGTGGCCGCCCAGGAAGGCGTATTGCGGGTTCGGCGTCATGAAGACCACCATGGAGATGCCGAAGAACCAGTGCTTGGCAATGTCGCGGTGATCCGCCGTGGCGCGGAAGAGGCCCTGCTCCAGGCCTTCGTCGTAGACGCTGGCCATGGGTTCCGATTCTTCCAGCAGCAGGGCGTGGTAGCGCTTGATCTCGTCACACCGTTCCGGCGGCGGCAGTTCGCCCCATTTGACGCGCAGTTCCAGGGACCCGTCGTCCCGGGGCACGCCGACGATGCCGCGGTTCACCCCCGTCATTTCGAACTGGACGACCTGCCACAAGATCAGGTTGTCCGCCAAAAACGGATCCAGGCCAGGGCGATGTCGCGCAGCTTCCGCGGCACCGTCCTGCCTTTGTCCCGGGCAATGGCCCGGAACTCTTCCACCAGCTTGCGGTGCTTCTGCAGGACCAAGGCATAAAACAGGTTGTCCTTGCTGCCGAAGTACCGGTATACCGTCCCCTTGCCCGTATCGGCCACTTTGATCACGTCGTCCAGCGTCGCCTGGGCATACCCGCGGTGAGAAAACACTTCTTCCGCCGCGGCCAGCAGGGCGGCCTTCTTGTCATGTTCCCGTTCTGCTCTCGTAGGCATTTTTCCTCCACGGTACCTTCCGGCACCTTATTTCCGAATTATAATAGAGACATTATACCGTATATTTCCCGTTCCGTACAGACCGGTCAGCCCCATTTTTGTAATGACACATCCCGTGTTTCCCTTTTTTGGGAAAATTTGCGGGCCGGGAAAAACGGGACCTCTGTTGGGGCGGCAATTTCAACCGTTCAGCGTTTTTTTCCTTTGAATTCCTTACATTATAAGGTATAATTAAGTTGCCTGAGCGGGAGAGCCATGCCCGCTCCTTTCCAGTCTTTTCTTTCGTTGAAATTCAGGAATAAACAAGGAGGTATCTTCGTATGCTGAAACTCGTGTCGAAACGGTGCAAAGGCTGCGGCATCTGTGTGAACTTCTGCCCCAAGAAGGTGTTGGAGGTGACGGAAGTCGGCAAGTGCGCCATCATCGCAGGCAAGGAAAAGGACTGCATCCAGTGCGGCCAGTGCGAGATGCGCTGCCCGGACTATGCCATTTTCGTGGAGAAAGACAAATAAGAAGGAGTGAAGAAAATGTCCATCAAGTTGTTACAAGGCAACCAGGCAGTAGTGGAAGGTGCTATTGCGGCCGGCGTAAAGTTCTACGGCGGTTACCCCATCACCCCTTCTACTGAAATCGCGGAACAGTTGGCGGCCCGTCTGCCCCAGGTGGGCGGCAAGTTCATGCAGACCGAAGACGAGCTGGCCGGCCTCGGTGCCGCCGTCGGCGCTTCCATGGGCGGCAAGAAGGCCATGACGGCCACTTCCGGCCCGGGCTTCTCCCTGAAGCAGGAAATGCTCGGCCTGGCCTGCACGGCGGAAATCCCCGTCGTCATCGTCAACGTGCAGCGCGTGGGTCCGGCAACGGGCCAGCCTACCTCCCCGGCCCAGGGCGAGGTCATGATGAGCCGCTGGGGCACCCACGGCGACCACTGGGTCATCGTCGTCAGCCCGGTTTCCGTACCGGAATGCTTCTGGCTGACCATCCGTGCCGTCAACCTGGCGGAAAAATACCGCGTGCCGGTCATCATCCTCATGGACGAAGTGGTCGGCCATATGCGGGAAAAGATCGAACTGCCGGACGACTACAGCACCATCCGGACGGTGGAGCGCAAGCGCCCGGCCTGCAGACCGGAAGACTACCTGGCCTACGGCACGGCCGACGGCGACCTGGTACCGCCCATGGCGGACTTCGGCAGCGGCTACCGCTGGCATGTGACGGGCCTGATCCACGACGAAACGGGCTTCCCGAAGGGGACCCCGGAAGGCACGGTCAACGCCTTGAACCGCCTGCATGACAAGATCTACAACAACCTCGACGACATCGTCACCTTCGAAGAATACAAGATGGACGACGCGGAATACGCAATCCTGTCCTTCGGCGGCGCCGCCCGTACGGCTTACGATACGGTCGACATGGCCCGCAAGGAAGGCATCAGGGCCGGCCTGTTCCGTGCCATCACCATCTGGCCTTTCCCGGAAGCGCAGGTCAAAGTCCTGGCCGGCAAAGTCAAAGGCATCCTGGTACACGAACTGAACTACGGCCAGTACGTACTGGAAGTGGAACGCGTCGTATCCGGCAAGTGCCCGGTCTGGCTGTACGGCAAGTACGACAATTCGTCCGCTACGCCGCAGCAGCTGCTGGCTGAACTGAAGAAACACGTGGGCCGTTGAGAGGAAAGGAGCATATCACCATGGGAATGGAACAATTAGTTGAAAAATATTTCCGTCCGGGCCGCCTGCCTCATATCTGGTGCCCCGGCTGTGGCCACGGCATCATTACCGGCGCCATTGTAAAGGCAGTAGACAAACTGGGCCTGTCCAAGGACGAGGTCGCCGTCATCTCCGGCATCGGCTGCTCCAGCCGTGCGTCCGGCTATCTGGACTTCAACACGGCCAACACGCTGCACGGCCGTGCCCTGCCGATCGCCAGCGGCCTGAAGATGGCCAACCCGAAGCTGAAGGTCATTGTCCCCTCCGGCGACGGCGACGCCACCGCAATCGGCGGCAACCACCTGATCCATGCGGCACGCCGCAACATCGACCTCACCCTGGTCGTGTACAACAACAGCATTTACGGTATGACCGGCGGTCAGTACTCCCCCATGACCCCGAAGGGATCCAAGGCGACCACCGCTCCGTACCTGACCATCGAACCGGCCTTCAACCTGCTGGACCTGGCCAAGGCTGCCGGTGCCACCTTCGTGGCCCGCTCCACCACCTTCCATGTGCAGAACATGGTGGACTGCATCGCCAAAGGCATCCAGCACAAAGGCTTCTCCATCATTGAATGCGTCTCCGCCTGCCCGACCAACTTCGGCCGCCAGAACCGGATGGGCGCGGCCCCCAGGATGATGGAATGGCAGCGGGACCATGCCGTCATGGTCGGCGCCTGGAACCGGATGGACGAAGCAACCCGCGCCAAGGCGGTTGCCGACGGCAAGTTCCCTATCGGCGTCCTGTATGAAGACAACACTGTCCAGGAATACACGGAAGCCTATGACGAACTGATCAAACGGGCGCAGGGAGGTAAATAATCATGAGACATAATTTCCGTTTTGCCGGCACCGGCGGCCAGGGTCTGATTACGGCCGCCATCATTCTGGCAGAAGCCGCCATCGAGGATAACAAGGAAGCCGTCCAGTCCCAGTCCTACGGTCCGGAAGCCCGCGGCGGCTCCTCCAAGGCGGACTGCATCATTTCCGACGACAAGATCTGGTTCAACCGCGTGGTCTGCCCCGACGTGCTCCTCGTCATGAGCCAGGAAGCAGCCAGCAAGTACACCGGCGACACCGATGAAAACAGCATCGTCGTGACGGACAGCCTGTTCGTCAAGGACGTTCCCGGCAAGCACAAACAGCGCATCGACCTGCCCATCACCCATACGGCGGTGGAACAGTGCGGCAAGACCCTGTTTGCGAACATCGTGGCCCTGGGCGCCATCGTGGGCCTGACCCACTGCGTCACGGACAAGTCCATTGAAAACGCCGTGCTGGGCCGTGTCCCGAAGGGAACCGAGGAGGCCAACAAGAAGGCTTTGAAGGCCGGCATGGAACTGGTTAAAAAGTACGCAAAATAAACAGCCCCTTCCTGCACCGGTCTTTGCTGCGCATTCCTTGCACAGTTCACGATTTCTTTAAACTCTTGTTACAGTACTGTCAAACTTTTTCAAGGATGGCATGATACAATGAACATAGCCTGAGAAAGTCCGGGATCCGGCGCCGCGGCATGTGCCGCGGCGCAGCAGGATCCCCCCTCCGTCCGCTAGAAAGAAGGTACGTTGTGTTCAACATGTCACCGTTCAAGAAAAAACTGGCCGCCGTCCTGGTCTCGTCAAGCGTGGCCTTTTCCGCCGCCTGCGCGGCCGGGGAAGCCATCATCCGTTCGGCCCATGCGGCAGAAGCCGCGCCGTCTGCCGTGGTGGCGCAGACTGAGCTCCCCAGCCCGTTCACGCCCTGCAGTTCCCTGGAGGAAATGAGCTCCCGGCTGGGCTTCACGGTGCAGCTGCCCGCCTCCCTGGCGGACCGGAGCATCAAGGCCCTGAACGTGCTGTCCGGCGACACGGCGCAGATTGATTTTGCCGACGGCTCCCTGTACCGCATGGCCCGCGGCAAAGAGGACATCAGCGGAGACTACACCCGCTATGACGTGCGCAAGTCCTGGCGCGCCGACGGACGCCGTATCACGGCCCGGGGCGAGAAGGACGCGTACCGGTCCATCATCTGGAACGACGGCACCTATACGTATGCCTATCTGACGGACACGCCCCTGAACCGGGCCGAAGCGACGGCCCTGGCCACCGGCCGCTGACCGCCGTATCGTAAAAACTGAAATCCTGCTGCACAAGCAGTACCTTCAGACCGGAAGGTAGTTGGGAGAACACCTCGAAAAGGGCCTGCCCCGTACGATTGGTACGGGACAGGCCCTTAAAATCTGCCGGAAAGCGGGCAGGACACCGTATCCGTCTTTACATGCGCTGCCGCCGGCGGGACGCCCGGCCTGGCCGGCCGTTAATCTCGGCGGCCGCGATGACGGCCTGCGCCACAGCCTTCAGGGAAAGACGCCGGTCCATGCTCAGGTGCTGCATGGCCTGGAACGCGTCGTGTTCGGAAAAACCGTGCTGGTCCATAAGGATGCCTTTGGCCCGGTCCAGGAGTTTCCGGGTTTCCAGGTCCTCTTTCGCTTTTTCCAGCTCGCCCTGCAGGGTTTTATAGGAGTTCCAGCGGTTGATGGCGATTTCGATGGCCGGGGTCAGCTCCTCTTCGCGGATCGGTTTGACCAGGTAGGCCATGACGCCGGAGTCCGTGGCCTGTTCCACGACATCGCGCTGGCTGTAGGCGGTCAGCAGCAGGACCGGGGCGATCTGTTCGTCCGCAATGATTTTGGACGCTTCCAGGCCGCTCATGCCGGGCATTTTGACGTCCATGATGACGAGGTCCGGCTTCAGGGTCCGCGCCATGGTGACGGCGTCGCCCCCGTTGTCCGCTTCGCCGACGATGTCGTGGCCCCGTTCGGCCAGCATTTCGCTCAGGTCAAGGCGCAGGATGGCTTCGTCGTCCACGACCAGTATTCTCAACTTGTTCACAGTATCTGTCCTCCCCATTCAAACTCCGTCAGACGCGCGGCAGGATGACTTCCGCCATGGTGCCGCGTACGCCGTCCGTACGGTTGTGCAGATAAAATACGCCTTTCAGGTCCGAGGTCACCACGGTATGGACGATCTTCAGGCCCAGGCTCTTCGAACGGCCGGCCTGGAAGTCCTTCGGCAGGCCCGCCCCGTCGTCCGTCACCCGCAGGATGACGTTGCCCGGTGTCTCGAACAGGTCTACGGCCAGCGTGCCCTGGGTGCATCCTTCGAAGCCGTGCTCGAGGGAGTTCTGGACCAGTTCGTTCAGGACCAGGGCCAGGCTCGCGGCCTTTTGGGACGGCAGCAGCAGGGACTGCGCCGTGAAGGCGGTCTGCAGCTGCAGTTCCGGATTGCCCATGCTGCTCAGGACCGTACGGAACACATCCTTCCCCAGCGAGGACATGTCGACTTCTTCCGTCCCCTGCGTCGACAGGTATTCATGTACCAGGGCGATGCTGCTGATGCGGTTGATGGAATCCTTCAGGGCCGTCCTGGTTTCCTGGCTCCGGGCGCGCCGCTGTTCCAGGCGCAACAGGCTGGCAATGGTCTGCAGGTTGTTCTTCACGCGGTGGTGGATCTCCTTGATCATGGCCGACTGGACGCGCAGTTCCTCGTCCTTCTGCTTCAGCTGCGTCACGTCTTCGATGATGGCGATCAGCTGCCGCGGCCGGTCCGAGCTGTCGTTGATGGGCAGGAAACGGATATCCAGGGTCAGGCCTTTCTGGCGGATCTCCTCCTCGTAGGCCTCGCCGGTGCTGCACACTTCCGTCACACCGTTCCAGTGGATGTCCATGCTGTTCGTGCGGCGCCCGACGAGCATCCCCACGCCCAGCACATGGTAAATATGGCGCGCCGCGTTGTTGGCGGCCAGAATCTCCTTGTTCCGCGCATTGACCAGCACGAGGCCGTCGATGCTGGCCATGCGGCGGTAGCAGGCGTTGCCGCCGTCCACGCCGGTGCTGTTGCGCAGAAAGTCCATCGTGGCGTCCCAGAACACGACGTCGGCTTCCCGGTCCTCGAAGGCCGCCGCGGCAAAGCAGGCGCCGGCCGCGTCGCAGATGGGGAAGACCTTCATGCGGGCGTACTGGCCCAGGATGAATTCCCGCATACCTTCGGTCACCTGGTTGTCCCGCAGGGTCTGCACCGACAGCGGCTCATCGGCAAGGGGGACCGGCACGAGCGCCCTGTTCCCGTCCGCCGCCCCGTTGGCGGCCGGGTCGTCCGCTCCATCTTCCACGCGGGTCAGCGGTTCGGCCTGGGCATAGATCTGCAGGAAGAGTTCTTCCCCGGCGGCAGTGGTGTTGCCCGTCAGTCCGGCAAGGACGCGGGCTTCCAGTTCTTCCGTCACGGGCAGGACGAGGGAGATCCTGGCCTGGGCGATGTCCGCCGCCAGAGGCAGCAGGCCCTGCATGGCGTGCAGGATCCTCCCTTGTTCCGCCGTCAATCCTTTGATGGTCATGACCGTTCCTCCTCACGCTTCCGGCAGGAGGCGCCGTCCCGTCCGCCGTACGGGCAGCCCTCGCAGCCGGAGCAGCCGCCGGCGGGCTGTTTCAGCAGGGAGCGCACGGCGAGGATGGCCAGCACGGCCACGAAGCCCAGTAAAATCCAGTCTATCGTATTCAGTGTCTGCATAGTGGAACTCCTGTGCCCTCAAAAGAAAAGGGCGATATGGTACACGGCGATGCCGACGGCCCAGGCGATGACGCACTGCGCCACGACGACGCCCAGGGCGCCCAGGGTCGAATCCAGTTCCTTGCGGATGGTCGCAATGGCGGCCACGCAGGGCGTGTAAAGCAGGGTGAAGGCCAGGAAGGAGGCCGCCGCCGCCGGGGTGAAGATGCCTTGCAGGACGGCCGTCATGGTGGACGGCGTGGCGTTCGTCAGGACCGTCGTCGTCGCCACGACGGTCTCCTTGGCCGCGAACCCCGTCAGAAGGGCCGTGGCCATGCGCCAGTCCGTAAAGCCCAGAGGGGCGAACACGGGCGCGACGCCCTGGCCGATGAGGGCCAGGAGGCTTTTCGCGTTGTCTTCCACGGGGAACAGGCGGGCGTCAAAGGTACCGAGGAACCAGATGATGAGGGTACAGACGAAGATGACGCCGAAGGCGCGCTGCAAGAAGCCCCCCGCCTTTTCCCACAGCAGGAGGCCGACGCTCTTGGCCGACGGGAAGCGGTAGTTGGGCAGCTCCATGACGAACGGCACGGGGTTGCCGCGGAACACGGTGTTCTTCATGAGCAGCGATACGAGGATCGCCATGAGGATCCCCGTGAAATAGATCACAATCATCGCCAGGGCGGCGTGGTGCGGGAAAAAGGCCGCCACCATGATGCCGTAAATGGGGATCTTGGCCGAGCAGCTCATATAGGGGATGAGCAGCAGGGACATCTGGCGGTCGCGGTCGCTCGACACGGTGCGCGTCGCCATGACGGCGGGCACGCTGCAGCCGAAGCCGATCAGCATGGGCACGATGCTGCGCCCCGACAGGCCGATCTTACGCAGCAGGCGGTCCATGACGAAGGCCACGCGGGCCATGTAGCCCGTGTCTTCCAGCACAGACAGGAAGAAGAACAACGTAACGATGATGGGCAGGAACGAGAGGACCGTCCCGACACCTGAAAAGATGCCGTCCTTGATGAGGCTGTGGACGACGGGATTGATGCCGTAGCCCTGCAGGGCGGCCGAAACCACCTCTCCCAGGTTGTCGATCCAGCCTGCCAGCAGATCCGACAGGGCCTGGCCGATGACGCTGAAGGTCAGCCAGAAGACGAGGACCATGACGCCGAGGAAGACCGGGATGGCCGTGTATTTGCCTGTCAGCACCTTGTCCATGCGGATGCTGCGCAGGTGTTCCCGGCTCACGCGGGCATGGACGACCGTGCCGGCCACGACGCTTTCAATGAAGCGGTAGCGCATGTCCGCCAGGGCGGCGTTGCGGTCCAGCCCCGATTCATCCTCCATCTGGACGATGAGGTGTTCCAGCAGTTCCTTCTCATTCTGGTCGAGGGCCAGTTCGTCATCCATGCGGCTGTCGCCTTCTATGAGCTTGGTGGCGCAGAAGCGCGCCGGAATGCCCAGGCGGTCCGCATGGTCCTGGATCAGGTGGATGACGGCATGGATGGCGCGGTGCACCGGCGACCCGGCCTCGCAGAAATCCGTCACCTGCGGCAGCACCTTGCCGCGGGCTGCTTCGACGGCATGGTCGATGAGCTCGGCCACGCCTTCGTTCTTTACGGCGCTGATGGGCACCACGGGGATGCCCAGGGCCCCGCTGAGCTTTTCCACGTCGATGGTGCCGCCATTGGCGCGCAGCTCGTCCATCATGTTGAGGGCGAGGACCGTCGGCACCTGCAGCTCCAGCAGCTGGAGCGTCAGGTAGAGGTTGCGTTCGATATTCGTCGCGTCGACGATGTTGATGATGGCGTCCGGCTTCTCGTTGACGATGAAATCCCGCGTCACGATCTCTTCCTGCGTGTACGGACGCAGGGAATAGATGCCCGGCAGGTCGACGACGTCGCACTTGTCGTTCGTCCCCTTGATGACGCCGATCTTCTGGTCCACCGTCACGCCGGGAAAGTTGCCCACGTGCTGGTTCGAACCGGTCAGCACGTTGAAGAGGGTCGTTTTGCCGCAGTTCTGGTTTCCGGCCAATGCAAAAATCATGCTTCTTCCCCCGTCTCCGCCAGCGAGGCGTCGTCCAGCACGATGTACCGTGCCTCTTCGAGCCGCAAAGTCAGCTCGTAGCCGCGCACTTTGATTTCCACGGGGTCGCCCATGGGGGCCGTCTTCTGCAGCGTGACGACCGTATGGGGGATGAGCCCCATATCCAGCAGCCGGTTGCGCAGGGCCCCTTCGCCCCGCACGGCGGTGATGCGGCCGCTCCAGCCGGTCGGCAATTTGTCCAGTGTCATATTGTAACTCCTTGTTCAAGACAAAACACAAAAAAATATGTTGCGAACCCTATTATATCATGTTTTGGTACACCGTGGCACCCTGAACGATGGTGCAGGCGATGGTCACCGCTTCATCGAAGACCGTGATGTCGGCCAGGGCGCCGGGCCGGATGGAGCCCAGCACGCCTTCCTTGCGCAGTTCCCCGGCCGGCACCCGGGTCACCGTGCGGATCACCGACGGCCAGTCGGCGCCGGTGTTTTCCTTGAAATGGCGCACGGCGTCATTCAGCTTCAGGACGCTGCCGGCCAGGGTCCCGCCGGCCAGGCGGGCCTCCCCGTTCCGGACCATGACCTGCTGCCCGCCCAGTTCGGACGGCCCGTCGCCGAGCCCGCAGGCGCGCAGCGAATCGGTCACCAGTTCCACCTCGTCCGGGCCTTTCAGCCGGTACAGCAGACGCTGCGCAGCCGGATGGACGTGCAGGTTGTCCGCAATGAGTTCGCAGACGGCCCCGCTCTGCCAGGCAGCGCCGACCAGGCCCGGCTGCCGGTGGTGGAAGCCGGTCATGGCGTTGTACAGGTGCGTCACATGGGAAGCGCCGGCCGCAAAGGCTGCCCGGGCTTCGTCGTACGTGGCGGCGCTGTGCCCCAGGGACACGAGGATGCCCTGTTCCCGGCAGGCGGCAAGGAACCGGTCCCGGTCTGCCGCCCCCAATGTTTCCGGCGCCAGCACGACGATGCGGATGACATCGGCGTAGGGTTCCAGGCGGGCGAAATCGGCTTTGCAGATGGCCGTGCCGCGCTGGGCCCCCTTATAGGCGCCGTTCACGAAGGGGCCTTCCAGGTACGCCCCCAGGATGCGGGCGCCGGTATACCCCGCCGTGCCGCCTTCCCCGCCGGCCTTCCCCGCCGCGGCCTGCCGCGCCATGGCGGCCCGGACCGCGTCAAGGGCCTTGTACACGGCCGGCCACTCGTACGTCATGGTCGCCGGCAGGAACGCCGTGACGCCCGTCTGCGCCTGGAAGCGGCTCATGATTTCCAGCCCCTCCGGGTCGGCGTCCATCGTATCCTTGCCCAGGCAGCCGTGGATATGCAGGTTCAGGAATCCCGGGGCCACATAGCGTCCCCCGGCGTCCGTCACTGCGACGGGCTGCCCCTGCCACGTGCCGGCCGCCCCGTATTCCGCAAAGAAGGCCGTTTCCGTCACGATGGCCTTGATCTTCGTATCGAACAGGAGCACGCAGCCCTCCAGGACTTTGTCCTCCAAAACCAGTTTTCCATGCACGATTGCCCGCATTTTCCTGCCTCCGTCCCTGTTTCCGTCCTGTGCCTTCCTTCTTGTTGTCATTATAGCATAAGCAGGCCGCGGCAGGCGTAAAAAAGACAAAGGCCCCGCCTGTTCCACGTGAAACAAAATGCCTCCGGAACAGTCCGCGGGAGCAGGCCGGTTCCAGAGGCATCGTTGTTGCGTCGCGTGACGCAGCAGACGGGTTGGCAGTTATTTTATTTTTTTATTTCCTTGTGCACAGCACAGCGCAGCCCCCTCATTGGCCCTTTTCAGCGATCCGCGCCCGGCAGGAAGATCCCGCCGGCGCAGCGGCTGTACACGCGCAACCCTTCCGGAAACCGGATTGCCGGCTCAGTCATTGATTCCGTACAGCAGGTCGCCGTACGTCGGATACGGCAGGTACTCGCTGCCCAGCATCGCTTCGACGGCGTCGCCGGAGGCACGCAGCGTATCCATGGCGGCCAGCACCTTGTCGTGGTAGGCCGTGCCGGCCTTCTTCTGGTCCGCAATCTTTTCGGCAGCCAGCAACACCTTTTCCAGCTTCGTGCCGTCGGCAAACATCTGGATGGTGGCCTTGTCCAGCTTGTCCAGGAACGTGGTGTCGGGCTTGATGCCCAGCGCCTTTTCGTTCATGGCCGTCGTGGTCAGGTCCTTCAGGTATTTTTCCGCCGCAGGCAGCAGATCCTTATGCAGCATGTCCAGCATGGTGAGTGCTTCGATGTTCAGCGTCTTGTTGTACAGTTCGTACTGGATCTCGACGCGGGATTCGACTTCGGACTTCGTGAAGATGCCGTGCTTGACGACCAGGTCGACGTTCTTCTTGGCGCTCATGGCGGCCAGGGCTTCCGGCGTGGACTTGAGGTTCAGCAGGCCGCGTTTTTCCGCTTCGGCCACCCATTCGTCCGTGTAGCCGTTGCCGTTGAACACGATGCGCTTGTGGGCCAGGTAGATCTTCTTGACGAGGGCCTTGACAGCCTTGCTCAGGCCGGCCGGTTTGACGCCCTTCAGCTCTTCGGCGACCCAGTCGAGCTCTTCGGCGAAGATGGTGTTCAGGTAGGCGTTCGTGCAGGCGATGGAGGCCTGGGACCCAAGCATACGGAATTCGAACTTGTTGCCCGTGAAGGCGAACGGCGACGTACGGTTGCGGTCCGTGTTGTCCTTTTCCAGGGCCGGCACGGTTTCGCCGGACAGCTTCATCATGGTTTCGTGATGGGCCTTGTACGGTTTGTCGGCGGCAATGGCTTCGAGGACGCCCGTCAGTTCCGTACCCAGGAAGACGGAAACGATGGCCGGCGGCGCTTCATTGGCGCCCAGGCGGTGGTCGTTGCCTGCGCTCGCCACGGTGGCGCGCATGACATCCTGGTATTCATCGACGCCCTTCAGCACGGCTGCCAGGAACAGCAGGAACTGGTCATTGTTGTACACATCGTCGCCCGGGTCGAAGAGGTTTTTGCCCTCCACCGTGGAAATGGACCAGTTGTTGTGTTTGCCGCTGCCGTTGATGCCCTCGAAGGGCTTTTCATGGAGCAGGCAGACCATGCCGTGTTTCATGGCGATGCGCTTCATGTATTCCATCATGAGCTGGTTGTGGTCCGTCGCGATGTTGACCGGCGAGAAGATCGGAGCCAGCTCGTGCTGGGCCGGCGCTACCTCGTTATGCTCGGTCTTGGCCAGGACGCCCAGCTTCCACAGTTCTTCGTCCAGCTCTTCCATGAAGGCTTTCACACGCGGTTTGATGACGCCGAAGTAGTGGTCTTCCATTTCCTGTCCCTTCGGCACCTTCGCGCCGAACAGGGTGCGGCCGCAGTAGACCAGGTCGCGGCGTTTCTCCCACAGCTTCTTGTCGACCAGGAAGTATTCCTGTTCCGGCCCGACGTTCGTGACGATCTTTTCGGTATGGATGCCGAACAGGGCCAGCACGCGTTTGGCTGATTTATCCAGCGCGGCAATGGAACGCAGCAGCGGCGTCTTCTTGTCCAGCACGTCGCCCGTGTAGGAGCAGAAGGCCGTCGGGATGCACAGGCAGTCGTCCTTGATGAAGGCGTACGACGTGGGGTCCCAGGCGGTGTAGCCGCGGGCTTCGAAGGTGGCGCGCAGGCCGCCGGACGGGAAGCTCGAGGCATCGGGTTCACCCTGGATCAGGTCTTTGCCGGAAAATCCCATGATGACGCGTCCGTCCGCCGCAGGCTGGATGAAGCTTTCATGTTTTTCGGCGGTGATGCCCGTCATGGGCTGGAACCAGTGGGTGTAGTGGGTGCAGCCGTGTTCCAGTGCCCAGTCCTTCATGGCATACGCCATGATGTCCGCCAGTTCGCGGCTCAGCGGTTCCCCCGCCGCCACGGCCCTCTGGAACTCCTTATACGTTTTCGCCGGCAGGCGGTCCTTCATGACCCGTTCGTTAAAAGCCAGACTGCCAAACAGTTTCGGAACATTCGTCATTCTGTTCTCCTCCTTATCTCTTGACCATCCGTCGATGTATGCTTGCCTCGGTACGGAAAATCAAAACAAATAAAAAAAACGAAGACGCCCGGACAGAAAGTCCTCAACGTCTTCGTTGTTGTACTCATTATAAGCATGTTTTGTCGATTTGTAAAGGGGAATTTTGCAGAAAACGGAAACAGGCCCCGCAGGCCGGATCTGGCTTCCGGCCCCTGGAGCCTGTTTTCGCAATTTCAGTTTTCCCAATCGTTTATCTGGTCAGCACAGCTTCCTTCTGTTTGTTGGTCAGGCCCAGTTCCCGCAGGACCTTCTTGTCCTTGTCGATGGTCGTCGCACCAGCCGTCGTGAGCATGTTGCCCGTAATATAGGCCGAAGCGGCGCGGCCGATGACGGTGGCGCCGGACTGCGGCAGGGCGCCGCGGCCGCCGGCCATGCGGACGTTGGCTTCCGGATTGATGAAACGGAAGATGGCGAAGGTGCGCATCGCGTCTTCTTCGGAAATCTGGGGCTGGTGTTCCAGCGGTGTGCCGGGAATCGGCATCAGCACGTTGACCGGGATGGACCTGATGCCCAGTTCCGCCAGGGACAGGGCCATGCTGAACCGGTCGTCCCAGCTTTCCCCGAGGCCGATGATGCCGCCGGAGCAGACGCTCAGGCCCGCTTCCTGCGCGGCTTTGATGACCTTCACCTTCTCGTCGAACGTATGGGTCGTGCAGATGTTCGGGAAGTTTTCCCGCGACGTTTCCAGGTTGCAGTGATAGCGCGTCACGCCGGCTTCCTTCAGCTGTACGAACTGCCCGTCGTCGAGGAGGCCCATGGAGGCGCACAGGCCGATATGCAGTCTGGCGTGCATGTAACGGTAGGCATCGAGCGCCTTTTCAAAGTCCCGGCCCTTGAGGGCGCGGCCCGCCGTCACGATGGCGAAACGGTTGACACCGGCTTCCTCATTGGCCTTGCCGGCTTCGTAGATCTCTTCCGTGGACAGGAAGGGATACTCGTCACAGCCCGTATGGTGGCAGTGGGACTGGGCGCAATACTTGCAGTCTTCGCTGCAGCGCCCGCTCTTGCCGTTGATGATGGAGCACAGGTCCACCAGGTTTCCGAAATAGTGCTTTTCCAGCTTTTCCGCATGGTCCAGCAGGTCTTCCACGTCGCAGTGCAGGAGCAGGTCCTTCGTGTCCCCGTCCAGGTTCTCCCGGGTCAGGCGCCAGCCGCCGAGGATTTTATCGGTCAATTCGTCCAGTGTCAGTTTTGCCATGCTTGAAACTACCTCTCTTCAACAAAAATCGGTCCGGCGGAAGGATATGGTAAACCATTTCCGCCAGTTAACGTTAACCTTATTATAGTTAACTTATTCCGATTCGTCAATGCTTTTTCCGGACGGCAGCCCGTTTCCTTCCGGGTCCTCCAGATCGGCGACGCGGTTCAGCTTCCGCTGCATCACGTTGGTACGGGTCGTAATCAGCTTGTTCAGGTTTTCGTCCGCCTTTTGCAGGCTGGCCTGCACCTTGGCCAGCGCGTCGGAATAATTGCCGAATTCCGCCCGGACCTCCTGCAGCACGTTGAGGATTTTCTCGCTGTGCTGCCGGACCGCGGCAAAGCGGGCCACCATGAGGACGCAGTGCAAAATGGCCGTAAGCGTGCCCGGCCCCGCGATGACGACGTTCTGCTTCTGGGCCTCGTCGGCCAGGCCGTTGTTGACCACTTCGGCATAGAGCCCCTCGAAGGGCAGGAAGAGGATGCCGAATTCCGTCGTCCGGCTGGGAACGAGGTACTTGTCGTGAATGTCCCGGGCCTCGTCCCGGATGGTGGTGCGGAGCTGGGCCATCGCTTCCTTCGTCTTGGCCTCGTCCCCGCTTTCCATGGCCTCCCGGAGACGCAGGTACGTGTCGCCGGGCAGCTTGGAATCGATGGGCAGCAGCAGGCTGGTGCCCGAAGAGGAAGGCACTTCGACGGCGAATTCGACGAACCGGTTCTCCTTGATTCTGGCATTGCGGTGCACCATGCCGGCCGGCAGGATATTGTCCAGGATGGCGCCCAGCTGGACCTCGCCGGAAATGCCGCGGGTCTTGACGTTGCCCATCAGCTTTTTCAGGTCGCCGACGCTGGCGGCGAGGGTCTTCATGGAGCCCAGGCCCTGCTGCACGCTTTCCAGGTTCCTGTTGATCAGGGTGAAGGAGCTGGTCAGACGGGCTTCCAGCGTCTTCTGCAGCTTTTCATCCACAACGCCCGTGATGCGGTCCAGCTTGTCCTGCACGTGCCGGTCCAGGGCCTGCACCTGGTCCTGGTAAGCCTTCGCCTGGTGCATCGTGTTGTCCGCGATGATCTTCGAAAAGGACTCCATGGTCTTCCGGACCGTTTCCTCCGTCGTCCTGGCCAGGGCCTCCCCCCGCTGCGCGAACCCGCCCTGGAGGGCCTCCATGTTCCGGACCAGGGCCGCGTCGCGTTCCTGCAGGTAGGTCCACATCTTCGCCTGGCTGTCCGACAGGTCCCGGTCCACGTTCTGCTGGACCTGGTCCACACGCTGCAGCAAGGCGGCCTGGCTGCTCTGCAGGGCCTGCTGCACCTGCGCCTGGGTGCGGTACACGGCCCAGAGCAGCACGAGGACGAGGACCAGCAGTACCGCGATGACTATTTCCAAAATCGACATAGGGGCCTCCTTCAAATCCATGTTTTATCGGTTGAACTTCTGTTTATGATTTCATTATACGGCAGCCGCGGGCCAAAAGGCAATAGAAAAACGGGGCCCCCGCAGCCGCTGCGGAGTCCCCGTTCCGTTTCACCTGGCTTTGCCCAGCATATACAGCGGGTCGACGGTCTGCCCGTCCACCTGTACCTCGAAATGCAGGTGCGGTCCCGTGCTGTACCCCGTGCTGCCGGCGAATCCGATGATTTCGCCCTTGCGTACCTGCTGCCCCGGCGCCACGGCGATGCCGCTCATGTGGCCGTAGGCCGTCGTATAGCCGTGGGCGTGCTGGATCCGCACATAGCGCCCGTAGCCGCTGACCCAGCCGGCCGTGTCGATTGTGCCGGCGGCCGCCGCGTAAATCGGCGTGCCGTAATCCACCGCGATGTCGATGCCCGGGTGCCAGTCCTGCCCGCTGCCGCCCATGGGCTTCATGCGCGTGCCGTAGTAGGAGCTGATGGTGCCCCCCTCCGTGGGCCACAGATCTGGCAGGCTGGAGCCGGAATCATAGCGTTTCTCCAGAATCGAGAGCAGTTCGTTCATCTTCGTCTTCTGCTCGTGGATCTGGGCCTTCAGGTTCTTGTTCTGCGCCCCGACGACGTCCATCATGCCGATGTCCGCCATGGGGCCGCCCTGTCCCAGATAGGCCGGGCCGGCCGGATCGTCCTTGCTGCCGGCCTTGTCCAAGCTGTCCGAAAAGTCGCGGTCCCCGCTGCTGCGGATGACGGCGCGGCGCAGCTTTGTCTCCAGCGTACGGATTTCGCTCATGTCGCGCAGCATCTTCTCATTGTCCGCCAGCAGGTTTTGCAGCCGGGCTTCCTGCTCCTTCTTATGGGAAAGGTATTCCTCGTATCCTTTGCGGTCGACAGGATACCGGTAATACTGGTAGCCGAAATACCCCGCGGCGCCAGCCAGCACGCCCACGCAGGCCACACAGGCCGCGACGGCCGCCAGCACCTTCTTTTTGGTGAAACACAGCATACGGCCCCGCCCGTTTTTCCCCGGAAGCACGAGGACGACGGGAGTGTCCGCCCTGCCCTTATCCTCCGTACCGTTTGTTTTTTCCTGCATAATTGCCTCTCAATCTTTCAAAACCGGTCTTTCCTCACCGGAAGCAGCCGAACTTCCGGCCGATGCGGAGCATGCGGTGACCGACGTAGGGGATGCTTTCCAGGTCTTCCTTCGTCAGGCCGCCGATGACGGTCAGGCCGGCGGCGTAGACCGGGACGGCGACGACGATGGAGAAAAGGACGGCCCAGGCCCCCAGATGGCCCGTTGCCTGCAGCACCGCCTCGACGGCGGCGCCCATGACGACCGCTGCCAGGGCCGGTTTGAAGATGCTCCTGGCGGGCATGCTGTAACCGGTCAGCTTATAGACGAAGTACATGTTGATGATGGCGGCCACGCCGAAGTCGGCCACGGTCGCGACGGCGGAACCCCGGATGCCCATCCAGGGCAGGGCCGTCAGTGTCCAGTTCAGGATGACCTTCACCACGCAGGCGATGATCATGTTCACGACGGGGATGCCCGTGTGGCCCAGGCCCTGCAGCACGGCCGTGCTGACCTGGTGCAGCCCCAGGAGGACGATGCCGGCGCTCATGGTCATGATGGCCGGCGACGCGCCGGGGGCGTTATAGATGAGGGCCGCCACTTTTTCCGCCAGCGTCAGGAGCCCGATGAAGCAGGGAAACGTGACGATCATGGCGACGCGCAGGGCCACGCCCGTCTTATGGCGCACATTCTCCTCCTGGTCCAGGGCCCGCGCTTCCGAAATGGCGGGCACCAGGCTGATGGCCAGGGCCGCCGTGAAGATGGTGCTCAGGTTGACCAGGGGCACCGCCATGCCGGTCAGGTAGCCGAACAGCTCCGTGGCGTGGCCCACGTTGAAGCCTGCCGCTTCGAGGCGGTACGGCACGATGGCCAGGTCCAGGTTGGCCGTGACGGGTAGCATGAGGCTCGTGACGGACACGGGCAGGGCCAGTTTCAGCAAGCGCCTGATGATGAAGCCCGCCGATTCGCGGGGCGGGTCCGTCCAGGCCCTGCCGCTGCCCAGGGCCGCGATGTCGCGCCGGGCCGAGAGGGTGGCGATGCGCTGCTTCAGTTTACGGTAGAAGAACAGGAGCACCAGGAGGGCGCAGAATGCGCCGAAGCCGGCACCCATGCTGGCGCCGCCGGCTGCCGCCGCCAGCCCGCGGGGCAGGAACCAGACCGCGAAGAAGAGCATGGTGACGACGCGGACGATCTGTTCCGTCACTTCGGAGCAGGCCGTGGGCACCATGTACTGCCAGCCCTGCATGTAGCCGCGGAAGCTGGCCAGGAACGTGACGAAGAACACCGCCGGCGCCAGGGCGACGATGGAATAGTACGCCCGGGGGTCGCGGATGATGATGTGGTTGTCGATGATCCAGCCCGCCCCGAAAAAGAGGCACGACGAGAACAGGAGCCCCGTCACGAAGAGCAGGCGCAGCGTCACGTGGAACACGCGCTCCGCCCCGCCGTAGTCCTGCCGGGCCACCTTTTCCGCCGTGACGATGGAGATGGCCACGGGAATGCCGGCCGAAGACACGGTGATGGCCATCAGGTAGATGGGGAACCCCATCTGGTAGAGGCCGATGCCTTCGCCGCCCAGGACGCGCGAAAGGAGGATCCAGTTGACGGCGCCGATGACCTTGACGACGACGCTCGACAGGGTCAGGATCAGCGTCCCCTTCAGGAAGCCGCTCCCCGGCGGCGGCGCGCCCAGGTTGTCCCGCCGGGCCTCCGCGCTGTCCGCGGGCCGGTCCTGCGGTTCCGTATTCATTTGTCGTTTGGTTTGCTCCGTATCGTTCACAGTTACATCCTATCATGAAATACAGATTCAGGTCATACATAGTTACTATACCCTGTTTCGGGATTTTTCGCAAGATGGCCGTTCCGCGGAAACCCCGGCACAGAGGGCCTTGTTTGTGGCGCATTTGTGAAAATTGTGCAAAAACTTTACAAATCTCTTTATAAACGTGATAAAATAAAAATGAATGACGTGGTGAAAGGAGGTTGCGACCATGCATGCAATGAAAAAAGTGCTGGCAGTGCTTCTGCTCTGCGGCTGCGGCTGTCTTTATTACGGCGGGCAGGCCTGCGCGTCCCCGCTGAAGAATTACGGGCCGGGCCATGTGGCCGTGTCCGTCGGCGGTACGATTCCGACGAACATGCATTTCACGGAGTATGACACGGACAGCAAAAAGGCTTCGGTGTACGGCGGCGTGACAGCCGGCATCGGCAGCAATACGGCGTTGAACTACAAGTACGATACCTATAAGACGAGCTCGGATGACATTACGACGAACCAGCTGAACTTGATGTACCAGTTCATTCCGGGCCTTTCCGTCTACGGCGGCTATGTGCACGCCAAGACGGATGTGGGGAATTTCGACAAGAGCAGTGATTCCGGCCAGATCGGCCTGCAGGGCCGCATCGACATCCCCCTGCTCTTCACTGTCTGGGGATCCGCCGGATACGGCAACAAGCTCAACTCTTTTGAAATCGGCGTGAGCAAGCCGGTCCTGAACAATCTGGACGTGGATGTCTCCTATTACGACAACCGCTTCAAGAAGCTGGACCAGGGCGGCGACGCCACGACGCGCGGCGTCCGGGCCGGTTTGACGATCAAATTCTGAATCAGGGCGCCCCGAATCCCAAGGCAGTGCGAGAAGGCTGGCCTTGGGATTTTGTTCTTTCCTGCCGCAGACGGGCTGTTGCGGGCCTGTTGCGAGGACTTGGGAAAATTTATAAAAAATATTAATTATCCGTTGACATCTTTTATTCAGTATGGTATAGTAAGGGTGTCAACAGGAACGGCACACGCCGTACTGAACAAGGATATCTGCCGGACAGGCGGTCCGGTACAAGTTTAAATGACAAGAAAAAACAAGAGAAAAACAAGGAGGAAATTCACATGAAAAAGTTTGTATGCTCTGTCTGCGGTTATGTATATGAAGGCGAAGCTGCTCCGGCAAGATGCCCGCAGTGCGGCGCCCCTGCTTCCAAATTCGTGGAACAGAAGGGGGAAATGGGCTGGGCTGCTGAACATGTCGTCGGCGTTGCCAAGGACGTTCCGGAAGACATCAAGAAAGACCTGCAGGCCAATTTCGCCGGGGAATGCACCGAAGTCGGCATGTACCTGGCCATGAGCCGCGTCGCATTCCGCGAAGGCTATCCGGAAGTCGGCCTGTACTATGAAAAGGCTGCCCATGAAGAAGCGGAACATGCCGCCAAATTTGCCGAACTGCTGGGCGAAGTCGTCACCGACAGCACCGAAAAGAACCTGGCCATGCGTGTAGAAGCGGAAAACGGCGCCACCGCCGGCAAGGCCGACCTGGCTAAACGTGCCAAGGCCGCCAACCTGGATGCCGTCCATGACACCGTTCATGAAATGGCCCGTGACGAAGCCCGCCATGGCAAAGCATTTGCCGGCCTGCTGAAACGTTACTTCAACAAATAAGGAAGACCCACAGTACGGGAAACAACTGTGATACAACGGCAAGGCCCTGTCCACGGACGGGGCCTTTTCCGTACGCCACGCCGTCCCGCTCCCTGCGCCCTCCCCTGCCCGGCCGGCAACGGCCTTGCTTGACAGCGCGGTTTTCTTACTATATAATGTCAGAGTAACAGCAAGCGGCTTCGGGGCGTAGCGCAGTTTGGTAGCGCACCTGCCTTGGGAGCAGGGTGTCGCAGGTTCAAATCCTGCCGCTCCGACCAAATTCTTGGACCGGACTTGAAGGGTTACGCATGCGGGTGTAGTTAAGTGGTATAACCTCAGCCTTCCAAGCTGATGTTGTGGGTTCGATTCCCATCGCCCGCTCCATTTTATTTTGCGCCGGAACCGGGCGCGGCATCGTACGGGCCAATCACTGGGTCCAGTAGCTCAGTTGGATAGAGCAACGGCCTTCTAAGCCGTGGGTCGGGGGTTCGAATCCCTCCTGGATCACCAAGGAAAAATCAGCCTTGCCGATTTTGGCAAGGCTTTTTGTTTGTCATTTTTAGTAGTTTTTCTAGTAGTTTTGTCTCAAAAGAAAAACGGGACCATGGAATGCAAGGTGCTTCCATGGTCCTTTTGTGTTTTCCTTTACCGGGCATGGGCTTCGTCGATGACGAGGGACGCCGCGCCGTCTTCCGGCGCCGTGACCGTCGCCTGCACCCCGTACGGCAGGAAGCCGTTCACACTGCTGTGGCCGACCGGCAGGCCCTTGATGACGGGCTTCCCCGACAGGACGCCGTAATGGATCAGGACATCGTCGACCGTAAAGTCCCCGTCCTGGTTGCCGCAACCGACAAACTGCCCGTAGCAGATGGCCGCCACGCGGTGCAGCAGGCCGCTCTGGTAGAGCTGGTTCAGCATGCGGTCCACGCGGTACGATTCCTCGCCGACCTCTTCCAGCACCAGGATGCAGCCCGTGCCGTCCAGGGCGTAGGGCGTACCCGCGAGGGAAGCCAGTACGGACAGGTTGCCGCCGGCCAGGCGGCCCGTAGCCGTGCCGGGCACGATGGTGGACAAGGTCTGTCCGGACGGCATCTTGAAGGCCCCCAGGGGCTGGTTCGTCGCCAGGCCCGCCTTGAACTGCTGCATGGCGTAGCTGTTGCCGGACGTCAGGCGGTCCAGCATCAGGCTGGAAGCCGTCACCAGGCGCGCTTTCGCGCCCAGGGCCGTCTGGAGCGCCGTAATGTCGCTGTACCCGATCAGCAGTTTCGGGTGCTTCCGGATGGAACCGTAATCGAGCAGGTCCAGTCCGCGGGCGCTGCCGTAGCCGCCCCGGGCGCACAAGATGGCCTGCACCGTATCGTCCGCGAAGAAATCGTTCAAATCCTGCGCCCGTTCCTCATCGGTTCCGGCCAGATAGCCGTAGCGCGTCCGGGCATGGGGCGCGATCTTGACCTGGTAGCCCAGGGACTGCAGGATCTTCACATACGGATCCAGCGGCCCCGTAACCGGCGAGGCCGGCGCCACGATGCCGATGGTGTCACCCGGCTTCAGGGCCGGACCCTTGACCCAGCCGCTCTGCGGGACGGCTGCCGCGGTACCGGAAACCGTACCGGCTGCCCCATCCGCCGCAGCGGACGCTGCACCGCTGGTCTGCCGTACGGCCGGCCGCGCGGTACCGGTCCGGGCCCTGCGGCCCGGCGCCGGGTGCGGCGTCGACGACACGACGGGCGTATCCGGCGTGGCGATGGTCCCGGCCGGGTTGCCCTTCGTACCTTCCTCTTCGTAAGTCCAGGGCCGGGAACGGGAAATCTCCGTCTGCCCCGTTCCCGCTATCTTTGTGTCTGCTGCCGCGTTGTCCGCGGCGTATCCGCAAACCGGGGCCAGGGCCAGCAGCACCGCTGCCGCCGTCCCCGCCAGTATCTCCTTGTATGTACAAACCATGGACACTCCCCCTTTCCCGCAGCAGGAATCCGGAATCCCGCCCTCACTGTGCCCCGTACTGCAGCTGGAAACGGGCCAGGAATTCCTGGGTGCGTTGCTGCTTCGGGTGGCCGAAAATCTCGTCCGGGGACCCTTCTTCCGCAATGACGCCCTGGTCGATGAAGATGACATGGCTCGACACGTCGCGGGCGAAGGCCATTTCGTGGGTCACGACGACCATGGTCAGGCCTTCGTCGGCCAGTTTGCGCATGACGGCCAGGACTTCGCCCACCATTTCGGGATCCAGGGCCGACGTCGGTTCGTCCAGCAGCAGCACTTCGGGCTGCAGGGTCAGGGCGCGGGCAATGGCCACGCGCTGTTTCTGCCCGCCGGACAGCTGGCCCGGTCTGGCGTTCACGTAGCCGTGCATGCCGACCGTTTCCAGGTACTGCACGGCCCGCTGTTCCGCTTCGAGCTTGTCCATGCCCAGCACCTTGACGGGGCCGACGGTGCAGTTGTCGAGGACGTTCAGGTTGTTGAACAGGTTGAACTGCTGGAACACCATGCCGACCTTCGTCCGGTACAGAGACAGCTTGTGGAAGGTGTCGCGCACCGGCCTGCCCTTGTACAGCACCTGGCCATCCGTCGGCGTCTCCAGGAAGTTGACGCAGCGGATGAGGGTGGACTTGCCCGATCCGGACGGGCCGATGATGGTCACCACATCGCCTTTGCAGACGTCGAAGGAAAGGCCCTTGAGGATTTCCCGGGTGCCGAAATCCTTTTTCAGGTTCCGGATGGAAAGTACAGGTTCCGCCATGTCACTTTCCTCCTTTCTTGACCATCGTCAGGGGATATTCCGTGCAGGGATCGACCATGGGGTCGTACTCCACCAGGCAGTAGTCGGCCGGCCCGTCGATGCGCTTTTCCCACCAGCGCAGCAGGCGCGACGCCGTAAAGGTCATGAGGAAGTAGATGCAGCACGTGATGAAGAAGACTTCGAAATATTTGTAGTACACGCCGGCCGCCGATTTGGACGCGAAATACAGTTCCGTGACGGAAATGACGTTCAGGACCGACGTATCCTTGATGTTGATGATCAGGTTGTTGCCGATCTGGGGCAGGATGTTGCGGACCGCCTGGGGCAGGATGATGTAGCGCATGGCCTCGAAGTGGTTCATGCCGATGGCGATGGCCGCCTCCTTCTGGCCGTCGTCAATGGATTCGATGCCGCCGCGGATGGTTTCCGCCATGTAGGCGCCCGTGTTGATGGACACGACGAAGAAGCCCGCGAACAGGGGCGACATGTCGATGTTGAAGATGCTCATGGCGCCGTAGTAGACGACCATGGCCTGGACAATCATCGGCGTACCGCGGAACACTTCCACATACGCGTACAGCACCTTCTTGACGGCCCGCAGCAGGATCCGCGCAACGGCGCTGTCCGCCTCCTCTTCCGGAATGGTCTCGATGGCGCCGACGACCAGTCCGATGACGCAGCCGACGAGGGTGCCCGTGATGGCCAGGAGCAGCGTCACCACCGCCCCTTTCAGGAGCACGCCGCCGTACTGCTGGAGCAGGAACACGACCCAGCCTGTGAATGTTTCCGGTACTTGCATAACCTCACCTCATTTGCAATGTTTCGGACACGGGACCGGCGCGGCCGGCCCCTGTAAGAAGAAATGCGGGACAGCACCGCCATCCCGCATGCTCTGTTTGCAGTTCCTGAGAATCACATCGGAATCACTTTTTCGCCATGGGCTGCAGCTTGATGGCTTCGTCCATGATCTTGTTGAAGTCGGCTTCGGTCATGCCGCCCAGCACTTTGTTCATGCCGTCCAGCAGTTCCTTGTTGCCCTTCTTGACGGCCACGCCGATTTCGACATCTTCCTGGGAAGTCTTGAAGCCTTTGTCGCCTTTGAATTCCAGCATGACGAGGTCCTTGTTCGTGAAGGCCGCGGCTTTCGCCGTCGGGATGTCGCAGACCAGGACATTCACTTTGCCGCTCGTCAGGGCGACGACCATGCCGGGAACCGTGTCGATGGCCGGCAGCTTCCTGACCGCCGGAATCTGGTCGATCTGGTCATACCAGATGGTGTTCAGCTGGCTCGTGGCCACGGCGCCTTTCAGGTCGGCCACGCTCTGGGCTTTCGCGAAGGGGCCGTCCTTCTTGACCAGGGCGACGACGCTTGCATAGTAATACGGTTTCGTGAAATCGACGGACTGTTTGCGTTTGGCCGTGATGGACATGCCCGCAATGGCGGCGTCAATCTTGCCCGAAACGACGGCCGGTGCCAGACCGTCCCATTCCATCTTGTGGATTTCCAGTTTCATGTTCATGGCTTCCGCCAGCTTTTTCGCCATCATGACATCGTAGCCGTTGGCGAATTCATTGGTGCCGGCAATGGGCACGGCGCCGTTCTCGTTGGTCGTCTGGGACCAGTTGTACGGCGCGTAGGCGCATTCCATGCCGACCTTCAGGACCTTCTGGTCCTTGCCGCCGGCGGCCTTCTTGTCACCGCCGCCGCCGCAGCCTGCCGCCACGGCCAGGAGCGCCATCATACCCAGACAAAGCAATGTTTTCAACACGTTACGGATCCGCATCATATATGCCCCCTCATCTTATTAAGAATCAACCTTATTTTACCCCGCCGTGCTTTTACCCGTCAACGGGAAACCGTCATGTTTATTGTATACATAGGAAATTTGGGCAGGCCGCTTTCCTTTTCGCCCGAATCGTGCTAGACTAAAGCCAATTTAAGATATATCCGTACCAAAGAAGGAGAAAGAGTTTTATGCTGAACCAGATTTCTTTATTCGCCGCCAACACGAAAGGCGCCCTGAGCAAAATCACGTCCGTCCTGGCACAGGACGGGATCAACATCTACACCATGCTGGCCACGGACAGCGCGGAATTCGGCATCATCCGCATCGTCGTGGATCAGCCGGACAAGGCCATGGACCAGCTGGAAAAGGCCGGCTACCAGTGCCGCCTCGACCGGGTCCTGGCCGTCGACATGGGCTCCGACAGACCCGGCACGCTGGACCGCATCCTGGCCGACATCCACGATGCCAACATCATGATCCGCTACCTGTACATTTCCTTCGACCGCGCCACGGGCTCCCCCATCGCCGTCTTCGCGACGAACGAATCGGAAACGGAAACCTTCCTGCGCGGCAAAGGGTACCATCTGCTCGACCATTTCTGAGGGCGGCCGTTCCCGGAACGGTGTCCCCCCGCGGCAATCGAGTAGGAGGGGGCGGTTAGCCCCCGTCCTCTCACACCACCGTGCGTACC
>OJNP01000229.1_pt1 | contig 47174 bp, 42 predicted proteins | sample 1597921 | NCBI WGS metagenome assembly OJNP01 (sample SAMN01915213, study PRJEB22387) | human gut metagenome | isolation source: stool | host: Homo sapiens | place: USA | reverse complement strand
AAATCTTAATACTTATAAAGTTAAAATCAAACAATTACCGTACCTTTTTTCAGGAGGCGTTTTAAATGAATGTTTTTGCTGCCGGATTGGATTATTTCATCAAGGGCGGTCCCGTCATGTATCCCCTGCTGCTGTGTTCCATTGCCGCCATTGCGATTTCCGTGGAGCGGTATCTGTTTTTTAAGAAAGCAGACAGCGGGCACGGTTTCACCAAATCCTTCTGCCGCGACATTGAGAACGATGACTGGCTTTCCGCTAAGGACCTGGCTGATCAGACACAGGGGGAAATCGCCAAACTGGCAACCATCGTTATGGACCGCCACGGCAAATTCGAACGCCTGGAAGGCTTCATCTCCGCCCGGGCAGAACGGGCCCTGGACAAGTTTGAAAACCACCTTAACTATTTGAATGTCATTGTCACCCTTGCTCCGGTTCTGGGCCTGCTGGGTACCGTTACGGGCATGATCGGGTCCTTCAATAATTTCAACCAGCGGCTGGACAATCCGCTGGCTGTGACGGCCGGTATCGGGGAAGCCCTGATTACGACGGTCTTCGGTCTGTGCATCTCCATTGTCGCCATCTTGATGTACGCCTATTTTGAACGGCGCCTGAAAGGCATTTCGATGGATTTGGAAGAGATGAGCAACACGTTGCTCGAAGCCATTGCCAAAAACCTGGATACGGTACGGGAAGGGCGGATCAGCCATGATTAAGTTGCGGAAAAGGGGAAAGAGGCCGCCGGAAATCATGCTGAGTCCCATGATTGACATGATGTTCCTGCTCCTGATCTTCTTCATTGTCAGTACCATGTACATGAGCGAACTGCGGACGATTCCTGTCAAACTGCCGGTGGCGGCGCAGACTGTCACACAGAGCGCCGTCAAGTTCAGTGTCACCATCAAGGACGATGGCGCCTATTGGCTGGGCGACAAAGTGATCGGGGAAGCACAGCTCCTCCATCAGGCGCGCAAGGAAATGCAAGAGGACAAGGATTTCGCCGTCGTCATCCGTGCTGATGAAAATGTTCCTTATAAAGCAGTCATCTACCTTTTGGATGAGTTCAAGAAAGCCGGCATTTCCCGTGTCGGACTGGCAACGGATAAGGAAGCAAAGAAATGATACATGAAGATGGAAAAAAGGGCCTTGTCATTTCCCTCGTCTTCCACATTATCTGTTTTGCCCTGGCCGGGGCTGTGGCCTTATATTCCTGCCGCCCGCCTGCAAAAGAAACCATTTATGATGTGGCTCTCATGAGTGGCGGTGGTGACGCGGCTCCTTTGGAAGACCGGGCAAATCCGGAAAAACCGGATGAAGAGGAAGAAGAGGTCCAACCCCGGCCGGACGATCTTGTAGAAGAAAGAACCATTGTTCGGCGGGAGCATCATAAAGCAGCCAAACAATCACAAGCCTCGATTCACCGTACTGCAGGCGGTACGGGCAGTGGGACCGGCGAAGGGCTTGGCTCGGGCGGGTCCGGCGGCGGAGAAGGTGCAGGGGTGGGACCGGCCGGCGATTCCATTCAGGCGCCGGCCGTAGCTCCCCGGGTAACACGTTCCCGTTCTCCGGAATATCCGTCTTCCGCCCGTAACAACGGAATTGAAGGTACGGCGGTGGTACGCTTTTTGATTGGGAAGGACGGCGGCGTCGAAGATCTGACCCTGGCGCGTTCTTCCGGAAACGGTGCCCTGGATCAGGCTGCATTGGGTGCGGCACGAGGATTCCGTTTCCGCCCCGGCCTGGACGGGTACGGCAGACCGGTACGTTGTTATGCCTATCAGCCCTTCGCGTTCCGGCTGCGCTGACAGGATTTCCTTGTAGTGCAGAATGGGGAAACCGGGAAGGATGAAGTATAGGGATGGAAGACAGGATCATCTGTTTTTTGAAAGGGGTTTGAGATGATGAAACGTTCCGCAAAAACTGTATCCGTCAGTACACTCATGACGCTGTTGATTGCAGGTTCGGCAGCCGCAGCTCCGGCAGAAACGGCTGCCCAGGGCACCGATGCCCTGCAGCAGTTCACGCTTGACCAGGTCGTGGTTACGGCAACCCGTGACGAGCGCCGCGACGTGGATGTCCCTGCCAGCACGGAGGTGCTGAACCGGGAAGACATCCGCAAGACCGGAGGCAAAAACCTTGCCATGGTACTGCAGAAGCTGCCTGGCGTAACTTATAAATCTTTCGGCCCGGCCGGTGCCTCCATGGGCACCATGATCAACGAAGCCATCATCCGCGGTGTGGATAACGGTACGCTGGTCCTCGTCAACGGCAACCCGGTCAACTGGCGCGGCAAATATAACCTGGAAGCCATCAGCGCCGACGACATTGAACGTATTGAAATGGTGAAGGGCGGCGGCTCTGTACTCTACGGATCCGAGGGGATGGGCGGTGTCATCAACATCATTACGAAGAAGGTTGCGGATAATTATGTCAAGGCCGGCATCGGCAATTTCGGACGGAAGACGTTTGGCGCCAACGTCGGGACAAATAAATTCCAAGTATCCTATGATGAAGAGAAATGGGATAATACACTGAACCGCATCTCTGTTTCCACGCTTACTTCAAGGAATAAGGAAATCGGCAAGACGCAGACCAAGGCGAACAATATCCGCCGGCAGAATGTCGGGCTCAATTATAATGCGAATGATAACCTGAGTTTCAATTATCATTATTTTGAAACGAAAGCCAATTATCTGCGCCAGGTGATTGAATCCGCAAAGAATACCATGCAGGCCGGTGCCGACTTTAATAACCGGGAATACACTACAAAACAGCACATGGCGGAAATGCTGTACAATGATAAGGATTATAAAGGAAGCCTGTATTTCGTAACAGGAACGGTAGAGTCCCGGGGCAACACCTACTTTACTTCGGCGGGCTCTGTTGTGAAACCGACCAGTTCCTCCTACTTTTACAATACCCGCGAAAAGAACCGCACCATCGGGGCCGACATCCAGCGCAACTGGAAGGTGGGGGAGAAGGCAAAGGCGATTCTGGGCTTTGACTACAAACGGGAAAATTACCAGAGCCTTTATACGCATACCACAAAAACGGATTCCGACTATTCCCGCAACGTTTTCGGTGTTTTCGGGCAATGGGACCAGCAGTTTGACGACAAAAACTCCTTCATCCTCAGCGGCCGTGAAACCTGGACGACCGATGCCGACAACGGCATGAACTACAGTAATTTCAGTGCCGCCGGTCAGTTCATCCATAAGCTGGATGAAGATGACAGTCTGTATGCCAGTGTTGCCCAGTCCTTCATCCTTCCCACGTTTGCACAGATGTATTCTTCCAGTTACCAGGCAATCGCCAATCCGGCCTTGAAACCGCAGAAAGGCATCAACTACGAAATCGGCTGGAAACGCATCGCCGGCGCCCACAACTGGAAGGCCGCCCTGTACCGGGTGCGGATCAAGGACAACATCACAGCCACGTGGACAAATGATGAATATCAGTACAAGAACGAGGATTTTAAAAACTACGGGTTTGAATTCGGGGATACGGTGAAAGCCAAAGGCGCCTGGTCCTACAACTGGGCGGTGAACCTGCAGAATCCCAAGAGCAAGAGTACATCGAAGGAATACTGGGACAGCAAGTTCGGCAAATATCAGCTGACCGGCGGGGTGGGTTACACCATGGGCAAATTTGACGCCAATCTCAGCGGCAGCTTCCTGGGCGACCGCGTCCGTACCCCGTCGTCTGCGCATTCTTATGATGAGCGGCCTTATTTCCTGACGACGCTGACTGCAAACTACAAACCAGACAAGCATAACGATATCAGCCTGGTGATTGATAACCTGCTGAACCGCGACGATGTCATCAGCCACAGCTCGTCAGCATACTACGCAACGCCTTGCAACTTCCTTCTGGAATACAAATACAGATTCTGATGTTTCGCCAATTATTGATGAGGGGGGAGAAAGAATATCTCTCCCCTTTTGTGGTTTTTCTGCGTCATAGGGGTATGGGTTTTTCAGGTGGTTCAATGCGTTTCGTGTGTATCCTGTTTGCGGTACTGTTTCTTGTCCGGCCTGCGTTGGCAGCCTGCAGACTGAATGCAGTCTTCCCTTACAGCATGGAGCATCGGAAAATCGAACAGGTACAGGGGCTGGGTACGGTGCCGCTCTATCTGGATCTGGTCTGTACGGATGATCCGGAAGAGCAGACCGCCGCCCTTTCGGTTACGGTGCCGGAAGGATTCGAGCTGCTTCCCAAAGAAGGATGGCGGATTGCCCCGGACCGGCGCAGGGGCCGGTGTATCTGGCACATGGCTGCCGGGTATGGCCGCGCTTTCGATTTGCTGTATGTCAGGGCATTGGAAGGGACGGCGGCGGGGAATAAGGAAATCCAGGTCCATCTTTCCCTGACAGGAACCGGACCGGCAGGGACAAGCCGTACAGTGCCGTTCCGATACTTGCCGGATGGTGGGAAAGAAGAATCCGGGGAAACGTCGGCGGCCGGTGGTGCCTCCTCCTTGGCGGAAAGGCGTACAGCGGCACCTGGAACCGGAACAAGGAAGGGGGACCGCTTCCACTGGTATATCCAGTCTGTCACACTGCCGGTGGACAATCAGGGAAACCGGGACGACCGTTCGCCGGAAGGCGTTCTGTATGTCCGGGATACGTTATGGGAGAATTTCCGCAACCGTATGACGGGGGAAAGGAACAATGGCTATGGCGTCATTTTTTCCCATCCGGCGGCCTATTTCCTGCTGGATATGCGGAATCCACAGCAGGATGTCCGGCTGCTCCGGGTCCGTGCCCGTTTGTTTGATAAAGACGGGCGTCCGGTTCCGGGGCTGGTGACGGCGGGGCGTTCGGATCACGAATCCGGTGAAGGCTGGGCCGGTGAAACCGGAACCGGGGAGGGGACGGCGGCGCTCATTTCCCTGGACGGCCGTAAAATGCAGGCCTTCATCCTGCCCTTGTATGTCGATCCCCTGCAGGCGCTGGAAGGGGAGTACCGCCTGCGGCTGACGGTCGAAGGCAATGGACAACAAAAGGGGATGGAAATTCCCGTGATCCTGGATAAAGAACACAGCCTGGGCCTGCTGTCTGTCGGAGTTTCCTTTGCCTGCCTGTTGCTGGCCATTCTTTATCTGCGGGATATGATGGATTGCATCCGGACCATCGGCGCCAGAGGTGCCATTACGGCTGCCTTGTTTGCCGCCGTATCGTTCGGCGGAGTCACGGTGCCGGCGACGCTTTTAGGGGATGTCGTCCATGCCCTGCTGGGCCCTTTTTCCACGTTTTTTACCGGCCTTCTGAGCGGCGTGATGCAATATCTCCTGCTGCTGGCACTCCTGATGCTGTATCGGAAACCAGGCGTGACGGCCCTGCTGTTTCTGCTGAAGTTCTTTTTGAACGGAATCTTTTTCGGCCGCTTTACCCCGCTGGGGATCCTGAGCACGGCCGTCTACATCGCTGTCTTGGAAACGGTGCTGCGCTGCAGCGGTTTCTACCGTACGGAAAGGATGGACAGGGGACATATGCTGGCGGTGGTCATCCTTTTAGGGATGGGCGATGCCCTCATCGGGTTTGTCAATCTGGAACAGATGATGTTCTTTTACCGCTTGTATTATGCGGATTGGTACATCATCCTCTATATGCTTGTCAACGGTGTGCTGTACAGCAGCATCGGCGGCTGGCTGGGATACCGTACCGGGGAAAAATTGCAGCAGATTGCCGGGGAATGAGCATAGTGGAAAAGAGGAATCAGGAAATGCAACAAATGCATCATCCGTGTACTGCCGAAAGGCGCCCGATGCTGGAATTACGCGACGTCTCGTTCCGTTACAAAGGGCGGCATAGCGATACGTTGCGCCATGTCGGCCTGTCTCTGGAATCCGGGGAAATGCTCCTCCTGGCCGGCCGCAGCGGCTGTGGCAAATCGACCCTCATCAAGGTCATCAGCGGCCTTGTGTCGGGAGAGGGACAGGAACGTCGGGAAGGGACCGTCCTTTGGAATGGCGAGGATATGGCGGACTGGCCTCCGGAAAAGATCGGCCTGTTGGCCGGTACGGTCTACCAGACCCCGGATGACCAGCTTTTTGCCATGACGGTAGAGGATGAGGCAGGCTTTGCCTTGGAAAATCAGGGAGAGGCGCCAGAGGCCGTCCACGACCAGGTGGAAGAGATTCTCGGACTGACAGGCCTGGCGGGTCTGGAAAAGCGGGGGATTCACCAGCTTTCCGGCGGCCAACGCCAACGGATGGCCCTGGCTTCCGTCTTGATCGGCAAACCGCGTCTGCTCATTTTGGATGAACCGGTAAGCCAGATGGATCCCCGGGGCGTTCAGGACTTTATGGAACTTTTGCTCCGTCTTAACCGGGAAGAGGGAATCGCCATCCTGATGATAGAGCACCGCGTCAACGAGCTGGCCTGCTATTTCCACCGCCTGGCAATCATGAGGGAAGGGCGCATTGTGTACGACGGTCCTCTTCAGGCTGCCTGGGCGTTCCTGACCGGCCGCGAAAACCTAGGTCTCCGGGAGCCGCAGTGCGTCAAGCTGGGGCGGGTCCTGGGGCTGCCGGAACTTTCCTCGGATGTGGCACAGACCGTGCTGCAAATCAAGACGTACTGCCGTCCGGTGCCGGCGGTGGAAGCGGAGCGGTCAGGGGGTGCAGGAAAACACCAGTCTTCCTCCCGCCCGGGCGGGAAAACGGGAGAGACGGGCCGGAACGGGAGACCCCTGGTGGAGGCAGAGAAAGTCTGCTTCCGGTATCCGGGAACGACGGAAGATGTGTTGAAAGAGGTTTCCTTTTCCCTGAACGCAGGGGAAATCATTGCGTTGATGGGTTGCAACGGGGCAGGCAAATCCACGTTGCTCAACCTGCTGGGGGGATTGACCGGACCCTCGGCAGGGCGGCTGTTGTTCGAAGGGGGGCCCCTGGCCCGGCAGCGGGGTTCCACAGGCTATCTGCTGCAGGAACCGGACCTGATGCTTCTCGCCGGTACTGTTTGGGAAGAGCTGAAATGGAAAAACGATACGCTGACGGATGCGGAAGCGGAAGCCCTGCTGCAGCGGCTTCATCTGGAGCCATGTCGGGATGATTTTCCGCTGGCGCTCAGCAAGGGACAGCGGTTGCGCACCGTGCTGGGTTCCTTTTTTGCCTGGCGGCCGAAGCTGCTCCTTTTGGACGAGCCGACGACAGGGCAGGACGAAGCCAGCCTGCAGGAAATTGCGGCCCTGCTCAGCCACTACAGGGATCATGGCGGCACGGTGCTGCTGTGCACCCACGACGTGGAGCTTGCATCCTGTCTGGCGGATCATGTCCTGCTTTTGAACCAGGGGCGTGTGCTGGCCTACGGTACGGTTTTCGACGTCCTGTCGCGGCGGGACCTGCTTGCGGCAGGCGGACTCGTGGCGCCGCCGGTTCTCGCCGTGTCCGGGGCCTTGGGGATTCCGCCCTGCATTACCGTGGAGGAGGTGTGTCATTGTGTCGGTCCGGCAACTCTGGGAAGGAACTGATGCCAAACCGTGGATCCGGAATCTGAACGGCCGCACGAAACTGGTCTTTTTGTTTCTTTATGCCGTCCTGATGATCACCATTGACAATCCCCGCACGTTGTACATCCTGTTCCTTTTTACACTCCTGCTCCATGGCCTGGCCGGCACCTCCCTTTCCAAGTGGCGGGTCCTCATCCTCCTGATTTTACTGGGCCTTTGGGGTTCCATGCTGAGTCAGGCCCTGTTCTTCGCCAGGACGCCGAGGACGCCCCTCCTCGTCCTGATTGCGCCGGGGACACCGTTTTTAGGGACGCTGACAGGGGGGCTTTCTGTTTACCGCGAAGGCATCCTTTACGGCGCCGTCCAAGGGTTGCGTACCGTCAGCATGCTTTCCCTGGGAATGCTGGTCTGCTGGACCAGTGACCCGCGGCAGCTCCTGAACGGACTGCTGGCCTGGCACCTGTCTCCCCAGATTGCTTTCATGCTTGTGACGGCCATCCGGTTTCTGCCTGTCCTGGCATCGGAAACAGAGGAGATCCTGATTGCCCTGCGGCTGCGTGACCAGAAGGCAAAGGGCCCCTTTACAGGAATCCGTCATCTTCCCTATGTGGCCAAGCCGCTTTTGGCCCGCTGCCTGCGCCGCTCCCAGACACTGGCTCTTTCTGTCGTAAGCCGGGGTTCCTTTTCGGAAAAGGCGGCCCGGCGGCGCCAGCAGTGGGATGGAAGGGAACGCTGGCTCTGCCTGCTGTTCCTTCTGGCCACGCTGGCCGTCGTCTTCAGCAAAATCAGTTTCCTTTTGTCCGAGCAGGGACTGTACGCCGGTCCGCTGCGCGGTTTTTATGATTTTTCGAGTCTCTATCTGTAAGGCGGGGGGGTGCCATCCATGAAGCATATGAAAGACATCATCCTGGCCACCGCTTTTCTGGCTTCGTGCCTCTGTCTTTTCTGGCTGACGGGGAACCGTACACCCTGGGTATTGCGGGACAACGGCAAGGAAGACGGAATTACGGCCTACCTGGGCGATGTTCCGGTGCAGAACTACAACCGCATGGGATTCACCGGAGCCCGGATTGCCTATGCAAAAAAAGCGGACGCCTGGCTTGTCGGAACGGACCGGGGCGAGCTGCTTCTGTTCGACCGGCAGGGCCGGCAGCGCTGGAAGCGTTCCCTGGGTAGCGGGCGGCTTGTCTCCCTGACTGTTTCTCCGGAAGGGGATACGGCATACGTCGGGGAATCCAGCGCAGACGGCTTTTATTACGCCCTCTCCGTTCGGACGGGAGATATCCGGTACCGGTATAAAGGGGCGGACCTGATTGGAACCGACCCTTCCAACCGGTCGTTTCCGGCCGCGGTACATATTGCAGTGGATGGCGAGGAAAACCAGTACGTCAATTTCTACCGTTTCCTTATCGACAGCGCCGGAAACCGCAGTTATACGGGCCGCATGGTTTCCCTGGACAAGTCCGGCCGGCAGCGCTGGGCATTTCCGGAGCAGGAAGCCATAGACAGCTGGATCAACTGGTGCGATGTCAGTCCCGCAGGGGAGCGCGTTGTGCTGGCGACGTCGGCCTACGATTTCCGGCCGGAAATGAAGTATAAGGACACGCTGTATTTTCTGGACAAGAAGACGGGACGGTTGTTGGATTCAGTGTTTATCGAGCCGGTTCCCCCTTTTGACAACACGGTGATGCGCTGCAGCCCGAACTTTGGTGCGGACGGGAAGCACCTGGCCGGCATGGCCAGTGATGGCCGTGCCTTCTATCTGGATGATACGGGCAAGGTCCTCTGGGGGCGGTTTTTGTCAAAACCTGCCAAGGTGGACGGATCCTGGCTCAATGCGTCCGGACGGGACGGCTACATTCTGCCGGAAGGCGTGTTCTTTACGACCATCAACACATTTAACCGGGAAAACTGGCAGCTGCCGACGCCGGTCACCCATCCCAGCGACAACAGCCTGTTTGCTTTTTCCCCGGAAGGCAGGTTCCTGTATCAGGTCCGGGCCGGAGGAACCATGGCTGCCCTGGCCTTTGCCCAGGGCGTGGCTGCCGTTGCCATCGGCCGCAACGTGCGGACCCGTGATTACAAGGTCCATGGCGCGCAGATCCTCCGCCTGCGGGATGGGAAAGTGCTTGCCTCCTTTACGACGGAAGGGCCTTGTGAAGCGGTGGGTATCAGCGCCGACGGCCGGCAGATGGCTGCCGTCGAGGCACCGGCCCTGACACCGGAGGGACGCATTCTTGGCGCCTATCGGTTGCATCTGTGGAATTGGTGAAGAGGAAATCACAGTAAGGCGGATACATCATCATGAAATACGCAGGAATTTTAGTGGATTTTCAGGAGGACGTTGTGAAAAAAGTTTTATCGTTACTGATTTTGTGCACTCTGTTTTATATGAATCCGGCTGCTGCGGCACAGAAAACGGAACCGGTCCCGGAAAAACCGGTGGACTGGAGCATCAGCATGAATGCCGATGGAGCGGATCAGGCCCCTCAAGGGCCGCAATGGTCCCTCATCCTGGAAAACGATATCGGAATCTACGCATACGATATGGGATCCCTTGCCTTTGGGGCGGGCAACGGCAGGGAAGACCGGAACCTGGTACAGACTACGGTGAAGACGGTCTTTACCAATAAAGACCTGGTCAGGAAGATGGACAAAAAGTTCGCTAAAAAGCTGGTAACAAAGGAGAAGACCCAGTACTGCCTGTTGCAGATGGAATTCCACTTGGCGGAAAAGACCTATACGGTTCAGCAAATGGATGTATACGGCAGCAAAGGGACTTTGCTGGATACGAAGGAAGGCGAAGGGAAATGGCTGCCTGTACCGGAAAATTCTTTCGCCGAAGCGATGTTGGAGATTTGTGCCCGGGCTGCTGCGGCAACTCCTGCAAAGGGACCTTGATTTTTTGCGCAAGACGAGAAGGTCGGCTGCTGTGCCTGCTATTGCACGGTGGACGGCCTTTTTTTATGGCTGGAAATATGGTATGATTTATCATAGTAAATATGTAGGGAAAGTAAATATGTAGGAAAATCAAGCTTTGGGACCCGTTCCGGAGGTCCCTGTGTCGGGAGGTGGCCTGTTTGTTAGGTGCGATAATCGGTGATGTGGCAGGGTCCCGCTTTGAGTGGGACAACCACCGTGACAAAGAGTTCGAATTGTTTGCTTTCGGGTGTGAGCCGACGGATGACAGCATCATGACGCTGGCGGTGGCCAGGGCCCTGCTGGAAACGCGGGAAGACCGTTCGCGGCTGGTACCCTGCGTCATCCGGCAGATGCAGCACATGGGCCGCCGCTATCCGAACGCGGGCTACGGGGCCCGTTTCGGGCAGTGGCTCGATGCACGGGATCCCAAACCGTACAACAGTTACGGCAACGGGGCCGCCATGCGGATCAGCGCCTGTGCCCAGGCGGCAGCGTCCCTGGCGGAGGCAAAGCAGCTGGCGGCGGACGTGACCGCTGTGACACACAACCATCCGGAGGGGATGAAGGGGGCGGAAGCCGTTACCGTTGCCATCTTCCTGGCCCGGGAAGGGAAGCCGAAGGAGGAAATCCGCAAGGCTGTCGAAGACGGGTATTACAAGCTGGATTTCAAACTGGACGATATCCGGGACTCCTATCAGTTTGACGAAACCTGCCAGGGGTCCGTGCCCCAGGCGCTGGAGGCCTTTTTTGAGGGAACCGGCTTCGAGGACACCATCCGCAATGCTATCTCCATCGGCGGCGACAGCGACACCATCGCGGCCATCGCGGGCAGTGTGGCCGAGGCGTACTACGGCGTGCCCGAAGCGGTACGGCAGGCGGTCCTGCCGTACCTGGACACGGAGATGCGGCGCATCGTGGCGGATTTTGAGGCGGCCTATCCTTTGCGGAACTCCCGGTAAGGGTACATCGGCCTGGTGAAACGGAGGAATTGTATGTATATGAAGAGGTGTTGGAAAGTGCTGGCACTGGCGGCCGTGTTCTGGACGACCGTGACCATGTCGGCCTATACGCCTTATGAGACGGGCAGCCGCCGGACGGCGAGCGGCGCGGACGCAGTGGAGGGCTATACGTGCGCGGCCAATTTCGTGCCCATCGGCAGCCTGATCATCTACAACGGCGTCACGTACCATGTGCAGGACCGGATGAACCCGTCCCACAACCGCCACGTGGACATCTTTATGGAATCCCATGCGCGGGCACTGGAGTTCGGCCGGTTCCAGGCCGAAGTGCAGGTCATTACGCCCTGAGGCGCGGCGGGAGGAACGGAATGGCACATTGCCGGTGGATTTTCCAATGGGAAATCCACCCCGGTTCTGTTATGTTTTGAACAGAAAAAGAGGGAAATCGGCGTATGTTTCATGAATGCATATCTTTTTTGTAAAACCCTTTGACATTTCCCGGAATAGGCCTTAACATTGTAACAAGTTACTCATCACTGTAATTCAGCAGACTTAATCCGGTTTGCTATATTTTGCCTTGTTGTGGTGCAAAACGGACGGATCTGCGGGAATTACCGATCAATTTTTATACCTACTAACAAGGAGGAAACACATCATGCAATTCAAAAAGGCAATCGTATCTCTCGCAGCACTGTCTCTTCTCGCCCTGGGCGTCGCCGGATGCGGCGGCGGGGACAAAAAGGCGGAGGCGCCGAAGGACAATGGCAAGAAGGTCGTCCTGAAGGTCGGCGCGACGCCGGTGCCCCATGCGGAAATCCTGAACTTCGTCAAACCGCAGCTCGCCAAGGAGGGCGTGGACCTGCAGATTGTGGAGTTCACGGATTACGTGAAGCCGAACCTGTCCCTGGCAGACAAGGAGCTGGACGCCAACTATTTCCAGCATATTCCGTATCTGGAGAAGTTCGCCAAGGACCGCAACATGAAGCTGGTGGTCCTGACCAAGGTCCACATTGAGCCCATGGGCGTGTATTCCCGCAAGATCAAGGACTTGAAGGATGTCAAGGACGGAGCCAGGGTCGGCATCCCGAATGACCCGACCAACGGCGGCCGCGCGCTGGTACTCCTGGAAAAGGCCGGTCTCCTGAAGCTGAAGGAGGGCAAGGACATTACGGCGACGAAACAGGATATCGTTTCCAATCCGAAACACCTGGACATCGTGGAAGCCGAAGCGGCTATGCTGCCCCGTTCCCTGGATGATTGCGACATCGCCGTCATCAACTCCAACTTCGCCATGGAAGCCAAGCTGAATCCCGTCAAGGACTCCCTGTTCATTGAAAAGGATTCGCCGTATGCCAACGTCGTAGCCATCCGCGAAGGCGATGACAAGCGTCCGGAACTGCAGAAACTGGCGAAGGCCCTGACGACTCCGGAAGTGAAGAAATTTATCGAAGACAAGTACAAAGGTGCCGTTGTGCCGGCGTTCTGAGGTATAAAAAACTGCCTGTCCCATTTAGTTGGGACAGGCTTTTTGTTTGCGCCGGAGGGCTTATTTTTCCGATTCGTGGTTATACCATTTCGGGTCACTGAAATATTCCTTCGTCTTGGCACGGACCTGTGGCCAGAGGATAGCGAGGGCAATCATGTTCGGGATGACGACGAGGCCCATGGCTACGTCCTGCAGGCTCCAGACGACGGTGATCTTTGTGGTGGCGCCGACGATGCACAGGAACGGGAAGATGTAGCGGACCTTGCTCGTGACAGATTCCCCGAAGGCGTAGGTGAAGCTCTTGGCGGCGTTCCACCACTGGCCCATAAGGGTCGTGAAGCAGAAGATCAGGAGGGCGAAGGTGCCGGCATGTTTCAGCGGCGCCCAGACCGTACCGAAGGATTCCAGCGCCATGACCGTTGCCGGATGGCCGGAGGTGTACATCCCCGTGGTGCCGACGACCAGGGCCGTGATGGAGCAGATGATGATGGTGTCGATAAAGACTTCGGCAACGCCTGTGATGCCTTCGTCGACGGGGTGCGGCACGATGGAGCAGCCGTGTGCGAACGGTGCCGTGCCTTCGCCGGCTTCATTGGAGTACATGCCGCGGGAAATGCCGTACTGCATGGCTTTGGCGATGACATAACCGCCGGTGCCGCCGGCCGCGGCGTCAAAGGACCAGGCCTGTGTGAAGATGGTGTAGATGACGTTCGGCAGTTCCGTGATGTTGAGCAGGATGACGATGATGCCGATGACGATGTAGAAGATCGACATGGCAGGAACCAGATTCATGGCGATGTTGGCCAGGCGTTTCAGGCCGCCCAGGGTGATGGACATGAGCAGCACGATGAGCACGATGCCCGTCAGGTAGGTCGGTACGCCGTAGTTGCTGTTCAGGATGCCGGCGATGGTGTTGGACTGGACCAGGTTGGCGCCCATCATCTTGATGCACATGAGGATGGCGATGACCACGCCCAGCCAGGGAAGCTTCAGACCGTCGCGGATGTAGTACATGGGACCGGAGAGCAGGTTGCCCTGCCCGTCTTTGCCACGGTACAGCTGCGACAGGACGATTTCGCCGTATTTCAGGGCTTCGCCGAAGAAGGCGGCGACCCACATCCAGAAGACGGCGCCCATGCCGCCGGAGACGATGGCCGTGGCGACACCGACGACGTTGCCGCCGCCCACGTTGCCGGCCAGGGTGACCATCATGGCCTTGAAGGTCGAAATGGAGCCGCTGCCCTTATCGACCTTGCGGGTCTTGAAGGCGTCCACCAGGGTCCGTTTCATGATGAATTTGAAGTGGCGGATCTGGATGAATCCGTTCGTGACGGTGTACAGGATACCCAGGGCGAGCAGTACGAAGACAAGCCAGCGGCCCCAGAGCCAGGAGTTGATGAAGGCAAGGATTTGTTCCAGTGAATCTAACATTATGCTTCTCCTTTCAATACGCGGGTGACCATGTCGGGAAAGTTGCCGATGACGATGTCGATTCCCTTTTGCAGCATGTCGCGCGCTGCTTCTTCTGTGTTGACCGTAAAGGTGTTGATGCGCAGGTGGTGGGCCTTCAGGTCGGCCACCACGGCATCGCTCAGGCTGCCCCAGTAGGGATGGTAGCACTGCACGCCGAGTCCCTCCGCATAAGCGCCCGGGCTGTATACCCAGGATTCTTCGAGCAGGCCGTACACCAGGTCCGGCGCCAGTGACTGCATGCGTTTGACACTGTAATGGTTGAAGCTGGAAATGATGACTTTCTGTTCCAGATGGTATTTGCGGATGAGGCCGAGGACCTTGTGTTCCAGGTCCGGGTAGTCATAGACCCCGTTCTTCAATTCGATGTTGGTGCCCGCCGGCTGTTCAGCGGCCCATTCGCAATACTCCTCAAAACTGGGGATGCGGTGTACCTGCCCGGCTTCCTTGAATTGGTACGATGCATCGAGCTGCCTGATTTCCGCCAGCGAAAAGTCCCGTACAAATCCCGTTCCGTCCGTTGTGCGGTCCACCCGTTCGTCGTGGATGACGACCATTTCGCCGTCCCGCGTGAGCTGGACGTCGAGTTCTACGCCGTCCGCCCCCGCTTCCAGGGCTTTGCAGAAAGCGGCCATGGTGTTTTCCGGATACCGGCCGCTGAAGCCCCTGTGCCCGTAGTTCAGCATAAAGTTTCCTCCTGTTCCTCTTCTATAAAATTCACGTAAAATATGTCAACTGTTTGTGTAAAACTGTGAAAATTACAGAAGCAATTATAGCACCGGAACGTCTTCTCCGCCAGACTTTTTTGGCGGCAGGAAAAAGGGCGGGCCATGCCGTTGGAAAAACGCCGGGAGCGAGGCGGGGGGGATGCTGCGGCAAAACGGAAAAACGTTTACGGAAACATATGTTCGTGTTATAATGGAAACAGATGCGGGAAACCGGCAGGCAGGGAGGGAACGTTATGGATGTGATGGAGAAGCTGAAGATTCTGGCGGACGCGGCGAAATACGATGCGGCGTGCACGTCCAGCGGCGTCGACCGCAAGGGAGGCGGAACCGCCATGGGTTCGTCACGGGCTTGCGGCATCTGTCACAGTTTTGCCGGGGACGGCCGCTGCATCAGCCTCCTCAAGGTTCTGCTGACCAACCGCTGCTGTTACGATTGCGAATATTGCGTAAACCGCCGCTCCCACGTGGTGGAACGGGCAGCCTTCGAACCGCGGGAACTGGCGGACCTGACCTGGCAGTTCTACCGGCGCAACTACATCGAGGGCCTGTTCCTCAGCTCCGCCGTATGGCGTTCGCCGGACCATACGTGCGAGCAGATGCTGCACGTCCTGGAATTGCTGCGCCGCGGGTACGGGTTCGGCGGCTATATCCACGTCAAAGTCATTCCCGGTGCGGATCCGCTGCTTATTGAAAAGATGGGTTTCCTGGCGGACCGCATCAGCGTCAATATCGAGCTGCCGTCGGCGGCCAGCCTGCAGAAGCTGGCACCGGACAAGCACAAGGAAAACCTGTTGGGGCCCATGCGGCAGATCCGCAACCTGGTGGCGGAAAACCAGAGCGGATACGGCCGCTTCCGGGGCATCCAGCCCGTAGGAAACAATGCGGCAGGCCTTCTGCACGGCAAGCGGACCGGCCAAGGCGGTGCGGTGCCCGTACAGGGCGTCACCCTGCCCGCGCGGACGCGGCGCCGGCGCGGCAAGGCGCCGCAGTTCGCCCCGGCGGGACAGAGCACGCAGATGATCATCGGCGCGAGCCCCGAATCGGACCGGCAGATCCTGCGGCTGACGGAACAGCTGTATCATGCCTACGACCTGAAACGCGTCTTTTATTCCGCCTACGTGCCGGTCTTGGACAGCGACCTGCTGCCCGCTGCAGACACACCGCCGCCGTTATGGCGCGAACACCGCCTGTACCAGGCGGACTGGCTCCTGCGCTTTTACGGCTTCCGGGCCGACGAGCTGCTGACCGAAACGGACCCGCAGCTCCATCCCTACCTGGATCCCAAGTGCCGCTGGGCCCTCCGCCACCCGGAGTTCTTCCCGCTCGAAGTGAACCGGGCAGCGTACGATGCCCTTCTGCGTGTACCGGGCCTGGGGGTGGAAAGCGCGTTGCGCATCGTGCGGGCCCGCAAGTTCGCAGCCCTGTCCTGGGACGGGTTGAAGAACATCGGCATCGTGCTGAAACGGGCGCGCTACTTCCTCGTCTGCAACGGGAAGCGGTATCCGCATTTGTCACGGGACCGGGAAGGGTTCCTGGCCGATATGATGTCCGCCCGGGAGCGAATCCTTTTCCAGAAACGGGAGAAGGACATCTTCCAGCCGTCGCTGTTCGACGAGACCGGTCTCCCGGCGGATGGGTCCGTGCCACGCCTCACGGACCCTCAGAAGGAGGAATTGGCCGCCTTGCCGATTCCCCTATGGGATTGAAACGAAGATTTTGGGAGGATGCGATGTCGGACCGCAGCTTCATATTAAAGGAACATGATAAGACGCAGGCTGTGCGCAGGAACCGGCAGGCGCCGCTGCCGCCCTGCGTCCCCGGACTGCACTATGTCTACGACGGGACCTGGGAGGGGTGGCTCTGCTGCGTGTTCCACAGTTATGTGGACAGCGAGATTCCCGAACGGATTACGGGACCCGGCCGGACGGACGGTACCGGGCTGTTCGGCAGCCGGGAAATCGGAACGGATGCGGCACAGGCGTCCCGTGTCCTGACCGGGATGCAGGAGAAACTGGGCGCGTCCTTCGTGCAGACCTTGCAGCGGGCCTTTCTGACCTGTCTGACGGACCGGGAATGGTATATGCTGCTCGTGGTCCGCAAGGCGTTCCGCTATGGCACGCAGGTGCTGTATTACGAGGACGACGAGGCGGTGCACCGGCTCCGCGGCGCCCTGACGCGGCTCGGCAGCGAGATCGACAAGTGGTGGGGCTTTGTGCGCTTCAGCGACATCCACGGCGTCCTGGTGTCCGTCATCGGGCCGAAAAACTGCCTGCTGCCCTTTCTGGCGCCCCATTTCTGTGACCGTTACCCTAACGAGCGGTTCCTGATTTTCGACGAGGTACATCATATGGCCCTGGTGTACCGGCCGGGCGAGGCGGCCATCGTCCCCATGGACCGCTTCCGTATGGCGGATTCGGGACCGGAAGAAGTCCATTACCGCTCCCTGTGGAAACAGTATTACGAGGCCATCGAAATCCGTCCGCGGCATAATGAGGCGTGCCGCATGACCCACATGCCGAAGCGCTATTGGAAGTATTTGACGGAATTTATGACTACGGCACATATTGCGGCTTTGCCCCAAAAGTAATACAATCAAGATATGATTTAATCGCCTGATTAAACCGGCGTGTCCACGCGCTGTCTTGAGGACGGACCTTCCGTCCTGTCTATAGGAAGGAATATAGTATGGTATGGTTCCATCATAAAATCCGTGATTTTTTCCGGGGCCGCGGTATGCGGAACGGCCTCAAGGTGCTGTTTTGCGCTGCCGTGGCCTTCGCCATCGCGTTCTTCATTCTGGTCGAGCTGGCGAGCCGCGGCATTGCCTTCATCTTCAACCAGCAGATGGCGAAACAGGATATGCTGCGCGGCACTGTGACAGTGGAACAGGTCTACATGGACCTGCTGGGCCACGTCAAATTCGTGGGCCTGGTCTGGAAAGACACGAACGGGGAAACCATTTTGGAGGCCCCTGATGGCAGCTTCAAGCTGCGTCTGTGGGATGTGGTGACGCGGAACTTCAAATCGACGACGGTGCAGCAGCTGACGCTGAACAGGGCCCGTGTCGCCGTACGTTTCACACGGGATATGGATGTCGATTTCGTGCGCATCAAAGATCCGGATGAGGCGTCCGGCCCGAAAAAGAAGAAGGAACGCAAGACCTTCGAACAGCGCGTACGCAACTTCAACCGGGACAACCGCAAAATCCGCGCGAATGTCGTCCTGGACGACTGCGAGGTCGAAGTGAGGTATCTGCGCCGGGATTATGTGCTCAACAATGTCAATCTGGAGATGGACATCGATACGGCGGACAAGACGAAGCTGACCCTCACGTGCGGCGAGTTCGGCGGCACCATGGTCGGCGGCGGCATGACCATCGACGGCATAGTGGACTTCGCTCCCGAGATTCCCGAGATGGACATCGATTTCGCGGTTCGCGGCGTCGATCCCTCCTCCCTGGGGTTCGGCATGAACATCCACGATAAGATGACCCTGGTGGCCAAGGCCCTGGGTCCGGTCACGCGGCCGACGGCGACGGGCACGGTGCGTATGGACGAACTCAATATTCCGCCCATGGAATTCCGGAACGTCATCGGCGATATCAGCTATCAAAGCGGCGAAGTGACCTTCACCAACGTGACGGCCAATGTCTTCAACGGCGCTTTGAAGGCCCGCGGCTGGTACGATGTGGATACGCGGAAGTACAAGATCTACGGCCACGGGACGGATCTGGATACGCGCATCGCCCTGAAGGACATCAACTTCTATTGCCTCGTCGCACTGGACATGGCACTCGAATGCGACGGCAATCCGCGCAACACATTAACCTACGGCATCTTCAAATCGGGGCCGGGCCGCTATTCCGTCGTGCCCTTTGAATATCTGTCGGGCCGTTTCAGCAACCAGCACCGCAAGCTCGATTTTTACGATGTCGTCATCGCCATGCCCTTGGGACAGGTTAAGACCGATGTCCTGCGCATCCACAACGGCAAAATGATGCTGGACTATGTGACCCTGGTGGATCCGACAACGGGACGCAAATCGGAAGTCGTCCGCCGGGATATGCAGGAAGGCAATCCGGCCGGCATCAGGGAGAACATCGAACGCATCAGGAAATCGCTGAAATACATGAAGGGGGAAGCCTGAAGGAGCTGCGGAAGCAGCGGGAATTTTAAGGAGGAAAGGAATGGGAAAACTGGTTCTGTACTGCATCCCTGCCGGTGGCAGCGGCACGGACCTGCTGCTGGCGGAGGCTGCCCGGAAAGAGTATGGTACCACCTTGTTCGTGGCCTCGTCCCGCGAACTGGTCAACAAGGCGCGCGAACACCATGTCAACGCAGCCAATTTCGAATACTTGGTCAACGAGGTGCTGCGGCGCCTGGGGCCGGAAAAGGGACAGCGGCAGCTGATCAGCCGCAAGACGCAGGAACTGATTGTGGAAAAACTGCTGGCGGAGCTGCTGCGGCAGGAGGATGGAAAAGCAGCCTGTTTCAAGGCCCTGGCCGGGGAAAAGAGCTTTCTGGCGGCCCTGGTGTCCCTGATCAGCCAATTGGGGCGGGCCCATGTGACGCGGGAACAGTTGCAGGCTGCCTTCGGGAACTGGGATGCGAAGGGCGGAACAGGCTTGCCGCGGCCCCGGGAACTGCGCAGCAAGGATGACGCCGTCTGCGCCGTTTATGAGGCGTACTGCGCGTACATGGAGGGAAAACATGGCAAGCACGGGGAAATGCGCCTGTATGACCTGGAAATGCTTTACGGGGAAGCGCTCGCCGTGCTCCGGTCGTTGACGGAAGCGGAAGCAGCGGAGAAGCTGCCCTGGAAAGATATCTGCTTTGCCGGGTTCTATCAGTTCGACGGCCTTTCCCGGGAGATCATCCTGGCCCTTCGGCGGTGGTGCAACGTCGTTGTCGCCCTTCCGGGCGAACGGGTGGCGGCCGGTGAAGACTATCGCCGCAGCGTCTTTGCAGCTGCAGAGGACACCTTTGCGGATCTGAGCGGCAAAAGCGATTCTCTGGAATACGTGACGGCGCTCCAGGGCGGTCGTGAACCGGCCCTGGATTTTCTGCTGCGGAATTTCCGCCACCCTCTCCGGGACAGCGAAAAGGTTCCCGGCGGCGGTGTTGTCCGGATCTGGAAGGCTGCCGACGCCCTGACGGAACTGCGGCTGGTGCTGCGTGATGTGAAGCGGTCCATTCTGGCCGGCACGGAACCGCGGCAGATTGCCATCGTCGTACGCCGGCTGGCGGCGTACGGCGGCTTGCGCCGGGGGTGCGATGCCTACGGTATTCCGGCGCGTTTTCCGGAAACAGCGGCTCTGGCGGCCTCTCCTGTCCTGAATTACGCCAAGGCATTTCTGGCCGGCCTGGATGGTACGGGGCGCAGACAGGCGGAGGCCTTGGCACGGTTCCTGCTCCTGCCTGTTCAAAAATTGATGTGGAATGTTAACACGGAAACTGTGAAAGAGAGCCTCCGGACCCGCTACGAAACGGATGCCGCCGCCTTATTTGCTGCCGCGGTGCTGCCGGACGAGGCGGAATGGCTCCGTACCTGCTGGCAGGATGGGCAGTCTGTCCGGACGGTGGAAGCATACTGCGACCTGATCCGCAGACTGTGCGACGAGCGACGCTGGCTGCCCCGGGCCGGCCGGTTATATAAAGAAGGCGGAATCACACTGGAAGCGTTCCAGAACCTGACCGGCGGATGCCGGGCCATAGGGGAGGCGCTGGACCATATCCGGAACGATTACGACAGCTGCGGAAGCATACAGCGGAAGATGGCGCCAGCGGAATTTTCGGCTTTGCTGGCAGAAACGGCGACCGAACTGCAGATCACGCTGCAAAGCGGGAAAAAGGACGGCGTCGTCATCCTGGAGGCATCGAACCTGGAAGAACAGGCCTATGACAAGGTCTATGTCCTGGGCATGCTGGAAGGCGTGTTTCCTTACACAAAGCAGGAAAATTGGATCTACAGCGACCAGGAACGGCTGGACCTGAAGGCGATGGGCATCGATCTGCCCGGTACGGCCCAATCCTATCACGACGATGTCCATTTCTTTCTGTCAGCCTGCGCGGCGGCGCGCAAGGAACTGACCTTTATGTATTACCAGGACGACCGGCAGCCTGCGTCCCCTTACCTGGCCGAAGTGCGTGACCTTTTCACGGATTTCCCGAACCCCGGTGGAGAAATGGAGGTTCCGGATACGCCGGATGCTGCTTTGTGTCCTGCGGAACTCGCGTTGGCGGAAGCCTTGCACCGCCTCCCCGTACCGGATCTGGATCCTGCACGGGGGACCCTTTTGAACAAGGCATTGCGCGATTGTGTGAAGGCTGTCATTGGCAACGTTTTCAGCGCTACGAAACTTGAAACGTATGTCAAGTGCCCCTTCCATTTCCTGGCCCGTTATGTCTGGCAGCTGCCGGAAGAAACGGCGGTCGACGAGGAACTGGATGCGCTGGCGGTCGGTTCCCTCATCCATAAGTCGTTGCAGCTTTTCGTCGGCAAACACCTGGGGGAACTGAACCTGGATGCCGAAGGCAGAGGGTTGGACGTTACGCAGGAAGAAGCGCTGTGGCAGGAGCTGGACGGCATTTTCACGGAACAGTGCGACGCGTTGGAATGCAAGGGCAAGGTTCATGACGGGCCCTTTTGGAAAGCCCAGAAGGAAGGGCGGCGCCAGGTTCTGCAAACCTGGCTTCACGCAGAACTGCAGTACCGCGTGAAGGGGCTCCGCAAACCGACCAAAAAGGATCCTTCCAACTTTTATCTTGTGCCTGTCGGTACGGAAATTGACTTTAAGAAGCAACGGATCCCCTTGTCGACGGAGGCCGGTGACATCGAACTGGAAGGCAAGATTGACCGGGCTGATGTGACGGTTCCGCTGGACGCAGGAAGGCCGGTGCCGAAAATGATCTACCTGACGGATTACAAGACTGGTTCCGCACCGAAGACGGCGGATTTTCTGAATAGGAATCTGCAAATGCCGATCTACCTGTATGCGACAAGGGTTTTGCTGAAAGATACGGCAAAAGGCCTTTACAAAGCCGCAAGGAAGATGACCGGAACCGATCAGCCCGATATCTGCGGCGGCGGGTATTACGAGGTGAAGGCGAAGGAGAGCAGACGCACCAACCATTTCCGTTTCGGAAACTGCCAGGACATCAATCCCGGCAGCGCCAAAAGCACGGGGACTGTCTGGTCGGCGGAAGGGACAGAGGAAGCCGTCCTCGTCGCTGATTATGATACCTTGGAAAAAGAGCTCGCCAAATCGGTTGGCAATATCCTGAAAGCGATGGGGGACGGCTTGTTCCGACCTGCGCCGCAGAGCCGGTGTGACAGGTATTGCCCTGCAGCGGATATCTGCCGTTTCAAAGTGTACGGAAAAGGGGGGAATGACGATGGCACAGACTGAAAAGCCCCGACTGACGGAAGAACAGCAGAAAGCCGTCGATATCCTGGACCGGAATGTGGCGGTATCGGCCGGGGCGGGAAGCGGCAAGACGCAGGTGCTGACCAGGCGGTTCGTCCATACCTTGGAATCTGGGCTGGAGGATGCGGGGAAACGGATTTCCACCCATCAGATCCTGGCCATTACCTTTACGGAAAAGGCTGCGGCGGAAATGCGGGAGCGTATCCGCCAGCTGCTGAAGGAACGGGTTCAGAATGCCGGGAGCCCGGAAGAATCCGGATTCTGGAGGGAACGGCTGCAGGAACTGCCCCAGACCCAGATCGGCACCATCCACAGTCTTTGCAGCTCCATTCTCCGCATGAATCCCCTGGAAAGCGGCGTGGATCCGGCGTTCCGGATTTTGACGAGCCCCGATTTGGAACGGTTTCTGGCAGAGTCGTCCCGTGATTTCCTGCGGACGGAACTGGCGGGAACCCGGAAGGATCCGGACTACCGGCCGGAACTGCTGACTGCCGAATACGGGGCAGCCAGATTGACGGACCTTCTGGCCGGGGAGTTTGCCGACGGCGACCTGCCCGGCGAAACTGAGTGGGAGGACGGTCTCAGCGGGGCCCAGGGCAGGGAAAAGGAACTTTTCCTGGCATGGAAAAGGCTGCTGGAGCATTTTCATGCCTACATGGTACAGCAGAAGCGGGACCTCCATGTCCTGACCTTCAACGATTTGGAGCGGGAAGCGGTCCGCCTGTTGGAAGGCAGGGAGGCCCTGTGCCGCCGTTATGCCCGCAAATACAGGTATATCATGGTCGATGAATTCCAGGATACGAACCACTGGCAGAAATCCCTCATTTACCTGCTGGCTGGCGGCAGAGCGGATAAACTGGAGGGAAACCGGTTATTCGTCGTGGGCGATGCCAAACAGTCCATTTACCGTTTCCGCGGCGCCGATGTATCCGTCTTTGCGAAAGTCCAGAAGGATATCGTGGCGCCGGAGGATCCGGGAAAAAAGCCGCAGCCAGCGGAGAAGCGGCTGCAGGGGGAACGCATCTCCCTGGCGGTGAACTTCCGTTCCGGCGCACCCGTTTTGCGTTTCTGCAATACCTTTTTCCGGGAAGTCTTCGGACAAGCTGATGATGCGGGCGCAGATTTCATCCCTTTTGAGGAGCAGCTGCTTCCGGCCGCGCGGGACGGGGCGGGGAAGGAATCCTTCCTTCCGAAGGCTCCGCAGTTTTTCTGGGTCAAGGGCAACGTGAAGCCGGCTGTGGCCCAGCAGTGCGAAGCCGGCCTGGTGGCCCGGGAACTGAAGAGGCTCCACGGGGAGGAGCAGGTTCCTTATGAAGATATGGCCATCCTGCTGCGCAAAATGACGAATTCCGGCATGCTGGCGGAAACGCTGCGTGATGCCGGCGTGCCGGTCAAAGTGGTTGACGGCCGTAATTTCTATGACCGCCAGGATGTGCGCGACCTGATGAACCTGTTCTTCTTTGTGGCAGATCCCCATGCAGAGGGACCGCTGCTCGGACTGTTCCGGTCTCCTTATTTTGCTGTGGATGACGATGTCCTGACCGCATTGTGTCTGGACTGGCATGGTCACAGTAAAGACGGCGGCAGCGGCAGTTTGTGGGATTTCCTTACCGGAGCGCGGGAAAACGGCGGAATCCGCCGCGGAGAAAGCCTGGCGGCGTCAGTGCGGAAACTGGCGCGGCTGCAGACCGGAGGCACGCTGTTGAACCTGCCGCAGTTCATGGAGCTGGTGGAACGGGAGCTGCAGCCGGAACGGGAGCTGGCTTCCCAGGAAAATGGGGCGGAAAAACTGGCGAACTATCGGAAATTCCGCAGCCTGGCGTTTGCCTTTGCAGAGGAACAGGCGGGCGCCGCCGCCGAATATGCCGAACGGCTCCGCTTCCTGCGCGACAATTATGACAAGGAAGCGTCTGCCACGGCAACGGCCGGGGACGCTGTATCCATCATGACGATCCATAAATCCAAAGGACTGGAGTTCCCTGTCGTGGTCATCCCGTTCCTGGAAACCAAGTTGCAGCATGAGGGAGATTTTGCTGCCTATCGGCACGGCAAAGGCTTCGGGTTTGAATATAAAGCGGAACCGGCTGCCAAAAATCCGGAAAAAACGGCTGTCATGGAGACCCTTTGCGAGGAGGAAGAGGCCCGGTCTGCCGCCGAGGCGGACCGCCTTCTGTACGTGGCGATGACCCGGGCGGAAAAGCGGTTGATCCTGACCGGGTTCTTTAAATTGAAGAGCAAAGGGGAACCCGCCAAACAGCCGCGCTGGGTGGAGCAGCTGCACGGATTGGGTGAAACGGCCCGGGTATGGCAGGATGGCGGGAATCCGGTCGCCCGGGTGGAAGAAAAAGATTGGGAGGCCTGGAATCAGGAACTGCAGGCAGAGCAGGCCGCCGCGGCGGAAGCAGCGGCAGAAGCCGCTCCGGCTGGTACCCAGCCGCCGGAGGCCGTCCTGGCGCCGTTGCCCGGTTACGAGGAGACGGCCATGACGGAGTTCACTCCGTCCTCCCTGCAGGATTATGGATATTGCCAGAGGCAGTACTATTACAGAAACATCGCCCGCGTCGTTCCGCTGGAGGAGGCTGCAGAGACCGCAGCAGTGCCGCCGGACGGCAGTAACGGGAGCCGTGCTCCTTCGTTCCTGAAGCCCGTGGACCTGGGCCATGTGGTGCACCGCACGCTGGAGCTGATTGCCCGGGCCTGGATGGACGGGCACCAAGCCCCGGGCGAGGCGGAACGCAGGGAACTGTACCGGCAGGCTGTGCTGGAATGTGCTTCCGGTGACAGCTTCCCGGACAAATTGAAAGCTGCCGCTGCCGCCGGGGTGCCGGAGATGCTGCGGCAGTATCTTGCCGGGAACCTGTATCAGTCCTTTGCCGGCCGGCAGGTGCGGGCGGAATATCCTTTCCGCCTGCCTTTCTTCAAGGAAAACGGCCACACGTTCTATGTGACGGGCGTCATGGATGCCGTGGCTGAAACGGCGGACGGGAACGTGGAAATCGTCGACTATAAGACGGGGGAGCCGCCGCAGGATGACGGGGACGCGCCCCTCAAGCCGGGCTACGCCTGGCAGCTCGCCCTGTACTGGTTTGCCGCGGATACGCTGCTGCGGCAGCAATCCGCCCGGTGCGGCGGGGAGTCTGGTTCCCCGCACAAGGTTGTCAAAGCATCGCTGCACTACATCCGGACCGCCGAAGAGGCAGTCTTGGATTCGGAAGTAAAGAAGGACGCCTGGCTGGACGAAGTGCGCCGGCTGTGCCGCGAGATTTACGCAAAACGGACGGAACAGGATTTCCGCCGGACGGACAAGGAGCGCGCCTGCCTGCATTGTCCTTTCCGGTACATGTGCCGGGAGTCGTGAGAAAACCTGTACCTCTTTTCCTAAATATGGTACAATGAATCTGCATAAATGTAAGGAGTTGAGAACGATGAGCGTATCGGATGAAACGATGATGTTTAAAAAGAAACGGGAAAAGGCACCGGTGGCGCAGACCATCGTCGAAGTGTGCGAAGCGCTGGAGGCCCGTGGATATGATCCGAAGGACCAGCTGGCAGGGTATCTGCTGTCCGGCGATCCCACCTATATCACCAGTTACCAGGATGCCAGGAACAAGATCCGCCAGTATGAGCGGTATGAACTGGTAGAAGCGCTGCTGGACCATTACCTGGCAGCCATCCGGCCGAAAAAATGAGGATTATGGCACTGGATTTGGGAAGCAGGACGATCGGTGTGGCCGTCAGTGATTTGACGGAAACCATCGCCAACGGCGTCGGAACCATCCGGCGGACATCGCCGGAACGGGATTTCCAGCGGATTGGGGAACTGATCCGGGAATACGGGGCCGGGGAAATCGTCCTGGGGTATCCCAAAAATATGAATGGTACCATCGGGGAGCGGGCGAAACTTTCGGAAGCATTTGCGGAAGAACTGCGAACCCGCTTTTCTGATGTGTCCGTCGTGCTGTGGGATGAGCGGCTTTCGACGGTGGCGGCGGAACGCGTCCTGATTGACGCGGACCTGCGCCGTAAAAAACGCCGCAAGGTCATCGACATGATGGCGGCGGTCGTCATCCTGCAAAATTACCTGGACAGCCGGAGCCACGTCCGGGTATGAGGAATTGACATGACAGGTGATCGGATTGGAAGGAATTTCTAGCAAAAAGAAGATCGTCATGGGCATCGCCCTGGTGGTCCTCATCGGCATCGCGCTGCTCATCAAGGTTGGCGGCAGCGCGGCTGCCAAACTGACGGAACAGATGCTGGCACATCAGAATATCGTGGACGGGCAGATTACGTACGACCACATCGGCTCCGGCATGGCGGGCGACGTGGAAATCCGCGACCTGACCTGGAAGGCACCGAACGGAGCGGTCAAGGCGGAAGTGCCTTTGGTCACGCTGACCGTCAACTTCTTTGATGTCCTGCGCAAGGGGGCCGGTACGGGTTCCGTGTCCAATGTCGTCCTCAACAAGCCCCATTTCTATGGGGTTTATGAGGAAGGCAAGGGCCTGGATATCCTCGACCTGGTCCGTTTCGCCCACCGCAAAGGTGTGCCGAACGAACGGGAAGGCACCATCGTACCCACGAAGTTCCGCGGCCTGGTGGAAATTAAGGACGGCCTGCTGGATTTGGAGTCCAACGGCAAAAAGGTGAATTTGACGAAAATCAGCACCCAGAGTGCTTTTAAGCAATATCCGCTGATCCGGTCGAGCGCGACGGCCCGCAAGGACGACTGCGACCTGGTGGTCAACATGGACTACAAGGACGGCGCGGCCAAGGTCACGGGCGAAGCGAAGAATACGGCGGCAGCGGACCTGCTGGCCCTCTATCCGGACCTCAAGCAGATCACCCTGACGGGGGGATCCGTTCCGAGCATGAAGCTGGCGGCGTCGAAGGACGACAAGGGCTGGCACATGCAGCTGGACGGCCGGGCGGAAAAACTGGCCGGCAAGGTGTTCGGCTGGGACCTGACGGAAGGGGTGGCGGAGTTTACGGCCACCCGCGACGAGGCGCTGATCCGTACAATGGATGCCAAAGTGAACGGCATGCCGGTCTCGACACAGGGTAAAATCACGAGCGGGCGTGGGACACCGCTGCCGCCCGGGTTCGACCTGACCTTCAAATCGGATGCGTTCCGCACGCAGGCCGTCAGCGAAGGCATGGCCCTCCATGACGCGGCCCTGAAGGTCGTGGGCCGTGTGAGCGGCAGTGCCCTGGAACCGAAACTGGACGGTTCCTTTACAGCAGACAAGGTGCAGGCCGGCATACTGCCGTTGACGCAGGTCAAGGGCGGCTTCGAACTCAATGCGGGCAAACTGGTCCTGAAGGATGCGGAAGCGAAACTGGCCGGCGGCAACGTGTCCGTTGACGGATTCGTGGGTATGGAGAACCGGGATTACCGGTTCCGCGTCCGCGCGTTCCAGGTCGATGCGGCCATGCTGACACAGAACAAGCTGACCGGCCTCCTGACCATCCGCGTCAACCTGCTGGGCCGCAACAGGGCGGATTCCTGCGAAGGGGCAGGGTTCTTCTCACTGCCTGCAAAGGGACGGTTTTTTTATGAATCCGATGGCCGGGAAGCCAGCGGCGAAGTGCGCCTGCTGGAGGGCGACATCCTTGTCAAGGACGCCGTCATGACGACACGCAATGCCCAGATGAAGCTGGACCGCAGCAAATACGCCATTGAGGTGGTTCCTCATGACGATTCCTATGCGGAAATCCGCCTCGGCGACGTAATCAGCTCCTCTTGGTTCTGACCAGCTGAACGGGGCGGTACCGGACGCGGTTGACAGGGCAGGGCACTTGTATTAAAATTGACAGGTATTTGTTCCCTGCAAGGGAAAATCAGGACGACGAGGTGGAAAAAATGGCAACAGACAAAGAAATCCTGGACATTGTCGAGGAAGAGGACGACGCAATCGAAACGCTGGAATACACGGATGAGAAGGGCAAGGACCATTGCTTCGTAGTGGAAGAGAAGTTCAACGTCGGCAGCGATGTCTTCGTTGCCATGTTTGAAATCGACCCCGCCGTGTTCTTTGCCGAAGACGGGGAGGAACACGGGCATCCTCATCAGCACGGGGAAGGTGCGGAACCGTGTGGCTGCGGCCATGACCACCACCATGGACCGGAAGAGGAATTCGACCCGGATAACGTGATCATCGCCAAAATGGTGGAAACCGAAGATGGCAGTGTGGATATCGATGTTCCGACAGACGAAGAATTCGCCAAAGCGAAGGCAGTGTATGAAAAACTGGCCGGCGGCGAAGACGCCGACTGAAGAACCGTTCAATCACGGGAGGCTTTCAGGTGTTCAACTTTAAATTGCCTTGGTTTCCGTTCCGGAAGGAGCGGCTGGACGGGGGCGGACCGCAAAAGGGCGGCCAGTCGGGCGGAGGCGGCCAGCGCAAAAGGCTGCTGCCGCTCGCTGTTGCGTCCGTTTTGGCACTGGCCCTGTTCTTTTACTGGCTGCTGTACTTTACGGGCAACAACACGGAATACGCGAAGGGCCACCGCTATCTGGTAACGATTAAGCCGGGGATGACCACGTCCGACATTGCGGACCTGCTTCATAAAAAGCATCTGGTGAAGACGCCGGAAGCGTTCCGCATGGAGGCGCGTCTGCGCGGACTGGCCGGCAAGCTGGAGGCGGGGCAGTACGAAATCGAGGGCGGCATGTCCAATCGCGAAATCGTCAGCATCCTTTCCAAGGGCCAGACCTATGTGGTGAAGTTCACCGTCCCCGAAGGGTTCAATGTAGCGAAGACGGCGAAGAAGCTCGAGGCGGAAGGGCTGGGCAGCGCCGACAAGTTCATGGAGGCAGCCCGGAACTACACGCCGTATCCCTATATGGAGACAAATAACCCGAACGTCGTCTATAAGGCGGAAGGCTTCATTTATCCAGCCACGTACAGTCTGCAGCCCGGCATGTCGGAAAAGGATATCCTGGCAGAGATGGTGCAGACCTTTAACGGCGAGATGAACAAGGCGGACGTGCCGGAAACGGTGAAGGCCCAGAACATGAACCTGCGGGATGTGGTGACGCTTGCTTCCATGGTGGAACTGGAAGCCGTATTCAAGGACGAACAGCCGCGGATTGCGGGCGTCTTCCTGCGCCGGCTGCATATCTTCATGCCGATTCAGTCGGATACGACCATCCAGTATATCCTGGGGACGCAGAAGGAAGAAGTCACCATTGCGGACACGGAAATCCGCAATCCCTACAACACCTACATTTATCCGGGCCTGCCGCCGGGACCTATCGGGTCGCCGAGCATGAGCGCCATCCAGGCCGTGCTCCATCCGGAGAATTCGGAGTACTTGTATTTTGTGGCGGAAAAGGACGGACACCATCGTTTCACCCGTACCTACCAGGAACATCTGCAGGCTATTGAAGACATCCACGGCAAGCAGAACAAGAATTAAACGGAACGAGGAGGCTCCCCGCAGCCGGAACGACAGCAACCGGTCGTCCTGTGCCGGGGAGCCCTTTATACGCCGTACCCGTCCCGCCCGGACCGAGGGCAGGGATTCCGGCCGTGCGGCAAGGAGATGCTTATGCGGAAGATTGTGAAACCGGAACTGCTGGCACCGGCCGGCAGCATGGAGAAACTGAAGATGGCCCTGCTTTACGGAGCGGATGCGGTCTATCTGGGCGGCAAGGCCTTCGGCCTGCGCGCTTTTGCGTCCAACTTTACGCAGGAGGAGCTGCAGGAAGCCGTGCGCCTGGTCCACTCCCTGGGACGCAAGGTCTATGTGACAGTGAACATTTTCGCCCACAACGGAGATCTGGAAGCGCTGCCGGATTATCTGACGGGCCTGCAGGAGTGCGGCGTCGATGCCCTCCTGATTTCCGATTTGGGTGTCTGGTCCGTGGCCCGGCAAGCCGTGCCGGAGATGCCGCTCCACGTGAGCACCCAGGCGAACACGACGAATTGGGCCGCCGTACGGGCCTGGGAAGGGCTTGGCGCAAGCCGCGTCGTCCTGGCCCGGGAACTGTCCCTGCAGGAAATTGCCGAAATCGGAGCGCGGACCACGGCGGAACTGGAAGTCTTCGTCCATGGCGCCATGTGCATCTCCTATTCGGGCCGCTGCTGGCTGAGCAGCTATCTGACGGGCCGGGACGGGAACCGCGGTGCCTGTGCCCAGATCTGCCGCTGGGAGTTCGGCCTGGTCCATAAGGATCATCCCGGCGAAGTGTTTGAAACCGCGGAGGACGAACACGGCACGTATATCCTGAATTCCCGGGACCTGTGCCTGCTGCCGTATCTGCCGGATCTGATCCGTGCCGGCGTGGGCAGCTTTAAAATTGAAGGCCGCATGAAGAGCGCCCATTATGCCGCTTCCGTCGTCAGTGTCTACCGGCGGGCCATCGATGCCTGCTGGAAGGACCCTGGCCATTATCAGGTCGATCCGGCTTGGACGGAAGAGTTGGAAAAGGTGTCCCACCGCCCCTATACTACGGGGTTTGCAGTCCGGCAGCCCGATGCCTCCGCCCAGGAATATGCCACATCCAGATACATGCAGAGCGAAGAGTTCACGGGCCTGGTGCGTGGCTGGAAGGACGGCCGCCTGACGGTGGAGCAGCGCAACAAGATGTCCGCCGGCGAGGAACTGGAAATTTTCCGCCCGGACGGATCGTTGTCTTCGCTTACCCTGCGGGACTTGCGCAATGCGGATGGCCTGCCGATCGGCAGCACACCCCATGCGCAGCAGGTCTTCACCTGTGCCTGCAGCGAAGAGCTGCCGCCGTACACGGTTCTGCGTCGAAAAATTTGAGAATGTTTTTGCGCAAACCTCCTTTTTATGGTAGAATGTTGCCGTGCAATTTATATTGGCTGAAACGGCATTATGTTTGCATACAGAAAGTTGGGGAATGCAATGGAACGCTTGGGCAAGATCTACAAATTCCTGCGTGGCCGGGAACTCGACTGCGCCCTGGTCAAGGATGTACCGACCATCCGCTACCTGACCGGGTTCACCGGAGATTCCAGCCTGCTGTACGTGGATGAACGGGTCGCCGTCCTTGTGACGGACGGACGTTACACGGAACAGGCGCGCCAGCAGCTGAAGCTCTGCCATGTACAGGAGTACAAGGCGGTTTCGGCGCATGCCATCTGGGATGCCGCGGTCGCCCTCATCGGGGACAAACGGCGGATAGGGTTCGACGGCGATTTCTATTCCTTTACGGAGGGAACGCTCCTGAAGAGCCTGTTGCCGGCATCTGCCGAACTGGTCAGCCTGGATCTGCGCCCCATGCGCATGGTCAAGGACGAACGGGAATTGAAGAGTCTCTGGCAGGCCTTCAAGATTGCCGATGCAGCGCTTGAGCGCCTGCTCAAGGAACTGCACAGCGGCATGTCGGAAAAGGAAGCGGCGGCCCGGCTGGAGTACTATATGCGCAGCCTGGGTTCGGAAGGCGTTTCCTTTGACACCATCGTGGCGTCTGGTTACCGTTCCGCACTGCCGCACGGTGCTCCGTCCGACAAGGCGCTGGAAGTCGGGGATTTCGTCACGTTCGATTACGGCGCGACGTACGACGGGTACCATTCCGACACGACCCGCACGGTCGTCATGGGGATGGCCAATTCGTGGCACCGCGAAATCTACGCGGTGGTGGAAGAAGCCCATTACCGGGGCATCAAGAGTGCCAAACCGGGCATGACCGGGAAGGAACTGGACGCCCTGATCCGTGACTATATCGCATCACGGGGTTACGGCAAGTACTTCAACCATGGCCTGGGCCACGGCGTGGGCCTGGAAATCCATGAACTGCCGAACATCAATACGCGCGGCGACATTGTGCTGGAACCGGGCATGGTCTTCAGCATCGAGCCCGGCATCTACATACCGGGGAAGGGCGGCGTGCGCATTGAGGACACGGTCGTACTGACCGACGAGGGCGCCAGGAGCCTGACGGGGCTGAAGGACAACCTCCTGGAGATTGTCTGACGTTCCTTTCCGTTACATCGTTATCTTTAAAATTTTCAATATATCCACTTAGGAAACTTTAGGAGGTTTTTTGTATGGTATCCACCAACGAATTCAAAACGGGTCTGACGGTCACCATCGACAACGATCCCTGGCAAGTTGTAGAATTCCAGCATGTAAAACCGGGCAAGGGCGCCGCCTTCGTCCGTGCCAAGATGCGCAACCTGGCAACGGGCGCCGTCGTAGAACGCACTTTCAACGCAGGCGAACGTCTCCCGAACGCGACGATTGACCGCCGCGCCATGCAGTATCTGTATCAGGAAGGCGACAGCTATGTGTTCATGGACAACGAGACCTACGAACAGCTGGAACTGAGCAAGGAACAGCTGGGCAACGGCATCAATTTCCTGAAAGAGAACATGGATGTCAAGGTAACGAGCTTCGAAGGCCGTATTCTGGGCGTCGAACTGCCGAACACGGTTGAACTGGTCGTTGTTGAAACCGAACCGGGCATCCGCGGCGATACCGCTACGGGCGGTAACAAACCGGCCAAGATGGACACGGGTTACGTCGTAAAGGTTCCCCTGTTCATCAACGAAGGGGATCATCTGCTGATCGATACCCGCTCCGGCGAATATATCCAGCGCGCATAAGAAGTCACCTGCAGGGCACTCCGGAAATTATCTTTCCGGGGTGCTTTTTTGCAGTCTTTTCAGGTATCGTGGCAACTCGGAATGTTCAAGAAAAGTTTGCTTATGCAAACAGGCGGAATGTGTTACGATGTCGTCAGGAAAAAGGAAAGGATGTGTCATCATGCGCAAGCTGCAGAAAAAGGGAATGGCATTGGGCCTGGCTTTGGCGTGCCTGGGCTTTTTCGGATTGGACCGTGCGGCTCAGGCGGCAGCACCGGACTCCGGCGGACAGTCACGGGCTGCCCGTCCGGCTGTACAGAAAGTGGTTTCCGTAGCCCGGGTCTACGGGGACGGGGAAAAGGTGGCAGAAGCCGTGCTGCAGTACCGGCGGCCCCTTGACCCGGATTCCGTGCAGACGGGGGATTTCACGGTGGAGGGCCATGCCGTAACGGACGTGGCGGTGAACCGCGAGCCGTATTTTACAGGTTCCAGCCGGCCGGGGCGGTTCGTCATCCTGAAGCTGGCGACGGAAAACACGGCGGACGAACAGGGGATGGCGGAAAAGCCCCAGGGGGAACCGGGTAAGGAACCGGCCTTCCATCCCGATGCCTCGCATCATTCGGACCTGACGGAACCGGACCTGGCCGTAGCTGTACGCCAGGTCGGGGAGGTGACGACGGTCCGCGGGAGGATGCTGGGACCGTCGCAACGCGTCTACCGCAGTACGGAAACGCGGAAACCCGATGTGGACGTCTTTACGCAGTATCAGTTCAAGGATCCGGTCACGGGAGTCACCATGCCCTACAACCTGTATCTGCCAACCGGCTATCAGCCGGACAGGAAGTATCCCCTTGTGTTCTTTGTCCCTGATATGGGGGTGAACAACAATGATACGACGGCCCCGCTGTACCAGGGTAACGGCGCCACGGTCTTTGCGTCGCCGGAACGGCAGCGCAAAGACCCGGCCATCGTGCTGGCCCCGCAATATACGGACCGCCTGGTGGGGCAGCTCGGCCTGCTTACGGACGACACCTATACCTGGACGCAGGGACTCGGTGTCGTCAGCCGCCTGCTGTTCCACGTGCTGGACAACTACAATGTGGACCGCACGCGGGTTTACGGCACGGGACAATCCCAGGGCGGCATGACGAACATCGCCCTGAGCGACCGCTATCCGGACCTGTTTGCTGCACAGTACCTGGTCGCCTGCCAGTGGAATGTGGATGAAATGAAGGGCCTGAAAGACAAGAAGCTGTGGATTACGGTCTGCGAAGGAGACACAAAGGCCTATCCTGGCATGAACGCAGCCACGGCGGAATGGGAAAAGCTTGGCACTGCGGTGGCCCGGAACAAGCAGCCCTGGGACGCGAAGGCACCGGCGGCACAGCTGGATCGGGAGGCCCGGGAGCTGGCAGCCCAGGGCGCGCCAATCAATTACACGGTGTTCGCCGGCGGCAATCACCGCTACACCTGGAGTTTTGCCTATAACATCCCCTTCATTTTGGACTGGATGTTCGCACAGCACGGCTGAAAAAAGAAAATCCCGGCAGGGATGGCAGTGAAGGAAACGGAGCGTTTCCTTCACTGTCGTTTTTTGTGTATAAAGTCACGGCCTTTGCGCATGGACAAATACCGTTTCCCACGTGACACGGAGGTATCGTTTCCGTGAAAAGGAAGCGGGATATCATCGCAATGTTACGATTCGCGAAAGTCCTTCCCGGGGCGTGTAAAAAGCTGGAAAAGGCCCTTGTCTCATGGTATAATAATTCATAGAATGTATATTGAAAAATAATGGCATACTGTTTGTCTGACAGCAGGCCGTTTTCTCTGGAAGCCCCCTTTGCGGAAGGGTGGCCTTCGTGACCAGGGAGGTGTGGTATGACGGAAGATGTAACCCGGGAAAAAGACAAATTCGCCCCGGAAACGGGGGAACCCGCGGAAAAGGCGGCCCCGGCGGCGCCGGCAGACGACGGGAGCGAGGCAGAGGTCGGCTATATCGAAGTGGCGGACGAGGTCATCGCCATCGTGGCCAGCCTGGCGGCCCTCGATGTTCCCGGCGTGGTGGATATGAGCACGGGATTCCGTGAAGGCCTGAGCAATTTCCTCGGCAAGAAGAGCCCCGCCAAAGGCGTCCGCGTGAAAGTGACAGGCCATACATGCCGGATCGCCGTCTATGTGATCATAGAGTACGGCTGTAACATTCCTGAAGTGGCCATGAAGCTGCAGAAGAAGGTGAAGGCTGCCGTGGATGACATGACGGAGTATGACGCGGAGTACGTCGATGTCCATGTGGAAGGCGTGAAGCGCCGCGAAAAGAGCGCCCTGGAACTCAGCCTGGACACACCGGAGGAAAATCCGCCGGACAACCTGAACGACCTGATGTTCCGCTGAACCAGCTCCGGCCGGCACATTGCGGCGGAACAATCCGACAAGGAGGAGTACATATATGGGAATCCCTGACAGGATCATTTTGACATTATATACGTTTTTGATGGCCGTGTTCGCCCTGCTCATGATCGGGCTGAGCGTGTCGCTGCTGCCCGACGAGCCGCTGGTGCAGATGATTTCCAGCCTGCCCGGCGACTGGCGCTTCACCATTGGAGGCGCCATCATCTTCATCATCAGCATCCGCCTGCTGCTGGCAGGCCTTGGCGTGTTCGGCGGCACGAGTACCCTCATACTGGCGGAAACGGATCACGGCAAGACCCTCGTGTCCAAACGGGCCTTGGAGGACTACATCGCCGATATCGCCCAGGAAGTATACGGTATTTATCGGGTCAAGGTCGTCGTCACCATGGAAGACAAGACGACGATCAATGCCAATATCCATGCCTGCCTGGAGCCTGGCGTCAACGTGTTTGAGACGACGGAAGAAGTCAAGGACAACGTCAAGGAAACCATCAAGAAGGTGACGGGCCTCGACGTGAAGAGTATCGAGCTCTACTTTAAGAAGATCAAGAGCAGCGGGAAAGAAAAAGACTGATAAGGAGGCGCTGCGCTATGTGGAAAGATATAGTCGATGACATTTGGACGAATTACCGCGGCCGTTTCCTGTGTTCGCTGGCGGGGCTGGTCATCAGTTCCCTCTTTTTGATCCTGGGCTTCTGGGCCACCTTGTTCGTGCTGCTGTTTGTTGGCGGCGGCTTTTTCATCGGGTACAAGATCGACAGGAAGGAAGACCTCGTGGAGTGGCTGGATCGCCTGCTTCCGCCGGGGTATCACAGATAAGGGAGGCTGAATCATGATCCGCAGAACAGCAAGGGAGATCGTATTGCAGAGTTTGTTCCAGATGGACTTTACGGACGCCGGTCCCGAAGAAGCCCTGGAAATCGCGTTGGAAGTGCAGAATGAGGACGAAGGCGCCAAGAATCCCGCGGCACACCGCGCAGAGGTAGCCAAGGCGCTGCCTTACGCCCGTCAGGTGCTGGAAGGGACGGAGACCAATCTGGAAGCCATCGACGGGTTGATTGCGAAGTACGCCATCAACTGGGATGTGAAGCGTATGCCCGGTATCGACCGGAACATTTTGCGCCTGGCCATCTATGAAATGTGCTTTGCCGGAGAGAAGGTGCCGGTCAACATCGCCGTCAATGAGGCGGTGGAATTGGCGAAGGAGTTTGGGTCCGACGCTTCTTCGCGTTTTGTGAACGGCATCCTCGGCAAGATGATGCGGGATCAGCAGGGTTGACGTTATGACGAATCATCCGGATACAGACAGGGACAGCACGGTGGGGGAAGCGGTCTACCTGGGTATAGACACGAGCTGCTACACGACGTCGGTCATGTTCATGGACCGCCAGGGCCGGGCCGTTTCGGAGGCGCGGCGCATCCTGAAGGTAAAGCCGGGTCATTGCGGCCTGCAGCAGTCGGAGATGGTGTACCAGCATACGCGCAATCTGCCGGACCTTATGGAGCAGGCCGTGGGGGGGCATCGGTTCCGCCTGCTCGGCATCGGTGTGTCGTCCCGTCCCCGTCCCCTGGCGGATTCCTATATGCCGGCTTTCCTGGCCGGACACGGTCTGGCCCGCTCCCTGGCGGCCCTGTACCGGGTTCCCCTGTGGGAAATCAGTCATCAGGAAAATCATTTGGAAGCGGCGCTCTGGTCGGCCGGCGGCCCCCGGGCGGACCGGTTCCTGTTTTTACATGCCTCGGGCGGCACAACGGACCTGCTGTTGGCGGAGCGCGCGGAAGGCCGGTACAGGCTGACACCGGCCGGTGCCAGCAGCGATCTGCACGCGGGGCAGTTTGTGGACCGCGTCGGCGTGTCCCTGGGGCTGCAGTTCCCGGCCGGTCCGGCACTGGAGAAGCTGGCGGCGCAGCATAGGGAAATTCCGGAGCTGCCTGTGGCGGTACACGGTACGGCAGTCAGTTTTTCGGGTCCCTGCACGGCGGCCCTGCGGGCCCTGGACAAGGGCATGGCACCGGCAGATCTGGCTGCCGGTGTCCAATATGCGCTGGGCGAAACCTTCGTCCGCATGATCCGCAACGGGGCGGACCGGTACGGTGTGGACGAGGTCCTGCTGGCCGGCGGCGTCGCGTCCAACGGGTGGATCCGCGGCCATGTGACGGAAAAACTGGCAAAGCGGAGAATCCGTGCCTGGTTCGCCGAAGCCTGTTACAGCGGGGACAATCCTGCCGGTTGCGCGGCGTATGCCGTGCGCCAGGGCGAAGGAGACAAGTGATGTATAACAAACACAGAAAAGGGTACGGACAATATTTTTCCAGCCTCTTTTCCACGCCGCCGGAAGATACGGCGGAACAGCCTGCTGCGCCCGGACAGTCCGGGACGGATTTGGGAACGGATACGGGTGCGGAATCCGGGACGGACGGCTTGGCGGCCGGTGACGCCGCCGGCGTGGCGGCAAACGGGCTTCCGCAGGAAGTTGCACCGGTCAAGGTGTACTCGGTCCGGCAGGTCAACCAGATGGTGGAGCAGACCCTGAAGGCCAATCCGGACCTGTCCCGCATTTCGGTCCAGGGGGAAGTGAGCAACTTCAAGGTGTCCGCCAGCGGGCACTGGTTCTTCACATTGAAGCAGCAGGCTCCTGACGGACTCTTCAAGCTGGACTGCATCGCGTTCCGCTATCAGACGCGGTCCTTGCAGCAGCCGGTCAACGGGAAGAGCTATATCGTCTTCGGCGACATCAGCACCTATATCCCCGGCGGACAGTACCGCCTGCTGGTGTCCAAGCTGTACTACAGCGGAGCTGGCGCACAGGCAGAGGCACGGGAACGGTTGAAACGGAAGCTTCAGGCCGAGGGCTATATGGACGACGAGGCCAAGGAGGGCAAGTGGCACTTGCCCCTTTTGCCGGAGCGGGTCGGGATTGTGACTTCACCGACGAGCGCCGCGGTGCGCGACATCATCCGCATTTCCCGGGAGCGGCTGCCCGGCGTGCGACTGCTCCTGTATCCTGTCCAGGTGCAGGGGGACAAGGCGCCGGAACAGATTGCCCGTGCCATTGAGTTCATGAACCGTCATCGCCTGGCCGATGTGCTCATTGTCGGACGGGGCGGCGGCAGCAAAGAAGACCTGTGGGCCTTTAACGAAGAGCGCGTGGCCCGTGCCATCGCCACTTCGGCCATTCCTGTGGTCACCTGCATCGGCCATTCCATCGACATGACCGTGTCGGATTTCGTGGCCCTGCGCGAAACGGCGACGCCGACGGATGCCGCCCGTATCGTGGTGCCGGACCGGCAGGAGCAGGCACTCCGGGTATGGAACCTGTGGAAACGCATGGCCGGCGTGGTGCGGCGCCAGCTGGACAACGGGAGCATCCGTTACGGGAACTGCCGGAAGTCAAAATACCTGCAGGAGCCGGAGACACTGCTGGACCGCCCGGCGGAACGGCTGGACAGGGCCTGCATGGCCTTGCGGCAAAGCCTGCCGGAACGGGTGGATGCCTATGACCTGCGCCTTCGGAAAGCACGCCAGGCCCTGCGTCACAGCGACATCATCTGGCAGGGACTGGAGGCGCGGCTGGCCGTGGTGCTGGCCCGTATGCCGAAAGGCGGAAGCCTGGTGGAAAGGCCGGCACGGGAGGCCGGGGCGTTGACGGACCGGCTGGAACGGGCCCTGGCGGATTGCCTGGCCCGCGAAACGCAGGCCTTACAGCTGCAGGCGGCCAGACTGAACGGGGTGAGCCCCCTGGCGGTCCTGGGCCGCGGGTATTCCCTGACGCGGACCGGCGGGGGAAGACTCGTGAAATCGGCGGACGACGTCCAATGGGGCGATGTCCTGCAAACGGAAATCAGCGACGGGGTGATTGAATCCGTCGTACAGGATATAAAGAAGACGAGGTAATGGAGAATGGCGTTGAAAAAGATTTCCAAGAACATCAAATTCGAAGAAGCTCTGGCCGACCTGGAAGCGACGGTAGACAAGCTGGAGAGCGGCGAACTGCCGCTGGAGGAAGCCATCGAACAGTTCAAGTACGGCACGGAGCTGAGCCAGATCTGCCTGGAAAAACTGAACCGCGCCAAGGCGGAAGTCGAGAAGCTGAAGACGGAGGCGGCGGCCCAGGATCAGGTGGAAACAGAGGAGTTCGGGGATTTCGAACAGGAAACCGTTTCCGGCGACGGGACGGAAGAGTAACGGAGGATGACGATGGCGTTGGACTTTGAGCAGTATTATGACAGCCGCAAAAAGCTGGTCAACAATTTTTTGGAAAAACGGATGGAGAAGCGGGGCATCTCGAATGTGGACGATGCCATGAAGTACAGCCTGCTGGCCGGTGGCAAGCGGTTGCGCCCAATCCTTTTGATGGCGACGGCCGATGCCCTGGGGGCGAACGGGTACGATTACCTGCCTGCGGCCTGTGCCCTGGAAATGATCCATACGTATTCGCTGATTCACGACGACCTGCCCTGCATGGACAACGACGACTACCGCCGGGGCCGCCTGACGAACCACAAGGTCTTCGGCGAGGCCATGGCGCTTCTGGCTGGAGACGGTCTCCTGACGCTGGCCTTCGAGGTCATGGCGGAACAGCGCAACGTGAAACCGTCCACGCTGGTCGAAGTGATTCACGAGACGGCCATGTGCGCGGGCAACTTCGGCATGGTCGGCGGACAGGCCCTGGACCTGGAGGCGGAAGGAAAGAAGATTTCCGCCAAGGAACTGAAGACCCTTCATGAAGGCAAGACCGGTGCCCTGTTCATCGCCGCCATCCGCGGCGGTGCCCGCCTGGCCGGAGCGACGGACGAACAGCTCCTGGCCCTGACACACTTCGCGGAACTGGTCGGCCTGGCCTTCCAGATTGAAGACGACATCCTTGATGTGACGGGGACCCAGGAAGAGCTGGGCAAACCTACCGGCAGCGACGATAAGAACGATAAGTCGACGTATGTCACCCTCTACGGTCTGGAAAAGGCGCGGGAGATGTCTGAGAAAACGACGCAGGAAGCCCTGCGGTGCCTCGACATGTTCGGGGAAAAGGCGGAAGCCCTGCGCGGGCTGGCCAACATGATGTGCCACCGCCGGAACTGACGGCCGGAACGGCATTCGGAACGGTAACGGCGAGAGAAGAGGGAAAAGGGTCGGTAAGGAAAGGAGCAGGCGGCGCGTTTGCACCGTCTATACAGATTAATGAGTGATTACAGGATTCTGGACCGGGTGAACAGCCCGAAGGACCTGCGGGTCCTTACTCTTCCGGAACTGAAGGAGCTGGCGGCGGAACTCCGGCAGTTCCTCATCCGGGTCGTGTCCAAGAACGGCGGTCATCTGGCGCCGAACCTGGGTGTAGTGGAACTGACGCTGGCGCTGCACCGGGTGTTCGACTGTCCGGTTGACAAAATCATCTTCGATGTGGGGCATCAGGCCTACATCCACAAGATCCTGACGGGACGGAAGGACCGGTTCGACACCATCCGCACGTATCAGGGTCTGAGCGGGTTCCCGAAATTGACGGAAAGTCCCTGCGATGCCTTTGGCGTAGGGCATTCCAGTACGTCCATTTCTGCTGCTGATGGCATTGCGGCCGCCCGTGACCTGCAAGGAAAGGATTTCAACGTGGTCGCCGTCATCGGCGATGGCGCCATGACGGGCGGCATGTCCTTCGAGGCGCTGAACCATGTGGGCGACACAAAGCGCCGCATGGTCATCGTCCTGAACGACAACGAAATGTCCATTTCCAAGAATGTGGGCGCCATGTCGCGCTATCTGTACGAGCTGCGGACGGGCGACACGTATACGAAACTCAAGGGCGACCTGGAAAACTGGCTGTCTGGCCTGGAGCACGGCGAAGACGTGCTGGAGGCCATCGACCGCGTCAAGACAGGCGTCAAGTACCTGGTGGCGCCGGAATCCATCTTCGAACACCTGGGCATCAAATATTTCGGCCCCATCGACGGCCACGACCTGGAGGGCCTGCTGGATGTATTGTCCACGGCCCGGAAGGAAAAGGGACCGGTCCTGGTCCATGTGATGACCGTCAAAGGCAAAGGCTACAGCCCGGCGGAAAAGAGTCCGAACAAGTTCCATGGCACGGGGCCTTTCGACATAGCCACCGGTGCCAAGCTGCCCGGATCGGGCACGGCGCCGAAGTATACGGACGTGTTCGGCAAGACGCTGATCGAGCTGGCGGAAGAGGATAAGTCCATCGTCGCCATTACGGCGGCCATGCCGGACGGAACCGGAACGGAGGCCTTCAAGGAGCGCTTCCCGGACCGTTTCTTCGACGTCGGTATCGCGGAGCAGCATGCTGTCACGTTTGCGGCGGGGCTGTCCACGCAGGGCATGAAACCCGTGGCGGCCATCTATTCGACCTTCATGCAGCGCGCCTATGACCAGATTGTGCACGATGTCTGCCTGCAGCAGCTGCCTGTGAAGTTGTGCATGGACCGGGCGGGCCTGGTCGGGGACGACGGGCCGACGCATCATGGCGTCTTTGACTACGCTTACCTGCTGCCGCTGCCGAACATGGTCATTATGGCGCCGAAGGATGAAGACGAACTGCGCCATATGCTGAAGACGGCCATGGATTATCAGGACGGTCCCATCGCCATGCGCTATCCCCGTGGCAATGGGGTCGGCGTGAATTGCAGCGGCCCGCTGCATACGCTGCCCATCGGGAAGGCGGAACTGCTGTCTGAAGGACGGAACGTTTCCCTGTGGGCCATCGGCAGCATGGTTCCCGCGGCGGTACGCGTGGCGGCGCAGCTGCGCCGGCAAGGCATCGACGCGGGTGTCGTGAACATGCGCTTCGCCAAGCCCCTCGACGTGGAACTGCTGGAGAAGGAGGCACGGCGCACGCACTGCATCGTCACGATGGAGGAAGGTGTGTTGAAGGGCGGTGTCGGCGATGCCGTCCTGGAAACACTGAATGCCCGGGGCCTGCTGCAGATTGTGCGGGTGCTGCGTATCGGCATCCCCGACGCATTCGTTCCCCACGGAGACCGGAAACTGCTGCTCCGGGACATCGGCATGGATGATGACACGATGATGGTCCGGATTGCCGCATTCGTGAAGCCGGGGCAGGAAGGGGAAGGCAGGTCCGAATAATCATGGCGGAAATGAAAAAGAAGAAGGTCCGGCTGGATGCCTACCTGACGGAGCAAGGCCTGTTCGAGAGCCGTGCGAAAGCGCAGGCGGCCATCATGGCCGGGCAGGTCCTTGTGGATGAACAGAAGATAGACAAACCTGGCACGCCTGTCCGGGAAGGTGCCGGAGTCCGCATCATCGGGGAAAAGCTCCGTTACGTGAGCCGCGGCGGCCTGAAACTGGAAAAAGCGCTGCAGGTCTTTCCCATCTCCGTGGAAGGCAAAATCATGGCGGATATCGGCGCCTCGACGGGCGGCTTCACAGACTGTGCCCTGCAGAACGGCGCGGCCCGCGTCTATGCGGTCGATGTGGGGTACGGCCAGCTGGCCTGGAAGCTGCGCAATGATCCGCGCGTCATCAACAAGGAACGTACCAACGCACGCCTGCTTGACGAAACGAGCCTGCCGGAAAAGGTGGGGGCCGTCTCCATCGACGTTGCCTTCATCTCCCTGGACAAGATCCTGCCGGCCGTCCATAAGATACTGGCACCGGGCGGCTTTGTCCTGGCCCTTGTCAAACCGCAGTTCGAGGCGGGCAAAGAACACATCGGGAAAAAGGGCGTGGTGCGGGATCCCGCCGTACACCGGGACGTCCTGCACCGGGTCATCGCCTTTGCCAAGGCAGAAGGATTCGGCATCGGCGGACTGGCATTTTCCCCGGTCAAAGGGCCCGAAGGGAATATCGAGTACCTGCTGTATCTGACGACGGGCGCCGATGATGCGGTTTCACCGGATGCCATCGATGCCCTCGTGTCCCAGTCGCATGCCGAACTGGATAAGTAAAGGGGAGGAACGCTGAGATGAAGAAGATTTGTCTGGGCTTGTTCCCGAACATGAAGATAGGGAAGGTCAAGGAAGCCTTTCCCGCCATCCTGCGGGGCTGCGATACCAACGGCATCGCAGTGCGTCTGCCGCGGAACCTGGCTGCCGCCTATGGCAAGGAGGAAGCGGGGGACGGCCCGCATGCGTTCGATGCTGCCGTGTCCCTGGGCGGCGACGGCACATTCCTGCGTATGGCGCGAGACATGGTGCTGCGGGACATTCCCGTTTTCGGCATCAATTTCGGGCACCTGGGTTTCCTGGCAGAAGTTGATTCCGACCGGGCGCAGGAATCCCTGCGGTCGTTGAGCGCCGGCCGCTTCAAGGAGGAACGGCGCCATCTGCTGCAGATGGAGGTCGTCCGGGCCGACGGGTCACGGGACGGCTGCACAGAACTGGCCATCAATGAGTTTGTGGCGGCCCGTGACAACTTGTCGACCATCAACCACGTAGGGCTCTGGATCAACCATAAGCCTTCGGGCCATTATGCGGCCGACGGCCTGGTCATTTCCACGGCCACGGGATCAACGGCCTATTCCCTTTCCGCGGGAGGACCACTGGTCGAACCGGGCCTGGACGTGATGATCATCACGCCCATCGCCTGCCATAACCTGAGTTCAAGGCCGCTGGTCATTCCGGCTTCGGAGCTGGTCCAGCTGCAGCTGATGCCGGAAAACTTGTCCGACATGGTCATTTCGGCCGACGGCCAGCCCCTTTGCCCGCTGCGTCAGGGGGAACGGGCGGAAATCACCCGGAGCAGCCGGACACTGCGCCTCATCCGTCTGACGGACCGTGACTATTACGAAACGTGGCAGGAAAAGCTGATCCGCAACATGTGAGAAGGAGATAAGCATGAAGAGTCTGAGACAGGCAAAAATCAAGGAGATCATCGAAGCGAACAACATCGAAACCCAGGAGGAACTGGCCAATGCCTTGGAGAAGGAAGGCTTTTCCGTCACGCAGGCGACGGTATCCCGCGACATCAAGGAAATGATGCTCGTGAAGGTGCCGAATGCCCAGGGGACCTACCGTTACGCCTATCCGAAGGAACACGGGCACATCATGACGCAGGACCGGCTGGAACGGACGTTCCGCGATTCCGTCATCAGCCTGAAGGTCGGCGGCAACATGGCCGTGCTGCACACCATGCCCAGTACGGCGGATGCCGTGGCCTACGTGATCGACTACATGAAGTGGCCCGAAGTGCTGGGGACCGTGGCCGGCGACGACACCATCTTCTGCGTGCTCGACAAGCCGGAGAGCGCGGCAACCTTCGCGTCGCATTTCAACTTCAAGGGCCGTTGAGCGGCCGTCCGGCCCGGCGGCCGGAGGAATGACTGAGTTAAAGGACGTTGAGCTACATGCTTCAATCGCTGCAGGTTCATAATTTTGCATTAATAGAGGACGCGCAGGTGGAATTCACGCCGGGCTTCAATATCTTTACCGGCGAGACGGGTGCCGGCAAGTCCATCCTGATTGACGCTTTCGGCATCGTGCTGGGAGGACGCGCCTCGACCTCCTCCATCCGTTCGGGGACGGAGGAGTTCCGCGTGCAGGCCGTGTTCGACACGGAAGGGGACGAACGGGTTTCGGCCGTGCTGCGTGAACAGGATATCGACGAAGAAGACAGCCTCTTCCTAAAACGTACCCTGACGGCGGCTGGCAAAAGCCGCAGCAGCATCAACGGCGTCCCTGTGCCGCTGGCCGTGCTGAAACAGGTGGGCCGTCTGCTGGTGGACATCCACGGGCAGCACGAAAACCAGTCCCTTTTGCAGCCGAAGATGCCGCTGCATCTTACGGATGCCTACGGCGGCAGGGAAGGCGCGACGGTACGTGCCTCCTACGATGCCGCCTATGCCCGCTACGTGGAGACACAGGGCGTCCTGGCCGGCCTGGAGGCCAGGGGCGGCGAGCGGGAACGCCTTATGGACCGCCTGCAATGGGAAATCAACGAAATTGAGGAAGCCCATGTCACGCCCGGCGAGGAAGACCGGCTGAAGGACGAGGCCCGGCTCCTGCAGAACGGCGATAAGGTCAGACAAGCCCTGGGCCGTGCCTACGAACTGCTGGACACGGAAAAGGGAGCCCTGGATTTATTGGCGGACTGCCGGGGTGAAGCGGGTACGGCGCTGCGGTTCGATACGGCCCTGCAGGGCGTCTACGACGGACTCGACAGTGCCTGGATTGCGGCGGACGACGCCAAGAGCCGCCTTCGGGATTACCTGGAAAGCCATGATTTTGACGAGGAACGGCTGGGACGCGTGCAGGACCGGCTGGATCTGCTGTACCGGCTGCAGAAGAAGTACGGGCAGGGGGAGGAGACCGTCCTGGCCTATGTGGCGGATGCCAGGGAACAGTATGCAGAGCTCCAGGACCTGGACAGGCGCCTCGAGGCCGCCCGCCGGGAACTGAAACAGGTGACGGCCGTCCTGCAGGAAGCCGCCGCGGCCCTTACCCGGGTACGCAGGAAACAGGCTGCTGCCCTGTGCGGCGCCGTGACGGTACATATGCGCGACCTGGCCATGCCCGAAGGGCGCTTCGTCATAGAATGCACGGAAAAGGAGGACTTCGGACCGGACGGGAAGGACACCCTGCGGTTCCTTTTTTCGGCCAACCGGGGCGAACCGCTGCAGCCGCTGGCCCAGGTGGCATCCGGCGGTGAACTGAGCCGCCTGGCCCTGGCGCTGAAGACCGTCCTGATCCATACGACGGGCGTCCGTACGATGGTCTTTGACGAGATTGATACGGGCGTCGGTGGCGTGACCGCCCAGAAGATGGCGGAAAAACTGGCCCTTATCGCGCAGGAGAACCAAGTGCTGTGCATTACGCACCTGCCCCAGATTGCGGCGTTCGCGGATCATCAGATCCGCATCCGCAAAGAGGCGGAGGGCAGACGCACGGTGACGCACCTGCAGGTCCTGACGCCGGAAGAGCGTGTGGAAGAGATTATGCGGATGACCACGGGCGCCCATGTCAGCAAATCCGCGGAAACCAATGCGCGGGAACTGCTGGCGGAAGCGGAGGCTTTCAAGCGCAAGGCCCGGGCCGCCGCCAGAAAACGGAAAGGATGATCCACTTGAAGAAGATGCACGACCCCGAACTGGAGGAAAGCAGGCTGGACAGCAGACCGGCTTTTGAAGGTCGCATGCTGAAGGTCTTTGTCGATACGGCGAAACTGCCGAATGGACGCACGTCAACACGTGAACTCGTCCGTCATCCCGGTGCGGCGGCCGTCGTGGCCGTACTGCCGGACGGACGGGTGCTGCTGGAGCGGCAGTACCGTTATGCCCTGGGCACGGTGATGTACGAGGTTCCCGCGGGCAAACTCGATCCGGGAGAGGACCCGGAACACTGCGCGCGTCGCGAACTGTCCGAAGAGACCGGCTATAAGGCGGACCATTGGGAGTACCTGACGACCATCGCCACGACGCCGGGCTTTACGGACGAAGTCATCCATCTGTACCTGGCCACGGGCCTGCACCGGTTCGCACAGCACCTGGACCCGGACGAAGTCATCAAGATGGACGCGCTGACGCCGGAAGAAATCCGCAAGGCCGTGGCGGACGGCACCCTGTACGATGCCAAATCCCTGGCTGCACTGGGTTTTCTGGCCCTGTTGAAGAAATTTTGAGCCGCAGGATGGCGGCAGCAGGAAAGGGGTAAACTGTAACAGTGTTTACAGTTTTGCCAAAACCACAACTTCCGGCCTGTGGAAAGCAGGAAAATGCGTATATATAGCGAATTGGGTAATTGTGAAAATCGGTCAGTTGTAAAATGAACTTGAACAGTTAATCAAAAAATAAAAATCCATAGTGA
>OJNP01000203.1_pt1 | contig 51681 bp, 48 predicted proteins | sample 1597921 | NCBI WGS metagenome assembly OJNP01 (sample SAMN01915213, study PRJEB22387) | human gut metagenome | isolation source: stool | host: Homo sapiens | place: USA | reverse complement strand
AAAGCAGGAATAGCAGACCGCAAAGAAAGGTCTCGGTGACAATCACAAAGGTCTCGATCAAGTGGTTGTAGGATGCTAATTTGTCTTTCATAGTCATAGTAGTATGATTTAAAAAATTATGATCATATATGTGGCTATCATTATCAACTCTCATACCTGTTTACTTCAAACAGATTTTGAAATAAAGTCCCGCACTCAGATATTTACCATCATTCAATTCTGCTATCAGATTAAAACGATCTTTCCAAACAGCATAGTTAAAACCTATATTAATGGTTCGTGCATCATATTCCGCCATCAAATTCAGTCCATTCAATATCTTATTTCCCAAAGAAGTATCAGGCAAACAACACCGAAAATTAACACCTAATGCAGGTCCTTCATAATTCAAGCCAGTAGCCCTGCTATAAATATAAGCCATATGAAGCCCTAATTCCCCCACATTCTGAAAATACAAATGTTTCGTTGCAGCCAGAAAAAAACGATTGAAATAATTATGAGTACCAGCTTCTTGATTAAAATTGATATTACCACCACCATTATTATCAAAACTTCCGGGATCATTGGCTCCCAATACAAGTTGAGGAGTCCATTCTTTCCACCAGCCTTCCTTCCATAAACGGAGCCTTCCTGAAAAATTACGGTCCTGATTACGAAATTTTCCCCAAGTCTGTTCAGGCCAATAATTACCTTTAACTCCCTTTACCAAGGTACAGGTATATGCTACTTCCAGCCAAGGAAAAATAGTCACATTTATATAGTAATTATATGTGTAGGTGTAATTTTTATTATTCCAATAAGTAGAAAGCGGATGCTTATCCAGCACATTACCGCCCAGCATAACAGTTTTGTCCTTCTGCATATCAGCAGTAGGCATATGCAATAGTCCACTAGTACCATATAATGCCTGTCCCTTCAATACAGTACAGAAACATAAACATAGAAAAGCTAAAAAAGAATTATGCATTGCGAAATTATAAGGGTTTGCTATCTTTGTACCATGAAAAGATTAGTTTCTCCCACAAAAAGCGTGCAGGAAAAAGTAAGGCAGCTTGTACATAACGTTTACGGGTATGCTTCTCTTTATACATACGATAGACAAAACGCAGATTCATACGATCTATCCATAGAGGGTAGTATTCAATCTCATTATTAGCAGTTTGGTGAATAAAACCACCACAGGTAAAACCAATACCCTGGAATCCGGCATTACGCACCTTTAGCAAAAAACGTTCTTGCATCAACGCCCCCATTCCTACAATAAGAAAATCAGGATTAACTTGTGTAATATGTTTCGCTTCCGCATCCATTTCTTGTTCCGAAACAAAATACCCATTACGACAACCCATAAACTTCAACTTTGGATACCGTTCCTTAAATATTTCAACAGCTTTTTCTACCTGTTCTTGTTTTGACGCAACAATGTATAACATCTTTCCATTATTTTCGGCAAAACGGAATAATTCCGGTGCCATAGAAGTCATATCAAAGCTTCGCCTTTTCACTGTTATTCCATATAATAATCTTATGGCAGCCACTAAGATGGAACCATCGGCAAAAATACCATCAAAACTAGCGAACAGTTCTTTGTTCTCTAAAGCAGTGAGATAGGAAACCGGATTTAAAAAAGTATAAACTTTACCCTTATCTTCCAAAAGGTCATTAAAAGAATTGCCGTCTGTAATAATTATTTTTTTTACCAAAATAGAGAACATCGCTAATCTATTTACAGATATTTGTCTTCAAGTACTCAATAGAACATCGAGTTTCTTTGGCTATATACTCATTTATTTCTTTATAATCAATAGGAGTTGTTAATATACTATCCAATTTATCAATATCATTGATTATTCTAGACTCCAAGTGAAATTGTTTCAACAGATAGCTTAATTTTTGATTGTTCATATTTCGTATGATTGTGCAAAAAGCCTTATTATATTTGATAGAAAATACACTACCATGAAATGTATCAGTAACAATATATGACGCATTCTTGAAATATGCCAGTACTTCAAAAGGGGAAGGAATGACCACGTCATCACACCAAGAGAAATAATGGCCGATAGATATTAGTTTCAGTCTATGGGATTTGGCGAAATCTTTTATTGATTGAATTTCCTGCTTATCTGTAATACGTCCCGGGTATGTATATACAATCATATAATTTTTTAGCGTAACGTTTGAAGGCATAAACAGATCATAATTAAATATCAATACAGGATCTAAATGCATTACGGGAACTTTACCTATCAGTGTTTTTACTGTAATAGAACTATTAGCATCACGCACTGATATTACACTAATATTTCCCAACAAACGACCAACAATCTTCTTAATTCCCAGTTCTTGAAGTTTATCTACTGTAGTTGCCCCAAAAGAAGCGGCATACGTTATTATCTTATCTGCATTCAGCCCTTCACCAAATAACTGACGTGAAAATCCAAACCATGTTTTTTGAGCACAATTAAAGACTTCATCACTGCCAATTACAATCACGTCATAATGCCTAATATTTCTTTCAGATTCCACTCCCAAATAAGGCAAAAATTCTTTCGAAAAACGAGTTTGGAAAATATAAATAGAAGACAAACGTCTAATAAAATCCCTCCCCCATAAACGCTGTATGAGGAGTTTAATCTTATGAAATTTACTTATCTTATAATTTCCCAATTGTTCACCTGGGATAATATTAATGAATTCGCAAGTATTACCCAGCGATTCAATAGTTTTTTTCAAAGAAAAAGCCTGAAGGAATGAACCATAATTCTTCACTTCTTGCATAGATAGGATAGCTACTTTCATAGAGCTTTATATTTATTGTAGATATTTTTTAGCAAATCATAAATATGGTATCGAGAGGCATATTCTTTCACTCGTTCTTTCAAGCTATTATCAATCAACTCAAACTCTTTATTTATGCTTTTCAATGAACGTGAAGAATCTAAAAATGCTGCGATGATTTTATCACGCATGGGATGCAGGGGAGAGGGATGAATAATATTATAATTTTCTGCCAAGGCTTCATCTAATGTTCGTTCTTCCACAAAAGATTCTTGCAAATTTTGTACGGCATTTATCCCTTTAGCATTATTAGCCAATACTAGGGAAACTCCTTTTAACACATTGTGTTTAAAGGATTTGCCATGTCTACCTATGCCCCAAAAATCCGCAATGGAACAATCTCCTACTCTAGGCAACCTAGCATACGGACAAGCATAACATGATTTTCTAAATAAAACAGCTTTATCAAAAGCGTACATATATAGATTTTCAATATCATATATAGGCTCTAGCTTGCCTCTATCTGATATAGCTGATGCAAAGCCCCAACCGTTTCGACGGCGAAATTCAAACATAGATATCTTAACTTTTTTTAAATCTTCAAGTTTTAAAAGATATGAATGAAACAATGTGTTAGATGGTACTCCATGACATACCAAATCTAATGTTAGCAAATTATCATAGTTTCTCCGTAAATACCTATATAACCCGTCTACTTGACATGGTGTACCTGTAAATAAGACATTTTTACCCTCTTTCAGATAGGCTTTCACTTTAAAAAAAGTATCTCTTAACTCACTTTGAACATATTTACTTCCTCGTAGAACTTCCAACTCTTCTATCATATGAATCTCCCTATGATAGCATAATAAGTTTGTTCCAAGAGTAGCACCAAATACCACACCATCAGCTTCCAACACATTCCTTGCAAATGCAGAAAAAGCTCCTCCAGAACTACTAACAGTCCTGTCTTTCAAGCTCCAAACAGCAAAAACATTTGGCTTTGTTGCATTTGTAATTATTGGTGTATTTAAAACTGGACATACTCTCATACAAAGTCCACATTCCACACATTTGTTACCATTTATGTGTGGAAAGATAAAACCTTCGGCATCTTCTGCCATAACAATTGCATTGTGAGAACAGCTATTCATACAAGCTGTACAACCTGTACATGATTCAAAAGGAGCCAGCTTAATCATTACATTCTTCTTTTAATCTATAATATTTCACATAATCTACTTTTATAGATTGCGGTAGAGAGTTATCAGCCAATCCACATGAACCAGCCCAAGTTCCACCATAAGACAAGGCTATCATAAGACGATAAGAAGTTTCGTCAAAAGGCCAATATTCTATATCTCCCTTTTTTACCTCATATACAACTTTACCATCAACTTTAAATACTAACTTTCCTCTTAGCATTTCCAAAGTATAAATATGATAATTTGAGATGTTAACTGCAACACTTCTAGGATACTGTTTATGATTATTTTTCTTACCTCCAAAAGTCCCCCAAAGATGTACATTCACATTCATCTTTTCCGCTTTCATGCAGCCTATATATTCCACTAAATCAATTTCTCCGACACATGCTGGTCCAGAATTTGCCTTAAACCATAAAGCCGGCCAAACACCAGCAGTAACAGGCAACTTTGCTTTTATTTCAAATTTACCATAACGAAAATATTGTTTTGTAAAAATTCTACCAGATGTATATAGATATTTACCAGAAGCACTATCTTTACGTATAGTCAATATAAGTTTCCCTTTTTTTACTTTTACGTTCTTCTCGTCAGCACCAGTATAAAATACCAATCCTCCCGATTTTTCTTTTTTAGATCCCCATAACTTATCATCAAGACCTCCTTTCTTATCAAAGTTTTCCACCCAATATGGCTTTTTTTCAAACTCAATATTCACTTCCTGCCCCAAAGTGACAAAATTAAAACACAGATATAATATTATTAGCAGAAATAAGTATCTCATAATATGAAACTATAAAATTGAGAACAGTTCTAAATATTTTTGTTTAAACATATCAAATGTAAACCGTGAAAGATAAATTTCTCGGCTTTTTGCACACATTGCCATATAATCATCTTTCGGAATATCTAGCAAGCTATTCAACACACAAACTAATTCATTCCAACTATTAGCTATAAAAGCATTTTCACCATCATGAGCTATTTCTAAATTTCCCCCGACATCATTACAAATTATAGGGCAACCACACATTGAAGCCTCAATAAGAGTGATAGGAAGTCCTTCTGTTGTAGAAAACAACATCATATAATTGCTTTTTTGCAATAAATCAAGTACATCATTTCTAAACCCCAAACATTCAAACTGACTATCTCCTGCTATTATTTTTCTTAATTCCTCATAGCAAGGTCCTGTCCCTACAAATTTAATTTTTATCTGCTCTTTAACTTTTCCCTTCAAGTGTTTATATACTTCTATTTGCCTTTTTATATTATTGATACGTGCGGGATAAATTATAGATATATAATCAACTTGTGGACAATCATGAAAATGTGGATATAACTCCCTAACGCAATTGGATATTTTATGTATATGTCTTTTAGGAACTTTAAAATAATTCATCAAATTTTCCGTACACTTATCTGATATAGATACTACCGTAGTAGGCATTATAGACATCAACTTATGATTATGAAATATATTATGATGCACATATACCAATTTGATATGTTGAAAAAATATATGATTTAGTATCCAAAATAATAAGAGAAATTTTCTTTCATGCAATACAACTATAGAATCATAAAACATAAAAGGATTTTTAAATTGCTTATATTCATCTTCAAATATTTGATGACTTTTATCAACCATGCCATAGGATACAGTCCCCACAATAATGGCGTCATAATCTTCTTTTACAGCATGGTGAATATCCATTAAAACCTTTTGAACTCCAGTTACTTTATATAATTCTGAATTAAAAGAAAAGACTTTCCGTCTTTTACACATATTTCCATTCGCTAAAGTATTCATCTTTAATATTTTGCAAAATAAATATTAATACTAAAATTAGAGTATACTTTTTACTTAGACACTTTTTCAAGTATTTAAGCATAAGGATATTAGATACAAATAATTTATTAACTATTAAAATGTTCTCTACGAATCACATCATCATGCCAATGTACAATGTAGCTACTAGATAGACAACTGGTATTTTCTATACCCAAGTGTACACAACCATCTATCTTTTTATCACGATACAAGTTATAGATTAATTAACGACAAAACGAACATTTGTAAAACGCCCCATAATTTTCGGTTCGATACAATGTAATAATTCTTAATTGCATATTCAAAAATCACTAATACTTTTACGCCTCAACAAATCTTGATTGACGTCATTCTTCTTTTTTTATTATTTATATACATTACTATAAACATTATCCATTTGCATTTACATTTCAGCAAATATCCATAAATCTTCCATGTTAAAGGAAGATTATAAAACGGATAATCTTTTATTAAAGAAGAAATAGTTGTATCTTTCATGATTTCAGTAACCCGCCTTAACTTCTCTTTAAATGAAATATCTGTCCTTCTAATTTCTTGCCCTATACCTGAACGAGTATAAAAAATCGCTGTTCTTGCCAAACGTAACCGAAACTCTTCTTGATGCTTAAACTGCTGTCCCTTTTTATCAAGTATCTCCAGCATATAAAGCAACTTTGGCCAACGATCTGGACGATATGTATGTGAAAGCGATGCTCCGTTTAAACAATAATGATACATCTGCCAAGGAACAGTCTTTACCTGCATTGCATGGTAAAGCACATCTAAATTAAACAGCATATCCTCTGAAATATACTGCCGCTCAGAGTGAAATTGCAAGTGATGTTCTGAAAGTAATTTCATAGAATACAACCCTTTACAGGCAGAACATTGAAACTTCACACTTGATCTATGATTTGGCTCTGCCCCTACTATGTCTAAACGCAACTGTTCTATCTCTTCTCTGCCTGTATACAGCCGCTCTGGTTTGAGAGTTATACGAAAACCCGGATATTCATCCACATTAAATTCAGAATAAATTACATCTAAAGAGTGTTCCTTACATTCATCGTAAAGTCTCTCCATCATGTCTGCATCTATAAAATCATCACTATCAACAAATGCGATATATTCACCTGTGGCGACTTCCATACCGCTGTTGCGAGCCTGTCCAAGACCATCATTTTTTTTATGCACCACTTTAACATAAGTATACTTTGCTACATACCTGTCACAAATCTGTGGGCAATTATCCGGTGATTCATCATCTACCAAAATGATTTCTATTTCTTTTAATGTCTGTGCAAGAAGTGACTGGATGCAGCGATCTAGATATTTTTCCACATTATAAATAGGAACTACAATACTTACCTTTGGTTTATTCATTTTTGATTATATTGTTATTTTCACTGGATATAACTCCCTTTTTGTTTACGTACTGTAAAAATGCCTCATAATCTTTGAAATTCGCTTCATCACGCTGGATAAAATCAGTATACGCTATACCAAGTTGGGACTTTACAGGAGAACCTTCTTGCTCATACTGTTCTATATTGTCTTTATGGGTGAAGTAAATAAACTCTTCATACAACTCACGTTTAAAGGGATCGCGTTTAAAACGTTTTTGAATACTCTGCACATACTCCACTGCTTCTGCAAGTGCAACCTGCTTTCTCTTTCTGTTATATTCATCTATTGAGCATATCACCCGACAAGGTACACCGGCTGCCACTGAATTAGCGGGAATATTCTTTGTGACTAATGAGCAAGCACCTATTACACAATTATCGCCAATCGTCACACCTTTCAGCACTACTACATTAGTTCCAAAATAGATATTATTACCAATCGTCACATGTCCAGACGAATTCACAAAGTCATTATATTTAGTTCGGAAGACAAGCGAAGCCCAGTCATGCGTCAATATTTGAAAGTTCATATTCATATCCACATTGTTACCTATGGTAACTAATGAGGGGCGTGATACATCTATCCGTGCCGTGCGAGGAGCACGAATTATGCAATGCTCTCCGATATGTATTCCTTTTTTACGAAGATATTTAATGTAAGCTGAGGAACTTCGCTTATGCCAAATCATTTTTATTTGATTGAAAACACCCATAATATAATTAATCTTATTACATTAAACTTCTCTGCAAATAAGCGATAGATTCTTCACGCTTTTGTCTTAGCCGTGTCTCACATCCGTTTATATCAAATGACGTAGAGACTCGCACTTTCCTTGTGTTAATTATTATACCCCTATCTTCCATTCCACACAAACGTAACAAGTTGCCCATCCGGTCGTCACTACTGCTTTTATCATTCAGCAATGAATAGAATGGCACACCGAAATTCAAAGCAAATGCTGTTCCATGAAAAGACGTAGTTATCACAAATGAAGCGTTTGCAAACAAACTCAAAAACTCTGCTGGTCCCACAGCATCATGTAGATGAATCATATCTTTTATTCCAAGATGTTGTTTTGCCGAGAAGTCCAAACATACCACATGCAATCCTGTTTGCTGATATACTTCACGAATAAATTCTGTAGCATACGGATAAGGGTCATATGCATATTGCAAAATATAAACCAACATATAAGGCTTTTGAATATGCAGTGAACTTTGCTTTATAAGCGGTCCATAATCGTCTTTACGTAAAAGAAGAGTAGGATCTAATGTAATAGGAACATCTTTTCCGATCAATTTCTTTACAATTTTTACGCCATTACTCTCACGTACAGCTATTGAGAAAAATCCCCTTAAACTATCTGCCATATCCTTCCTAAACTTTTCTTCTAGTTTAGCTTGGGCAAAACTGGAGGCATAACTAATACGACGTTTACCATTCGTAACAAAATCCAACAGAAAAACGCCATCCCCTTTTATGCATGTAGGATTCCATATTTGGTCACTTCCAGCCACATAAACATCAAAATCTGGTGGATTGTTATATATTGACTCTACACAAGGATATGTTTGCGTAAGATTAAAATTATCATTCCAAAACTTTTCAAAGTGTTTTCTTTTTTTCTCCCATGGAAAACCTTGACAAAAATGAAGACACCATTGTAACACACTTCTTGCAATATTTCTCTTTTTGTCCTTAATGTGAAAGGCATTGGGATAAACATAGTCTATGATTAGAACATCATACCCCAGTCTACGAATCACTTCCTGTGTAGCCCATGCTTGTAAAGCCGACCCATAGTTCACAACCTTGTGCATAGTCACAATTCCTACTCGTTTCATAAATGCATTTTAACCTTTAGGATGTTCCCTATACGCAACATCTGTATAATACGATAAATAAATTTCAGTTTTAAAGGAGTTCTCAACAAAGCCATAAGCCCTCTATAGTAATACGGTTTAGTGATACAGCTTTTCATTTGTCCCTCTGTCACTACTTCAACAGATTCGTTGACAGTCTCTATCCCCGGACAATTAGCTATAACCATGCGCCCTCTCTCAGTGAAAGCTAATATTCCCGTCACTCCTTTCTCCTCGTCAACATATTTACTTCCCCATAAATCACCAATACGAATGTCCGCTGCAGAGTTTAAATATTTAAATTTACAATCTTTATAGCAGGCTCGTCCCAAACACATATTACCGAGAAAGAACTTATAAAACAAATCTCCTTCCGATCTTTTTTTATTATAATAGCTTTTCTCTCCTTTTATGAACATCCCCCATGAGTCATGCCATCCCGACTGTTTGTTGCGCCATGACGCATATGTTACTTTACCTATTTGATTTTCAATCTCTGACACATACTTGTCCCATACCAATTTAGATGGTACACCATGACAAAAAAAGTCCATCAGTATCACATCATCTTCTATCCGCCTCATACGGACGTATCTCCGCATAGAAGCAATTTGACAAGGTGTACCTGTAATTAAAAATTTGCCGCCTTTCTTTATCTCCTTGAAAGCCTTATACGAATAGCTCTGAATATATTTCGACCCCATTGAGGGTATTATTTCTTCTACGCATCTTGCCACATAGTGCTCTGCCCGTTTTTTATCTGCATTATAGCAGACTGACACAACATTATATCCTTTTCGTGATAGCATCCTTGCTATCTCAAAACCTGTACCGCCTGAGGAAGATTTCTTTCGAACAGAGGGTTCTCTGCTCCAAGAAGCAAAAGACCTAATATTTTCATTCTGCCATTTTTCATCATTAATGAAAGCACATACTTTACTACACAATCCGCAAGCAGTACATTCATCATTTTTTTCAATCACAGGTTGGTAGAACCCTTCCTTATCCTGACAAAGCGTAATAATCTGCTGAGGGCAAATGACAGCACACAGAGAACAACCGTAACAATGAGACAATTCTGAAATATTTTTCATAGTCCTAATTATTTTTTTTATTTGCCCACATACACATTGGAAGAACAGCAAGGAAACGTAACCCTAATGTTATCTCAATGCTAGACAACACTATATATGTATAGATTAAACATATAAACGGATTAATCCTTGAACTTGCACTTCTCAGGACTGAATATGTAAGGATAATCAAGCAAATGACCCCAATAATTCCCCAATCAATATAATCATTGAGCAATCCATTTTGCGTATTCGTTAACTTCTCATGGATGTAATACGTTGTAAAAAAAGTAGCAGTTCCATTCCCATAACCAAACCAAGGTTGAGTATCCATTAGATCCAGCATTCTAGTATATATATAAGTACGTCCTGTCAATGTCAAATCCTCATTCAATATATCTACTATTAAATACTGAACCGAAGGTATAGCCAAGATCGTCTCATACAATAAAAAAAATGCTCCAAACAACAACATCAAGATTATTGCAAAAAAGGGGCGGAAAATGAAACGTATCTTCTTATAAAGAAATAAAAATACTGCCAAAAGGACTACCCCTAAAACACCTGTAGAACACTCTACCCCGATCGCGATAAACAGAGTTAAAACTAAATGCATTACGAGAATAATGTATTGTCGCAAATAAACTTTCATACCAGTGCAAAAGACCTGATAATATAATGCAGAAAAAAACAAGTGCATATATGTCACCTCAAACTTGTTACCTATTAAATAAATGATGGTACTACTCTCCATACCTGATACTGAAGGCATCTGAGCCAGTAACAATAAGTCATTCACCAACAAATAACCTAAAGTAAACCTATACATAAGAATAAAGAATGACTGATGAAGATTCTTCTCATTCACATATTCCATCATAAAGAAAGAACAAGCTACACATAGTACCAATAAAACTCCACTTAATGGAGAAACTTCCTTAAATCCAGGAGGAAAATGGATTGTCAGCATATGGATCGATGAGAAAAGCACAGTTCCGCCAAATAAAAGTAAGGCTTGGTTCACCGTTCGATACTTGCGCTGTAAAATAAACCTTTTTTTGTGAAAAAGGTATACCATGAGTAAAACCACACAAATGTATTTTATCATCTTTGAATCATTCCCCAATGAAATAAAAACAGCATGAAACAACAATAAAACAGGATAGAACAGTGATTTCATAAAAATAAGTAGCTAATCAAAATTTAGTAGCATCAGATATTTAGTCAGATATAAAATAATTGCCAACAATTGCTAAACCGAAAAAATCAGCAGCCCATCTTCAGCAGAGCCCCCTTTAGCCTCTTTCCTACAAATGTACGCTCGTTTTCATCAAGTCCGAACACATAAGATATGACAGAAACACTTACCACGCATACCACACCTGTTACAATAAAAGAGGTATGGAGATAAAAACTGATGACCAATGGCACAGGAACTGACAATACGACAACTTTGAGACTTTTCAATATGACTTCTTTAATGTAAATATATAGAGGCATATTTATCATCCTAGTCACAATACACAAACGGATTGCAAAAGCTACAACACTTAGCAGAAAATGAACAACCAATACAGATGCTGGAGAACACCCAAGTTTAAGCACTCCATACGACAATGGAATAATGGACAACAAACAGCCACCAACAATTATATGATAACGTCTTATATGCCCTGTGGCAGTAACTGCAACCATGAGCGGATTTGCCATAGAGTCAATAATTGTCGTACATAATATAAGCCGAGTGAAAATTACCGTATCATCTGGAACAACAGTTAACCACAAGTTCAACATATATTCCGTTTCTATCATTACGGGTAATGAGAGGAACAAGAGTAGGAAAAATGTAAATTTACTACTTCGGTATATTAGTGTGTACATTTCCACATAATCAGATGCTGCATAACTTTTGGTAATCTGCGGATTAATAGCAGTCTGAAAATTCTGAGAAAACATATTAACAGCATGTTGTACTTGAACAGAAATAGCACGAGCCGCATTGACGGTTGGTCCGAAAAAGATATTCAACAGTACATTAATCCCTTGCGTATACGCCACGTATGCGGCATTTCCGACTATACTCCATCCTGCAAAAGAAAGCATCTCTTTGATTAAGCACCTATTCCAAGTCAATCTGATTCGTGTTTCCTTAAAATGGCACTTACAATACCAACCATAACATATCCTAACAGCAAACTGAACAGCAACTATTAATACGGCATATAAAATAAGCTTATCTACATTCAATAATAAAAGTAAGTAAACTATACCCAGTTTCAGCAATACCTCCAATACCGAAATACAAGCAAAAGCCGACATCCTCTCATGCGCAATAATCGTGGCATTATAAGGAATACTCATTATCATAATTAATGCGGCTAATACAGAAGACTGATAAACCCAGAAAGCAGCATCAAGACGTCCAGTAGGTATTTGCATTTTATTCCATAAAAACCATAGCCCTATGGTTTCTGCTACAACCAGTATCACGAGTGCAACTATTCCATGTATCAAAATAGAAACATTGAATACTTCCTGTAATCGTTTAACTCTTCCTTTTCCTAATTCAAAAGTTAGATAACGTTGTGTCGCCGTTGACATACATCCACTTATAAAGCCAAACATAGTTACGACCCCACCCACGACATTATAAATACCATAGTCCTCCACCCCCAGAGTAGCTAACACCACACGAGATGTATATAGAGTTACAACCATCATCAAGAGCATACGGAAATAAAGCAGTAACGTATTCTTAGCAATACGTTTGTTGTTGGATGAGTCATTTATGCTTGTTTCGTATTTCATATGGTTAAGATATTCTTCTTCCCTCTTTTAAGGGAAACAGTTCATATTGAATTACATTATCATTAGTTCTATTTATATACTATTTTGCTATCTTTACGGTTACTGGTATATTAAAAAGCAACCATAAACAAGAGAAGTTAGGCTAATGATTAAAGATTATAAATTATATAGCAACTATTAAATCAGTTTACAGAAGAAATCAGTCCTTTTTTCCACATGTTTCAGCCACGTAACCATACCCATACTTGTGTCCATATCCATAACCATATTTATACCCATAGCTACTCTTTCTTGAATTCAAATCAATACTATTAATAACCGTAGCCAATTTATCGAATTTCTTCTGATCCCGCAGCACATTAATATACTGATACCCCAACTTCGGAGTTACATCTGCACGACACACATACACGCACATATCAGCCACACGACTGGCAATAGCAGTATCGGTCACAATAGCAATAGGAGCCGTATCAAGAATAATGTAATCGTAACGCTCTTTCAATTTCTCTATTGCATCTTCCAGTACCGTACGCGCCATCAACTCTGTAGGATTGGGAGGAATAGGACCACCCGGAAGAATATCAAGATTAGGACTTACATCCGAATGTTGTATCATATCAAAAAGATTGGTATGCTCGGGGTCAGCCAGATAATTGGTAATACCTTCCGTGCGATGGGACAGATTAAAGACCTTATTCAGCCCCGGCTTGCGGATATCCAAACCCACAATAACAACTTTCTTACCCATATAGGCCAGACTGACTGCCGTATTTCCAGCAATAAAAGACTTACCTTCACCCGGCTGTGTGGATGTAAAAAGCACCACTTTCTGACTGGCACCAAGCATGAACAACATATTGGTACGCAGACCACGAAAAGCCTCCTCCATCATACCATTCTGATTCTCCTGAACCACAATGGCACCTTTTTCGGGCTTCTTACTTAAAGGAAGCTCACCCAAAATAGGAACATCCGTTATCTTCTCCACATCCTCGGCATTCTCTATCTTATATTTTAATAAATCCTTCAAATAAATGAAACCTACAGGAATACCCATACCCAATACAAGAGCAGTCAGCATAACAAGCATCTTCTTAGGAGAAACCGGCTTTTTACTAGGAAGAGCAGCTTTGATGATACGTCCGTTATTAGCAGTGGATGCCAGGGTTATTGCGTTTTCCTCACGCTTCTGAAGCAACATAATGTAAAGGGTCGCCTTGATTTCCTGCTGGCGGGAGATAGTAAGAAATTCTTTCTCCTGCTGCGGCGCACTGCTGATCCTGCCTTCAAACTTCCGTGCCTGACGTTCAAGGTTGGACTGCGCTATCTGCAACCCTCTCAGTACACTGTTCACGGTAGTCTGCACATTGTGCCGCATGGACTCGATGCCCGTATTGATATTGATTACCGCAGGATTGTTTTCGGAAGAGGTACGGAGCAAACGCTTGCGTTCGATCAGCATCGTGTTATATTGGTTGATAATAGAACCCAAATTCTGGTCCTGCAACCCTACATTAGCGGGAATCACCTCGTTTGCATTCTTCGGATTGTTCACATAGTTACGCAAGGACTCCACCAGTCTCAACTGGGTGGCATTCTCGGTCAGTTGCTGTTCATATTTCGAACTCTCTTCCAAAGCCAGACGGGCATCGCTGGTCAAATCGGTCAATCCGGAGCGTTGCTTGAAATCGGCAAGTTCCGTTTCGGCAGTACCTAACTCCCGATTGATAATGCCAATACGCTCGTCTATAAACTCTGCGGATTTTTGAGCCACTTCATTCTTCTCGTCATTCGCGTCCAGATTATAAAAGTCAACCAAACAATTGATAAAATCGATACCGCGCTGCTTTACCGTATTCTGCAAGCTGATGGCAGCAATTGTGGTAGTCTTCGAAGTGGGTTCCACTGACAAATTCTCTACATAACTTTCCGTCACATCTGTAGGAGAATTAACGTATGCCACCAGATTCATATCTTCTTCCAAAGGTGGGACCGAGTCGTTCTTTGTAAAACTGAAAACTCCTACTGGAGTGGGGAAAACAGCCGGAATACTGTCAAAACTTACCTCAGTCTCCTGCTTCTCCTCGTCAAACATATATTCCACTTTTACATCCAATTTTCCATTCATGGTGTATTTTAGATGAAGCTTGGCTCCTTCTTCCAGATTGTCTGCCTCTTCAGGAGTCATATAAACTTTTACCGGAGTGGACTTATATAAAGGAGTGTTATAGCCGAACATACGTTCCTCGGCCACTGAAATATACAAATTCAAATGATTCACCACCTTTTTAATCAAGGTTCTTGACTTCAGGATTTCCACCTCATTGTCAAAATTGTTAGTCATGGAGAACATACCCAGATCCTGAAGGGCTCCCATAGGATTATTACTGCTTCCACCTTTCTTGTCACCTTCTTTGATGAGTACGGCCGCATCAACATTATAGACAGGAGCTTGATAACGGAGATAGATGAAAGCAGATATAATACAAACCAGCACACTGGCTACAAACCACGGCCAATAGGCAAAGTATTTAAAAAACAAGGCATAAAGATCAACGTTCTCCTCACGTTGCTCGGTACCCGAAGGGGTGTTCTTCTGTTCGTCAGTCATATCAACAGTTTGTAATCAACAATTATATTTATGAGTTTTATTTCAAGATGGTTGCCAGAAGGCTTGCAAGAGATACCAAAATGGATGTAGCACTGATCCATATGCTGGTGCTGCTGCCAATGTCCGAGTTCTTGGCTTTTGTCTTATTGGGCGTTACATAGATGATATCGTTCTGGCGCAGGTAGTAATAGGGAGATACAACCAGCTCTGCATTATTAAGATTCAAATTGATAATCTCACGCTTGCCTTTTGCATCTTCACGAATCAGTTTCACATTGTCACGGACGCCATAAACAGTCATATCTCCCGCCATGGCAAGGGCTTCAAGGATATTTACCTTTTCATTTCCTACGGTAAAAGTACCCGGACGGTTCACCTCTCCCAATACCGAAATTTTGTAATTTGCCATACGGACTGTAACGATAGGACTCTCTTTCAGATAGGGCTGCAATTGCTCACGGATCAAATCTTCCGCCTCGTTTTTCGTAAGGCCGCCTACCTTCAGACGACCGATAACGGGGAAATCTATCTCACCCTTGTTATTTACCAGGTATTGCTGGAGAGTGGGTTGTGTGGTAGTGTTAATATTGGTCAGGGCTGCATTCAGAGGAGTCTGTACCGTCAGATTAAAAGGAGCGGCAGCCTGAGGATCACTCGTGTTCACAGTTATACTCAGCAAATCTTTCGGCATAATCTTTGCGTCATAAAGGGGAAGATCTTCCCTGTAACTGTTCACGACCTCGGGATTCTGCATGTAAGGTACATTTTTATAGGAGGTGCAGCCTGCCAACAAGACGGATGCCACAACAAACAATAATAGTTTCTTTAAAGTCTTCATATCAGTTTTTTCATTTATTATTCAATCATCTGCCAAACAGGCGCGAGAAAAGGCCTCTGCCGTGATTCTCCGAAACAGGAGATTCACCGGCACTACGTATCAAATCCGAAAAAGTGGTTCCGTCATGAATCATTCCATAAATAGTACCCCAATCGGGAAGGCCTCCCAAGTTGCGGTCATCTATAAAAAGATCGGCTTTGAGCTTGCGTGAGTAATGATTGTTACGCCCTTTCTCCTCCTCCGGATAGTCGCGGTTCACGGCATAAAATTCAAGACCGCGATCACGGCAAAAGGCAAGAGCTTCGTCAAGCAGACGCCCTTCACGCACTGTCCATAGAATCAACCTGTGATGTTCGTCACGCAATTTTTTCAATGTCTCAATGGCAAACGGCAACTCCCTGCCGATTGCCGGATACTTGTGCTCAACAATAGTACCGTCAAAGTCTACTGCTATGGTCATTGTATGTCAATATATAATTATATGTTAACTGAGTTTTTTTCCGCTATAGGTTCCAGCAATTCTCTAGCAATGGTAACTTTAGCACATCCAAGGATATCAATTTTTACAACCAGACTAGTAGAACCATCTATCTCACGACATATATTCCCTTCCAACCCTACCAGTTTGCCACCGTTTACACGGACACGATCGCCCAAATGCAGAGGGCATGACTCAATAGTGACGTGTTCTTCGGCATCATTGACCATACGCATCAAGCTGTACATCTGATGATCTGGAATAATAGCTACGGGACGGCAAGTATTTCGGGAAGAACCGGCTATGTTAACCATGAAACGTTTTATATAAGGAAGGCAGACTATTTCTTTCCGTCTTACTGAATCTGTGCAGCGAATGAACACAAGAGCAGGGAAAACAATACGGTCCACTTTTTTACGTTTACCATCATGACGAATACTCATCTCCTGTTGGATAGGGACATAAACTTCATAAGCTTTCTCACTATCAGTTTCGTTTTTCAAACGTTTTCGTAATCTATCTTGACAGGCTTTTTCACTTCTGTTATTTACAACAGCCACATACCAATGCTTTTTTTCCTGATCATTTCGGAATATGCCTACGGCGTCGTCGGTCTTTTGAACCGTCGTTCCCAAAATTTGTTGTGGCATGTCTTTGCCCTTGTTATTTACAATACTCATAGTGGAATAATCCGACTAAAAACAGACGCACTCTTATATAGAGAGCGTCTATCGGCTGCAAAGGTATAGATTTATTTTCATTTTCTAGCATTTACAGACTGTAAACTGATAAAAAAAGTCTTTTTCTCTCTCTATATATAATAAACTTATGGGCTGATTTTATTCATACAACTTACTACATAAATGGAAATCAGAAATTTAAGAAATCGGACGCTCTCTATATAAGAGTGCGTCCTAATTTCAAAATAATTCAAATATTCCCCTTCTTATAGATCTTTTAAAATATTTCTATTTGCATTATCTATCTGATTAGTCTGTATAGACGAAAGATAGATTTGTGTAGTAGTTTCTGAATCATGCCCCATCGCTTCGCTGATAATACCAATCGAGATGTTTTTCGTCTTAGCTATACTTGCCCAGGAATGGCGCGCCACATACATAGTAAGTGGTGTGGTCAATCCTGCCCGGGCTGCAATCTTCTTCAGCTTACGGTTCACCAGCAACATTTTATTCCGGTATTGTCTGCGCTCCGTGCCATCTTCTCGTTCTATAATAGGTAAAAGATATTGTGTTTCCGAATCTCCGTATCTGTCAATAATCTCCTGCATCTGTTTTTCCCACCGTATAATGAGTTTCTTACCTGTTTTACGACGGCTATAACTCACAAAGCCACTATTGAGATCTTTTTTACGCAAATAGGCAAGATCTATAAAAGACATTCCTCGCATATAGAAAGAAAAGAGAAAGATATCTCGTGCAAATTCCAATGATTTATGATCGGAAAGATCCAACTGCTTGATGTGTTTGATATCTGTCAGGGTGGCAGCTCTCTTTGAGGTCTTGTCCACACCAGTATATACATTCTCAAAAGGATCTGCAGGAAGGGCCAGTCCCTCCCCCACTGCCTTGCGATACACACAACGCAAAATACGCATATAAAAAGAGGTGGTATTACGACTTAAATGGTGAGTGGAGCGCATCTCCGTTTCATAATGTTCCATCAAATCTGCATCCATCTCATCAAAACATAAGTCTATGCCGTCACGGAACTTCATGAAGCTGTTCAATGCGGACTGATATGTTTCGACTGTCCGTTCTTTTCCTTGCCCTCTAAGACGCTCTATCTGCTCCTGCATGTATTCAAAAACGAAAACGCCCTTACTCGGACGGTTCTTTAATTTTACTAATCTCATATTTGCCATTACCTAGGTTAATTAAATAAATCATCAAAGAAAAATATAATATCATGATTTATATTTTAATGAGGACTTAAATACTTGTAATGGCAAATAGATTCTTTAGAATTAAAGAGAAAGAACTCAGTGTTCTTATATCGACAAGTATATAACAATAAGCAAAAAGCGTGCAGCTCAATGAGCTGCGCGCTTTTTGCTTATTGTTTGTTATCTGTTTCCTTATCGGAATCATTTGACTTCCTCAAATATAATATATATTGATTATAAGCAATTTATAAATCTATGGTACAAATAAGGACAATTTTATAAGCGACACACAAAAAGCATAAGGACAAACCTGGCTTTATGTAGGTCAAAGAAAGATTTATATTTATTTAACTATTCATTTCTTATTTGCAGATGTTTTCATTTTTTCATCGGTATTTTCTCTTGTTATGCTCTTGTTTGCAAAAACACCATAAAATGAAGTTATTGCCTCTTTGCTGCTTATTTTTGGCTTTCGTTTTTTATGGAAATACATTATACCTTTGCAAGACAACCATAGATAAAAATAGTTATGAAGCAAAGGCAACATATATTCCAATCGTGGGCAATAGAAGTAGTAACAGTGCTTCTGGCATCCACAATATCATTTCCAGTAAGTGATGCTTTGAATGTGCAGTTAAGCATTCTCCCTTTTGTCATGGTAGCTTGTTATGTTGCTCTAAAACTCATTTACCATTTATGCCTCTCTCTGTCGGCACATATAATATCTCTTGCTTTTTTAGTCCGCCATAAGCCTACGAAATCTGACCGACAAACTAAAGATGATTGCACTTTTGCAACTGCTATATCTACGGTTGACAATGACAATATTCAAATGAAACGGATGGAGTTATTCCATTATGAGTACCAGCACAAAGAACGACAATACCTACAGCAAAAAGAAAGAGAAGAAGATGAAAAACTACAAGCCGTATTGCAATACACTCGAAATACATTCAGGCAGTTTGATTTTAGCGAAGAAGAAATTTTCCAAATCTGCGAATGTGTCCGATACTTTGTCACCAATCAGCAAGCTCTTAGCGTAAACATCCACATCAAACGGCGTACAGCTGTTACCCAAATTTCATTAAAGAACTTCGCTTGGAACATTGCTTTCCAATATAACATCAGCCGGGATGTCACGGCTCAATTCGTTATACAAACATTCCACGAATGGTTTGTCAATTCCACCATTGATACAATCAGAAAGAATTTGCGAACAACAACTGGAAATCATAAGATTAAAATAGATGAGCAAATTATCAAACACCCAACCATATCAAACTGAGAAGAAAAGACATCAATAAAACAAATAAGGGAAATACTTATTTTCATAAATTGCGATATGATGTTAATGCAAACAGATTCTATAAAGTTGATGTTGAAATTGATCTCTTGTTAAATTATCCTTTTCAATCTTCCAAAATTTTGGTAATTCGACTAAATTGCCTAATTTTGTAAATTAAAGAAAATAAATTCATTATGAAGCAGGCTGATTACATCAAGCAAATAGCAAAATTTGCCTTAGCAAATGACAATGCTCGTTTGCGAGATTTGTTGTATCAGTATGTAGAATATTCTCAACAAAATAACAGAGGCAAATTTGCAACTGAAATCCTATCTATCATTAAAGATTCTGATAGAGAGAATTCATTGGGAAAGCTAAAAGAATATCGACTAAATAAGCATTTTGACTACAAAGCTGACGAGTATATTTTACAGACAGTAACGTCTTCATTTACAATGAAGGATTTAGTTTGTACGCAAGATGTTCGTGAGGAATTTGAATATTTTATCAAGGAAAGACAACAAACTGAGGCTCTTGTCCAAATGGATATTCCAGTATCCAATAAGATATTGCTTCATGGCCCATCAGGATGTGGAAAGACATTAAGTGCCTATGTATTAGCTGGCGAATTGAATCGTCCACTGATTATAGTCAATTTGGGTACAGTCATTTCATCGAGACTAGGAGAAACAAGCAAAAATCTCACTCAAATATTTAAGACTGCAGTTCAGGAAAAAGCTATTGTTTTGCTTGATGAGTTTGACAGCTTAGGGAAAATAAGAGATTACGATCAAGATCATGGCGAAATGAAACGGGTTGTAAATACCATATTACAACTATTTGATTTTGTAAGTCAAGATACTATCATCATTGCAGCTACTAATCAATTACAAATGATAGACGAAGCCCTTATTAGAAGGTTTGATTTATCTATTAAGATGGATTTACCAAACTCTGAACAGGTACATGCTCTTATCCAATATACGATTAAAGATCGGTTCGTCTTTGACGATGAACAAGTCAAAGAAAACATTATCAATAGCGAATGTAGAAATTTGTCCTACTACGTTATAAAACGCGCTTTGCTTAATGCAATCAAACGGAATATATTAGATGGATATAATGACAATATTATTCGAACTAATATTTGGAAAAAACTCTTAAACGATAAAAGGATTAGCTAATGCCAATCCTTTTATCGTTTAAATTTAAATTATAGTTCTGCTTCAAGAGCAGCCTGAGCAATAGCTTCCACTATATTGACTTGCTCCAAACTATCGTATAAACTGTTCCCATCCAATTCTGCAGAATGTTTTTGTTCAATCGTCAGCACAAATGAGAATGGATGATTTGTGCCTTCTAAATACTCACGACCTGTGCATCGAAAAATAATAGATATCTGATTACGAATCTTTTCGATTTCATCACGGCTAATATTTAAACTCATCTTCTGTACATTTGAGAACATTTTACTTGATACAGGGTAAAAATCATCAGACCATGAACCTACGCTAGACTTTATTGCCATTCTATCCTTATCGTCAGAGGCTCTTTTACTTGCATATTCCTCTGCATTCTTTCTTGGTTCATCATGATTCATACTATTTCCAAAGTTAAAAGCAATATGAATTGGGCAATAAGATAATACATCAGCCCGTTTAGGATTAAACTTATAGCAAAGTGTAGCAGTTAAAGTTAATAATACACCTTTCTTTGAGTATTGAAGTAAATAATTAGGGATATTCAGATTAACAACCTTGTGACTATCGAAAGCTATTGTATCTTCAATAACAAACGTACAACGATTATCGTCTGAATCTATACACTTAGAAATGTTAGGCACACCATGACCAGAAATATACTTGGATAATCGTTCTGCACTATACTTTTTGGATAAAAGAGTTTTCTCTTTACTATCAACATAGGGATATGAATTATTATCCAAAAATTTCAATTCATCGATAATCTCTTCGAGATAATACTTTTTAATCGGTTCTGCACTATTAATCATCAAAGCCTTCACTGATTGCATATTTATGTTAGGATATTTACTAACAATCTTAGCTGCAATATTAGCTGCTAATGGAGTTGCGTAACTCGTTCCAGAGTTTTGTTCTATTTTCAGGCCTGTTCCATCTATTCTCGGTGCTAAAACTAGCATGCGTGACTCAACATCCAATTGGTCACCACCAGGCATAACAATATCTGGCTTAAAGAGATTCTTATTTTTTTGGTTGTTCTTGAAACGAGTGCCATTAATCAACGAATTGTAGTCTATGTGGTATTTACGCGAATAATAAGCAGGAAACTCACACCCCAAACTCAATCCATGATTACCGTGATTAATATTATAACTTTCAGCAATAGCACCAACAGACATGTTGTTCATGCTTTCACTAGGTTCACAAAGATTCATACACTCGCCGTCGTGACACTCTGTTTCTTCTATCGAAATGAAGGGATTATAATAATGATTCGGATATTTCAGAAAACGCTTAACTCTTTCACTCGTATTAGGATTAGCAGCAACAATCTGCATATTCTTAATATCCTCTTCACTAAGATTACCAACGGAAATAAAAATCAGCAAATCATATATGTAGGCTAATTCGTCAAGTATATATGCATAAGTAGAAATATCCTCATTATAAAATTTTCCACGAACGGACATTGAAAGATTAAAGATACGAATGCCATAGTTTTGATGAGCTATAGTGATAGCCTCTTTTATGTCGGCGATGTTCACGAGTCCAGTTTCGCCTCTCTGTACTTTGATAGAAAAGATTTTGGCATCAGCATCAACTACGTTAGCATCCATGTTACGATAGAAGTTGTTTCCGAATGCAGCTAATGTTGCAACAGTTGTACCATGACTTGAATCGGACCTTAAATCAATCTCATACGGATGCGGGGTATTCTTATCAACTAAATCAAGTCCATCATGTTCCAATATGGGATCTAGTACGGCCAGTCTTTGAACACCTGTATCAATTACACCAATAATTGGTGCTCCTTCCAGCAAATTTAAAGTTGCATCTGACACCCTTTCCAAATCACCAAAAGTGTTAGGACGTACACGAGTAGTGTACAAAGATTGAATTCTTTGTATCACATCAAAATTATCCAATAAAATAGCCAAATCATCTTTAGAAATGAAGTTTATTTGGTATATTCCAGATTCTATCCTTTTATAAAGAATCTGCTTCTGATCTAAATACTCCTCCATTGCTTTCACTATAGCTTGATGTTTCATCGCTATTCTAGGTGAACTCTCCACCAACTCTAGAAGTACATCATGAGCATCATCGCTTGTAATACCAAAAGGCTTCATCGAATCACTATCCCAATAACTAAAACCGGCCATCAAAGTCAGTGGCTTATATTCTGTACTTTCGTTATTTTCTTCCGTTGAAAAGGAATCAATTTGAGTTATAAAAACATCATTAAATCGATCTTCGTCAACTATAGCGAATAGGACAGTCTGATTCATGTTGGAATAATTAAGCTCGGATAATCCATAGACTTGGCAATATTGTCTTGTTAAGGTGCTATCTGCAATTTTCAAAAAATCAATAGACAGCATATCAAAATGTTCACTTACCACATCTTGTCTCCGTAAGCTATGGCGTTCTTCTAAGGCTTGCTTAAAATTAATTCGGCAACGATGAAGCTTTTCTCTCTGCCGACAATAATTCTTTTCGTCTTCCGAAGTTTCTTCTTCATCATCTCTGCCTCTTGTTCGGTTAAACTTAAGGCAGATACCAAATTCGTTCTTTAAAAACAGATGACTTTTACCCATTGTATCGAACCATTTAATAAATACAAAACATTCTAAACTACAAAATTAGCAACATCTTTTAAAATAATACCATAAATTGCAGTTGATTTAGCACAAGAGACTCTTACGCATGGATAGAGGTCGTTTTACCACACCCATCTTAACACTGTTGATAAATGTTTTATTAAGGGGTGAGCAAGGATGGATGTGATATATTTTCACACATATGTGGATAAACACGTTAATATTAAAGCGCATCCTGTAATTTCCATCAATTTATTGTGTATTTCGGTAGTTAATGTTAAATTGCCACTCCAAATTGAAGAAAACTACATATTATTTCTTTTATTAAGATGTAATTTAGTAAATTTGTGTTCAACGTTAATTTATTAAATATGGAAAATCCCCAAAAACTAAATCGACTGAAAGCAGTTCTCGCAGACGCAGGTCAAACAAACAAGTGGCTTGCTGAGCAACTTGGCAAGGATCCTGTTACCGTCAGCAAATGGTGCACGAATACCTCACAACCAGACTTGCAGACGTTAGCAAAGATTTCAGATTTGCTTAAGGTTAATATTAGAGAACTTTTGGTTGAACGCAATAATTGATAAATGTTATGAGCAAAATATCAGAACACATATTTGGACTATACAGTCAATTGGTTGGAGACGAAATACAACCAATTGACGAAAATGTAGTTGATGAGGCGATGGGCGTAATCAATAAAATAAATGTCACAGATGATAATTCACTCTTTTATTTTCTATCTGCTATTAATTTACTCAATGCTGCTATTAAAACAGAAAAATATAAATCCAGATTGTTTTATGAATTCATAAAAACAAGAGTTTCTGCAGTTGCAGATTGTGTACTAAAGAATGCAACAAGTTTCTATGATTCAAAACTATATTATGATAAGAACCAAAAATGCCTGTATTTTGAAGTATACGGGGTTATTTTTAGTTTTCATCAAATAAAGGAGACAAAACAGATTTTGATAGTAGCTGCTAATAACCCACCTATCACATGGACTGGGGTTAGGTTACAAAGGATTGCCCAAAACATTTTTTTATTTGCAAAAGAACAATTAAATACTATTCAGATGCAAGATCAAAGTCCATCTATTGCCCCAATAAAAGAATCAAAAAATACGGAGTTATTGAACAAACTTGTCGAATGTCCAGATTGTGGAAAAAAAATATCAAAATCCGCATTTATTTGTCCTAATTGCGGCCATATTCCTCTGTACAATATTATAACTAATAGCTATAAGGTTGGCGACAAGGTTCAAATATCCTTTAACACAAATAAAGTGTCTGGTGAAATCGTTAACCTGACACCGGTTTTTGCAACAATCAAAAAAAGGGACGAAACTATAATAACGGTTCGTCAAACTTCCATAGATAGTATTCAAAATATTTTAACCACAACTGAGGTAGAAAATAATTTCAGAGATGCAGATAGTTTGTCTTCTCAGAAAGTGCTTGATATCTTTGATCTATTATTGTTAAAAATATTTCCAATTTTATCCATAAACAATAGGACGCTAATACCTACTAATGCAACTATCGTAGATATTAATGACAATGGTATAAATATAACAACTGATTCTGGATTATCGGAGACGTTAAGAGGGAATTTTGTCAATTTCAAGAAAAAAAGTTGCGCTCCTGGTTCTCGCTTATATTGCAACAGGATTAATGAGAATTCAACTATGTTTTCATTAATTGAAACATCATACCATGATGTAATGAATCTTTTTAGAAAAGCTCTTGTATATCGCAAAGGAGTTACAGCTAAAAGAAAAAAAACAATGCTTGCTGTTTTGAAGTTCATGATGGATGAAATGACTTCCAAAAAGGAAGCTTATATAGAAATAGAGAAATTCCAAAAAATTATCCTTTCGTATGTAGGAACAGATCCAGATATTTTTGATGATGAAGCGGAAGAATATGACAAATCAACCAATACCCCTGAAGATCAGTCTATAAAAGCCATCCATCCAACAAATGTAGAACTATACAAAACCGAGTCGGAAAAAATATTAGAGAATGGAGGCCTTCAACTAAAAGTAATGGGCAAGGTCGATTTAGATAGTATTCCATATAGTAAAAGAACAAGATTTCCAAAAATCATAGAGACTTCTCACACAGATAATGATTCATCGCAAAGAAAATTGGTTAAGCCTACAATTTTATTTTCAAATGAAGTAACGGCTTTCCTAAGCAAAAAAATGCCAAACTTGAACGAATCAAAGTGTAAGCAATTAGAGAAGGAACTGGATACTTTAATTCGAAATGGACAGAAAGAAGAATGTCTTAAACGTTCTTATCAAATTATAAACACAAGTCGTCCAACCCCTAAATACTTAAGAAGTTATCTTGATAGAATTGTGAATACAGAGATTGCATTAAATCATACAACTGAAGCTTTGCAATCCCTTGCATATCTTATTGTTCTAACTGAACAACAGAGTGACGTTAATGTAAATAGCATTGGCCATTTGTATATAACAATGGCAAGATTGTATCAGAAAGATAATAATAGAGAAGAGGCATTAAAAGCAATATTATATGCAGAAAGTGTTAAACCCAATAATAATGCCATCACAAAGCTAAAAGAGTCCATTCAAAGGATGGATTCCAATGATATCAATAATCCAGATTCTTCAAGCGATAGTATCAGCAAAATGCTTCTTGAGGATGTGTGCCAAGAGGCTAAACGGCAGGAACTACTTCCTTCGAATGAAATAATTCCTGCCGAACAACTGTTTGGTAGAGCTCAAAACAAACGCAATGACGACACGGAATCATTTGAGGGTAAGGCTCAGTTATTTTTAGAGGCAGCTGGTGCTTATTATAACACCAAACAGACATCTTCAATTATGTATAAGATTTCTGTTGCTAACTATGCAAGAATGAAAGGGCATGGAATGTATGCTCGATTTGCCAACTTAATAAGAAACAATACTGGTGAATTTGCAGAATTACAAGCTCTTTGTGATTGCGCTTGTAGCTATTATATTGAAGCTCTAGGTATATTTAATAGTTTAGGAGAGAAAAATCACCTCCAAGAATTACTATTAAAGTATTTACAATTACATTTCGTTATTTCGCAATTAGAAGGAGGAAAAACTCCCGACTCTGATTGGGAAGATTGGACTTTAAAGGCAAAATTGCAAGAAATTTTGTTTGGGGATAGCAATGAAGAACAAAAAGTGTTCTTCCGATCATGTATCGCAATAGGAGCATCATCTGAAAATTCGTGGAACACTTTAAGTGGTTCACCAGACGGACTTATGCCGATGTTCTCTGCTTTCAGAGATGATGATAATCTTAGAAAAAAATGTTGTAATCTAATTAATTCAATAGAAAATGCGAATGTTGACAGTAAATTAACTTCGGGTACATTCTTAAAGAGAATTATTCAGCATCGTCGAACAAGAATCACGAAACTTGAAACGTGTCTTCATGATTGCCTAGAATGGAAATTTGACCAATTTGACATAACAACTTTCGTTTCATTATGGAATTCGGTACTAGAGCACTCGGCCTTAATGACAAATACTGATACAAATTCTCAAAACATCGTTAAAGAGGTTCTAAATACTCTCGCTAATTATGCTGGACATAGAGAGAATGAAAGATATAGAAGCTTAGTTACATCTCAGCAAATTCTTCTCAATGGTCAGAAATCAATTACAGAAACGACCACAAATTATGGTAGAACATTCTTTTCTCACTTGTTTAACAATTGGCTGGAGGAAATCGGGCGACAAATCAAAGAAAAAGAAGCACGAACATTGCCTGTCTTGAGTATTTCTTGCGAACCTGCTTTTATCACTAAAGATCTTAGTGGTAATGGCTGTATCAGCATTGTTGTAACAAATAATGGTGACTCTACTGCTGAATCTTTCGTTGTTACCGCATCAATTAATGGCAAAAAATACAGTATAACTCATAATGAAGAGTTATCCGCAGGAGATTGCTGTGGAGAGAGATTTATTTCTCCTGACTTCTATGAAATCATATCTGCCAATGTGAAGTTCGATTTAGTAGCTAAATATCAAGGTAAGGAATTACAACCAAGAGAATATGAAGCTACATATGAAGTGGAAAATGAGGATGTGCTGTCGGACGAAATTGATATTCCTTGGACAATATCCAACACTCCAGAGGAACACATATTTAAAGGTCGCGAGAAAGAGTTGAGGACATTGATCGATCACTATTTGTCAAAAGATCGTTCTTTGACTTATATTCTTTATGGATTAACTCGTACAGGTAAATCTTCAATTTTGGATTATCTGAGAAATCGAATTGATGGTCAGATATTAAAAGAAGACTCTTCTAAACACATTTTAGCTTTCAAATGGTATTTAAACGAATTCCCATACAAGAATTCGACCTCTGCCCAATTTTGGACTTGGGCTTTGGAAACGAATATATATGACAAGTTAACAGATGAATTGGCCGATAAAGTTGAAGCAGCCTATGGTGAAGATGGTCTTCCTCCTGCAGAAAGTCTTTCGCAAATTGATTTTTGTAAGGTAATCGATGTCCTTAACGAGAATAATGTTATTCCGCTTGTTACAATAGACGAGTTCTCATTTGTTCGACTTATGCTCAAGGAGGGTTTAATAGATGCGACATTTATTTCTACATTAAGAAATTTGGCGTTGACTGGAAAAGCTTGCTTTGTTTACTCTGGTACCTACGATATAAAGGAACTTCCAAAGGAAAAAGAGTATATTGCAGGTCAAATGAATAATACTTTGCCAATGCCTATTAACCAAATTGAGGAGCAATATGCAAATGAATTAATCGATGCATGTCCTAAAATAATATTTGACGAAAGGGCAAAAGCTTATATCCGCGCTTTGTCTGGTTGTGTGCCATATTGGATTCAATGGATATGCTTAGCATGTGGTAAGTATGCTGTCGCTAGCAAACATAGACATTTAGGATTCAATGAGGTTAATGATGTGGTTAGAGTATTAACCGGTGAAGTACAACCTGGTAAAGGAGATACTTGGGAGTCTTTGGATGAAACTAATTTCCATAATAATCAGATTGATCCGGAAAATATTGCCGAGCATCAATTGATTTCATCTATTTCCTACCTTAATAGAGAAAGTACTCAAATTGAACGCGGCATAAGTATGGATGAACTTAAACGCTTATGGGATAAGTATTCTGTAAATGAAGAAAGACGACTCAATATGACAAGAGCTTTGGTGAGTTTAAAAGATAAGAAGATACTATATTCATTTACAGATGAAGGTAGAGAGGTGTATCGTTTGAGCGTTGACTTGTTTAGACGTTGGTGGTTTGTTCACCATAGAGATTTAGATTTAGAATTTTCACTTTAACAATCAATAATATGGAACCTTTCATTGTAGGTATTGATATTACCTCTACAAAAGATTTGTTTGGTAGAAATAGAGAAATCGAGACATTGATTTCATGTGCCAAAAGAAAAGGAAACGCAGGAATAATTGGCGCCAGACGTTTTGGTAAGACTTGCTTAATGAAGTCTTTGGAAACATATTTGGTTAACAATAGTAGTATTGGGGCTTACCCTTTGTATTTTGATGTAAAAACTCAATGTGGAGTTAAGAAAAATACTCCTGCTGTATATAGATCTATGGCTTCGCTTCTTGCATCAAAAATGTGTTTGGATAATTTGTTGCCAGAAGGGGAGCTGAAAATATCTAGAAGATGTTCTTTAGATATTTCTTGCGATGAACTCGACATGCGAGTACAAATGGAAGAATGGAATCCTGAATATCAAAAGCAAGTGCTATTTACACTTGCAAACAGCCTTGCAAAGAACAACAAATATTTGTTGTTGCTTCTTGATGAAATTGATTATCTCCTTTTAGAGGCATTTGATACTCCGTCTGACTTTTCAAGAATAAGAGGTGCTGCTACTTCTCCAGAGTCTAATCTGAAATTTTGGATTGCCGGAACCTCAACATGGAGTGCAATATGCACGAGTGTAGGCTCTCCAGAACTTAATTGTGGATTGGAGAATGTGACGATTACTTCAACATCAAAGGAGGACTTCACCTCTCTTTGGCAACATGAATGCTCTTTGATTGAAGAAACTTTCTTAAGACAACAGTATTTGGATTTATTGTCTCCTTTGTTTCAGAAGACAGGAGGCGTTCCATATTATGCTAAGTTTGTAGCTTCTCATATGTATACCAATAGAAAGGTTGCTCTGCCTGAATATGATGTAATTCGAGATTATTTATGTGAGATAATTAATAATCGGTTTGTATCTGAAGCAGAGCGTTCCACAATGTTCTTACTTTCAAAAGGACCTAAGAATTTTGAAGGAACTATACCAGACGGAATAACGAGTTTAAGGTCTAAGGGTCTTGTAAATAGCATTTCTGAATCGACCTTTTATTTGCCGATTGGGTATTTGGAAGATTATTTGCGTGCATGTAGCCATGACAAGGAAGTTGTGGATGTTGATTCCATAGAGCAAGAAGAACTAAATGAGCTAGTAGGTCAAATAGAAAGATTGCGAGTTGGCGTAAATAAACGGTATATTAATGTTCATGAGGTATTTATTCCTTCTCACGAAGATCCAATCGAATTTGGAATCTTAAGAAAGCGATGCTATGATGAAGCTTCAATGGATGCATTTTCGGGATCGTTGTATAAATTATACTATGAAGGAAGTAATAACGGAAACAATCTTCCTGATAAATCGTCCGAATTCGCTAATTTAACTCGTGCATTAAGGCATCTATATAATCATAGAGAATGTGTTCCTTCGACAATGCCGGAGGAGCGTTTATTGATGATTGTCAATAATGGTAGTCGCCCGATTTATGATTATGAGTTCGCGAAGATGCAAGTTAGAATTCTACAATTATGTCGAGATGAATTATGTGGCATGCAAGTTCCAACTTCTCCTTCTCGCACTAATACAAATACCTTTACAACTGGGTCGGACAGCAGTTCTGCTTTAAGAGGAAAAATTAATGGTGACAGAAACAGAATTCTTGTAGATAATCATCCTGTATACATTATTGACAATAGAAAGGGATTTGCACCAAACAATTCCCCTCGAGAATACGACTATTCTGAAAGAGAGGAGGTTTTGTTTGAATTAAAAGAAGGAACGAATCCAAAAACGGGAAAGCCTATCTTTTTTGCAATAAACGTAAGACCGGCAAATGATTAATAATCATGCAACGCAAGAACCTCTTTGACGGAGATAGCTATAAGGCACAATTTGCTTTGATAACCTATCGGTGGCTTATGAGTCACCGATGGGTTAGTTATGCAGATATCATGGCTGATTATATTGGTGTGACAACAAAAGAACTTCCTGCTAATTTGTCAAATTGCGATGGGTATGGCGAGTTGAAGAAGGTGGTTGGCACACTAAAGAAAGCTATAGCCGATAAGCTTGAAAAGGACGTTGGCGAATGCTTTGAGGAAGAAGGCAACAACCGCAATAAGCGCTTTCGATACGTTGGTAAGGATGATGATCCACTTGCAGACATGCGTAATGCCAAGGTCATCAATAATCTTCGTCAGTACTGGAAGTTTTGCCAGGACTCTGCTGGATTCTTCCCTAAATCGTGGTTGGAGTACTTCTTCCATGATTGTCAGGATTTGCTCGACATGAAGGCTAAGCGCCGGAAAGGTGAGCAGGTGATAAGTTCAAGCCTTGACCGAATATTAACCAATATAGAATATCTCCCTCAGCTCTATGAAGCTATTACCAACAAAACGGTGATGGAGATAGAATATAAGCCATACGACAATGAACAAGTAACCTTACTATTTCATCCGCATTACTTGAAAGAGTACAATGGACGATGGCATTTATTCGGTCATGCAGAAGGTAGAGAACCGGAATTCGGGTACAACATTGCTCTTGACCGCATACAAGAGAAACCTCGTGAGAGGAGTAAGGTGGACTATGTTCCTGCACCGGAGCACTATTATGATGAGTTCTTCAAGGACATCGTGGGCGTGAGCCACATGAAGGAGCACCCGAACAAAGAACACATCGTTATACGCGCGCACGAACATTATATATTTAAATTAATAGACACAAAGCCTCTGCATCATTCATACGAGGTTGTGAAGCCTTACGGATTATACGAAGATGGAGAGTATGCTGAGTTCTCTGTTGATGTAGAGATGAACAACGAGTTTATTGGTCGTGTTCTCCAGATGGGTGCAGGACTCGAAGTTATGTCACCGCCAAGGATACGTAAGATCTTCGCGACAAGAGTGAAAGACATAGTTTCACACTACCTTGAACCTGGAGAGAAACTTCAACGAATGGTTCCAAATACGGAGGAACCATTAGAATCATAAGTTCTTGATTTTATCACAAGAATAGTTATTACCTTTGCAGAGTCAAACTTCGAAAACCGCCACGAAGTTGACGCTGCAATTCGTTGGTGGAAACCTAAAACTGATCGCAAATGGAAACACAGCAATCTCCAAAAACAGAAACGCCCATGACAGAGAAAGATCGTTGGTTGCTCGCAGCAGCTATCTGCTCGGCAATCGGTACTGCTATTACTGTTTTTTCGCAGGAAAGAAGTAGTTGATCAGAGAGACAATGGTTCCAAAATGAGAGGAACTATTGTTCAGACAGAAACATTATTCAAATCCGAAATCAAGTAGTAATTTTGCACTCGAAATCAAAAACGGACGACTATGAAACAGATACCAAACAACAACAAGGCAACCATGAATAACAAGGTAACAGCAAAGCAGACAAAGAAGCAGAGGAAGGCAGAGGCAGATGCTCACAGAAGAACCAACAAGCGTTGGGAACGTGTTGAGACATCTAATCGCTATCGCAAGGCAGCTACCGAAGAGCTCTGCAATGTGACAACAAACAAGATTGAGATTGAGGTACTTGACGGCATCCTTCTCAACTTGAACATCAGAAGTAAGATGAAGCCTTCAAAAGTGCAGGACAGAATTCTCCGTCGCATCATAGAGAAACGTCAGGCACAGGCAAACCACAAGAAGCATGGTCGTTCAGAAGATTTCACCTCAATGCACATCACCCTTGCATGCACAAGCAAGTGCATGAAGGATATCAGAAAGAAAAGATACGCTGCATGAACTTTCAAAAATGAGTGTGATTGGTTCCAAAACGGAAGGAACCAATACTCATGTAAAAAAGCTTGCATGCCCTATACTAACATAGTAACTTTGCATCACAATTCCGAGAGAGTTGGTTTTGTTTATACATTATTTTATTATTACAAACAACAGAGGTGGCGGCCTATTCCGCTAAACAAAAACCAGATGTACGATGAACACATCACTCGCACTCATTGCCGCAAAGGCACTCCCAGCCCTCTCGGGTAGTTCTCTCACCTACAACGCAGAGAAGAACGTGTACCTCACCCTCGGTTACACCAGCGCAGCTGGCAACACCTACTACCGAGCAATCCGCCTCTCTGACCGATTGGCAGTTTACTACCACATCGGACAAGGTTACGCCCACACCTTCCTCAACGGCATCACGCTGTTTGCATGGAACGGACAGAAGGCAAACATCATTGCCCAGAAGTTCTGGGGCGGATGCAACTGGCGATGTTTCAACGAACGAAGCGCCAAGGAAGAGAGCATCCTCATGCTGAAGGACTTCCTGAAGGGACAAGCCAAGACAATGGGCAGCATGGTGGCAGAGAGTCAGCTCCTTGACTTCTCGCGAAGCATGATAGAGGCAACTCATCAGAAGTGCTTGGGCTAACCATCATGCCCAATCAAAGAGAGAACAAACAAAAATCACAAACCAAGAAAAACAAAACGACATGGCAAGCTTAACAAAAGCGATCAACAAAGATCTGTTCGACAGCATCCTGCCGACATTCGGAAACCAACGAGTTCATATTCCTGTATGGGACGAAGGACAGAAGATGTTCCTCTGCGAAGAGTACGAGAGCGCAAGCGGAAACCGCTACTACAAGGGCGTGAGGTTCTGCGACCGCATCGTAGTTGTCGAGAAGGTGGGACTCTACCACAACTGGACCTACATCGACGGCATCGAGGTTTACGCCTTCAACGGTACACGCCTTGAACTTGTTCAGAAGAGAGACTACGACAAGGTGCATCGCAACGAGGAGTTCATCCGAAAGGAATTAGAAATCATGGTGCGCAACTTCTTTGAAGGAGTACTCAAAGCCCAGAGAAGCTGCATGCCACAGGAAGAACTCGAAGAGAAGGCGAAAGGCATCATCGATGGATGCTACAAGAGTTTCCTCGACAGCGACTACAACACACGTCTCACCCAAATCCTCCCACAAATCGAACAGAAGTAGGACATGCAGAACACACAGATAGACCCACACAACCACGAACAGCAGCTTGCATACGAGCTTGTTGCCAACACAAACTCCAGTTTCTTCCTCACAGGTCGTGCTGGAACAGGTAAGACAACCTTTCTTCACAACGTACAGAAGTTGGTTGGAAAGCAGTTCATCACCCTTGCCCCAACAGGTGTGGCTGCCATCCTCGCCGGTGGCGACACAATACACTCCTTCTTTGGCTTGCCAATGGAGGTGTGTACGCCAGGAACATGCGGCAAGATGAACGAGGCAAAGATTCTGACGCTTTTACATGCAGACACGATCATCATCGATGAAGTGTCGATGGTAAGATGCGACATCATGGATGCCATCGACTACACCATGCGTAAGGCTCTGCGCAACAACATGCCTTTCGGCGGCAAGCAGATAATCTTCGTAGGCGACATGTTCCAGTTGCCACCGGTGGTGAAGCAAGGTCCTGAGAAGGATATGCTGAAGGATCTGTACCAAACGGATGACTTCTTCTTCTACAAATCAGACGCCATCAAGCGCATGCGACTCGTGAAGATTGAGTTCCGCAAGGTGTACCGTCAGGATGACGAACACTTCCTGCACATTTTGGAGAACGTGCGCCTGAACAAGGTAACACCAGAGAACATCATGCACCTCAACGATCGCGTTCACATTCCGACCGCAGAAGATGGTGCTGTCATCACGCTGGCTTCCATCAATAAGACGGCAGACAAGATCAACCTTCAGCGACTAGAGGAGATTGAGTCGGAGGAGTTCGTCTATGAAGGAACCATTGACGGCAAGTTCGAGGAAAAGAAGTTCCCGGTGGACATGAAGCTTCGCCTCAAGGTTGGTGCTCAGGTGATGTTCACTCGCAACGACCAGCAAAAACGATGGGCAAACGGCACTCTCGGCAAGGTGAGCAAACTCACTAAGGACGAAATCAGCGTGACGCTCAACAACGGCGAGACATACATTGTGCCATGCTGTTCATGGGAGTCGTACAGCTACGACTACAACAAGGAGGAGCGCAAGATGAAGAAGGAACTCATTGGTACATTCACCCAGTACCCTCTGAAACTTGCATGGGCAATCACCGTCCACAAGAGTCAGGGCATGACCTTCGACAAACTCTCGCTCGACCTCAGCCGTGGCATGTTCGCAGCAGGACAGCTCTACGTAGCTCTGAGCCGTGTTCGCAGCCTTGAAGGTCTGTACCTCTCGAAGAACGTCATACCTCAGTATGCTCATACGAGTCGTGAGGTGCTGACTTACGCAAGCGAGTACAACAACGAGCAACAGATTGGCAACGAGATAGAGAGCGGAAAAGCTGTCTATGGCGCACTCCAGCACAACGACTACGACGAAGCGGCACGTCAGTACCTGCTCCTCGTAGCGAAGAAGGCTGAGAACGGCGACATCAAAGAAGCCATGCAGCAAGCAAAACGCTTCCTTGACATACTCGTGTGCGACGAGCATCTCTATGGTTCGATAGAGTCGGTACCAGAGTGTCTGACAAAGGCAAGCCATTGGGCACCGAAATTCCTTGCTTCGTTGCTCTGCCTCTATGCAGAGAAGTACGAGGAAGCATTGGCGTACGCTAACGAGGTACTGGCAACACACCAATGTGCAGAAGCCATGTACATCAAGTCGCGTGCCTTGGCAAAACTCGAACGCTACACAGAAGCTGACGAGACCAACTGCCAGCTTGCGAACGTGTTCGAGATGGCAACACCAGACGCAAAGGTGCTCTTCATGATTGCCATGCTCAACGAGATGCACATTGGCGATCCAGGACTTGACTTGATGCGCAAACTGGTAGAGGCACGTCCAAAGTACGACCTTGGCATCCTTGCCCTTCGCACTTTGATGCAATGCCACAACCTAAAGCTTGACAAGCAGTCGGACAACAACTGCGAGTTGGTGGACCTCTTCAACTCAGACGCTACCGAGGAGGAGTTCCTTGCTCAGCTGAAGGTCTGCCGAGAGAAGGCACCAAAGGCTATCGCTTACTTGATTCGCAGAATCAAAAAGCAAGAATTCAACGAAGAACAGCCTGCAGCATAAAGCAGGTGGCTCTTCCAAACAAACAAAACCAGAAAAAGATGAAGACAAGAACTGCAAAACTGAGAGACATAGAGCAAGTGGGGTTCCCTATTGTGAAAGCTGCATTCAAGGGAAAGGATGGAAATGTGTACGTGGGTGCTATGATGGTTGATAGCGGTTCCGTACATTGCATACTCAACAAGTCGGTACTTTCATTGATCGACGAGTCAAGTGTAATAGACGGCAAGACCATGGACATACACTCAGTACAAGGAAAGGGTGTAAAGTGCCAGGGTGTATCATTCAACTTCAAGATAGGATGCGGAGAGTACGATACATTCTATGTCAACAACACTATCGACTTCAATGCCATGTTTGATGGCGTGTTGATTGGTAACGACGAGCATCCAACAGAACCATGCACATACCGCAACTACTACAACAGTTTGATGGCGAAACTCGACATCCCTAAATTGAAATATCACGGCCTGCGCCATAGCTTTGCCACCCGTTGCATTGAAGCCGGATGCGACTATAAAACTGTCAGCGTATTGTTAGGTCATTCCAACATTTCAACCACGCTCAACCTTTACGTTCATCCTAACATGGAGCAGAAGAAGCGTTGCATTACCAAGATGTTCAAATCATTGGGCAAGTAAAAGTGTGTAACTCATCTTTTATATATAGCCCATAAAATTACGGCAAGATAACTAATCGCCAGTACGACCAAAGTAAATATAAGCCAAGAGGTGGAAAGCCAAACGCCTTCATTGTTCTGGAGGTGTTTGGCCATTTTGTCACTATGCCTTTCCAATAGATCTTCTTCGGCCTTAATATGTCGGACTGTGCATTGATGCACTTTTGCCAACTCATCTGTGCTGATTTTGGCACGGAAAACTATATTTTGTTCCGCTTTGACAATAGCACGGCAAATGCCTGAAATAATGTTGTCGGCACTATCCGTAGCTGTTTTGAGCGCAAAAGTAACTTCTTCCATTTTGCGGGTAGCGGCTTCCAATTCTAAACGTACATCCTTTAGTTCTTTAATTTTCTGTTCAAGTTTACTTTCTTCTTGGGCTACTTTGTTTTCATTGCCTACACCTTCTATAAGGCCGTCAATGTCTATCTTGTCAGATTTCCCTTTTCCTATTCCCATATTCATTGATTTTGAGTGAAACAATTATCTGTGTAAACCCCTCCTGCGCTTGCAAAGATGATTAGCCATTTGAGCGCATCGCCTTGCCCATTCGCGTTCATCCCCATCTTTATCCTTTCCCCAACCGCTCATGTCAGAACCTCCGCCGCCACTGGATGCAGCCATGCTCGTTGCACCGTCAAGGTATTCAGCAAAAAGGAGCAAGGCGGTTTTCTGTACATCTTCTATAGTTGCTAAGGGATTGTCATCCGGCACGGAACATTCCTTGCAGATGATTTCGTCCGCTTCTTCCGGTATGGCCACATGGTAATGGTGATATTCATCCGTGGAAATGTCGTAGTGCTTAATAACTAGAGCCGGACGGTTTGTCTGTGGCATTTCAGTCGAAACGGTAGCTGGCCGTATTTTCTGTTCGGTATTTGGGATTAGCGAAGATTTCCGCTCTTCATGAAGCCTTGCCCATGTCGCTTCTATCTTTGAAGGCATGAGATGTCGGCCTTTACCGAGAATGGAGGATTTATAACTGGAGTTGCCCGACAGAATAGAATAGCCTCGTACATTCCCCTTGTCATCCTCTTGCAAGTGTATGCCGTAGCCGTGTGCTTTTAGTCCGGCCTCATAGCCTGACCAACTGAAATTCGGCAAGGAGCGAAGCACGTCCATGCAAGTGCCAGCAATCTCCAGCCTGCGTTTCTCGTAAATATCCTCCGGCTGTACCCATCCCCGCCGTTCATTGATAATGTACGCAGCCGACATTGCCCGTTCCGCTATTAAGTGGTCATCGTTGACTTTTCCATCCATGTCCACACGGTTCACATCTATGTGCAGATGAGGTATGCCACTCTTTGCATCATGATGGAGAGCAACTACATACTGGCTGTTCTTTACGTTGGTGGATTTCGCACTGGTACGTTTAGTCTTTTTCGAGAGGTCAATGGAATCGAATACTTGGATGTACTCGTTTGCCAATCTGACCCAATCGTCCAGCGTCCAGCCTGAGGATTCTTCCTTAGTTGGGGATATTTCCATTCTTATCACATTCCGTTTGAGCGGTCTGCCTTTGTTGATTGTATTGGCAAATTCTTTTTGCTTGAGTACCATACGTTGGTACATGGCTTCAGCCGATATGTCATCGGGCAGAAAGTTCACTTTCACGATCTCGGCCTTGTCCTTGTTGACCGAATAGCGGACGGCGTTTCCGCCGTGGCTGATGGTGGCCGCTTTTGCTATCATTTGGTTGGGAATTTATTGGGTGATGTATTCCTGAATTTCATTCCAACGGGCCATAAGGGGAATGGCTGCACGCATCCACTGCTCCACGAAACGGGTGTCTGCGAAGTATTGCGCCCGATGGCTGCCCTGTATGGACTTGACGGCTGCCGCTATTCGCATTAGTGCGCCCCGTGCATCAGAGAGACTGCAAAGGGCTTCCACCTCCTTGTCGGTAAGCCGCCGCCTCGGATGCTGCCCCAAAGCACATTTTCGAATATAGTCGCTCAAAGTCAAACCGCAGGTCTCGGCAAGTTCCACGGCTTTTGCGTATTCTTTTTCGGTCACTCTGGCCTCCAACCGCTTTGTGCGCTTTATATCCTTTTTCTTTTCGTCCTTGTTTTCTTCCGTTGTTGTCATATCTAATGATTTGTAATAAGGTGATACGATAAAATAAATAAAACTGGTCAGCCCGGTGCGAGCTTGCGAGCGGCTGTAACGGCTTATGTGGCATGGAAGCGCGGAGCGTTTTTGTGCGACATAGGCAATTCTTGTAACAGTCCTGACACGAACTTTGGATATATCATGACTCACAGAGCGGGCAGTTTGTCCGAAGTCTTTATAAACGTCTAAAACAAACGTACTCCGCTACATTCATTCCTCAAAAAAGTGCTTCCAACCGCTTCATAAGAACAAGTCCCAATTCCGCCATAAACCAACGCTTTTCCAAAAGGTCACAAAATGCAGCGTGAAAGGCCGTGTTTCGCATTGTAAAAAGCCATCTTTTGAAAGCCAATACACGGCATTTTGCAACGGTCTCGGTTTCATTAGGTTTTACGCTCCGTTTCCGTCATGAACATTATTGCCCAAAATAAGGGATAGAGACGGCTGTTCACTGTTACAACAGGCGGAGGTATCCGACTTTCCAATTCCATCATTTGGCGTATTGGCAGAGATACCATCTTTATCTATACCATTGTCGCCAATCTCTCCGACACAATGGTGCCGCTCTTTCACGCTCACGTAATACGGATTGAGTATCTTTTGATTGTCCGTATACCATGCCGACACACAATGCACGGTGTGTATGCTTGTGCGGTTGGTCTGTTCGGATGTGACAATCCCCAACTCGGCCATTTTGTCAAGTAACCTCGAAACAGTCTTCTTGTCATAGCCTAAACGGGTAGCCAATTCAACTTCCGAAAGGGCGGCTTGCCCGATATGCAATGTAACGGCAAAGCCTTTCTTTTCGTACTTCGTTTCCTTAATGACCACAGCGTCAATGAGGCATTTCAATACCTTCATGCGGTCGATGCCGTACTTGCTTCCTGCCAGAAAATCAAGCTGGCTGTCGGAAAGCACTATGCAATAATAAACGTCTTTCTTCATTTTCATTTCTATTTATTGTTCAACTAACTCTAACTGAAATTGGTCAATGAGCGTTTGCAAACTCGGACATCGCTTTATCATTTTTTGAAGCGTCATCATGGGAGTGTCCGCCATCAGCAGAAAGTCAGCTATATCTAATCCTTTTTCCCTTTGTTCGTTTGTAGCGCACTGCTCCAGTTTTTCACTGAAAACCACCTTAGAGCAAACGGAAGAAAGCAACTGCACTTTCTCCTGCCAAACCATTTTCGCTCCCAAATCAGGACAAAGAATTACGGCATGGTTCTTTAATACGCCAACGGTGTCAGCCTTGAAACAGCCGTGTATTCCTCCAGTTGCCAACCATACAAAATCAGGCATGAAGTGGCTGGCCACTAAAGCGGATTTCTCACTCTCCACAATGGCTACAGCTTTTGTTGGATAACCAGCTAAAAGATGTTCGCCAAACAAGCATTGCTTCATGTTAAAGTGTTCAAGTTCCAATTCCGTATGCACCCAACTCACATAGCTTCTCGGTTCTTTTACCCGATGTCCTGTTGTCGGATTATACAACATTATCTTTCCTGCTCGTACTTTTCCTTGTCGGTCAATCTGCCAGAACACCGTGGAGCCTCCCCATTTCTTGGATGTCCCGACACAGTATAATTTGAACAGCCGGGATGTTTCTTTCTCACCCAATACACCCGAAAGAAAGATGAATAACGGATTCAGTTCGTAGTTGGCAAGCGAGCGATGCATAATGTCACGATCAATGTAATCTGTTGGCTTGGGCTGCATAACTTTTGCTTGTGACTTCCACGACTTCCTTTCTTCCAATGCAACGGGATTATCCTTGAAATAATCCGATGGCTTGTAATGGTATTGGCACGAATGTTCATAGTCACATCTGCCTACATAATCGGGAAAGGCAATCTGCCCTTCCGTATCAACATATTTGACAAAGCATTGCTTCCTTCCGCATTTAGGACAGGTCAGCTTAGAGCCTCGCTTGTATTTTTGGAGCGTAAATCTGTATTCAGTCATAGTTCCTCCTTTTTTATAAATGCAGTTCGTGCAGTTTGCAGTTGTTGCAGTTTTGCAGGTTACCCATGTCTTCTGAACTGCAAACTGCAAATACTGCAAGGTGCAAACCGTGTAGCTCATTGCAGTTTCTCATATTCTCCTCTTTTGATTTTCCTGATAATCTTGCTCGTTGTAAGGTTGACCAACATATACATCACAGACCTTTCGGACAGGCCGACTTCTTTTCCTGCTTGGATGGCTTCGGTGGTAGAAAACAAGGCTGGTACGTTGTCAAGCAATTCTTTCTTTTGCGGTTCTATGCTCTCCATCAACATGAATCTTTGTATGTTTGAATAACAGTCTTCAAAATAGGAACTTAATCTGATGGCCGATTTAATGGAATCTATATCCACGAAATCCTTGTGTACTTCGCCACAAGCCCATCGGAGTATCTGAAATACCAAAGCCAACCGTGCAGCAATCATGGGTATTTTCATTATCCGACTGTCAACCAAGCCGTCATCCTTTATTTGGTTTACCTTATGAATTAGGCCATTGCGCCAGTTGGTAAAATAGGTACCAGCCTCTGGAGAAAAATTCAGTACGTTCTGTAAAGCGTAGTCGTTATTCTCATCCGTTATAAAACAAATCTCGCAAATACGGTTGATTACATCTTCCCACAAGGCAGAATACTTCTCAAACGATGAAGCTGTGAAATCTTCGTCAATCGGCCAGTCTGATATTTCCTGCGACGAGGGATATACGAAAATTATCCTATCCAGCAAGCCATTGTCCTTGTACCCCTTATCGACCAGTTCATGCACACGGGTAGTCTGCATCGTGCCGACTATGTTTATAAAAGGTCGCTCAATGTGAATAGGTATCGGCATACTGCATCTTGACACATCAAGAGGCTTACCGCTAAAAGCCGTCAAGAGCTGTTCTATCAGTTGCCCCTTGCTGTATTGATTCACGGCGTTGAACATTCCCATTATTTCATCCACATACACGGTCACACCTCTTGGATTATCGTTAAGTGCACGAATAAGAGCCTCAGGGGTAAAGTCCGAAATGATTGTTCGCTTCAAAATCGGCTTGGGCGGCAATGACGGCCTTTCATCTTTCTTGCCCTTCTGACTTTCTAGTATGGAATTGTAGTTTTCCATATCTATCTTGAATTGCTTAATGACTTTGGCATCAAGCTTTCGGATGGGGCGAAAAGCAAAGTCAAGCGGTGGTGTTTTACCCATGCCTGGCCGTCCGATCAATATCATGTATAGAATTGGACTGCTAACCCAGCCGCCACGGATGCGGATGTTGACCGCATTGCCGATGGCCGTTGATGCTGCTGCAATAAGGGATGCCATTGTGTACTCAATGGAATAGTTCTCTTGCCGTGCCAATGCCAGAACCATGTCCTGCAACTTGGCAGGAAACACGTCCAAAGGTATCTTGTTCTCTACGATACCCTCGAACTCCATTCTGATGCTGTTGCACAAGTCAAGTGAATCCATTAGAACGGTCTGTTTCGTTTGGCATTAATGAATTGTGCAGCTTCTTCCGCCAGTTCCTTCTGTGATTTCCGTTTGCCGTCATGAAGCCATGCGTCAATCTCCGATTTGAGGAACATGATGCGCTTGCCTCTCTTATGAAATGGAATCTGGTGGCAGCTCGTCCATCCGTAAACGGTCTGTTCCGCCGGATGGCTGGGCAGGTATTCGCACAGTTCTTTCAGGTTCATCCACTGGTCGGCAGGCCGTATTTGCGGGATATTGTTCAGACCGTCAATCTTGGAGTCAAGTTTATTCAACTTGTCCATCATCCATGACATTGCCTTGGGCAAATCTTCAAATGTAATGTTCTTGTCTTCCATATCATTATCAGTTGATTTTGCCGCAAAGTAATGGCAAATCCCAATACTGATTTATGGGTGACAAATATCACATAAAGAAACATCAGCAGGTCATAAGAATCATAAACAATATGCACTGATTATCAGCATCTATAATGACAAATTCCATTATTAGATTTTTTCGCTTATGCCTCTCGGCATAAGCGAATCATCATTGAATCATAAGGTTGTGAAGATAAAAATGCACAGAAACAGAAAGCCACCCACATGAAGATGCAGATGGCTTATGACTTAAATGAAATGATATAAGAGGTTATTCGGTCATTGGCAAATCCAGCTTAATCGTCTTGGTTGCCTCTTCCTTTTGGCATCAACGACCTTGGCATAGACAAACATTTAAGGTTGATACAATTATCCGTATGATAATTGCACTAATAATACACATTGATTATCAGTATTATACATTAAAATACCCATTATTGTGGTACTATTACCATTTACTAGTTGAGGCTAACAATTTGTAGATTTTGTTCATTTTTGAAATTCCAAATGGGTTAATTTGAAATAACACCTTAGTAAATATTGTGTGGAGTCACAGAGTTTTTAGTGGATAACTCACTATACAACAGATTTTATTATATCGAATATTTCTTTTGGGTGGCTTATAGTACAAATCTCTGAAATTTGTTTCAGCTCCTCATTTCCCCATAGACAACCCACAAATTCCACCCCATATTCTAGACAAGCCTTATAATCATCAACCTCATCACCTATATATATTATGTCAGATTTTAGAATATGGTGAGTTTGTAAAATGCTATCTACAGCAACTTGCATTACCTTTTTCTTTCGTGCTAGATTCTCCATTGGGTAGCCTTGTCTATACCCATATACATTTTCCAATGGTATGTTGAGGTTGAAGTACTGGATAACTTTCTTTACGGTTGAGCCAACATTTCCACTTACTATATATATAAGGTGTCCTTCTGAAAGTTGCTCTATGACCTCTTTTATACCATTAAATACGGAAAACTCAGAGATGTGTTTCTGCATCTCTTTATAATTCTTTCCATATTGTTTTGCTATGGATGAATCTACCAGTGTCATATCCATATCAAACAAAATAATTTTCCTGCTGTTTGTTCCCATAGTACAAAGTTAGTGATAATCCAATTATTAACATTCACTTTTATCCTATTTGATATAAAAATGAAAGTCGTTATAGCCTTATCCAACCATAACGACTTTCAAGATATGCTTTAACTGCTTATTATCAAGCTAATACGCAATTATTTCCATATTCACTTACTTGCAGATATGAATATCAGACCACCACAAGTTTATCTTACTTGGAAGATGTCTCCTTCATAATTTATAGAACCATTAGACGCATTAAGATACATTACGGCAGCTCTACCACCACCTATAGGATTTACCACAATAGTAGCTGTTGTAGAAGATACATTTCTAATAATAGGTGAACCTGACACCGTATGTCCATCAATCGTTACACTATTATAAGTAAATGCCATTCGATGATTATTGGAATAAAATGTGCGGTCACACAAATACCTCATTACATCAGAAGCTGTTCTAAACGATCCGTTCCATGAAGATGAACCACCCTCTTTAGTTAATCTGTATTGGCGATAATATAAAGATTGACCATTGATTGAAAATTTGTAAGATGAACCTAAATACAAATCACCTTCTTTAATATGGCACTCACCGCTATACTTAGTAGTACGATGATCCGCTAATGTTGCATATCCATCATTGATTCTTATAGTATAGTTGGCGACAGAAATACCATTCGGACCATCTATATCAAGATGCCATGTGCCATTCAACCATTCTGGATTTTGTATCTTTTTTTGTCTTTGCTCCTCTTCTAAGCGTCTTTGTTCTTCTGCTGCTATGCGTTCCAAGTATTCTTTCTTAATAAGTTGTTCTTGTTTATATGCCTCTATCTTTTTGAGGTCGGTATCAGTGAAAGTTGAATTTCCGTCCATATCAATATAGCCATAAACAGTAAATCCGTGCGGCACATATTGGCGTTGATGAGACTCTGCATCCTCTACGAATATGGATGCCAAAGCCACACCATTATCCCCTAACTCCAAATAATTGTATTTGGCATGGATGACAATTTTTCCGTCATTTGATTTAAGCCCTTTTAATTCAACATCATCACCATAGATGTTCTTTTCCGTACTTGTATAGACTGTGTACATATTATCTTTCTCAAAAACACGAGGTGATATATTTGTCGGTTTATCAACCTTTTGTAAATTCTTGTTAATAAACATTGTTACTACCTCACCTTCGCTATTTAAGGATTCAAATGAATATATGTCCTTATATGGATGTGTACTCTCTTTTTTCAAATAGGTACAATAAGTTCCGATAGTTCCCATTGCTGTTGGGGAATAGAAAATATATTTCGTTTCGGTTATTTGACCATCAGATTTGAGAACACAAAGAGACTTTTCACTATCAACTGCAGCTATGGCTGTACCGTCAATAAAATCACTAGCATAGCCGAATTGACACGGTATTACTAATTCACCTTTAGTATTGATGTAGCCAAACTTATTATCTTTTTTTACAAGTGCAAGGCCTTCGCTAAACGGATATAACTTATCAAATTGATGTACCACATTTATAAATTCAGGCGTAATCTCAGCATCCGAAGTCGTAGGGTTTCTACTATTTAGATTCCACCATACGCCTCCTATTGCGCATGATACAATAATAACAAATACTGTAATAATCCATCCTTTCCCTTTCTTTGAGGGCTGAGGATTATTATCATTACGGTTGTCGGTATCAAAGTTCTGCATTTCTTCTATGGGACACCCACAATTAGGACAGAACTCTGCTTTATCCGACATCTTATTTCCACATTCCTTACATTTGATTAGTGCCATATCTCTTACGCTTTAATTACCATAAACCTTAAACTCAGAGATACACAAATCATTCCATTTTCGACCGAAATAATATCCATCGCTATTTTTTGTTGAGAATATCAGTCCTATTTTACTTGTTGGCTTGGAATTATCAAAGTTGGAGCTTACAACCAAACTTTGGGGTTCAACAGTATCTTTTAAAGCCCCCTTATAAATAATATCACATTCTTTGGGAAAATCTCCCTCCATGTTGTCATTCCTGTAAATTGTAATCCATGCCGCACGAGTGTTATTAAAGAAAGAAGCCTCATCCTTTCCATATCCATTAACAATCACCACTTCACTAACCGTATTGCAGTTTACCGTAAAAATAGGCCCAAACAAAGCATCACAATCATAGATAGGACTATCAAGGTTCACCGCCCAAGCCGTTTTTAGATTGCCATCTATAAGATTATCTGCTGTGTATTTAGCAACTTTACTGGATGGCAAATAATATCCACATTCTGCTTTGGAAATACAAATTTCGTGAGTATTAGTCTGCCCCCCACTTCCCCCATCTTTAGAAGCATTAGACACCTCGGTTTCTGTTGGAGTGAAGTTGTTCTCTTTTGAAAATGGTATATACGTATGGAAATATAAACCTAAACCAAATGCAATAACGACAACGACAAAAATAGCAAATATCCATTTAGCACTTATTCTTTTTGTAGAAATTCGATTCTGTTTTTGAGTTGTGGTTGGTTTAACGATTTTTGTTGCTAATGAATTACCACATTTCGGACACGCTTCTGCTTTGTCTGAAATCATTTGACCACAATGTTCACATTTTACCAGTGCCATAGTTATCTCTGATATTTAAAAGGGTTAGGAGTTCCATAACTGTTTTCGCTTTTATCAGAATCCTTAAAAAGGAAAAAGATATTTGCAATAGGACAAAGTACCCACCATCCACTTCGGTTAATGTCGTGCATACGGCGCACACTTACACCTAGCCAAGGGATAAACCCTATTACCAAACAAAGAGATAAAAAGAAAAAAGGATTATAGAACGGAAATCCTACAAACGAGAAATATTCACGGCGTGAGGCACGACCATGAAATGTAGTAAACTTTGTTCTGAATATATGCCACCATACTTTAACACATTCCCACCAAAGTTCAAAGCATTCATAAATACGTTGTGCAAGGTCAAATTTATGACCTTTGAACACTTTATAAAACTCACAACTCCAAAAAAGTTCTGAAATTGTTTTATATTCGTCAGTATCTTGTGTTGAAGTTGAAGATAGTTGCGTAGTGTCGGAATACGCTTCATAAGTCGTATTTGCGACTATCGGACATCCACATTCGGGACATGTGCTTTCACTTCCTTTGAGCGGATAACCACATTCAGTACAATACTTTTTCATACAATTATAAAATTATGGCGGTGGCAACGGCAAATATGTTTGTCGGTACCACAAGCCATTTATTTTTTAGTTTATAGGAAGTATTATTGTGCCATTTACAGTAAAGGATTCAAAACCTCTCATGTCTTCAAATTTTGCATCATTGAATGAGATGGTTATATTTTTGCTATTTTTATCCGCTACCTTAACAGATGTATTTGAAGTTGGCATTCCAATTATTGCTTCATCAACACTCCAAGTAAGAGTAAAATTCTCATCTGTTAGTGCTGTTCCTTTTCCAACCTCATCCCAATCGTAAATTGAAAAGTTCAGTTCATTGTCGTTGTTGTAAACTAGACAACTGTAATCACTTCCATTTACGTTTGCCATCGAGTGTGTAAATACATGCTTTTTGCCATCAATGGTGAGTTCCATTTTACCAGTTGTAGGGTCGTTGGGTTCGTCATCGTCATCGCTGCAACTGGTAAGAGCAAATGACATAGTGGCAAAAAGAGCCACAAAGAAAAGGTAAAAATACTTCTTCATTTTGTTTTTTCCTCATACACCTGTGACCCTACGATGTGTTTTGTTGTAAATGATTGATGAGGCATACAAAAGAAGTGGAGTCACTTCTCACTTATCAATCGGTTTACCGCCTAGGAAGGGTATGAGATACTGATAAGTGTTAGTAAACTCCACTTTGACCGTATCTCATGTGTATGAAATGCAAGCCAAAAGGAGCGTACTTCCACCATCATCTTATATCTCATTGGTTATAGTTTCCTAGGCTTTAACCGATAGATGATGCGAAAACGCTTCTTTAATATGTCTGCTCACCCTATGTGGGTTTGCAGTTGCAAAGATAGCTAATTTTCCGTGGAGTACGCTCGTTTTATGGCTATTATTTAATAGCTGTACTTAAAAATCCAGTAAATCGTATGTCTCTAACAGTTCTTTTTCTCGTAATCCTAGATAGATTTTGGTAATTGATACACTGGAATGATTGAATAGCTCACTAAGTTTTACCAGTGCCATCTGCGCATTTTCGCCACTTGATTCAAACACTTTACGTCCAAATGCCTTTCTTAGACTATGGCAAGAAAAGTTATCAATCTTGATATTATACTTCTTTTTTATCTCTTTCAATCGTACATTGATACGTTGTGTTGACATCACCATATTCTTACGAGATAGGAAACAAGCCTCATCAATATCTGATATTTCAAGGGCGTTATAACACTGTTGAATGTGCTTCTGAAAGTCAGAATTGATTTTGATGGTTCTGCGTTTTCCCGTCTTTTGTTCATTGAGAATAAACTTATCTTCATTCAAGAGCATTCCCCATGTGAGTTTACGAAGGTCTGATACTCTCAACCCAAAGAAACACCCACAACCAACAAATAGACTCATTCTATAATCTCCATCTCTGTATAACTTACGGATTAGATTTAGCATTACGTTCCATTCCAAGTAATCTGCTGTTGTATGACTGTTTCTAACGCTCATTTTTGTGAATTTTAGTTGTAAGTGATTGATATTAGTGTCAAGTTTATTACAACGTGTTGATTTTTAGATTATATTCAAAACTATGAATTAGTGAATGTTGGGGAGGCAGTAGTACCTCCCCTTTTTGCATTCAAAATACCTGCACCAAATTTTCCCAGCGGAAACTTCTCCATTCTCCAATCTCAACATCAAAATATGCCGTTGTTTTGAATGCCTCACGGCTTACACCTCTACCGTTAGTCTTTGCACTGGCTATATTGCTTTGTGTTGTTCCCCAAGCCTCTCTATATGAACCGTCCTTTTTCTTGAAAATGAAGTGTGCCACACCGTTAGCAAGTTTCACCTTGAGGGTGTCGATGAGCATTGCTTTCATTACTCCCATTTCATTTGATTGTGTACGGGTTGCGATTACTGTTGCTCTGTTGGCTGTTGCATTGTTGATGACGATTGCGTTTATCATATCTGTTATTATTTAATTATTACTTCTGTTTGACAATGCAAAGATATGACAAATACTAAATATGTGCAATTATTTCAAGCTAAAGAAAATTAAAACAATGACATTTATTTCATATTTGTAATTTTATCTCTAACTTTGCACTGAAAATCAACAAACTATGTTAGCAACCTCAACATTAGAGAAAGTAGAACGTACTGTAATACATTTGGAAATAGATGGTATGCACCATTATTTTGGTAGTATAGCTAATATGTATCAATACTTTACACCTCAACAACTGGGTATTTCCTATGGTGCATTACGAAACTATGGGCTGTCCAGTGAAAAACCTTATACGAATAGTAAATGTACCATTCGCAAAGGTCAGCTATTATCAAAAAGTGGAGGTAGAGGTCGTAAGAAACAAATAGATGAGGAGGAAAAGTAAGATAATATACAATCCTTTGCTATCGGTAAAAGAAAATGCCGAAAACAACCATGTTTCTATATCTGCTATTAGGTGGTACATCCGCACAAATGGCATAGATAGAAAGCGTGATAATGCTATTATTATTCAAAGAGCAATAAATGAACTTAGAAAGAAACAACCAGACATTACCATCAAAGAACTTTCAGAGAAATTGAAGATATCTGTAAATACTATAAAAAAACATCTCAACTTCGCTGGTTTTGCGTCAGAAAGTGATAGTTCTAAACTATCAACATTTGATACATCTTCCAAAAAGTTTTTAATCTCTACTGTTTCCGACAATCAGCATGAAATATTAAATAACATCTTACGTCTCCATGTAAAACGAAAACAGATTGATTGTGATTTGACATATAGTATCGGATGCTTTTATAAACATCTGCCTCAACCTGTATTCAAATATGACAAATACCCCCAAACAGAGGATAGCTTGCCATTGGAAACTGCTTTAGATTTAGAGGCTAATACACTACATTCTATTGTGATTGATTTACCGTTTATTATTAGAAATAACAAAGGAGGCAAATCTATCAACACCTGCAAAATTGCCAATAGGTTCAACTCATTCAATTCCGCTAAGGAATTATATGATGCCAACGACTATATACTATCTTTGGCGTTTGATAAATTGGAAAAAGGTGGTATCTTGATAGTCAAGACAATGGATGTTATTTTTGCAGGTAAACAGCATTGGGTTGCTAATTATGTTATCAATAAAGCAACTGATTTGGGATTTGAAATGATAGATTTGTTTATACTCATCGCCAATAAGAAACTGCTTCGTTCAGATGGTTGCATTCAACATCACGCTAGGAAATTCCACTCATATTTCTTGGTATTTAGAAAATAGAACTACGCTGAGAGCTTGCGATATACTTTCTCTATAGATTCTTGTTGAGCATCATAACTAATTCGGTCGCACTCCCATTGGTGAGTTATCCATTGCTCTGTTTTTTCAACTATTTCTTTCCAACGTTCGGAATCAACGTACATATCAATCTTACTGAGTAGGTCATTGATTATCACTCTGCATGACGTATCGTTTTGGGGTGTTTTAACATTGAATATATTGCTTATGTGGTAGTTGCGCATCATATCGTCTGTTATCTTATCAAGCTTGATATTCCACCCAGTCCGCTCTCGTTTGGTCTGTACTTCTTCTAATTGAGAGCGATAATCTTCAATTTCTGCTGTTGAAATGTGTTTGCTAGCATACTCGATATCCTTTAGAATAGAACTATACATATCCAATGCTTGTATATAATCAGACTCATTGGCATAGTCAGCTAATAACGAATATAACCTATCCTTGTAAGAATCATGTAAAGGAGATTTGGTTGAAGTAGTGTTATCTATAGTAATATTGTTATTTATATTTTGAATGTTATCTATAGTTGTGGTACAATCTCGTACTATCAAATCTCTATCTTGTTGGTACAATGTTGTACTATTGTTTTCTATCTGCTGATACAATACTGTACTGTCTTCAATACTCTTTTTACTAGTTCTCTTGGCTGTTATAATCATTGAAGATTGTATAAGTTGAGGTATTGCCTTATCGTTATAACTAGCAATCTTATCCCAACATATACGATAGTAATTAGCTTGCTTGCTCTTATTGCTGTATATGATTTCAATAAACCCTTCCGACTGCAATGTCTGCAATATCAATCTCACATCCTGCAAATTCTTCTTTCTGAATATATCAGCAAACTCTTTCACTGGTTTGTAAAAACTGCCATCATTACCAATCTTCTTATGCTCAATCCAATAACTTTCCTGCTGTATCAATACAGCTAACATCTTCAACAAATCACTATCAAGGGCATAAATAAGTTTGGTGGGTAGTCTTGTAAATTGTATATCTGTCATATTCACTTCAATATTATATTAAACGGCTTATTCTAATTCATCCTTTGGCTTGTTGGGTATGGTTTTCCAGTAATTTTTCATCCCATTGGATATGTTTTCTTTATGGGTCATACTTTTACTTCTGTTTTTAAGTGATTGACTGATTTTGGCTTTCGTCATATCACTGAGTTCTCTGTACTTTCGTTTATTATCATTCATATTCTCAATTATTTAAATTATTATTTTTTTTA
>OJNP01000180.1_pt1 | contig 54764 bp, 40 predicted proteins | sample 1597921 | NCBI WGS metagenome assembly OJNP01 (sample SAMN01915213, study PRJEB22387) | human gut metagenome | isolation source: stool | host: Homo sapiens | place: USA | reverse complement strand
CTTGGAAAGATGTCTCTTAGGTACTGCCATATTTTTGCACCTCCTTGATGGGTTTATCAGTTCAGCAGTGATTTAAGGATTGCGAGCCTTGTGTCTACGGGAGCTTCGGTCGGTTCTGCCGGTTGGCAGGTGCACTCCGCTTTCTTTTTGCCGCACTGCGGACAAAGTCCGGCGCAGTCGGGGCTGCAAAGCAGCACCGTGGGGATCTGGAACATGAATTCCTGGCTGAGCCACTCATCCACATCCAAATGCCCTTTTTCATCCAGCGGAAGCTCGAAATCCGGGTCATCCAGATCCCGTTCCTTGACGGTCCACTCCGTATCGACTGTCTCTTCCCGGGTGACCGGGTCCAGGCAGCGGGCGCACTCTCCGTGCACCAATGCGTTTGCCCGCAGTGTCATCCGGATCTCGTCGCCGTCCGTCTCCGCGTCAAACACCGCAGTGACCGGCTGAGGGATCCTTGCACCGGCATAATCATGAGCAGATAAATCACACTGAAACTCTGCATGATAGGGTTGCCTGCCGGCTGTGATAAACTTTCTCAGGTCAAATTGCATAGTACACCTCTAAAAGGCTGCTTTGTTAGTATAGCGCCAACAAAGGCCTTTGTCAACACCAAAACAGGCAGAAAACCGAAAAAATTTCAAATTTTCCGGTCTCCTGCCTGTTGTAAGCCTACCGTTCGGAACTTACAGGTACTTCTTCACGTTGTGGGGCAGGGCAGCCTCTTCTGCGCTGACGGTGACGGTGACCTTGACGGAGTCGCCCGCAATGGCAGCCATCTCATCCAGCACAACGCCCAGACGGTTGATGTCGTGATCCAGCACCTTCAGGATGCCGTCGATGTACAGGTCAGTGATGTCATAATTGCTTGCCAGCAGGCCGGCCACGAAGCCGTACAGCATCTCGCCGCCGGCGATCTTGTACTCGTCCAGGTCGATGAGACGGGCGGCGTTGGGGACCTCATAGGTCAGCTTCATGCCCTTCTCGACGACAACGACGTTGCCCTTGGAGGTCTTGACCGAATCGTTGATCATGTCGATCATAGCCTTGGTCTTACCGGAGCCTTTGGTGCCAACAATCAGTTTAATCATAGTTCTGTCCTCCTGTATTTTCCACGCCTCACGGCGGGAGATCGTTTTTTGTTCCGCTTGCTCTTACTTCAGCTTTGCTTCCAGCTCGGCGGTCAGGTTCTCATAACCCGGCTTGCCCAGCAGAGCAAACATGTTCTTCTTATAGCTCTCGACGCCCGGCTGATTGAAGGGGTTGACGCTCAGCAGGTAGCCGCTGCAGGCGCAGGCACGCCAGAAGAAGTAGATGAGGTAGCCCACATTATAAGCGGACAGGTCGTCCACCTCGATGACCACCTCCGGCACGCCGCCGTCGGTGTGGGCGAGGATGGTACCTTCCATGGCCTTGCGGTTGACCACGCTCATGTTCTGGTCAGCCAGGAAGTTCAGGCCGTCGAAGTTGCCCTCCAGCTTGTCGATAAAGAGGTCCTGTGCGGGCTTCTTGACATCCACGATGGTCTCGAACATGGTGCGGGAGCCTTCTTGGATGAACTGACCCATGGAGTGCAGGTCGGTGGAGAAGATGCAGCTTGCGGGGAACAGACCCTTGTTGTCCTTGCCCTCGCTCTCACCGAACAGCTGCTTGTACCACTCGTTCATGAGGGTGAAGTTCGGCTCATAGCACTCGAGGATCTCGATGCTCTTGCCCTTGCGGTACAGGATGTTGCGGATGGCCGCATACTTGTAGGCGTCGTTGTCGGGGCTGAGCACGGAGAAGCGCTCCATAGCGTCGGCTGCGCCCTTCATGACGTCGTCGATGCTGATGCCGGCAGCAGCGATGGGCAGCAGGCCCACAGCGGAAAGCACGGAGTAGCGGCCGCCGACATCGTCGGGGACGACGAAGGTGGGCCAGCCCTGGGCGTCAGCCAGCTGCTTGAGGGTGCCCTTGGCGCGGTCGGTGGTGGCGTAGATGCGCTTGTTGGCTTCTTCCACGCCCATCTCGTCTTCCAGCAGCCTGCGCAGCACACGGAAGGCCAGAGAGGTCTCGGTGGTGGTGCCGGACTTGGAGATGACGTTGATGGAGAAGCGCTTGCCCTTGCACAGCGCGATGATGTCATTCAGATAGGTGGGGCTGATGCTGTTGCCGCAGAAGTAGATCTTCAGGCCGTTGTCCAGCTCGTTGTGGTACATACCCTTGACGGCTTCGATGACGGCGCGTGCGCCCAGATAGCTGCCGCCGATGCCGGCGACCACCAGAACGTCGGAATCCTCACGGATCTTGGCAGCAGCTGCCTTGATGCGCTCGAACTCTTCCTTATCATAATCACGGGGCAGATACATCCAGCCCAGGAAGTCGCTGCCGGGGCCGTTCTTGGCTTCCAGCGTCTTGTGCGCGGCCTCTACCTGGGGGTAGATGGCCTTGTATTCCTCTTCGTTGATGAAACTGGAGAGGTGCTTTGTATTCAGAGCGAGACTCATTCTATCAAAACCTCCAAAACATTTTACGGGCTCTTTGCCCGGCGAGGGTTTTTCTTGGTATAAGTGTACCGTTCCCGCCGGGCAAAGTCAAGGCCAAAATCCTCGCTTTTCATACAATTTTAATAGTGTTGTTTTGTATGCTCTTACATCTTTTATACAAACGTCCAAGCCATTCTTTGCCCTCGCTGACCGTTTTTGACCGGTAGTGCGCAGTTTTCGGTCATGCCGCGCCGGTGAGGCTCTGCCACAGCAGGCCGATGGCATCCCGGACAGTCATCCTCGGCGCATCGGCGGCAGCACGCACTTCGTACTCTTCCAGAAGTGCTTCCCCCTGATAGACCGCGGCTTTGCCCAGCGTCTGGCCCCGCTCCACCGGGGCTTCCAGCTCCTCGGGCAGGGTCAGCTCGGTATGCAGGGACGCCCCGCTCCCCTTCTCCACCAGCACCGTCTCCGGCAGGGTCGAGTAATCCAGCGGAACGCTGCCCGCCGCGCTGCCCCTGACCGTGATTTGGAGCGGCTGTGCCTCGAGTTTTGGCAGCGGCGCGGCCTCATAGGCCCCGAAGCCGTAGTCCAGCAGAGTCGTGGCGGCGTCGAAGCGGTCGGCGCTGGACGGTGCGCCCAATATCACCGCGATGAGGGAAAGGCCGTTTCGGGTGGCGCTGGCCGAGATGCAGATGCCCGCGCCGCCGGTGGTGCCGGTCTTGAGGCCGGTGATCCCCTCATACCGGCGGAGAAGCTTATTCGTATTGACCAGCTGGGTCGCCCCGCCCCGGAGGGTATCCGTCCAGATGCCGGTGTAGTGCAGCACCTCGGGGCAGGTGTTCAGGATGGTGCGGCTCATGGCGGCCACGTCCCGGGCCGTGGAGAGATGGCCTTCGGCGTCCAGCCCGCAGGCGTTGCGGAAAGACGTCTGCTCCATCCCCAGCGAGGCGGCCCGGGCATTCATCTGCTCCACGAAGGCCGACTCACTGCCGCCCACCAGCTCAGCCACGGCCACTGCCGCGTCGTTAGCAGAGGAAACGCAGATCGCCTTTATCATCTCGTCCAATGTAAAGCGCTCCCCCGGCTCCAGCCAGATCTGACTGCCGCCCATGTGGTAGGCGTGCTCACTCACCGGCACCGGCGTCTCCATGGTCAGCCGCCCGTCGTGGACAGCCTCGAAAGCAAGCAGCAGGGTCATCACCTTGGTGATGGAGGCGATGGGGACCCGCTCGTCGGCGTTCTTCTCGTAGAGGACCCGTCCGCTCCCCTGCTCAATGAGGATGGCAGCGCGGCAGTTGAGGTCGAGCTGAGGCGCGGCAGCTGCAGTCGGCAGCAGAATTCCTTCTGCCGCTTCCTCGACGTCGGCGCTGACGGTCCTCTCTTCCGGGTGCATGACAGCCCGCAGGCCCACGCCCTCCGCCGTCCCAAGGGCCAGTGCAAACAGCCAGAAACAGAGCACGGCTGCGCAGAGCACCGCAAAATTCTTTCGTTCCATCCCTTGTCCCTCCCCGCAATGTCTGTCTGATTGCATTCTATGCAAAAAAAGAGGCCGGAATGCTCTTTTCTCCCCGGGAAAAATCTGCTATAATAGGATGGTTTATTATAAGGTAATAACCTCTCCGTCTGCTTCGCAGCCAGCTTCCCCGACAGGGGAGCCAAATCGGAGAGGTTTTGGAAAGGACACCCCATGCGAGTTTGTTTTTATACCCTTGGCTGCAAGGTCAACTTAAATGAGACCGGTGCGCTGGAACAGATGTTCCGCTCCGCCGGTTTCACCATCGTGCCGGAGGGCGAAGAGGCCGACGTCTTTGTGGTGAACAGCTGCACCGTCACCAACTTCGGCGACCAGAAGAGCCGCAAGTGGCTCCGCCGGGCCAAGCGCGAGAACCCCGGCGCCGTCACCGTCCTCACCGGCTGCTACCCGCAGGCTTTCCCCGAGGAAGCGGCCCAGTTCATGGAGGCCGACCTGGTCTGCGGCAACGGCGACCGGAAAGCCATCCTCGATAATGTGCTCAAGCTGCTGGACGGCCACGAGCGCATCGTCGCCATCGCCCCCCACGCGAAGGGCGAGCGGTTCGAGGAACTGCCGGTGGAGCGGTTCGAGACCCACACCCGCGCCTTTATCAAAGTAGAGGACGGCTGCAACCGTCAGTGCGCCTACTGCGTCATCCCCCGCGCCCGCGGCCCGGTGCGCAGCCGCTCGGAAGAGAGCATCCTCGCCGAGCTGCGCCAGCTGGCCGCTTCCGGCTACCGGGAAGTGGTGCTCAGCGCCATCTCCCTGCCCAGCTACGGCCTCGACACCGGCACCAACCTCGTGGAGCTGGTGGAGAAGTGCGCCCGGGTGGAGGGCATCGAGCGTATCCGGCTGGGCAGCCTTGACCCCGATATGCTGACCCCCGAATACATCACCCGGCTGGCGGCAGTGGACAAGCTCTGCCCCCAGTACCACCTGAGCCTGCAGAGCGGTTGCAGCGCCACCCTGCGCCGGATGCGCCGCGTCTATACCGCCGAGCAGTACGCCGAGGTGGTTCGCCAGCTCCGCGCCGCCTACGGTGACCGCCCGGTCAGCTTCACCACCGACTGCATCTGCGGCTTCCCCGGCGAGACGGAGGAAGATTTCCGGGAGAGCTGCGCGTTCCTGAAGGAGATCGGCTTCCTGAAAGTCCACGTCTTCCCCTACTCCCGCCGCAGCGGCACCCCCGCCTACGACTTCCCCGACCAGGTCCATGAGCGCGAAAAACAGGCCCGCAGCCGGGAGATGAACGCCATCGCCGAGGACATCCGCCGCGAGGTGCTGGCCGGCTGCGAGGGCAGCGAAGACGACGTTCTGCTGGAGACTCCCCTCTCCGGCACCCTCTTCACCGGCTACACCCGGCTGTATGTTCCCGTCGTGGTCTCGGCCCCGGGCCATAAGAGCGGCGAGATCGTCCATGTCCGGCTGGGCAGCTACGACGGTGAGCGCGTCCGGGCCGAGATGGTGTAAATCTTAGCTGTTTCTTTGCCGTTTTGTACAAATCTATTTGTTCGCATTTGTGCAAGATATACCAGTTGTGAATTTCATAACAAATTTTAAGCTTTTCTCTTTTCTTCCCGAAGGGTTTATGCTACAATAAAAGTGGATTATTCGGGGCATCCGGCTGTTTGCAGCAGCCCAGTACCAAATGCCCCGGAGAAGAGCCGCGTCAGAGCGGTTTTTTGTTCTGTTGTTTCAAAACAAGGAGAGATTGGAATGAGTTTCAGAGGAATCAACACGACGGTCATCCAGATCCGCCGCCAGGTCTTTACCGAGGTAGCACGGATGGCCTACGCCAACGTCAAGGGCGAGCAGGCCAACCACCTGATGCGCAAGATCCCTTACACCATCATCCCCGGTGAGGAAGGCAAGCTCCGCAAGGACATCTTCCTCGAGCGCGCCATCGTCGAGGAGCGCGTTCGTCTGGCCATGGGCCTGCCCACCCGCCGCATGGACGAGCACAACAGCGTCGTCTCCGGTCTGGAGGACGCTTCCATCGCCGATAAGTATTATGACCCCCCGCTGGTGAACGTCATCAAGTTTGCCTGCAACCGCTGCCCCGAGAAGCTGGTCAAGGTCTCCGACCTGTGCCAGGGCTGCCTCGCACACCCCTGTATGGAAGTCTGCCCCAAGAAGGCCATCACCTGGGAGAGCGGCCGTTCCACCATCGATCAGGAAAAGTGCATCAAGTGCGGCCGCTGCGTCGGCGTCTGCCCCTACAACGCCATCGTCAAGACCGAGCGTCCCTGCGCCGCTGCCTGCGGCATGGGTGCCATCCACTCCGATGAGCTGGGCCGCGCCGAGATCGACTACAGCAAGTGCGTGTCCTGCGGCCAGTGTCTGGTCAACTGCCCCTTCGGTGCCATCGCCGACAAGGGCCAGATCTACCAGCTCATTCAGGGCTTCAACCGCGGTGACCGCATCTACGCCCTCGTCGCTCCCGCCTTCATCAACCAGTTCCCGGGTCTGGCCTCCACCGGCAAGCTCAAGGCTGCGCTGAAGGCTCTGGGCTTCTACGACGTCGTAGAGGTCGCCATCGGTGCCGACCTGTGTACCGTGGATGAGGCCCACGACTTCCTGGAGGAGGTCCCCAACAAGCTGAACTTCATGGCTACTTCCTGCTGCCCGGCATGGAGCATGATGGCAAAGACCGCCTTCCCGGATCTTGCAAAGAACATCTCCATGACCATGACCCCCATGGTCTTTACCGCCCGCATGATGAAGCAGGCCGACCCCGAGGCCCGTATGTGCTTCATCGGACCCTGCGCCGCCAAGAAGCTGGAAGCTTCCCGCCGCACCGTCCGCTCTGATGTGGACTTCGTGCTGACCTTCGAGGAACTGGCCGGCATCATCGAGGCCAAGGACATCGACGTGGCTAACCTCGAAGTCGACCCCGATGAGGTCGATCTGGTCCACGCTTCCGGTGCAGGCCGCGGCTTCGCACAGTCCGGCGGCGTCGCCAAGGCTGTCGCCGACAAGGTCAAGGAGTGGCATCCCGATATGGACGTCAAGATCGCGTCCGCACAGGGCCTCGCCGAGTGCAAGAAGCTGCTGATGCTGGCCAAGGCCGGCAAGTACAACGGCTACCTGCTGGAAGGCATGGGCTGCCCCGGCGGCTGCATCGGCGGCGCCGGCACCATCGCCGACCCCACCCGCACTGCTGTCGCCCTGAACAAGTACGTCAAGGAGGCTCCGTTCCAGGACCCCGAGCAGAGCCCCTTCATGACCAGCATCCACGTGCTGAAGGACGACCCCAACTTTGAGGTCTAAGTTTTCCTGACTTCTGCCGCTTCCCGTCCGCCGGGAGGCGGCTTTTTTGTGTCTTCGGCAAAGTCTGTGTTTTTCTTCTATAAGATATGTCTTATGTGAAACATTTTTGTGAAAGCCTCACAAGCCAGATTGACTTTTTCTTCTGAATATGTTATTTTTGCGGTGACAAATTCCTTCGCGTTCCGTTTTGGAACGCACAGAGCCGCCTCTGCGGCTGGAAAGGTCGATTCTTGAATATGACGATTTCTTTGAAGCATATGGGCAGACGCACCGGGGCGGTCCTCGTCTCGCTGCTGCTACTCCTGACGCTGGCGGTCAGTGCCAGTGCCGCCGCCGTCAAGATGACGGTGGGCGTCCGGTTCTGGCGGGAGTCCGGGGACAAGGAGTCGATGGCCGACAGTTCTGTGGACACCACCCGCGAAGCCACCCTCACCCGCCAGCCCAACGGCACCTTCACTCTCGAGCTCCCGGTCAAGCAGCTCTCTTCCATGAACATGACCGGCCGCCTCACCGGCATCGCCATCGGCGAGGTGAACTATGACGGCACTCTGAGCGGCGACCTGTCCGACGGCACCGCCGTGCTGACCCTCAAGAACCTGCCCGCCTCAGTGCTCACCGGCAGCGATTCCAACAAAGCGCTGGCCGTGACCTGCAGCATCAAGATGGACACCATCCTTCTCGGCGACATCACTACCAGTGCGAAGATGTCCATCTGGGTCGAGCGCTGAAAAGCCAAATAGCACAAAAAACGCCCCGCAGCTCTGTTACGAGCTGCGGGGCGCTTGCATTATTTCAAAAAAGGTTTACTCAGCGATGATGCTCTTGCCGGTCATCTCTGCCGGGACGGGCAGGCCGATATAGGGCAGCATGGTGGGTGCGATGTCGGCCAGGCAGCCGCCCTCGCGCAGCTTCACATCGCCGCAGCCGATGGCCACGAAAGGCACGACGTTGGTGGTGTGGGCGGTGAAAGGAGTGCCGTCGGGGTTCTTCATCTTCTCGGCGTTGCCGTGGTCAGCGGTCAGGAAAGCGCAGCCGCCAGCGTTCAGCACAGCGGTGACGACCTTCTCGACAGCAGCGTCCACAGCCTCAACGGCCTTGACAGCGGCTTCAAAGACGCCGGTGTGGCCGACCATATCGCAGTTTGCGAAGTTCAGGATGACCACGTCGTACTTGCCGCTCTCGATGCGCTTGACGCACTCGTCAGCGACCTCGGGGGCGCTCATCTCAGGCTTGAGGTCGTAGGTGGCGACCTTCGGGCTGGGGATGACACAGCGGTCCTCGCCCTCGTAGGGAGCCTCAACACCGCCGTTGAAGAAGAAGGTGACATGAGCGTACTTCTCGGTCTCGGCGATGCGCAGCTGGGTCTTGCCGTTCTCGGACAGGTACTGGCCCAGGACGTTCTTCAGCTCAACAGGAGGATAAGCGACCTCGCAGTTGGGCATGGTGGCGTCATACTCGGCCATGCAGACGTAGTGGACCTGCTTGCGGCCGCCGCGGCGCTCGAAGCCGGTGAAAGCGTCGTCACAGAAGATGCGGGTCATCTGACGGGCGCGGTCGGGACGGAAGTTCATGAAGATAACGGTGTCGCCGTCCTGCACACGGCCACCCTCACAGGTGACGCAGGGCAGAACGAACTCGTCGGTCTTGTCGTCGGCGTAGGATGCCTCGATGGCCTCCTGAGCGTTGGCGGCGTGGTTGCCCTCGCCGTAGACGAAGGCAGCGTAAGCCTTCTCCTCACGGTCCCAGTTGTTGTCGCGGTCCATGGCGTAGTAACGGCCAGAGACGCTGGCGATCTTGCCGATGCCCAGCTCATCCAGCTTGGCCTGCAGGTCGGCAAGGAATCCCTTGCCGGAGTGGGGGTCGGTGTCGCGGCCATCGGTGATGCAGTGGAGGTAGACTTTCTTGGCACCCATGCGCTTTGCCATTTCCAGCACACCGAACCAGTGGTCAGCGTGGCTGTGGACACCGCCGGTACCCACCAGACCCATCAGGTGGATCGCCTTGCCGGCGTCGATGGCAGCCTTCATGTTCTTGACGAGGACGGGGTTCTTGAGCATCTCACCGTCGCGGATGGACTTGGTGATGAGGGTCAGCTGCTGGTAGACGATGCGGCCGGCACCCATATTGGTATGACCCACCTCAGAGTTGCCCATCTGGCCGTCGGGCAGGCCCACAGCCATGCCGGAAGCGTCGATGGTGGTCATAGGATATTTTGCCATCAGAGAGTCAAGGAAAGGCTTCTTGGCTGCAACCACGGCGTTGCCGTAGGTCTCGTTGGGGGTCCAGCCAAAGCCGTCCATGATGCAGAGCAGAACAGGTTTCTTGGACATAAAATAGGATCTCCTTTGAAAATTCAACAAACAGCGCCCGGCTCCCTGCCGGAAATGCGGCGCAGCCGGGCGCAGAGAGAACGATTTTTACCGCTCAGGGCTTAGCCCTTGGTGGCAGCGTTGACGATGACTGCAAAGTCAGGAGCCTTCAGGGAAGCACCGCCGATGAGGCCGCCGTCCACGTCCTTCTTGCTCAGCAGCTCCTCGCAGTTCTTGGCGTTCATGCTGCCGCCGTACTGGACGGTGGTAGCCTCGGCCACGGCTTCGCCGTAGACCTCGCCGATGACCTTGCGGATCTGAGCGCAGACTTCCTCAGCCTGGTCGGCAGTAGCGGTCTTGCCGGTGCCGATGGCCCAGATGGGCTCGTAGGCGATGACGACGTTTGCCATCTGCTCAGCGGTGACATCGCGCAGGGCGATCTTGGTCTGCATCCGGACCAGCTCCTCGGTAACGCCCTCCTCACGCTGCTGCAGGCTCTCGCCCACGCAGATGATGACCTTCAGACCGGCGTTCAGAGCGGCCAGAGCGCGCTTGTTGACGGTCTGGTCGGTCTCTGCGAAATACTGACGGCGCTCGGAGTGACCGACGATGACGTACTCGACGCCCAGATCCACCAGCATATCAGCGCTGATCTCGCCGGTGAATGCGCCGGACTTCTCGAAATGGACGTTCTCGGCACCGACATGGATGTTGGTGCCCTTGGTCTTTGCCACAGCAGTGACCAGATCGGTATAGGGAGTGCAGATGACGACCTCGCAGGATGCGTCCTTGACGGCGGGGATGAGCTCGTCCACCAGAACAGCAGCCTCGGAGGCGGTCTTGTTCATCTTCCAGTTGCCAGCAATAATGGCCTTGCGCTTTGCCTTATCCATGATACGTTCTCCTTACCTTATTTACCTTATAAATAAAAGATGCGGCGGCGAAACAGCCGCCGCACCGTTCATGATGCTGTGATTATGCGTTCTGGATGACTGCGATGCCAGGCAGCTCCTTGCCCTCCAGGTACTCCAGAGAAGCGCCGCCGCCGGTGGAGATGTGGGTCATCTTGTCGCCCAGGCCCATCTGCTGGACAGCTGCTGCGCTGTCGCCGCCGCCGATGACGGTGGTAGCGTCGCTCTCAGCCATAGCCTTGGCCACGGCCAGAGTGCCGGCAGCCAGAGTCGGGTTCTCAAAGACGCCCATGGGGCCGTTCCAGACGACGGTCTTGGAAGCCTTGACAGCGTCGGCGAAGAGCTTCATGGTCTCGGGGCCGATGTCGCAGCCTTCCTTGTCAGCCGGGATAGCGGTGACAGGGACGACGGTGGTCTCGACAGGAGCGTCGATGGGGTCGGGGAAGTTCTCGACGCAGGCGGTATCGACGGGCAGGAGCAGCTTGACGCCCTTCTCCTGAGCCTTTGCCATCATCTCCTTGCAGTAGTCCAGCTTGGAGTCGTCGCACAGGCTCTTGCCGACCTCATAGCCCTGAGCCTTGATGAAGGTGTAGGCCATGCCGCCGCCGATGATGAGGGTATCGACCTTCTCCAGCAGGTTGGAGATGACATTCAGCTTGTCAGCGACCTTTGCGCCGCCCAGAATGGCGGTGAAGGGACGGACGGGATCGTTCACGGCATTGCCGAGGTACTTGATCTCCTTCTCCATCAGGTAGCCGACAGCGGTGTCCTTGATATAGTCGGTGACGCCTGCGGTGGAGCAGTGTGCGCGGTGGCAGCTGCCGAAGGCATCGTCAACATATGCGTCTGCCAGAGAAGCCAGATCCTGAGAGAACTCGGGCAGATTCTTGGTCTCTTCCTTGCGGAAACGGGTGTTCTGCAGCAGGACGACGTCGCCGTTGTTCATGGCAGCGACAGCAGCCTTTGCGTTCTCGCCCACGACGTTGTCGTCGTCAGCAAAGACAACGGTCTTGCCCAGCTTTGCGCTCAGGGCCACAGCAACGGGAGCGAGGCTGAACTTTGCCTCGGGGCCGTTCTTCGGCTTGCCCAGATGGCTGCACAGAATGACCTTCGCGCCGTCATTGACCAGCTTCTGGATGGTGGGCAGAGCCGCATTGATGCGGTTCTCGTTGGTGATGACGCCGTCCTTCATGGGGACGTTGAAATCGCAGCGGACAAGGACCTTCTTGCCGCAGTAGTTCTGATCGTCGATCGTCTTTTTACCTAAACCCATAGTGATTATTCTCCTCTCAATTCGTTCTTCGGAATCGAATTTCGCTCACTCTCGGGGTCTTAGCCCCTATGACACTATTATAAACAAAATATGTGTGTATTGCAAGGACGGGAGATGGATAATTTATTAACAAACTTTTCCCGTGATATTCGGGAATTGTGTCTATTTTGACAGTAGTCCGGCCGGTTGCCAAAACGCCGCAGGCGGTCTCCCCTCCTGCGGCGCTTAAAACGATCCACTTTAATCCCGACGGAACAGGTCGCGGGTGTAGACTTTGTCCTGTACATCATCCAGACAGCTGTCGTAGCGGTTGGCGATGATGGCCTGGCTGCGCTTTTTGAAAACGTCCAGATCGTTCACCACTTCGCTGCCGAAGAAGGTAGTGCCATTCTCCAAAGTCGGCTCATAGATGATAACTGTCGCGCCCTTGGCCTTGATACGCTTCATGACGCCCTGAATGGAAGACTGACGGAAGTTGAATGGAAGACTGACGGAAGTTGTCGGAGTTGGCCTTCATGGTCAGGCGGTAGACGCCGATGACACAGGGCTTCTCGTCCGCCGCGTTATACTCGTTCTCTTCCCCGTAGCTGTAGTAGCCCGCCATCTGGAGCACCCGGTCTGCAATGAAATCTTTGCGGGTGCGGTTGGACTCCACGATGGCCTCGATGAGATTTTCCGGCACATCCTCGTAGTTGGCGAGGAGCTGCTTGGTATCTTTAGGCAGGCAGTAGCCGCCGCCCGATGTCAAGTCTTGGACAACATTTTTCACAAATTTCTATTTTAGAAGTGCTGCCACATCCCGCCGTAAATCCTTGATTTTCCTTGATATTCCGCCATTTTTCTCTTTGGCGGTCTATTTTTTTGCCCTAATCTTCATTTTTACCGCTGATGATCTAGGTTCTTCACCTTTTTCAATCATAAAAGATTCCTCGTTTAATCTTTTTCTGTGCTGCGCCATATCTTTACAGGATTCCATATCAATCTTTTCCAAAAATCCTGCTTATCTCTGGTTTTTCCATCAAAAGCAGAAATTCGATCCAACATGCCATCAACAGCCCGAAAAGATAGGTGTCAAAAATGCCATGAGATTTTTGTTAAAAAAGACTAAGATTTTTAATTTTCGAGCAAGCGATACACTTTTCCCTCTCCATCATGTTCTTTGTTAAAAAAATAGACATTCGTTAAAAGTCCGGCAAAGATTCATCTGATTTGTCAGGAAGATAGCCTTTTTCACAATAAAAAATCTCCCACCTGCAACTCAAAGTTTCCTTTGAATCACAAGTGGGAGCCACTACCAAATCTTCAAATATTATTCTTAGTTCTCTTTTTGTTCTGCTTCAATTTCAGATTTTTTTCTTCTGCCCCGGCGTTTCTTTTCTGTTTCCGGTTTCACATCCCCAATATCATAAATGACAACTTGCTCATCCGGGTACAAGGTTCCATTCAAGGTATAGCTAAGTTTACCACCGTTGTCATCCTCGAAAGGCAGCATTCTCCGAAACTCTACCTGGATAGCCGGCACCTTAATGCTGATTGCATAAGTCTGCTTGCTTTCCTCATTACTGAACTTGATCGCATTCGGATCTTTTTCTGAACAAGGCTGAATCGCAATCTGCCTGGTCTTTGCGTTGAGCAGCATCCTGATGTAAGGCGCGTAGTTTAACTCTACAGCTGTTGCCTTATTGAATTTCAGACTGTTTGAAGTCACCGTCATAACAGACTCGCCTTTCGGTTGCTTTAGATTGATTACCTCAAATCCTTTCAAAATTTCCATTTCACATTCCTCGCTTTCATATTCTATGTGTACCTGCTCTGGCTTTGCATCAACCAGTGCCATCACCTTTTCTGTTGCCGTTTCCAATCTCTTGAGGGAAACAGCCTTCCATGTAGGTCTGATGGGAACGAATCCTAACAGCACTCCTTTTCGTAAAGGAACCAGCCTTTGCTGCTTTGGGCGAATACGCCTCCGCTTGCCTGCAATCTGTTCCAGCCGTACCTGTGCCTTATCCCAGATCTCTCGTTCTACGATTGCGGGATGATGGTCTGGTATAAAATACTGCTCCACCTCGCCTTCGTTTTTCTTGGTCTTGTGGGTCAAACAATCTACCGTATAGGTTTTCTGCATCAGAACGTCGCCACAGTATTTTTCATTCCGCAGGATATTCTTGACCGATTCACCCGTCCACGGGTTATTTTTGATTGTCCTGATTTCCAACGCATTGAGCTTTTCTGCAATTTCTGCCGGGTGCATTCCCTTATCAAAGCTCATATAGATGGTACGAACAATTTCAGCTTCGTTGGTAACAATCACCATTTCGCCATCATCGTCCGTATCATAGCCCAGCAGACTCGTCGTACTGATTTTTTGCGTTCCGGCTTTCATCCGGCTTCGAGTTGCCCACTTGATATTAGTGGAGATGCTTCGGGATTCCTCCTGTGCGAAGGAAGCCAGCATCGTCAGAAATACTTCTGCCTTTTCATCCAGACTATCCAAGCGTTCCTTGTCAAAATACACACTGACAGGTGGCCGGAGGTTCCGCAGCAATCGAATATTAGTCAGGCAGTCCACCACATTACGAGCAAAACGACTGATAGACTTCGTAAGAATCAGATCAATTTTCTTAGCCTTTGCATCCTCTATCATCTGCTGAAACTGCACTCGATGCTTAACTTGTGTACCAGAGATTCCTTCATCCGCATAAATGCCTGCCAGCTCCCAGTCTGGATGCTCCGCTATAACAGTGTTGAAATGTGCCATTTGCTCTTCCAGACTGGTTTCCTGCGCCTCCTGATCTGTGCTGACACGACAGTATGCAGCGACACGCTTTTTAGGTGGTTCTTCTGTTTCCGCCACGACACCCACTGTTGCAGGAATTATTTTCACATCATAGGTCTTTGTCAGGCGAGGTGTCTTTTTTCTTCCCTTTTCCTTACGTCGTTCTACCACAATTGGCCTTTTAGCATGACTATCGCTTGCCACATTTCTCCCTCCTTCCACTTTTTCTTCCTATTACAAAGTTGCCCATGTTATAGCATTATCATTAATGTCATAACATGGGCAAACACTATTTGCAGACTCTCTATCTTACTTATTATACCGCATTGTGGGTATCTCCACAATATCCATTTGCATACCTAACCCGTATAATGAAACGTACAGAACGTTTTTTTACAAGCAAAAGTGGTGACAGCTTTGATTGATTTTACTCCTCTGTGGGAAACTATGCGCCGCAAGCAGGTAACACAGTACCAGCTTCTCAAAAACGGCTTGGACAACAAAACGCTGGACACTCTGAAAAAGAATCGGAATATTACACTATCCACATTGGAAAAACTCTGTCAGATGCTCGATTGCACTCCCAATGATGTCGTGCAGTTCATTCCAGACGATAAAAAATAATGCCGTCATAGTACCGTATAGTCGGTGGCTGTGACGGCATTCCATTATATATAGGTAGAAACGCTCCCTCTATAACTATCACATTCCTACGGAATGAAACACCCTCATAGCCGAGAAGATACAAATCCTCTCAACTATGAGGGCGTTGCTTTTATTCAAGCAGTTCCAAAGGCAGGCTATCCTGGTCGGGCGTCTTATATGTACCATACCTGCCGAAGCATTACTGCCGCCAGTTCCAGAAGAATCACCATGCTGCCAACCACCTGCGGGACCATAAAAATCACAAATCCACCGATCAGCATTTGAAGTGCTTCCACCCCTTGTGACTGCTGTATCAAGAACGAAAGGACCGCCGTTGCCAATAGCACACTGCCCAGCAGATAGAAAATCCATGCCGAACAATGATGCAGGAATACCACAAACCACTTTGCCAGCCACACAGCAAGGATCAGCGGCAGGGTTATCATCACCAACATCAATTTTAACAGCCATCGAATCGCTTTCATAGTGTCCTCTTTCCGACTGGTCCGTTGCCCATGTTATAACACACTCTTTGATGTTCCAACATAGGCAACCCAGTCCTATCTCAAATTCAGCCTGTCTGCAGTGCCTTTACAGTATCCTGTATGCTCTGCTCGTATTTGAACCGTACCACAATGCGCCCTCCATCATGCACAAAGACATTTTCGATAAAAGCCGACACCATACCTGCCGTGAGCCTCGTACCGTGCAGGAAATTTTCTGCCTGCTCCGCTGCTGCGCGTACCGTTCCCGGCACAACGCTCTCAGCGGATTCTTCCGCTTGGGATTGTTCAATTTGCTCTTGCACCTCTGAAATTCGTCTGTCACACTCCTGCTTTTTCTGCTTGTAGGTATCCAATGGGAGTGTTCCTGCTGCGTATTCTTCATACATCCGCATCTTCTCTCCCTTTAGATTTTTTAATTCCTGTTCCATCAGAGTTTTTCGGCGGTTTGCCTTTTTGTGGACTTCTTTCAAATCCTGTTCTTCTTTTTGAATATCGCCGTAGAGGGAATCCAGCAGAGAAAGTTCCTTTTTCAGTGCCTGAAAGACAGCATTTTCAATATCACTGACCTGAAAGACTTCGGAGGTACACTGAGTTTGCCCCACAAGTTCCAGTCCTTCTCTGCACCAGAATGTCGGCACAGCCTGTTTGAAATTGTGCGCCATCACTCGCCTGCAATTTCCGCAGCGGACTTTGCCTTTCAATGGAAAGTCCACGCTGCCCATCAGCACTTTATGACTGTTGCTCTTTATGACAAGCTGCGCTTTTTCAAATTCTTCACGACTTACGATTGCTTCATGGGTTCCCTCTGTAATGTACCGCTGCCCTTTGGGAACTGTTCTGATAATGCTTTTGCCGGAAATCAGTGTTTTGGTTTTGCCCAAAACCATCGCCCCGGTGTACACATACGCCGTGAGGATTTTCCAAACGCGAGAACTATCCCATAAGATCACAGGAGCTATAGTATAGGTCGTTTCCTTGCCATACGCCTTATTTTCTTTGTTATATACGCTCGGCACAGGAACATTTTCGTCATTGAGCATCATTGCTATATCTCTTGTTCCCAACCCCAGAATCGCAAGGTCGAAAATACGCCGCACGATTTTTGCTGCTGGCGGGTCAATGACAAATGCACCCTTTTTGTCCGGGTCAAATTGATAGCCGAACGGTGCAGCAGATGCCGTTGTGATGCCTTTACGCCACTTGACCTGATTGGCAGTCCGAAGTTTCTTTCCGGCATCTCGGCAGTACATCGTGTTCACCAGATTGCTGACTACCACATCCATGCCCAGCGTCGTACCCTTATAATTATCGCTGTCATAGTTATCGTTGATGGCAATGAGCCGAACGCCCAGCAGAGGAAAAATCTGCTCCATGTACTCACCCACACCGATATAGTCGCGGCCAAAGCGAGAGAGGTCTTTTACTATAATGGTATCGATCTTACCACTGCGCACACCATCCATCATCTGTTGGAAACCCGGTCTGTCAAAATTGCTGCCTGTGTAACCGTCATCCACAAAATCCATCACAGGCACATTTTGCAGGCTTTCTTTGCAGGAGATATACCGCAGGATCAGTTCTTTCTGGTTTTCAATGCTGTTGCTCTTATCTTTGCCATCTTTGCCCAGATCGCCATCAGCCCTTGAAATGCGCTGATACGCTGCAATCATGTTTCTGCACTCTCCTTTCCAAGTTCTGTAAACACATCCTGAAATCCAAAAACAATCCGAATCCGCTTGTCCGCACTCACTTCGATTTTCTGCACAAGGGATTTTACCAACTGAATGTCAAATTCAAAGTTGTCCAGATGTTCTTCCAAATGAGAAGTCATATTCAGGTATTCTTCGATTTGCCGTTCCACTTCCGTTTTTTTGCTCTCCGCTTCCTGCAGCGCAGCTCGCAGGCCATCGTATTGTCTGGAATAATCTTCCCGAATCAGTTGGTAATCTTCGGAATCCACCACACCAGCCACATAGTCCGCATAAAGCTGTTCCCGCTTCTTGGCCATCTGCCTGACTTTATCGGTCAGGCTCATAATTTCACCCTTCGCCCGGTAGACGGGATTCTGCACATCCTCGATTTTCTGCAATTCTTCCAGCACCTTCCGTTTATCGCTCAGCTGGACAATGAGCAAATGCAGCTGATCCATTATCAGGGCTTTCAGCAGTTTTTCTGGAATCTGGTGGCCGATGCACTTATCGTCAGCCTGCCTCGCTTTGCAAATGTAGTAGCAGACCTTTTTACTTTCTTCCGCTCCATGCGGCAGTCGTTCAAACTCCATCGGTCTGCCGCAGTCTGCACAAAATACCATTCCGGCAAGGTCATTCTGATATTCTGCCCGAATCTGCTCCGACTTTGCTCTTATTGTATGGAACACCTTTTGATTCCTCTTCAAGATTTTTTGCACCTTTTCAAAATCATCCCTTGCAATGATGGCCGGATGTGTGTTCTTTGCCACATACCACTGTTCTTTGGGAAGGTCGTGCCTGTCCTGTCCTGCGAATAACTTCTGTGTACTCTTATTGTTGATGGTATCGCCCACATAGGTTTGATTTTCCAGAATGTGCCGAATCGTGGTTACGCCCCACTTTTTACAGGTAAGCACTTCTTTTCCCTCAACCATTTTTCTATGCCACTCCCGTGGAGTCGGAACCTGCAGCAATGTCATTCGTCGGGCGATTTCAAAAATTGGTACGCCCATCAGTTCCCACTGGAAAATCAACTGCACATAAAATGCAGCTTCCGGGTCAATTTCATTACGCTTTGTCACGGGGTTCCGAATATAGCCATACGGAGCATCGTTTCCGACTGCATAGCCTGCTTCTTTCTTACGCTGCAAAGAAGTCCATATCTTTTTGGATATGTCTTTCGCGTACATTGCGTTGACCATATTCCGAATCGGGAGAGCCAGACTTTCCATGTCCTCTTTGCGCGTACTGTCAAAATTATCTGTAACAGCAATCAATCGAATCCCCAAAAATGGGAACACCGTTTCGATATAGTATCCTGCTTCCAGATAGTTTCGGCCAAAGCGTGAGAGATCTTTCACCACGATGCACTTGATTTTCCTCTGCCGCACATCGTTCATCAGGCGGGTAAATGCAGGCCGCTTAAAATTTGTTCCCGTAAATCCATTGTCGAAGTAGGTGTCCACATAACTCAGTTCCCTGCTGCGGTTGATATAGTCCTGCACCAGCGCGATCTGCGTTTCCATACTTTCTTCTTTTTCTTCATCCTCAACAGAGAGCCGCCCATAGATTGCCGCAGGCATTTTTGCTTCTTCCAGTTCCGGGAGCAGCACAGAAACTGTCGCCTGTTCCGGCTGCGGAAGATTCTTTCTACTCTTTCGTGCCACTGTCTGTACCCTCCACTTCTATCCGACTAAGCATCTGTTTCCATTCGTCCGTTTTCATGGTCAGGCTGATTTCTGCCTGTCCATCGTCCAGTAATGTAACCGTGACCTGCTCGATATACTTTTTCACAAAACTGCGGTCAAGTTCCTTCGGGGCCTTATACTGTGCCATCTGCTGAATCCATGGATTGCGCAGGCTCAATGCCCGTTCCCATACCAGCGTATCCTCCATAATTGCTGTAAGCTGTTCATTCAATTTCCGATGCGCTTCTTCATAGTCCATCAGTTCCGCATGGTACTGTTCTTCGGTGATTTCATTTGCCATATAACTTTCATACAGCGGCACACGGCGAAACTGTTCCATATTCAGTTCAGCCAGAACGGACTTCATCTGCACAGACCTCTCGGCCCGGACGACCTCAATCGCTTTCTTGCCTGCTCCCTGCTGAATCGCCGCAGCCAGCTTTTCTTCTTCCAGATGTTCCAGTTCCAGAGCATCCATCACATTTTTATAAATGGTAGCTGCCGAAACTTTCAGATTCTTTCCGTTTTCCTTGTGTGCGCGGCAGTAACGGCAATAGAAAAGTTCCTCCCCTGTTTTCTTATCCTTGTGCCAGCAAAGTGCGCGTCCACAGGTGCAGACAATGTGCTTTGCCAGCGGATTCGGCTTTTTGTAGCTTTTTCGAGTGGAGATTTTGTTTTCGTCCTCGCGCATATTGCATGGGAACGCATGAAACTGTTCTTTGGTTATGTATGGTTCGTGGCAGTTTTCTGCAATGATCTGGCGGCTTCCATTTGCCGTCGCACCTGTATAAGTCGGATTTCGGAACAAGCAACGAAGCATATCCGTTGTCCACTGGTCGGGCTCTGCATCATAAGGCTTTCCCAGAATTCTCTTTTTGTGTTTCATTGGGGGTTCCACGCCTTGCTCGTTCAACCACTTTGCAATATCACGCATTTTCTGGCCGGACGCATATCTGAAAAAAGCCTCGCTCAAATATGGAGCAACTTCTTCATCCTTTACCATATTGCTTTCGCCGTTTCTGCGGATGTAACCGAACGGCACAGAGTTTGTCAGCCGGAATCCTGCGCCTTGTTTCCTTCTCCACGCAAACATGATTTCCGCGTGCATCTCACAGCGTTTTGCTTCAAAATAGTCCTCAACTTCTTTTCGGCTGACGGCTCTGGTATCCAAACTCTCCTCCAGCACGATCAGGTCGATGCCCGCTGCATAGAGCGTTTCCTCGATTGCCTGCCGTGCCGCCGGGAAATCAGGCCCGCAGTAGTACATGGATGCCACAATGATGCAGTCAAATTTTCGCTCTACGCCATCATTGGTCATTTGGTCGAACGCGGTGCGCGCCTTTTCATCGTTCTTGCGGTCAGAATACTTTTTCTGCAAATCCAGTTCTTTATGTTCCGCCAGATATGCCGCAATGCGCTGATTCTGCTCGGCAATCGTCAGTTCTCCTTGATGGTTCTTCCAAGGAAGTGTCCGGGTATAGCTTACACACTTCATACTGCACTTTCCTCCGTTTCTTCTGCCGGAACACTACTGCAATATTCCAGCACATTGCGAATTTCCTGATCGAAGCGGTACTGGATATGAATGTGTTCCTTATCATAGACGGTGATGCTCTCTACCAGTTCCACCAGAACGCGGCGGTTCAGACTTGTCAGGTTTTGATAGGACTTGAAATCTTCAATCCACGGCAGATGTGCCACATCCAGATTGTTCAGACAATCCCTCTGGCGGTTCATTTCTGCTTTGGCCTTACGGATAGCTTCAACCTTTTCATTAAAGGAATGGCTGAACTCCTTATACTCTTCCTTGCTGACAATACCGCTGCTCATATCTTCATAAAGCTGGCGGCGCAAGGTCTGGTATTTCTGTTCTTCCTGCTCCAGCATTTTCAGATGTTTTTCCACAGATTTCAGTCTGCGTTCATTCTTGGGAATCTCATTGATTTCATCCAGACGATGTTCCAGTCCACTGATCTGCTGGATTTTTCCCTGCAATGCGGCCAGCACCACCTCTTCCAACTTACTTTCGCTGATAAGATGCGAGGAACAGCCCAGACCGTTGTGGTTTGTGACGCAGTGCAGATAAATATATTTCTTCCCGTTTTTCGACACCGTGCGCCGCACCATGTTCTGCCCACAACCACCGCAGCGAACGATGCCCGAAAAGAGATTGACAGCCTGCTGTCCTTTCGATGCACAAGTGTCCAGTTTCAAGACCTCCTGCACGGTATCGAACAGCTTTTGCGGAATGATTGCTTCGTGCATATTGGGAACTCTGATCCAGCCGGATTCTTCCACATCCCGAATTTTTTTGATTTTGTAATTGATCTTCTGCCGCCTGCCCTGCACCATCGTTCCAGTATAGACTTCATTTTTCAGAATACGAAGCACCTGAATTGCCTGCCACTTCGCATGAGTGCCCGCTTTGAACCCACTATGGTAATTCAAACCGCACAGCCGTTTGTACTCGCTGGGGGCCAGCACATTCTCGCTGTTCAGCTGTTCGGCAATCGCCTGTGCGCTCATACCTTCCAGTTTTCTGCGGTAGATAGAACGGACAATATCTGCTGCATACTCGTCTACCACCAGACGGTTTTTGTTCCGTTTGTCTTTGCAGTAGCCGTAGATTGCATAGCCACCGATGAACTCTCCTTTGCGCCGTTTCATGTCCAACTGGCTGCGCACCTTGATGGAAATATCCCGGCAGTAGGAATCGTTCAGAAGATTCTTGAACGGAACTACTATACTGTCCGAATCACTGCTCTCGGAATTTGCATTGTCATAGTTGTCATTGATAGCGATGAAGCGAATCCCCATCATCGGGAAAATCTGCTCCAGATACTTTCCCATCTCGATGTAGTTACGGCCAAGTCGGGATAAGTCCTTGACGATGATGCAGTTGATTTTGCCAGATTTAATATCCTCCATCATCCGCTTAAATCCCGGACGTTCAAAGTTGGTTCCTGTGTAGCCATCATCAGCGTACTCTTCGACCAAATGCAGTCCTGGCCGTTCTGCAGCAAAATCTCGAATCAGTTCTCTTTGATTGCCGATGCTGTTGCTCTCAGCCTTGTCGCCATCCTCGATGGACAATCTCAGATAGGCCGCTGCCCGTATGTCTTTATTCTTTTCCTTGTAAAAAAACAAAGCCATTAAACCTCCCGTCTCCACGCATATTGCATGGTAAAATCCAGAAAGTTAATGGCTTTTGATTGCACTATTCACTTAACCCGTCTGTATTTTACCAAGCTGCCGCACAAAAATCAAGCTGCTGCGCACATTTTTTCAGAATTCCAAAAATTGTTCTTGTTCAGTGCTTTCCCATGCTCTGCAACAGACAATCCCACAGTTCGCTGCCTTCTGACCGAAATGATTCATATACGGTAATGCCCTTGATGACGGCTTTTCTGTGATGCTTAGGCTCCGTATGCTCCTGCTTTGGCTTTTCGTCAAATCGTTCTTTCTGCTTCATGGAAATCAATCCCCCTTTACTAATATGAATTCAGAAAGGCATCGGGGGATACAGTGTTTGAAAAAATTACAGAAAAATTTGAAAAGTGTATCCTGCATCGGGGCTTCGGATTCATATTTATAGAAGCATCTTTTTTGATGGGCCTGCGGAATACGGCAAAACGCTGGGGCTTTTCTCTCTTAGCGCAAGATTCGCCTATAGTAACTCAAAACTCACTTTCGTGATTTTTCGTTCCCGGCAATCTTGATGGGGATTCCGTTCCCCATTCCCACGGTACGCACAAAATCTCAGATTTTGGCTATCTGGCTCCACATGAATGTGTTCGCAGCCGAACGCCTACGGCTTATCGGGAGTTGCTTTGCAACTATAAAAGCGCAGGAGGATCACACTATGGCACGACCAAAAAAGGCAGAAAGCATCAGACGCACAAGCAATGTAATGGTTCGTTTCAGCAGCATTGAATATGAACTGGTGGCCGGATATGCAAAAGATGCTGGTTATCCCATCTCCACTTTTGTGCGCAAGCAGGCTCTATCTGAAAAAGTGACTGTCAACTACAACATCGTTGCCGATATTGGTGAAATCCAGAAGTTGACTGTTCAGGCCGCTGGTATCGGGAACAACCTCAATCAGATTGCGCGCTATTTCCACGGCGGCGGTCTGGCCTCACGCGGAATGTTGGAAGAAGTGAAAAAGTGTATTGCGGAAATCCGTGAACTGCGACAGGAAATCGTTCAGCTTGGAGGTGCATATCGTGGCAATTCTAAAACACATCGCAAGTAAAAATGCCAATTACGGGAGTGCCATCGACTATCTGAAATACCAGCACGATGAATTTCATCTGGTTCCCGTTCTGGATGAAAGCGGGAATATGCTGCTTCGGGAAGAATTTTACCTTGATGGGCTGAACTGCAATCCCGAAACCTTCGACCTTGAATGTGAACTGTTAAACCAGCAGCACCATAAGAACAACACCTATGATGAAATCAAAAGCCACCACTACATTATCAGCCATGACCCCAGAGATAACGCCGACCATGATTTAACAGGAGAACGTGCACAGGCCATCGGGCTGGAATACGCAAAGGCTAATTTTCCGGGGCATCAGGCTTTGGTCTGCACCCATACAGATGGCAATAACGGCACAGGCAACATCCATACCCACATCATAATCAACAGCCTGCGCAAATTTGATGTTGACCCGCAGCCATTCACCGAACGGCCAATCGACTGCAAGGCTGGATACAAGCACCACCTTACCAAAGACTATCTGAGGCACCTGCAAAAATCCTTGATGGATATTTGCCAGCGCGAAGGGCTGCATCAGGTCGATTTGCTCTCTCCTGCTGCGGATAAAATCACACAGCAGGAGTACCATGCGCAGCGGCGCGGGCAGCTGAATCTGGACATTGCAAACATGGAACTTCTGGGCGATGGCATCACCCCCATGCACACTACCTTTGAAACAAACAAAGAAAAAATCCGCAATGCCATTTCTGACATTGCGGAACGTGCCACATCTTTTGAGGAATTTCAACGGTTATTAAAAGCGGAATACGGAATTTTGGTAAAAGACCATCGTGGACGATTCAGCTATCTTCCTGCTGACCGACAGAAATTTATTTCTGCCCGCGCTCTCGGTTCTAATTATGACCGCGACAGGCTTCTCCGCATTTTTGCAGAAAATGCGCGGAACAAAGAACGGAACAATCCTCATTGGGCAGCAGATGATCCTATGGCTATTTTGTTCATTAAGTCTGACCTGCGCCTTGTGGTTGACTTGCAGACCTGCGTAAAAGCACAGCAGAGCCGCGCCTATGCGCAGAAAGTCAAGATTTCCAATTTGCAGCAGATGGCACGGACAGTCGCTTATGTGCAGGAGCATGGATATGATTCTTACGAAAAACTCTCCGATACCACTGACGCCATTCAATCTAAAATGGCAAAAGCCCGAAGTGATGCCAAATTCACCGAAGCAAAATTGAAAAAAGTCAATGAGCAGATTCGTTATTTAGGCCAGTATCTTTCTACAAAATCAGTCTATGGTGATTTCTTGAAATCCGGCAATAAGAAATCTTTCCGTCAGGCTCATGCAGAGGATATTGCCAAATATGAAGAAGCCCTCCGCATCCTAAAGCAGCACTCCCCAGATGGAAGGTTCCCGACCATGAAAGACCTCCGGGCTGAAAAGGAGCAGCTTACCATTCAGAAAGATGCCCAGTATGACACCTACCACTATTTCAAAGATTACCACAGGGAACTCCAGACTGTATGTGCCAATGTAGATAACATTCTGGGAACAGAACGAGAAGCACGGCGTGAACAGCAGCAATCCCGAAAGAACGAACACTCTCTATAAAACAAAAAGCCAGCCCTGGTCTTTCCTGCGAAAGACTAGGGCTGACCCTATTCTACCATACTACTCTTAGAACAGGATTTGAACTGTCGCATCCTGAATCAAATCAATGAACTGCTCTTTCGTTATAACTTCTTTGCGGCAAATAATCGACTTATCCGCTTGCTGCCGTGTATAAGTCAATTTTCTATCATCGTGGCGAAGCTGCCGCACCGCATCCAAAGTCAAGGCTCCCTCACGATACATCTGGCACAAAATAAAGTCATTTGACTTAAAGGCCACCGAAATCGGAGAATCCAGCGCAGGAGTAAATTCAGAATTTCCAATTAAAATGCGCTCTGCATTCGTTTGGAACTCATGCGCATCCGTATCCTGCGTATAGATTGTCAGGCTGTCCACTCCATCATGATACCACGCGAATATTTCAGCAAGGATCGTCAACGAGATTTCTCCCGCATTCTTTTTAAGAGTGCGACCCGTTGACAGCGTTCTTCCATGAATCGGCCATTCATCGTACAGCCGGTTCATCCATTCCTCTGCGGAAGGCAAATCAATCAGATCTTCGGTTTTTACTTTTCTGCGAAGGAAGCGCATCAACTCTGACACACGCGATACCGCAGCTTCAACGATGTAGTACAGGTTCACATCTTCATCATTGACAAAAGCACCGTACTTTGTTTCATCAATCCAACGAATAGGATACCCTTGTGCCTGAAGCTGCTCAACATAGGTGCTTCTGTATGTAGAATCCTCAATTTCCTCCATTACCCACTTTGGTATCAGAATCAAATCGTATACGCTGAGGATTCCATCAGATGGATAACTTCTCTGGCTCAACTCGTGCATAAATGCCAGTGATGAATTATCCATAAGTGCTATTTTGGTCTCCCCAGCATATTCTTTATACTCTGGTATATTAAGCATCGGCCTCTCCCGTCAGCATTTTAAATTCACTTAAAACCGTTTTCAGAAATGCTTCATTGTCTTTATGGTATTCCACTTCCGGCTCATTGCGAATCGTCTTATTGATTTTCTCTTGTAGTGGACTTACATTTACTACATACGAAGGCCGTACAAGGGAATCATCCAATCCCAAATCGCGGAATCTCTGTGCAATATCTTCAACCTGCACATCAAAGTTTTCCTTAACTTCTTCCGCAATAGCCGTATTCCCATTCTTTACTGCACTTTCATACAGAGAAATCAGCACCGCCTTATAGGGAGCTTGGAAAGCGTTCATGCACTGAAACGCTTTTGCTTGGAACTCCATATCCTTTAAGCCCTCAAAATACGGCATAAGGTTTCCCAGAAGCATAAGTGCAGCAAAGTATTCTGCTTTTCGTTCTTCCATCAGGATTTCGGATTCAATCAAATGGTCAAAAGAAACTTCATCAAACAATAGATGATAAATCTCATGCCACGCAGTAAAATACTGATTTGCTCTCGGAAGTGCCGTATTTATCAAGGGGATTCGTTTTCCATCCCGAACAAAAATCGCTCCGCTCAAATAGTGATTATCAATCGGCAGCTGTATCAAACCATACGGTCTTAAAATCTGTAACGCCAACTGTATCGGAGAATTTATCTGCATCGGATTGTATTTTGACCAGATAAGCGAAGCACTCTGCTTCATCTGTTCCTCAATGACTTCGTTCCTTTTGATAACTTCATCTAAGTTGGCTGCTGTAATTCGCTCACTCATAGCCTTCCGCCTTTAATAATAAACACTGCAAAGGTTTAGAATATCCTGCAACAGATCGTACTCTATCTTTGCCTTATCATTCATCTGATAATCAATCGGCGCATTCTGCGAGTACACGGCATCTACACTTTGCACCCTCGGTGAAAATCCCATCAAGGTATCCGGGTCAATGCTCAAACTGGTAAGAATTTTATTCAAATGCTTATCGAATGTACTTTTACTATCTATCTCGCCATTCAAAATCTTATCTAAAGTAGGGCGAGAAATCTCTGTTTTCTTGCAGAACGATACTTTTGAGAATCCATTGCTGCGAATATAGTCCTTTAATTTTGTCCCTGTCAGTTTTCTCATTTCAAAAAGTTCATCAAAACGCATTTTCATCTCTCCCTTCTGCTATTATTATATACCATCAACTTCGGGAAATCAATCGTGATGTAAAAAAGTTTTTTACATTTTTGATTCTAACGCAAAAAAGATGGCCTCCTTTTGGGGGAAGCCATCTCAACGATATTACGGTATTTTAACTTTTTCGGCTTCTTTCCTGTTCCTGCTGCGGCGCATTGTCTTTTTGTCGCCGCTCAGCCTGCTTAATATGTAGCCGATCAAGCACCGACCACCTGCCACCAATGCGCCGGGGCTTTTTCGGCACATTATTGACGCAGCCATCTATCATATTGTAATTTTGCTCTGTGCCGGATTCTTTGGCACGTTCCGCTGTGCCGTTTTCAAAGAACTTCTGGTGGTGCAGCAGTTCAGGCTTTGGGCCTTGCAAGAAAGTGCGCATCTTTCTGGTAGCTTCTCCATCGAAACCTAAAGCTGTCTGCGTCACAAAGGCTCCGCTCTCGTGAAGAATAATGCTCGGCGGCGGATTTTTTGTTTGTTCACTTCTCATCTGAACAAACCGCTGACCATCGACCTCCACTTCATCCGATACCAGCCATGTGCCTTTTTGTCCTGCCACCTGATAGCCGCCTTCATCAAGAATCAGGTATGTGCCGCTCTGGGGCTTTGAGAAAAAGCCATTGAATCTCACCAACCTATCCTTATCAACATAGAAAAAAGAGGTTTTGCCTTCCGCAGTCAATCCAATCACATCACTGACCCCAAATTTTCTAATTTTGAATTTGTCCGGGTTAATGCTTTCCATCTTTTTCCGAATAGCTTCCGCGCCCATTCCTCGCGTAACCGTACCAGAATAGCCCGTGCCATAATTGTCTGCGGTTATCATAAAACCATGCTGAATCTGGTATTCATAGCTGCGGCAGCGATACTCACGGTTTTTCTCAGAATTGTCAATCTGATAGATTACAAACACATCTGAACTCATTTTCCTGCATCATCCTCCGGCTTATGCCATTCCAGTTCCAGCCTCTTGAACTGCTGCTCGTTCAGTTTCTGCAGCTTCTGGATGGTCTGCTGAACCAGCGCAGCCATCTCTGCATCCTCTGCCACAAGCGGCTGGACCTCCTTCAACACCTGAATTGTATCTTTGAGCGTCGGCTGCTCAAACATCGCCATCAGCATCAGTTCCAGTTCATCAAAGCGTACATTGCTCATAGCTCCATCCCTTTCTTTTTCGCTTTCTTCGGCTTATCCTGTTCCTGTGCAGGCTGCTCCTGTTTCTTGGCTTTCAGACTGCGCAGGGCATCCAGAACAGACTTTTTCGTACTGCCGCGTTCCTGCTCCTTGCTCTGCTGCCGCGCCGCCATCAGCTTTTCCATATCAGAGATGGCCTGCTGCACCAGCTTATCATCCCTGAAGTAGTTGATGGAATTGATGTTCTCGCGCTGCACTTTGTCATTCACGACCAGCTCATACATCCCAACAAAGCCGCCATCTTCCTCGATGCAGAATCCAATGCACTTGTCAGCGTTCATCCGTTCGGACGGAATCTTGTCGTAGGCTTCCAATGCTTCTTCCATTGTCAGATGGTCGTGGAACTCTCCCGCAAACGTAAACTCCAAACACTCCGCAACATAAAAGCTGAGCGTTTCTTCCGGCGCAGGTCTTTCTGCGGCGAGTTTTTCTTTCAAAACTTCTGCCTGCTGTTCAGCCACCGCATCAGCCTGTTCCCGCAGTTCTGCCGCATCCATAACTTTACCCTCTGCTGCATCACAGCTAAACTCTGCCAACAACTCCGTCATAGCCTCCTGCACAGGCTTATCTTCATCCGTTTCAAGGATGCCGCCATCCCGCTCCGTGAAGTCCTTATTATATAAGGTATAGTCGAAGCCATCCTCACAGGTCTGGATATGAAAATAGGCATCCGGCAATTCGTAGGCCAGTTCCACATCCTGCACGGCTAAGGCCCCCTGTAACGGCTGGACAACATGATTCTGGATATACGGGTTATCCCAGCCCGGAACCGTTTTGTAGTCCTCTACGATGGTGTCAATGCCGTTCTTGCATTGCAAAATATCCAGCGACCCCGGCAGCGGATCAGGATTCTTCTCCACGCCCAAGGCTTTCATGTAATGGTTCGGAAGTGCCTGATACTGCGACATTGCATCGTCCAGATTGCCGAACCGCTCAATTTTCAAAGGCACAGCCTGTAAATTTTCGACCACATAGAACTGCTTTACGAAAGGCTGCTCCTGTTCCAGTTCTTTCTGCGCATCCAGTTCTTCCCGGAACATCGTTACAAAGCCATCCAGAATTGCCGGATGGCTGTCAACCACCCAATCCGTGCGGAAGGTCATGCGGTCTGCATCGTGTTCCGGGGTGCTGACCTGCTCTGCCCATTCCTTATTGCCGGGAGAAAAGCGGCCATCGTAGCTTTTATGGTGCAGAGTATTCGCCAGAATGTAGCCCACGCGCTCCATACCGTACTGCCGCACCACCTGATCGACTGCACCATCGCCAAGGTACAATCCATCATAATTGTCCGCAATCGCTTCATGGATTGCCTGCTTGCACTCGCTGTTCAGCCGATAGGATGTACGGTATAAATCCACCTCGTCATTTTCTTTGGCATAGCTGAACGGCTCATAGTAGACAGGCACATCCGAATAGTCCTGTGCGCTGTTGTCCGGCACCGGCACAGCCTTTTCAATGATCTCTGACACCACATCTTCTTTTTTCGGCATATTCCATTTTTCAGAGAGATATTTCTGCACTGCTTCCTGAAAATCTTCATCGAAGCCGTTCCACAAATCCTCTGCCACCAGCTTGCCCTGCTCATTGACTGCAACACAGGCCGCCATATCGCCGTGTTCCTCATGTTCCAGCAGGAAGAACTTCTCGCCGCCAATTTCCGTTTCATCAATGGCGTACCATGTGCCGGTATGCCCCTCGACTGCGATATGGTCGGAATCGCCGTGGATCAGTCCATTTCTTTTCTGCTGCTGTTCCTCCATGAACTCCCGCACGGTCAACTCTGCGCCCGTGAAGTTCAGCCCTTCCTCACCCAGTTCCAGCCGCCCCTCCGCGCCAAGGTCAAGTTCTTCGGCCATCAGAACAGATGCTGCGTGGTTCACTACCACAGTCTTCTCCACTGTAATGGGCTGGCCTGGGTCGTAGTCCGAACCGCGCAGATCATAGCGATATAAGCCCTCCGGCACATCTTCATCCCGCAGTCGGCCATTGCTGAAAAGACCCGGCTTATCAAAGATTTCGATTTCCTGCAGTTCTTCGTTCAAAAGGTTTTCTTTCTGCAAATCCAGATTCCTTTCCTTGAAAAAATCCGGCAGTTCTGCAAATCCAATGCTGTCCACATAGTAGGCTTTGACCGTACTGCCATCATTGAGTACCACCACGTCGCTGACCGACAGCGAATGACCCGTAAAATCTGCCGGACGCTGGATATTGAACCGTTCATAAATGCCATCCAGCGTGTCCTTTTCCGTAAGCGGCGCGGCATAGATCAGGTCATAATCTGCACGGGAAACCGTCATGCCTTTCTTCTGCACATAGTCCAATTCCATGAAGCGGTAGTCGTGTTCCGGGTCACGGGCAGTGATCTGATAAATGCCGAACTGCTTTTCGCTGCCATACAGCAGCACATTTTCCTGTTCTGTCATGTTCCGCTCCTGCTCCAAGTCTGCTATTGCAATCTGGAAAGTATCACTTCCGCGCTCGATTTCCTCTCGTGCCGTGACAAGAATCGGCCACGGGCTGACGCGGACGAGATAAATCTGCTTTCCCTCGTCATACAGACGTAGAGCCTGTTCACGGTTTATCACTGTCAGCGGAAAATCCGGGCGCACATACTCATTCTCTGCATAATCTTCCCGCTGTTCCAGCAAAATCGCATCCCATGCGTCTGCCTTAATGCCGAAAATGCCATCGTACTGCTCGATTTCCTCTTGGCTCACATAATCACCTGCCGTGCCATCACGGAACAGCGGATAAATCCTCTCACCCATCCGATGCCATTCCCGTGCGCCTTCTTTTGTCAGCGGCAGCACATCATCGTTCAGGTAGCCATAGTCGTGCATCTCTGAAAGGCCAATCATTCTATCCGGCAGATTTTCGATCTTCTCCTGTGCTTCGTACATCAGACGGTTGGCTTCTTCTTTGTCATCCTCGGCCAGTGCAGCCGCCAGACCGTTCACCAGTTCTTCCGTTGCTGCCCGGTCATCCAGCTTGAAAGCAAAATTCACGATAAGGTTTCGCTGTTCATCATCGAAAATCGTTATTTCCTGCTCCCTATTGGCAATCAGCTTTTCCGCATACTGCATCGCGGTCATACGCTCTGCGCTCCTTTCCGCGACTGCCGCTTCCAGCTTTTCCAGAAAGTCGGCTGCGGTCAACCGAATCGTATCCATCGAATCTTTCAGTTCCTTCATCTCCTTGCCGCTGGCCCAGCTTGCCACATACGGGAAAGAATAGTCGGACGTATCAATACCCAAAACTGAGCAGACCGTAAATGCAATACTCTCCGCTTCGGTTTCCTTTGTAAGCCTGTCTTTTTCTTCCCCGCGCTGTTTCATGAAATCGCTGTTATGCAGCATCGCATGAGCAACCTCGTGGATCATCGTCTTTATGGTCTGGCTCTCGCCCATGCCGACCTGAATGCAGATTTCTTTGTCTGCATCACTGTAATAGCCTTTGGCATCCCCTTCGATTTCATCAAACCGTATCGGCACAGGCGACACCTGCTCGATTGCCGCCGTAAGCAGCGCATACTCTTTAACGCTGGCGGTCAGTTCGTTTACTTCCAGCGACGGAAGCGGTTCCCCATCGGTCTGCGAAACATCGAAGACCGTTGTTACGCGGAAACGCGGAATCACATACTCCACACGTTCCATTTCCGGCTCACCGCTTTCGTTCAGCACAGCCAGACCCGTATCCTTGTCGATTTTCTCGCGTTCTTCCACTTCCTTAATGGGAGCCGGAGCGATGATCTGGATGCCCTTTTCGCCTTTTTTAACGTAGCGGTTAAACTTATTTTTCCATGCGTTGAACCCTGCCACCAGTGTGGCATCAGGCCGCTGCATAGCGATCAGCAGCGTATTATTGAAGCTGTAATTGTGGAATTTTGCCATCGTGCGCAGGTACGTCGTGTACATTTCCGATGTAAAAATGTCCTTTACACCCTGCTCCAGCCGTTCCGTGATTTCTTTCATCTGCTGTTTGCGGTCAACTGCCATGCAAGCCCTCCTTTTTCTTGACCCATCGTGTTTTCATCTGGCGCGGATATTGGTCGGCCTGTTTTGGTGCTTTTGCACCGTTCCATTCCAAGCCTCCGGCTCTGCCCTCACAGGTGTAGCCGGCAGCTTTCAGGGAACTTCCATTCTCCGTATCCAGAATGTAGGTGATCACTTTGTTGTAACCCATTGCCCGTGCTGCGCGGTATGCCGCCGCATACAGGATGCTGCAGGCGTTTGGTGTTCCATCTGTACACAGACGGTTGACCTCCAGCGTATAGCCGTCATCCAACCGCCGCGCCACAGGTCTGCCGCAGATAGCAACGCCCACCAGCGCACCATTATCCGATACGCCGATTGAGAACTTATGCCCTCGTGTCGGCTTATGGTGACGGTGATACTGCTGCACAAATGCGTTTGCCGTTTTCAAATTGATCGGTGTTAATGTCAGCAAATGCCCTCCTTCCTCAAAAATACCCCCGCCAGATTTCTTGCAGAGATCTAACGGGGTTATCCTATTTACAGTTCCATATCGTAACTTTTCCGCTTCTGGGATTTCTGCGGTTCGGCGGTGCGCTCTGCCTGCTTTGCATGAAGCTGTGCCAGCACAGAGGGTTTCCGCACATTGTCCGCAGTGCGCTCCGCAACGCGGCCTGCATAGTTCACAGGCTGGCGCGGCTTATCTGCAACCTCGGTTTCGGCTGCATCCTCGTCCACGCCCAGTGCATCCTCACTGCCCTTTTCATCCATGTTGAGCAGAGAGTTCAGCTCCGCAAGGCGCGCAGATTTTTCAGCCAATTCCGCTTCCTGTGCAAAAGGACGTTTGGCTTCTTCCCTTGCCTGCGCCAACTGCTGTTCCAAGGTTTCCAGTCTGCGTTCCACCTGTGGCAATGCTCTTTCGATGCCTGCCAGTGCATTGGTAACACGCAGAATGTTGCCCTGCGGGTCTTTGCCGACTTCCATAGAGTAGTTCCATGCGCCCTTGATGGATAAGCGGAACACCTTATCAAAGTTGTCAAACCGGGAATGCAGTTCAAACGCACCGTAGCTGCCGATCCTGCCCTCGGTGCCAGCCGCTTTCAAAGCCTTGCAAGCCTCGATGATGGCCGCACCCGCTTCCTTACGTTCGGTGTACACCTTACCGCTGATCTCCATAGCGAAGTGGTCTTTATCCTGCGCCAGAAGCGGTTTTGCCGCTTCCATATCGGTTTTCAGTGCTTCGATCTGACCCTGTGCCACAGCGATTTCTCGCGGATAGCGGCGCGCAATATCCGATTCCAAGCTATAAATCTGGCTGGTGTGATTGGCTTTCAGCAACTTCAGCTTGCTGACCTGAATATCCAAGTCCATCTTTTCCTTGATGTAGGGATTACCCGTTGCCAGTGCCTTGATTTCGGCATAGGACAGCGCGGTATCGTCCACATCGTCGCAGGCGCGGACAGGCGATTTGGAAGTCATGATCTGAGAAATGAACTTCTGCTTATTTTCCAGAATCTGCCACATATACAAATCAAACGTATTTTCAGTGACATAACGATAGATTTTTACCTGCTTATTCCGGTTTCCCTGCCGAAGAATACGCCCCTCCTGCTGTTCCAGATCAGACGGCTTCCACGGACAATCCAGATGATGCAGGGCAATCAGCCGATCCTGAATATTGGTTCCTGCGCCAAGTTTCGGAGTAGACCCCATCAGGATACGCACCTGTCCGGCACGCACCTTTGCAAACAGGTCTGCTTTTTTCGTTTCCGTGTTGAACTCGTGAATGAACGCCACTTCCTCACGAGGAACACCTCTCGCCACCAGCTTCTCCCGCACATCATCGTAGACGTTGAATGTGCCATCGGCTTTTGGTGTCGATAAATCGCAGAAAATCAACTGTGTTCCTCTATCTGCCGCAGATTCTTCCCAGACCTTGAACGCATTGTCCACACAGCGGTTCACCTTACTCTCCGGCTCGTCCGGCAGCATCTCGTTCATAAGACGCTGGTCGAGTGCCAGTTTTCTGCCATCGTTGGTGATCTTGAGCATATTATCGAATCTAGGATTCACATTTCCATTGCGCACGGCCTCGGCACGGTCTGCAAAAGAACTTACCATTTCTTCCTGTGTTTCGCTGGGTTTCAGCACTTCGTTGATGTACTCTGCTTGCGGCACAGGCAGGTTCAGCATATCCGCCGTCTGCACATCTGCCGATTCTTTGAACAGAGAAATCAGCTCCGGCAGATTGAAGAACCGAGCAAAACGTGTTTTCGCACGGTAGCCGGTTCCTTCCGGGGAAAGCTCGATTGCCGTAACGGTTTCACCAAAAGACGCCGCCCAATCATCGAAATGGCTCAATCCCATCTTCTGCAGGGTGTCATACTGGAGATAACGCATAATGGTGTACAGCTCCACCATCGAGTTGCTGACCGGGGTTCCAGTTGCAAAGGTCACACCCTTGCCGCCTGTCAGTTCGTCCAGATACTGACACTTTGCAAACATATCGCTGGACTTCTGCGCATCGGTCTGGGCAATACCTGCGATATTCCGCATTTTCGTGTAGAGGAACATATTTTTATAGAAATGTGACTCGTCCACAAACAGACGGTCAACACCCAGTTCCTCAAATGTAACTACATCATCCTTTCTCGTCTGGTCGTTCAGCTTTTGCAGCTTTGCTTCCAGCATTTTCTTTGTTTTTTCCATCTGCTTGACCGTAAAACTGCGACTATCCTCACTCCGGGCATCGGCCAGAGCCAGCGTAATATCGTCGATCTGACGCTCTACAATGGCTTTCTGCCGTTCCGGGGAAAGCGGCACACGCTCAAACTGCGAATGACCAATTACGATGGCATCGTAATCGCCGGTTGCGATACGGGAGCAGAACTGCTTTCGATTGCTGGGTTCAAAATCCTTCTTCGTTGCCACCAACACATTCGCATTGGGATAGAGCCGCAGGAAATCTGCGCCCCACTGCTCCGTGAGGTGATTCGGTACCACATAGAGATTCTTCTGCGACAGGCCCAGCCTGCGACTCTCCATGCCGGCAGCAATCATCTGGAAGGTCTTGCCTGCGCCCACGCAATGCGCCAGCAGCGTATTGTTGCCGTACAGAATGTGCGCTACCGCATTTTTCTGGTGCGGCATCAGAGAGATTTCCGGGGTCATGCCCTCGAAGCGGATATGACTGCCATCGTACTCACGGGGCCGAATCGCATTGAAAATCCGATTATAGGTCGCACACAAATCCTCGCGGCGATCTAAATCTTTGAAAATCCACTGCTTAAACGCTTCCCGAATGGATTCCTGTGCCTGCTGTGCAAGCATGGTTTCCTGCTTATTCAGCACACGGTGGTCGCCATCCGCATCGTGAATCGTATCGTAGATTTTGGTATCCCGGAGATTCAGCGCATCTTCCAGCAGCTTATAACCGTTGACGCGCAGGGTTCCGTAAGTGTTGGTGACAAGCGGATTGCCGCGATCCAGCGACTTGCCCGAAATGTTCCATGCACCAGAAATTTCGGAATAGGTTGCCTTAATGTCAATCCCGGCATAGTAGTTCGGTGTTTTGAACACTTCTTTCATAAACTGCGTGATGTACTCCGGCTTTATCCAGTTTGCACCAAGCCGCACTTCAATTTCCGAAGCATCCAAATCCTTGGGCTGTACCCGTTTCAGGTAATCCACATTGATTTGATATTCAGCATGGTTTGCCACAAAGGTTTCTGCTGTGGCCAGTTTTTCACGAACATTGCCGGACAGGTATTCATCCGAGGTTTCCCACTGCTGTGTCACAGGGTTTCGGAAAATCGCACCTGCCAGTTCATCCGTGATCTCCTGTTCTGGTTTACCGCAGAGCTGCACCATAAACGGCACATCCACCTTTGCTTTTTCTCCAATGGAAAGTGCCAGGGCTTCGCTGGGCGTGTCCACTGAGGTAACAGGTTCCGGCTTACGGATGGTGCGCTTTGTAAAAATATCGGCCAGCCGTTTGAGATTCTTCTCCTCATCCAGAATTTCCAGCGATGCCAGCAGACAATAACTGCTGTCCTGTCGGAACGCCCGCTTGTTGGCGGTGCTGTTGATAAGGCCATACTGCGCCTTAAATGCGGTGTATTGCTGTTTCAGTTCATTCTGCAAAAGCTGTACTTCCGCATCCGAGCCATCATGCAGCTGACAATCCAACAGTTTTCGGGTGGTTTCTCGCAGAGCGATCATGCCCAGCACTCGCTCTGCTGTCACGGCAGGCAGTTCCACCTTGTTCATAAAGGAATTTTCGCGGTAGTAAATCTGCCCATCTACGTTCGTAAAGCTGAAATTCTTCACGCTGGGGTCTGCCGGGATAGGTTCTTCCTGCACATCCAGTTCATCGTCTGAGATTTCCGGCTCCGTGATGGTGGCATGGATGTTGCTGACCGCTTCTTTCAACTGCTGGGCAAGGTCTGCGCCTTCGATGGGCTTGACCGTGGTTTCCTGCTTGCCGTACTGGGTGCTTTCCGTGGTGATCTCGCCCAGCACCATTTCAGGATGCTTTGCAAAATACTGGTTGATGGAATAGCCCTCCGGTGTTTCACCGAGATCTACCCAGTCAGCCCGCTCCACCGCTGCACGGTCACGCTTCTGCAGGAACAGAATGTCAGCCACCACGCCGGTGTTGGCATTGCGCTGAAACGCATTGTTCGGCAGACGAATTGCGCCGACCAGATCGGCACGGTTGGCAAGGTACTCACGGACAGAGGAATCCTTCTTATCCATCGTACCGCTGGATGTTACCACCGCTACCACACCGCCCGGACGCACAAGGTCAAGGCTCTTGGCGATAAAATAATCGTGGATGAGGAAATTGTGGCGGTCATACCGCTTGTCCGGTACTTTGTAATTGCCGAAAGGTACGTTGCCCACAACACAGTCAAAAAAGCTGTCTGGGAACTGCATCGTTTCAAAGCCCTGCACCGCAATCTTGTTTTTCTGGTACAACTGCTGTGCAATACGGCCCGAAATGCTGTCCAGCTCCACACCGTACATCCGAATCTTCTCCATGCTGTCCGGCACCAGACCCATGAAATTGCCGACACCACAGGACGGTTCCAGCACATTGCCTTTGGACAATCCCATATTGCCCAGGGCTTCATACATTGCCTTGATGACCGTAGGAGAAGTGTAAAACGCATTCAGGGTACTGGCACGGGCTTCCTTATACTCATCTGCCGTGAGCAGGGACTGTAGTTCGGTATACTCTTTCGACCATTCTGCGTTGTTTTCATCGAACACTTGCGGAACGCCGCCCCAGCCAACATACCGGGAGAGTATCTCCTGTTCCTCTGCGGTAGCCTGCCGCTGCTCTGCATCCAGTGCTTGCAACACCCGAATAGCCTCCACATTGGCTTTATACTTTGTTTTCGGCCCTCCTGCGCCGAGATCATCGTCCGTAATACGGAAGTTCATAGGTTCCTGTTTGGGCTGTACAGGCTGTTCTGTTTCTGCTTCACTGTCCAGTGGAAGGTTGTGCTGCCGCCTTGCATGGTTGACCTCTGCCGGGGTCATAGGTTGCTGGGTCAGTGGTTCAAGGACTTCCTCTGCCGCCGCACGGCTGATGGCATCCGTTCTGTTCTGCACATCTGCGATCAGCTGCATCTGTTCCGGCGGAAAGTCAGGGTTAAGCAGTTCTTCCAACTCGCCACCCGATTCTGCCACCGAATAGATCACATCCATCTGCTCCGGGGAAAAATCTTCGTAGGCTACACCTGCATTGTGCAGAGCCGTAAAGACCGTAATTTCCACCGCTTCTTCCATCGGCACATCAGCCTGTTCGTACAAATGCCGAATGTACTCCAGCGGTTTCGTTCGGAAGATTGGATACCGGGCTTCTTTCGCAAGGGTCATGTCCTGCAAACTGACCGTTCCCTGCTCAAAGTTGACCGAATCCACACGGAACTCTCTATCGTCCAGTTCAACGATGGTATTGACTGGCAGATATTCCTCTCTGCGGAAATACTTTGTCTGCGCATGGGTTCCATCTTCCTGCTGGCCGGACAGATAGATACTCTCTCCCTGTTTCCAGAGCTTCATTGCCTGCGAAACCCACTGTTCACGCGGAAAACCAGATACCTCAACCTTGCCGAGTGCGGTTTCCTTTTCCAACAGCTTGCTGCTAAGAAGTTCTGAAACGCGCTTTGCATCCTCGCCGTAGAACTCAAAGTTTCCGTACTGCTCATAGCCGACCAGAGCATCCGGGTAGTGCTCTTTCAGTGCGTTATATTCGTTGGCGGCATCCAGTGGCAGGGGCTGCAAAATCGGATCAACGGCCTTTTCTTCCGCTGCATACGGAACCATAATGCCGCGTACCCACTGCGGAGCATCCATGCTATCCCGATACAGTGCAACAGCATCCCGTCTGTCCGTAATAACGTCCTGATAGGTGCGCTGGAAAATATCTTCCTGAATCCACTCTCCGAAGTGCGCCCATGTGTCAAATGCCTCAGAATAAACGGCATTTTTCACCTCACTGGAAGCAAACAAATCCTCAATTTTCTCACGGATCAGATTTTCCGCTTCTTCCTCGGTGGTATCGCGGTCACGCAGCAACGGATAGATTTCGCTGCGCTCTACCTTTTCCAACAGCGTGTACAGACATTCTTTATAGATGCTGCGGCTGTCTTTCTGGGTGTGGTCCGCATCCAGTTTCAGGAAATCGTTCAGCGGATTCTTCGCCAGCGTTTCGCTATATGACGGTAACTGAATGACCCGGCCAGCCACCGCCGAATTTTCCATATCTTTCAGATAAACGTCATGAGCATTGGAACGCTCAATGCGGTACAGATGGCTATTGTCCAAATACAGAAAACTGCCGTTTTCTCTGCTGTACATTTGCTTGGGCTGATTTTCAAACGATTCTACTGCTTTTGCATCTTCTCTCGTTTGACGAACAACCGCCTTTGCATCATTCAGACTGTTAAACGGCCCTGTTTCTGCTGTACCTGTTCCCGTTTCTTCGTCATAATTGTAATGGTTATAGAACTTGCCATCGGGATATTGCAGAATTGCAATATCCTCGATATATCCTGCCTGCATCATCACCGTTGACTGATACCGCGCAACAACTTTTGCCTTTTGGGAGTTCTCAACCGCTGCGGCGGTTGACTGCTCTTTCGATTGCGCTTCCTGCTCCATGAAGTCAAACATAGACATCTGCCCCTGTTCAGGAACCGCAATCTCAACAGCCCTTTTCTTTTCCGGGAAAATCGTGTAAGTTCCCTCAACATACTGGTGCAGGATAGAGAGGGATTCTGCCTTACGCTCATATTCTTCCGAATCCAGCGGCACGGACAGCAGTGCATTGTCCATCTGTTCCAGCAGTTTCACCGCCTGTTCAGGGGCTTCCAGCTTTTCAACGAGAGCCTTTCGTCCTTCTTCATGGTAAAGGTCTTGCGGATAAGGCCGCTCCACGTCGTTCGGCAGATGGTGATAGAATCCCATCACCTGCATTGCCACCTGTTCCCGCTCATAGACAGGCATCCGGGAATAGTCCGCTGGTTTCAGATATTCACTGTCACGGATCAGCTGGTCGATCCGGCCTGCGGCCTGATTCCAGTTCAGATGAACGCCGGCATACGGGTTTCCGTATGAGCCACGCTCCAAAGCAATACCTCTGCCATCGTGATCTTCGTGAGAATCGTCTGCCCCGCAGAGTGCATGACTGCTGCCGCCGATCCCGTAATGGTCTTTCAGGAAGTCAGCCCGTTCTTTTTTGTCCTCATGATTCAGGAAGAACGAATAGATTGCCAGCCGACTGTCCGAATAATTGCTGCCCCGTGTGAAGTACACATTGATTTCATCTTCCGTGATGAACTTCTTATACTCATTCCAGTGAAAGCCATCCCGCGCCGAGTAGTTCAGATAAGGCTTTGCAAACTGCTGGAACAGTGCCGCAACCTTATCCGGCTTATAAAAGTGCATCCGCATCAGGTCTTTATCTTCGGCATAGGCTTCCCCCAGCGCGGACAATCTCTCATTGAGGTCAGTCAGAAAATCCGTATCATCCAGCAAGCCTGCCAGCCTGTCTGTCAGTTCCGGGAAACCGCCCCGGAAGATTTCTGTATCCTGAAAGACTGCTTCGGCAACACCATCTGTCAAGTCGCGCTCCATATAGGCTAATGTCTGCGCGTGTTCCTGCAAAGCATTCTGCCGTGCAGCGTCCAGAACCGCCTGCGGCGCATACTCGCCCTGCCGGAGCAGTTCATGGATACGATTACTTACATCCTCCCAGGATAAAGACGCATTGGCAATCGTACCGCCCTTTGCCGTGTCACCTGCCGCAATGCGCAACCCCAGATCATCGAACCAGACGGCATACTTTGCACCGACACTCTCAAAGCCTTTGCCGCCCGTTCCATATTCGTTTTTCACGAACTCTGTATATTCTTCCGGGGTTTTCTCAACCATAAAATTGTAGATCAGGCGCAGCTGACCCTTGCTGCGGTTGCTGCCCATGCGCAGGATTTCATCGACCACTTCAGGATCAAGTGCAATTTCATCCGCATACCGCGCCTGGATCGGTGCTTCAATGACGCGGATCTGCTGTTCCACGGTGGGCAGATCGGGAAAAGAAAAAGCAGAGGCAATTTCTTCCTCTGCTTCGCTCAAATCCTGTTCCGTTGTCGTTTCGGTTAATTGTACACCAATTCCTTCAAGACGATCTCCTCGGCCATCGCCGTCAGGTTGTTCTGGTGCGCTGCCCATGCCAGCGGGTCTTTCTCCTTGCTCGGTGCCGGAAACTTCTCGTTCAGGCTGTCCAGCAGGGTTTCCACCCGGCTCTCCGCTGCTTCCTCGATCTGCGCCAGATGCTGGTTCAGTCTGCCGCTCATCAGCATACTCTGATACCAGTTCTTGCGGTTCTCTTTCAGGTACGTCCTGCGCAGCATCCCGTACTTCCCGATAATCTGCGGCTCGTCCTTCACGGCCAGATTCGGGAACAGATAATCTCCCTTGCGGTAATACGTCAACTCCATTTTCTTGTCCTCCTTTGGTCGTGTTTTCTTTGGTTTCACGCTTTAATGTGCTAAAGTCTGTATTGGTATTATACAAGCTGTCAACGGATTTTTCAAGCTGCTGCGTGATTTCTTTTTTGTAAATTTTCCGCATCTCTCGGCCAATGTCAAAAAGAACCGCTTCGCACTGTTCGGAAACCGCGTTGCCAAGGAACGACAGCACAGGCAGCTTGTTGAAATCCACGACACGAATAAAATCATCATCGTCCAGCACATCCATAGGCTCCTGCCCGCAACGCCGGGAAAGCGTATAGAAGATACTGTTGGTCATCAATTCCCGGAAGCGGACGCGGATGTTATCTTCGTCCAGTTCTTCCAGAAATGTATCCGCCACCTCATAGGCCAGACCGTCCATCGCTTCATCCAGATTGTCGGCGGTCAGCTGCTGTGCCAGTTCCATCAGGGCGGTGTTCATGCTGTCTGTCTGGGATAAACCATAGGTATCTTCCAGATGGTCTAATATAGCCTGCTCATGCTCGTGGCTGTCCAGATTCCATAAGAGCGGTGTTTTTCCGCCGCGCACCAGATGGGTGTCAGCAATATCGAACACATACCGCAGCTTGGTACGCGGTCCGGTATCATCCAAAAGCGCGATGCCTTTTGCGCCACGGTTGACCCAGCGGCTCATTTTCTGATTCCAGAGTTCCATTTCTGCGCAGGCGGTCGCATCGGGCCGCTGCGCGTGGATCAGGAGTGCATCGGTGAACGAATAGCGGTACAGCCGCGCCGCCACATCCAGATAACTCATCCAGTCCTGTGGCGAGTTACTGACATACCGGGCGTTCTGCTGCGCCAATTCTCGAATATCGTTAATCTGTGGCAAGGGTCAAACCTCCTTTACGTTTTCGTTTTCATCGGTGTTTTGGGAAATTCCAGACTGTACTGTGCGTGGCCCTCTTCGACGCGCATCACAAGATCGGCAGCGAACGTTTTATCTTTTTTCACGGAATAAAAGTCTTTTACATGGGTGCGTCCATTCTTCAAAAGGTCTGCCGCCATCTTCTTGTCCAGCGTCTTTCTCATGTTGGACAAGTATCTGCTTTCTTTCCAAAGCGCAAATTTGCAGCTGCGGTCTGCACAAAAAAAGCCGAGTTTGCTCTCATGTACAGGGTTGCCGCAGACCGGGCAGCTTCCTACGCTTACCTTATTATGATGGGGAGCTGCTGCGATGGTAGGAATCTGCCGGAGGTCAGCCAGCATCTTATCGAGCAATCCGTGGATGCCCTGCATAAAATCATAGGGCTTGATCTCGCCGCGCTCCATCCGCAGCAGGTCATTTTCCCATTCAGCTGTCATGCTGGCAGATTTCAGGTAGTCCGGGATATTGCGGATCGCGGCCACACCGTCCTCCGTGGGAATCATCTGCTTGCCTTTACGCTGCACATAGCCGGCGGATACCAGCTTTTCCAGAATCGCAGCGCGCGTTGCAGGGGTTCCCAGACCTTTCTTCTCCGTGTCCTTTTCAAATTCCTTGTTGCCTGCGGTTTCCATGGCCGACAGCAGGGTATCTTCGGTGTAGACTTTCGGCGGTGAAGTAAAGCCATGCTTTTTCTCTGCCCGTACCACCGGAAGAACCATCCCCTGTTCCAGATCGTTCGGAAGTGACGCATCCTTGTTCTTCTCCGGCTCCACAAGCGGAACAGGTTTTGCAGTATAACCTAACTGCAGAACATCCTTATATTTTGTCGTGAAGTTCCTGCCCTGGCAGCACACGGTTACCAGCACATCCTCATAGATGAACGACGGCTGCACAGCCTGCACCAGTTTCCAGATGATAAGCGAAAGTATCTTCTGTTTGGTTTCGGACAGCTTTGCCTTATTACACTTTGCGCCCTGCATCGTCGGCAGGATCGCATGATGGTCTGTGACCTTGCTGTTGTTGATAACGCAGCTTACGTCTGCCGCCGCGCTATCTAAGGCCAGTACCAGAGATTCCACCGTCTTGCGCATATCCTCGGTCACGAACTGGCTGTCCGTTCTGGGATACGTCACCAGCTTTTCTTCATACAGTTCCTGTGCCGCCTGCAAGGTCTGGCTGGCGGTCAGACCGTAATAGCGGTTTGCTTCTCGCTGCAAAGTTGTCAGGTCATACAGCTTCGGGGGCTTCTTTTCTACCCTCTTTCGCTCGATGCTGCCGACCACCGCGCACTGCCCGTCACAGGCAGCCCGCATGGTATCGGCATCCTGCTCCTGCGCCATCTGTTCCGATACTGCGACCATGCCCCCACCGGACAGTTCCACTTTATAATAGGGTTCCTTTACAAAGTTCTGGATTTTGGTCTGCCGTTCGGCCAGCATCGCCAGCGTCGGGGTCTGCACACGGCCAATGGTCTGTTTTCTGCCGTACTTTTTCGTAAAAGCACGGGTTCCGTTCATGCCGATCAGCCAATCCGCTTTTGCTCTGCATTCAGAGGCAGCAAACAGATTGTCGTATTCTGCTCCATCTTTCAGGTTATCAAATCCCTGCTGGATGGCAGCATCCTCCATACTGCTGATCCACAGCCGCTTGACCGGAAGATTGCTGTCGGCTAAGACATATACACGCCGGAAAATTGCTTCGCCCTCACGCCCTGCATCGCAGGCGTTCACCACATAATCAAATTTCTTGCTGCGGAGCAGTTTGCGCAGGACATTGAACTGCGGCTTCTTGGTATTGTGTACCAGCAGTTTCCACTCAACAGGGAGAATCGGCAAATCCTCAAAACGCCAGTTTTCATAGCGTTCATCATAGTGTTCCGGGGCTGCATACTCTGCCAGATGCCCCAGACACCAGCTTACCACGCAATCCCCACCCTCCAGATACCCGTCCTCCTGCCGATATGCACCGATCACTTTTGCAATGGATTTCGATACGCTCGGTTTTTCTGCAATCACCAGATATTTCAACGCTTTCTCCTTTTTGAAAAAAGCAGGGATAGCCTTTCGACTACCCCTGCATCCTTATGTTACGGTTTTCTTATGTGCCATTTTCGTTGCCGGACTGATTATCCTCGTTCACAGTCGCTAGGCTCTGGTCGGTTTCCAGATTTTCACTCTGCGGCGTTTCTTCCTTCGGCTTCGGCTTATAAATGTAGAAGTAGACGAAAGCACCTGCACCACCCAGTGCCGCCACGAATACCAGCAGCAGAATCTTATTCATGCCACCGCTCGATTTCTCTTTCGGTTCTTCGATTTCCACATCCGGGGTAGGTTCGGGTTTGGTTTCGGGCAGAACTACCGCCGGCGTTTCTTCTTCCTGCTGGCCGTTCCGCTCTTCATCGTCCAGAAACTCCTGCAAATCGTACTCGTCGATCATCGAGAGCATATAGACGTTCTCGCTGTTCCTCGCCCGGTCAATCACCAGAAAGAATGTGTTGCCGCCCTTGGTCTTGACCGTGAAGAACTCCTTGCTGGGGTCATCCACGATATTGTCCTCTACCTCGCCGTTGCCTGCGATGGTGAACGGAATCTTTTCTTCCTCCGTTGGCTCTGCCTCCTCAATCACCTGTGTCGGTTCCTCCGTCACCTCAGTGGTGTCCACAAAGGCAAAGGCCGGGGTCGAAAAGCCCACCGCCATCAGCAGGGTCAGAATTGTGCTGGGGATAACAACTCCCAGCCGTTTAAGCATCTTTTTCAATTGCTTTCTCCGTTTCTGCTTCCTCCGAAGCGTTGTTTACAGCGGTCAGGAACGTCACATTGCCCGCCTGAATGTTGTCCAGCAGAGCCAGCAGTTCGCGCCCGCCCATCTTGGTGCTGCGGATGGCACGAATGATCTCACTGTCCTCTTCCTTTTTCTGTGCTGCCCGGATGGTTCTCAGCCGTTCTTCCAGTTCCGCGATCTGCTGTTCCGTCTTTTCGGCTTCATCCAGATATTTCTGTAATTTTTTGCCCATCGGCCCTCCTTTCAGTTGATGCGGCCAAAGCCTAAAAAGTGGCTTTGCCAGTAGGTCGAATTGATGCTGGTATAGGAAATGGGGTCGCCGCAGTGGATCATCATGCCATTGCCGACGTAGATTCCAACATGCGACGCGCCAACGGTGTTATAGGTTTTCTCAAAGAAGATCAAGTCACCAGGCTGTGCATCCGCAGGAGAAACATAGCTACACTTTCCGCGCAGACCGTTGGCTGTTGTACGCCCAACGCTCCACCCATTGCCGCTGTTATTGATGACCCAGCAAACGAAGCCGGAGCAGTCAAAACTGGTGCTTGGGGAACTTCCGCCCCACACATACGGCATACCCAGATACTTTTCGGCTTCCTCAATCATCCTTGCGAACTTTTCATCCGAAAGGGCTTCCGATGGAATATCATACTTGAAACCACCGCCGGAACCACCAGTACCGCCGCCCGTGCCGATACTGCCCGTTGTGCCGCCGCTGTAAGTCGGGGAGCCTGCGCCGAACAGTTCCGGGCGGTTGCCGTAGGTCAGGTTATAGGCATCGTACCGTCCGGTCTGCTTCCGGTTCATGTTCTTCCGCGCGATGGTATCGAAGCCCTTATTTTTCAGCAGGACATTGAGGATTTTGTATTCATACTCCACTTCTTCCTGATAAGTATAGGTTTCCATGCTGATATTTCCAAAAGCGTCAATCGTTGGCCGAACCCCTACTCTGGTTTCCATGCGAGTGCGAATCTCAATGGTTTCCCACACTTTCAGGAGATACTGCCGCTTGAACAGTTCCTTGATAACAGGCTTGACCTGTCCTCTGGTGAACTGCTCATAAACTGCCGTCAAATGAGAAATCAGCTGATACGGGTCATGCCCGATCTCATCCAGCTGATAACGGTATTCATCATAGCCCGGATGGGTGGATTCCATCTGCCGAATCTGCTGATCCAGTTCTTTTTCCAGTTCCAGATAATCCTCTTCCGCGCCTTTCATGTCGGCATCCTTGCTGGGATATGTCGTTCCCACAAAGGTACTGCCTGTTCCCTGAATCGCTGCACCACAGCTTGAAAAGGCTCCCAACATTACCATCACCAGCAGGATACCCACACCAATACCGACCCACAAAGTTTTATGCTGCACGACGATCTCCTGCACCGCCGCTTTCGCTTTTTCCGTAATGGTGTTGGTTGCCGCTGCTGCCTGCTTGCTGGCGGCAGTTCCGGCTTTCTGGCCGCGCTTGGCGGCTGCATAGGCATCCTTATACTGCTTTTTCTGGTAAAACTTCGCACCGACTGTTTTTGCTTCACCTCCTGCGGTAGTCGGTGGCGGCTGGGGCTGTTTCTTTTTCAGCTGCGGTTCTGCTGCATTTTCTGCAGTGCCGCCCTCGCTCTCGGTGAATTTCAGGCGGCTGGACTTCTGATCCTCGCCACCTCTTTTCTCCGCTCTGGCAGATTTGTCTTTGGGCTTTTTTCTGCCTTTGACAAAATGGTGCAGGCGTTCAGCTGCTTCTTCTGACTTGTGTGCAGCTTCCACGCCGGAATTGTCCTTTTCTACCTGATGTACTTTCTGATGGGCGAACCCGGTGGCGGTATCCACTCCTTTCTTGGCCACCTTCTTAACGCCCATTCCTACGCCACGGACAATACCGCCTTTTTCATCTTCAAAAGAAAGTCGGCCTTTCTTTGTGGGCGGCTCTGCATCCGATTCCGCAGGCGCATCCTTCGGCTTGCTATCCTCCTGATGGGCTTTGTAATAGTCTGCGCTCTGCTTGGCGGTGCTGTGATGCCGGGGTGGTTCCTCCTTCCCATCCTCGGCATCCATACAGATTTCTTCGTCCATGACAGGTTCTTTGTCTGTTTCCTTTTCCGCAGTTTCTTTTCCCGAATCTTCCTGCTCCGGCTTTTCTGCTGCGGTTGCGGACTTCTGTTCCCCGGTGCGGAGGTTTTCATCCACCAGACCATCCTTGGTCATTTTCTGGACGATTTTATCTCTGCCCCGAAACTTTTTGTCTGCTATGGAAATCACCTCCTTCCGGCTGGAGCCGTCATGCGATCAGGGCCGCGTGGGTTTCCCACTTGTCAAGCACCTGTTCCAGCTTCCGGGCAAAAGCGATCAGACGGGCGTTCACTTCCTCACGGTCAAGATAACCGCGGGCTTCCATGTGAAAGCCGTCAGTCAGTTCATCGGCCAGTGTGCCAACGGCATAGAAATCTTCCAGCACTGTATGCACCACTGATTCCTCATCGTGGAAGTTGAGCGGCTCCACCTCGTCAAAGGGCGGGCCAGCATCACTTTCGTGCGGCTCCATGTCAGAGTGGTGATGAATCTTGCGGCTCAGTCGGTCAAAAATATTCGATGTGTTCATGCTTCTTTTTTCTCCTTATATTTTCCCATCTCATTGGGCTTCGTTGTCATCAGGCTATACAGTTTCAGCGATGTATCGAACTTATCCTTGAACGGGATAATCGTGTTACCGTAGAATAGCAGCCCCTCGCCCTCGTTGCTGTTCGTCACATACGACAGCTGGAACGGCGAAATATTCAACTGCTTGGCAAGGATTTGCCGGTCGCCGGATGCCTGGTTGAGCATATAAATGAAATCGCTGTTCTCGAAGATATTTTCGATTTCTCGGCTGGCCAGCAAATCCTTGATGTTCTGCGTAATTCCTGTCGGTATACCGCCCCATTTTCGGAACCGCTTCCAGATTTCGACGCTGTATGCTGCGGTCTGCTCTTCCTTTAAGAGCAAATGGAATTCGTCTATATAGTACCGTGTGTTCTTTTTTCCGCTGCGGTTGATGGTGACACGGTTCCAGACCTGATCCTGGACGATGAGCATTCCCAGTTTTTTCAACTGTTTACCCAGTTCCTTGATGTCGAAACAGATAATGCGATTATCCAGTTCCACATTCGTCTGATGGTTGAACACCCGCAGCGAACCATTGACGTAGATTTCCAATGCCGTGGCGATACGCTGCGCCTGCCGCTCTTTCTGCTCCCGCAGGCAGTCGTACAGATCACCGAGCGTTGGCATATTTTCCGGCTTCGGGTCGTTCAGATACTTCTGATAGACCAGCGGCAAGCAGCGGTCAATGACCGACTTTTCTTCCGGCTCCATGCCATCCCGTGCGCCCATGATCAGTTCGCACAGGGAAAGAATAAAGTCCGATTTCATACCCAGCGGGTTATCATCGTCCGCATAGTTCAGATTGATGTCCATCGGGTTGATGTAGTCCTTACTGGTGGACGAGATATGGATAACCTGACCGCCCAACGCTTCCACCAGCGGATAATACTCTCCTTCGGGGTCTGCGACGATAATATCGTCCGTTGTGGTAAAGAATACGTTCGTGATCTCACGCTTTGCACTGAACGACTTACCGCTTCCCGGTGTGCCGAGGATCAGACCGTTCGGGTTTTTCAGCTGCTTCCGGTCTGCCATAATCATGTTGTTGGACACTGCGTTCAGACCATAATAGAGAGAATCGCCCTCCATAAAAAGCTCCTGCGTGGTGAAGGGAACGAAGATGGCAGTAGAAGTGGTGGTCAGTGCGCGCTTGATGGGAACGAGATTATTTGCCAGCGGCAGGCTGCTCATAAGGCCCTGTTCCTGCAAATAATCCAGACGGTTCAGCGTACAGTTGAACTTCTGAGCGATACCAGCAGTCTGAAACACAGCACTATCCAACTCCTGTTTGGTCTTGGCCGTATTGAGGAACAACACCGTAACAAGGAACATACGCTCATTACGGCTCTGCAGATCATCCAGAATCTTCTTGGCCTCGCCGCCATAAGTTGCAAGGTCGCTCGGAATAATTTCCATATCATAACCAGATCTCACTGCTTTCTTCTGTTCCTCAATTTTCATACGGTCCAGGTCTGTAATTTTGCCCTTGATCAGTTTGATGGCTTTCAACTGGTCTACCGACTGCACATGGATACTGACCACCAGATTTTTGTCCATGTCCAGAAATTCGGCCAGCACCTTATCCGTCAGTTCCGGGGCAAGGATGTTCAGATAGGATGCAGCACCATAGGTGTCACCCATCATAAAATCCTTGCCGCTCTTGAACAGAAAACTGGTCGGGGCAATGAAGTCTTTGGTCGTCATGCCGCTCTGCAGGATGCGGTCATAGCTGAAATCGAACTTCTGCTGTTCCTCCTGATGAAAGGTTTCGTACATGATCTGAAGCCGTTCCACGCCGTTCAGCGGGTAGGCTTTCACACCCAGCACCTTGAAGTTATTCAGAATATCGGTTTCGATACGCTCCAGCCGGGGCTTTGCTTCCCGAACGCTTTTTGCTTCGATGCTAAACGTGATGTACTTCGTCCGAACCAGACCGTTGTTACCCTTGGCAAGCTGCTGTTTCAGCATCTGTGCATATTCCATACGCACATCGTCAAACGCGTCGTGCTGCGGCTCGATCTGGATTACCTTGTTGTACTCGCTCATATCGCTCTTGTGGTTGATGAACGACAACTGAAAGCGGATACTGGCATCGAAGTAGTTGAGGAAGTCGCACCAGCTTTCAAAGATGGTGTTCTTATCCTCGTTCTGTGCCAGCTGGTAGTTAATGTCGTAGAATCGGACGGTTTTGGAATACAGATGTTCCTCCACCCGGCAGATACCGTCGCGCCCCATTTCCAGATATGGAATGGAACGCTGCACAGTCAACCGCTGTTCCTTCTGGCTCTTTTCGGATTTCCGAAAGAACTTCTGGAAGAAGCCGCCCGACTGCGGTTTCTTCTTCGGTTCACTTTTTACCAAGGATGCCTCCTTTCTTCTGGATCGGTGCTGCGGTTTCCAGTTCCCGCTCATACAGGTTTTCGACCTCATAGCAGCGTACCGCAGGACGTTTGAATCGGACGCTGATGAAATTCGTCAGGATGGTTTCAAGGTGCATCCCGTTTTTCTCGTACAGAGCAAAGAAAAATTCCGGCAGCATCAGGAGCACCATGCCTGCCGCTGCATTGCTGGTTCCCAGCGTGTCGCGCATAAGAAAATAGAACGGAACGCCAATGTCTGCTGCAAACCCCATACACACTAGCTGGCGTTTCGTCAGGTTCAGAAAGACCTTGTTCTTCACTTTGGAAAGGTCTTTGGGAATCGTTACATAGGCCATTTATCACCAGAACAGCCAGATCGCCGCCGGGAAACGGCGTTGTCTGCTGTCTTTTCCTTTCATTGGATTTTCCCGGATTTAGTGACTGCCGAAGATCTGTTTGGACAGACTTCCCGTTTTAAGCAGCGAGAAGCAAAGAATCACCGTGTAGGCCATTGTGCCGAACAGTGCCGAGTGAATGTCCGAAGATACCCGGATGCTGCCAATGAGGGCTGCATAGATTGCCACGCAGACCATCATCAGAAACGCCTGAAATGCCAGAGCGAACAGCCCTCGGAAGTAGTTCGTACCCACATGACCCCATTCACGGTTACTCATGGTTGCAAATGGAATCGGAGCAAGCGAAGTGTAGAGGTATATTTCTATCATTCTGCCGTACATAATTACCGTGATAACCACCGACAGAATTTTCAGACACCAGCTTACAACAAGGGTTTCCAATGCCAGCGTCACCAGTTCGCCAATCGCCATTGTTGCCATTGCCGCCTGCATCTGCATGGAAAGAGAACTAATATCAATGGCGGTATTGCCACGGATAATGCCGGAGGAAGAATTTACCACCGACTGTCCAATGTCAAATACCGCCATTGCAATATCGAACGTATGACTGACGAGATAGACCGCGATCCACATCTTCACAAAATACTTAAAGAACATCCAAGTGTCTACATCGTGCAGATTGTTCCGTTCCGTCAGCATCGAGATCAGTTCGTAGCAGAGGATCAGCGTGATGATGATTCCCGCAATGGGGATTACCACCGAATCCGAAATATTACGGATCATGCTGAAAATGCTGCTGTTCCACCCTTGCGGTGTCTGCCCGACCTGAGCAGCGATTTCACTGGTCTGTTGGTTGACCGCTGTGAACATCGTACTCAGGTTGGACTCCACCATGCCGGAAAGAAGTTCCCTCATCCATTTTTCGATTGCTGCGAAAATATTATCGAACAATGGCGGGTTTTCCTCCTATCGCTTGTTGATTAGCCGAACAGACCAGAGAGCAGCGGGATCAGCTGGGTGCCGATGAGGATGACACCGCCGCCGGACATCAGCTGCTTCATGCCCTGCGACTTTGCGCCGGGGTTGTCGTTTCCGTACCCTTCCATGAGGTTCACAACGCCCCAAACACCAAGGCCCGCGCCGATGGCAACAACGAGAGTCTGCAGAACGGTAATAGCCTGATTGAAGAATTCCATAGTCATTTTTCGCCAGATTGCAGCAATGATAAAAAACACGATTCCAAAAGAAAAACAGGCTGGCGCATCTTCGGTGCTGCCTGCTTCTGCAATTCTGGCTTCTCCTTTCATTTTCATAAAAATCAGCCTTTTGAAATCGCAAAAAATGTAGAGATCAGTCGGACGAGGTTGATGTCATGGGGTCTGCCCGGACAGGCGGGCGGATGAATTTACTTCGGATAATGACCTCCTTCCTATGCTGTGCTTTCTTCGGACACATCCACCTCGTAGCAATCAAATTCTTCATCCATCCGCAGCCTGAGTTCGTGCTTCAGGTAGCGTTCTACATCGAAAGCGTTCTTCTTATCAAAGTCCGACAGTTCTTTGTACCGCTTATGCTTCGTAATGTCGAATTTGTCGCTCAGAAATGGCCTGACTCCGCGCAGCTGCAGGATGCACTTGCTGCCATCCATGACAGAAAGTTCGTCCCGGCTCATAAGCTCCTTTCCGGTCTTTTGGTAGGTTGTACCAAAGGATGGGCTTTGACCGCGTGTGTCGGAAGTGTTATATAGGTCGATGGTTTCTTTCCCCAAGGTTTCAGAAATCTCTTTGAGTGTCGAGCTTTCCTTACCGCCGAGGAAAAGCATGGTGTCACAGTTACCGATAATGGTTTCTGCGGCATCTTTGTAGATGGTTTTCAACTGGCTCTGCGACTGCAGGATGATGGATGCCGAGATCTCACGGCTACGGATGGTGGCGATCAGCTTATCAAACTTCGGGATCAGACCGATGTTCGCAAACTCATCGAGCAGCAGCCGTACATGATACTTTAGCTGCCCTCCACATTGATCGTCTGCACGGTCACAAAGCAGATTAAAAAGCTGGGTGTACATGATGGACACCACGAAATTGAACGTATCGTCCGTATCGGAAATGATAACAAACAAGGCAGTACGCCGATCTCCCAGCAAATCCAGTTCCATTTCATCGTAGGCCATAAGGTCACGCAGCTCCGCAATGTCAAATGGGGCTAATCTGGCACCGCAGGAAATGAGGATGGATTTTGCGGTTTTACCTGCCGCCAGCTTGTATTTCTTATACTGGCGGACTGCAAAATGCTCCGGCTTCTTCTGTTCCAGTTCCTCAAAAAGCTCATCTACGGCATTTTTGAAGGTTTCATCATCCTCGCGGGCTTCGCTGGCATTGATAAACTCCAACAGCGTGGAGAAGTTCTGCTCCTCCTCCGGGGCTTCATACCAGATATAGCCAATCAGTGCGCAGTAGAGCAGGCGTTCAGCCTTGACCCAGAAGTCCTCGCCGGACTTCTCGCCATCCCCCTTTGTATTGGCGATGATGGTGTTAACCAGCTTCAGAATATCCTTTTCGCTGCGGATGTAATGGAACGGATTGTACCGCATGGATTTTTTGAAGTTGATGGTGTTCAGGACTTTGATTTTATACCCGGCATCCGAGAGCATCTTTCCGCACTCGATAATGATCGTACCCTTTGGGTCCGTTACGACATAGCTGACCTTTTGGGGCATCTGCATCAAGTTGGGCTTGACGTAAAATCGAGTTTTACCGCTGCCGCTGCCGCCAATCACAATGACGTTTTTATTGCGGGCGTACTTCGGATGCTTTGGTCTACCACTCATCATCAGCCGTTCGGTCTGTGTGAGGATGACGTTGTTCTCGAATACCGGGTCAATAAAAGGTTCGATGTCCTTCTGGTTGCCCCACCGGGCAGAGCCATATTCCTCGCCTTGCCGATACTTCTTCGCGTTCTTCCCTTTGAAGTAGATCACGGCTTTCAGCACCGCTGCACCTACCAGACCCACCATCAGGTCGAACGGATGAAAACTAGGCAAGACACTTTTGTAGGCCAGGCCAAAGTTCATAAATAGAACCATCAGCCTGTCCACCACGGAATCGCCATTGCAATGACGGTAGAGCCATGCGGCTTTCTCCACCATGTAAAAGGCGATGATGTACGGAAAATTCAGCAGGATCAGCTTTTTCATATCCGCTGACTGCATCATCCCGCTGAACTCTGCAGCCAGCTTTTTGCCCCATGCCGTGCCGCCCGTCTGGTTGGACGGTGCTTTGCGCGGCAAGCGGGCAGGTTTTTTCAGATTCTTCATCGTATCGGTTCCTGCTCTCTCTTCTTTTCTTTCTTGAGCTGACGGTGATTGGAAAGTTGCTCTTTCACCTTTTCCAGCTTCTGGCGTACCGATTCACGCTTCTGCTTTTTCAGCGTTTCGCTGGTATACTCCTTAAAGGCAGCGGTCATAACATCCACATCCTTGGCCTTGAAAAAGACCAGATATTCGCTTTTTCCCTCCTGTTCCACCTTTTTGAGACTATAATCAATGCCATATTTCCGGGCTACCCGGTCAAAGGACTTGATGTTATTGTCTGTGACAACGATGTTCGTGATCTGCGCGCCGCTCTTCTGCAGGCTCTTGATGCTCTGCCGACCTGTTTTCTTACATTGGCTTTTTTCTCCTTTCGCCTGCTGTTTCTTCTTGTCCATCTCTGCCAGCAGCTTTATCAGGGCCGCTTTCAAAATCTGTGCAGTGATTTTTCCTCCTTTGATGCACAGCGAAATGGTTTTCTCGTTGACTTCTTCCTGCACGGTTGCTCACCTCCCATCTATCACCGCTGCATCAGGGGCGGACTGCCCCGCCCGCAGGCGGCGCGGTATCGCCCAGCACCGAGCGGAACTTCTTGCGGCACTGGTGCAGCAGATAGCCGCACTCCCATTTGTGGCGGCAGTGCTTGCAGGGATGGCCGCTGTCCGTTCCCGGACGCTGGCGCATCATGCGTTCAAACGGACTGTCGGTGAAATTCATAGGCTTCAACCTCTCTGTTCAGCCAGCGGCAGCACCCCGCGCCGCTTCAACGTATGATAAAGGAACTTCCGGCCTTTCTGCGTCCAAGCCGTATGCAGCTTTTCCACCTCGGAACCATCGCTGCGCTGGAGCCGGAACGTCAGGCTGGACGTATAGCCCTTACCGTGGTGTTCCGAATACAGCACCCACTGGCCGTTGGCCCGGTACTGGATGCCGTGCAGATGCAGCAGCCGATTGAACACCTTTGCTCCGCAGCCGTACTCTTTGGCGATCTGCGTGGTTGTCACCAGCGAATCGGAATCGCTCAACTGCGCTTCGTAGCTGTTCCGGCGCGGCGGTTTCTTATGCAGCAGGCCCAGCAGTGCATCCCAGTCAAACGGCTGTGGATGGTACGCCGCACCGACTGCCGTATGGTGCAGTTTGCAGAGCTTCTTTGCCATGTCTTGCGTGATGCGGTAGTCTTTCACATACCGCTGCACCGTGCGCCCACCTTCATCCTGCAGCCGGACACGGGGCATATACTCGTAGTCGCGGCCCTCGATGAAACCAT